>Ga0315536_1001728_pt1 | contig 10825 bp, 9 predicted proteins | sample SalMarSW160230MG_FD_203093 | JGI IMG/M metagenome (GOLD analysis project Ga0315536, IMG submission 203093) | Salt marsh sediment microbial communities from the Plum Island Ecosystem LTER, Massachusetts, United States - Salt Marsh Sediment SW1602-30 ... | reverse complement strand
CAATGCAAACCAAAAGTACCACAGGGATCATACCAAGACCCTTCATTACCTCATCTCCGTGTCTTTATTTTTTTTCGCTCCCTAGTCTGTAAAAATAAAAAGGCCAGAGTGCCTCCGATCTTCTGATCGGTTCTCTGGCCTTCATAGCCTTTCTTGCTTCAAATGTGCCCTTCTTTTATCGCATATTTTTCCCCTTGTCAACCCAAAAACGCAAAAAATTCGCAACACCGCTTTTCTTGACAAAGGTAAAAGGAGAAGGCTATAGTACCCCGTCACATGAAAGGGGAACAATCATTATGATGTCAAAGAAGTGGCGTCGGCGATGGGAGGCCTTCGGCGAAAAGCTCACCTTTATATTCGCCCCTCCCCTCGTTCTCCTGATTCGGCTCATGCCCTTATCAGGGGTTTACCTGTTGGGCAGGGCAATGGCACGCGTAGCGGACATCTTTCCGGGGAGGAGGAAAAAGATCGCCCTAGCCAATCTTCGATTGGTCTTCGGCACAAGAAAGGGCGAAAAGGAGATACAGACTATCTATAAACAGTGTCTCACCAGGACGGTCACCAGCTTTCTGGAGTCAGTGAAGCTCGTCTATCTCCCTCCTCTCGCGGCGAAGGAACGCATTGAGATGGTGGGGAAGGAATATCTTGATGAGGCCCTCAAAAGACAAAGAGGGATCATCATCACAGGACTCCACCTGGGCAACTTCCCCGTCCTCGCCCTTAAACTAGCCTTGGAAGGCTACCCTATAGCAGTTATCATCAAGAACCCACGAAACAAATACATGGCATGGCTTTATACTCGCATGACCGCTCACGGAGGGATCGGTTTTATCGACGGCAGGGAGAGAAAGCTGGCGGCGCAACAGTCCCTGAAACAGCTACGGGGAGGAGGGATCGTCTACATCATAATGGACCAAAACCCCCCGTATCCAGATATCATGGTCGATTTCTTTGGGTATCCTGTCCCGTCATATAAGGGGCCGATGGTCCTGGCAATACGGACGGGGGCCATCATTCTCCCCGGCTTTATCGTTTACGATAAAGGATGGAGGCAGAAACTCATTATCGAAAAACCCTTTTCATTAAAAATCACCGGGGATAAAGAGCAGGATATCTCCCACAATCTGGCCCGCCTGATGAAGCTCACCGAAAGATATATCGAGCGCTACCCTGAGCAGTGGTGGTGGTGGCACCGCAGGTGGAAAGGGCACATAGACTATAAGAGCCTATAACTTCACTGCATGCCAAGATTCTTTCGCAGTCGAATTGCGCGAAATGATGAGGAGGACTTCTATTTCTTCTCGGTCGCCGATCGGGCAGGAAGGATACAATCTTCTGTAAGCATACTCGTGATGATCAGAAATATCGATCGTTTTACCTCAGACCGGAATTCAGGTTTTCGCTCCATCAATGCTTTGGGGGGTAGGGACTCCCGGAGATCTGTCACCATAAACCCCTGTTCGCGCAGGGCGCGAACATAGCCCTCTAGGGTGCGGCAAAAGTAATAGGTCTCCGTGGTGTCGCACACCCACATGACATCGCGGGAAACAAGCCTCAGATGATAATTATCCGTCTTCCATCCAATCCGTTTCCCTTTACCTGTATTGTGGAGGATCATCCATGATCCACCCTGAACCTGGGGTCAAGAAACAGGGGTGGAGCAATGAAAAGATGAAGGTCCCCCGGGGCTTCAAAACACGCGCGACTTCCTTGATGGTCTCCTCATAGTGCTTAATCAACATGAGGGCCATGTTGCAGATCACGATGTCAAATGCCTTCGTCGGGCCTTGCTCCATGCGGCTCGCATCCGCGACCTGAAACGTGATACAATCCGAAAATGAGGCGTTTCTCTTTTTGGCAATCTCGATCAGCGTTTCCGAGGCATCGACGCCGGTTATCTGGATGTTTCCTTTTGCCAGTTTGGCAAGCTTCCGAGAGAGGTGTCCCTCCCCGCACGCCACATCGAGAGCAGCCTTGCCTCCAACATCACCAAGTAAGTCGAGGATAGTCGGGTTGATCATACACTTGTGAAAAAATTCCTCATGCTTCTCAAAGCGCGAGGCAAACTCCTCAGCAGCCTCATCCCAGCCCCGTATCGCTTCTTCTTGGCTGACGGTATCAGTAGGCAACAGTATATCTTTACTCATTACAGATTCCTCACGTTAAAAACCGCTCAGCTCCATGAAGAGAAAGCTGTCCATGATCTCGTCTCGGAAGAGCTCCATCACCCGATTTCGCACCTCGAAGAACTGATCGCTCTCGGTCACCTTATAATCCCGCGGGCGGGGGAGGTTGGTCTCGATTACCTCCACTACCCGGGCGGGCCGCTTGCTGAAGACCACCACCTTGTCGGCGAGGTAGACCGCCTCATGGATGTTGTGCGATATAAAAAGGACGGTCACCCCCGTCTTTTCCCAGACCTCCATGATTTTGTCATGCATGTAGAGGGTCGTTTGGAAGTCGAGGGAACTGAAGGGTTCGTCCAAGAGGAGGATATCCGGTTCATAGACGAGGGCCCTGAGGATACCGAGCATCTGCTGCTGCCCGCCGGAGAGCTCATAGGGATAGGCGTCCTCACGCACGCTCATATCGAGCCGCCAGAGGAACTCATCCACCTTCTTCCTCCGCTGCCGCCGCGGGACCCCGTCGAGCTCCATGGCGACCATGAGGTTGCCGAGGCAGGTGCGCCAGGGGTAGAGGGATTCTCGGTAGTTTTGGAAGACGTATCCGATCTTGGCCTCTTTGACCGTCTTCCCGCCGATGAGGATCCTACCATAGTCCATCTCCTCAAGGTCGGAGAGCATACGGAAGAAGGTGCTCTTGCCGCACCCGTTGGGGCCTACGATGGTGACGAACTCCCCCTTCTTGGCGGTGAAGGAGATGTTGTCCAGCACCCTGAGGCCCCCGCTCCCCAGACGGGGGTCGGGGGCCGTGTCATAGTGCTTGCTCACGCCGCGGACGTAGAGATATGGTCTCTCCTGAGCCATGCTATTCTTCGTAATAGAGTTGGGTGGTATCCACCTGTTTCTGATAGGCCCCTTCTTTGTAGAGGAGATCGAAGTAGAGCTGAGGGGCCTGCTTGTCCAGATTCTTTATCGTGATCCACTTCTCAAAGGGGATCCGGGCGGCCACGGGGGGCGGAAGCGGGGTGTATTTCGGCAGGTAACCCCTGGCCTCCTCCTCATTGGTCTTGATGTAGTCCACTCCCTTTTCGATGGCGGCCTTGACCTTTTTGGCTACCTCGCGCCTCTCCTGCAAGAACTTGGCAGAGAAGGAGAAGGCGCCTCCGACGATGCCTTTCTTCAATCCGAGCAACGTGCAGGGGCTTTGCATGAGATACCTGCCGACACCTTGATAGACGGCGATCATCCCGAAGGGCTCGGGGGAGAAGTAGGCGTCGATCTGGCCGGCTGCCAGGGCCGCGATCAAGTTGGGAGGGGGGATCTCGGCAAAAGTGACCTTTTCAGGGTCTATCTGCGTGCGGATGATCGCCCGGGCCAGAGCCACCGAGGTGCCCCCGGGGAAGGTCCCCACCTTCTTCCCTGTGAGGCCTTTGAGGTCCTTTAATGGAGAATCCTTTTTGACCACGACCGCCATGGTATTATCCACATTGGAATCAGCGGCGTAGACGAGAAATATCTTGAACTTGTCCGGCGCACCCTGCGCGGCAAACCAGTGGCCGGTGATGGCGCTCATGCAGTTGGCGTCGATCCTCCCCGACACCAGGGCGTCGATAATCGCCGTTCCCGACTGGAAGGGAACCAGCTCAACATCCAATCCCTCGTCGGTGAAGAAGCCCTTTTCCATGGCCACATAGGTGGGGAGGCTGGGGACCACAGCAAGGTGTCCTATGGTTACCTTCTCTGCACCGAACGCACTCCCCGCTGTCATCAGAAGAAAGACCGATACTACCGTCGCAATTAGTCGTTTCATCGACCATCAACCTCCTTTTTTATTTCCTCCTCCCCACCATGTTATACTTTTAATCCTCGTAGTACAGCTTGGTGGTATCAAGTTTCTGCTTATAGGCCCCCTCTTTGTACAGGACATCGAAGTAGTCCTGCCCCGCCTGCTCGTCGATCTCATCGAGCTTCATGAATTCATCTATGGGGCAGGCCATGGCAACCGGCTCGGGGAGACCGGTGTACTTGACCAGATAGGGGCGTGCCTCCTGCTCGTGGCCCCTGATGTAATCAACGGCCTTATCCATGGCGGCCTTGACCTTCTTGGCATCCTCAGGGCGTTCCTTCAAGAACTTGGTCGAGAAGGAAAATGCATACCCCGGAAATCCCCGTTTCAAATTCAAGAGGCTCAGGGGGCCTTTCATGAGATACCTTCCCACCCCTTTGGAGACGGCCATCATCCCCATGGGTTCAGGGGTAAAGAAGGCGTCGATCTGGCCCGCAGCCAGGGCAGGGACCATATTAGGCGGCGGGACCTGGGTGAAGATAACTGCTTCCGGATCTATCTGGGTACGGATGACCGCTCGAGCCAAGGCCACGGAGGTAGGGCCGGGGTAGGTCCCTACCTTCTTCCCCTTCAGGTCCTTCAGGTTCGTAATGGGGGAATCCTTTTTGACGACGACCACAAAGCTCCGGTCTTTCTTACCTGGTCTGACCCCCAAGGCAAGAAAAATCTTGAACCGATCCGGCGCAGCCTGGGCGGCGAACCAGTGGCCAGTCATAGAACTGCCGCAATTGGCGTCGATCCTGCCGGCTATCAGGGCGTCCGTGATCGCCGATCCCGAATTGATGGGGATCAGTTCTACCTTTAACCCCTCCTCGGCGAAAAAGCCCTTCTCCTGGGCCACAAAGGTCGGCAGGTCCATCACGATGCCCAGGTAGCCGATCCGCACCACATCTTGGGCCGCATAGGCCCCCGTCGCCGATCCGCACAGAAAGATCATAATCCCTACTGTTGCCAATAACTTTTTCATACTCTTTCCCTCCTTTTTAGTTATGGTATGTAAGGTTGTGGAACAACCTCTTGCTACCCCATGCCTTCGATCTTATTCTTATTTCCCGGCCCAGTGGATCACCTTGTCCTCCAACTTGACAAACCCCTGATTGATAAAGTACCCGATGAGGCCGGCCAGGACGATAAAGGCATACATATCGGGTATCTGGTAGGTCATGTGGGCATTGTAGATCAAATACCCCAATCCCCTCGTGGTCCCGATGAACATCTCCAGGACCACGACGATAATGAGGCTCAGCGAGAGGGCGAGCCGCAGCCCGGCCGCTATCTGGGGGAGGGCCTCGGGCAGGACGACCTTGGTCATGATATAGGCCTCCGATGCCTTCATGGTCTCGGCCACCATCTTGCGGGTGCGGCTGCCCCCATGGACCCCATAGGTGGTGTTGACCAGGATGAGCAGCGCACAGCCGAAGACCACTAACGCGATCTTTGAGCCGTCCCCGAGGCCGAAGGCGAGCATGAAGAGGGGGAACATGGCGGTGGCGGGGAAGGAGCGGAAGAAGTCGATGATGAACTCCACCGAGTCATAGACCTTTTCCCAGTAGCCGAGGATGATGCCGAGGGGTACCCCAATGCCGACCGCTATGGTATACCCCGCCATCATGCGGTAAAAGGTCTTCGCGATGTGCTCGTACGTGTTGTACTTCAATGGTTCAAGGACGAGCAATATTAATAGTTGTTTTCCTACTTTATACGGCGAAGGGAGAAAAAAGGGATCCACCAGCTTGGTAACCGTAACCAGAAACCAGACGGTGATGAGGGCCACGGGGCCGATCCATTTCTTGTGGTCCCCCAAAAACTCCCAATACTTTTTCAACCCCTGTTCTACAATTTTTAATTCCCGCTTGGCCACCTTTCCGGTGCGAGAGCGCGGGAGGCTGTCCCGGAATTCGATGTCCTTGGGGAGTTTAAAGTTGGCGATCCGCCCCCTACAAAATCTCATAAGCTCCCGCTTGGAGATCTCCTCCCCTACCTTGGGGACGACCACTGCTTTCAAGGCCCGTCCCCTCTCTCTATCCGGTATTCCCACCACCGCCGCCTCTGCCACCTTTTCGTGGGCGATGAGGATATTTTCCAACTCCGAGGGGTAGACGTTCATCCCCCCGGTGATGATCATGTCGTCGGCCCGGCCCAGGATATAGAGGTAGCCGTCTTCGTCGAACCTCCCCAGGTCGCCGGTGTAATACCACCCGTCCTTGATCTTTTGTTCAGTGGCCTTGGGTTTTTTAAAGTACCCCTTCATGATTTGGGGGCCGCGGGCAATCACCTCCCCCACCTCCCCGGTGGGGAGCTCCTCGCCGTTTTGATCTATGATTTTGATCTCGACCCGGGGGCAGACGCGGCCGGCGCTGGCCATCTTGCGGGGGGCATCATCAAGGTGGGTGAGGGTGAGCAGGGGAGAGGTCTCGGTGGCCCCGTATCCCTGCAATGGTATGGCATGGGGGTATTCTTCGGCCCACTCCTCCATGAGCTCCTCCGCCACCACCGTCCCCATCATGGCGACGAAGCGCAGGCTGCTCAGGTCATATCGCTCACGGCTGGGAAGATTGAGGAGCATTTGAAAGATGGGGGGTACGGCGTGGAAGTAGTTGATTTTGTTTCGCTGTATCTCTTCGAGGATTTTTTTGGGCCGGATCTCGTCGATGATGACGAGGGTGTGGCCCACCTCCACCGTCAGATTGAGGACGATCGGCCCTGAGATATGGGACATGGGAAGCACTGCCCCCTCTACGTCCTGGTCCGTTAAGGACAGCATGGCCTTCATAGATTCGGGGAAATAGGTGTGGTGATCGTGCGTCAAGATCACCCCCTTGGGCTTGCCGGTCGTGCCCGACGTATAGAGGAAAAGGGCTTCATCCTCCTCCCTGAGGAGGACATTCGGCTCTTTTTTATCCCCCTTCTCTACGATCCTCTCATACTGATACAGGCCGTCCTCCGTCCCTGTTTCGTCGCCCAGAAGGACAACGTGTTTCAGGTATCTCTTTTCTCGCAGCATCCTCTCGGCGAAGGTCTTCTGCTTCGAATGGGTGATCAGAATCTTTGCCTCCGTCTCGTCGAAGAGGGGGGCCATCTCAGGGGGGCTGAGGCGGAAGTCGAGGATCACCGCGATGACCCCGATCTTCATGAGGGCGAAGTAGACCACCGCAAACTCGGCGCAGTTGGGGAGCAACATCACCGCCCGGTCTCCCTTGTTAATCCCTTGGGCAAGCAGCCAATTGGCCAAGATGTTGGCCTTGAGGTTGAGATCGGAGAAGGTCAGGTGTACCTCGTTACAGATGACGGCCACCTTGTCGGGTCGCTCGTGGGCCTGCCGTTGCAGATAGTTACCGACGATCATGGTCTCTTGTTACCTCAGAAAAAACAGTCGTCTCATCCAATCTCCCCTGGGAGAAGGCCTCGATCAAATCCTGCACAAACTCCATTTCGGCCTCGGTAAAGCGGATGTTATGGGCGGTAATGATATATTCCCGTCGTCGGGTCGCATCGGCCTCTAGCCCCCTTTTTTGTCTTTGCAACAAGTACTTCAACTTGCGAAATTCCCGCAATCTTTTCTTCAATGTCTTCACCACATCCTGGGGGGAGAGAAAGTTGAGAAAATAGAGGGAGATGTCGAGATTAAAGGAGGGACGGTGCAGATAGGTGATGTTCTCGAGCAGAAGCCTTGTGATTTCTTCCTGTCCCTTGGCGGTTAGGCTGTAGACATATTTCGTCGGCCTCCTGCCGGAGACGGTGCTCCACTTAGTAACCAACCCCTCCTGTTCCAGCTTCTTCAACGTATAGTACAGGGGGGTAGAGGAGACCTCAAAGAAGGGACTTAGTTTCCCCTCCAGGGTCCGTTTTAGGTCGTATCCGTGACTCGGCCCTTGCATCAAGAGCCCCATAATCACCAACCGTAGGTCCACGTGCCACTCCAATCGTTAATAGTTAAAGTTTATTATTTAAACATAAAATGTGAAAAAGTCAAAGGGAAAAATTGAGGGCTGGTAGATGGGTATAAACATAATTATCAGGAAGGGGAGAAAGAGGAGAGTGGTAGAGGAGGGGTAACGATATCTATATTCCCTACCGACCATGAACAATTTTCTGGGAGGGGAAAACGTCAACAATAAGGGATGATTAGCATGGGTAGGAAGGAGGCTGAGAAATAGTGAAAGGGAGTGAACTTCCTACTATATCTCCTGGTTGAGCGTAAACCCCTTCTCGGTAAAGAGTCTCGCGCAGACATCGACAACATCAGGGTCATAGTAGATGCCCCTGTTCTTTTTGATCTCCTCTAACGCAACCTCAATGCCGAGGGCAGAGCGGTAAGGTCGGTGAGAGGCCATGGCCTCTACCACATCCGCCACTGCCAAGATGCGGGCCTCCAGCATGATCTCTTCCCCCCTAAGTCCCTGGGGATAGCCAGAGCCGTCCAGCCGCTCGTGATGCTGCAACACGATCTGAGCAACGGGCCAGGGAAAGTCTATCTCTTTCAGTACCTTGTAGCCTGCCTGCGGATGAGTCTTGATAATACCGAACTCGGTCTCGCTGAGACTACCGGGTTTGTTGAGGATCTCAGCGGGTACGCTGATCTTGCCGATATCATGGATCAGCCCGGCCATGCGGAGCCCATTAAATTGCTCCTCCGTCAGGCCCATCTCTTCCGCAATGGCACAGGCAAGGATGGTCGCCCGCCGTTGATGACCTGCGGTATAAGGATCCCTCATTTCAACCGTCGAGGCAAGGGTGTTAACCGTTGTAATCAAGGATTCCCGTAACTTATGGTAACTTCTTTGCAGCTCTTCTTCCGCCTGCTTGCGCTCGGTGATGTCGCGAGCAACACCACGGAATCCGATCGGTTTGCCTGATGAATCTTTTCGTAAAGATATAGATACTTCAATGTATCTTTTGGTCCCATCTTTTCTTATAATCTGCCAATCGAATTCTTTGGTGGGTTCCCCTGTTCTGTAGACTTCATTAAACGTTTTAAAAAGTTTTTTTGCGTTATCTTTGTCTGTAAACTGACGGTTATTCATGCCCATCATTTCTTCTTGGGGATACCCAAGGATTCGGCACATGGAGGCGTTGAAAAAGGTGAAGTTACCATTAAGTTCTACTTCGTAGTAACCATCTTCGATATTTTCCAGAATGTTGCGATATTTTTCCTCACTATTTTTCAGTGCGTCCTCCGCCTGCTTGCGCTCGGTGATGTCGCGCGCCACGCGCAGGATGGCTTTCTTCTTGCCGAGCTTGATAGGGTGAGCGTTGACTTCGACCACGATCTGCCATTCGCTGCGCGACATGTAGGTCGTCTCGAACCTGCACCAGCCGACCTTAAGGGTTTCCCTGATGTGATCGGCAATTGAGGCACGGTTCTCGGGAGTCACGATTTCGCGCAGATTTCTGCCTACCAGGTTTTTCGCAGACCATTCGAGTTGTTGTGCGCCGATCTCATTGATGTGGAGGATGGTGCCCTCATGATCGTGGACCAGGACGGTATCGGGAATCGCTTCAAAGAGCGTTCGGAACCTGGTTTCAGATTCGCGCAGCGCTTCCTCCGCCTGCTTGCGCTCGGTGACGTCAATCCCAGTACAAACAACACAGGTGGTATTTTCAAATTTTGTGCGTAGTCCTGTGAGGTAAAAGGGAGTTTTCTTTCCGGGTTTCGACAGTACGTTTATTTCTAATGAAGACCGGCCTTTGTCGAAGACCTCCTGCATTGCCTCGGCAGCAGGCTTTTGATCCTCTTTTGCAACGAAATCAAGAACATTCATTTTTGATATCTCTTTTGCAGAATATCCGGTGACTTTCTCTGCATTCCTATTCCATTGTATAATATTTCCCTTATCGTCAAAGACAAAAAGGAGGCCTGGTGAACTGTTCATTACAGCGTCGGAAAAATTCTTTTCTCTTATTAAAGCTGTTTCTGCCTCCTTGCGTTCGGTGATGTCGCGGGATACCCCGAAGACAGCGGTGATGTTATTCTGTCCATCGCGCAAAGGGATTATGGTTGTCTCACAAATGCCTTCAGTTTCATCCTTGCGGGTGAAGTTCATCTCACCGATCCAGCGCCCATCGCGTAATTTTCCTTTAATAAGCCGCGTTGACAGTATACCGAGCGCCTTCTGAAAGACCTCATCTTGATAGTAGCCGAATATCCGTTCTGCTGCCGGATTCCAACGTATAATGTTGCCTTCCAGGTCTGCCACGATGATGCCATCGTGTATATTCTCAAAGATAAGGGCCTGGCTACGCAATTTTTCCTCTGCTTGTTTGCGCTCGATGGCATAGCAGATGGTGCGCACCAACGCATGGCTATCCAGGTGCCCTTTCACCAGATAGTCCTGCGCCCCTTCCTGAACGGTCTTAATGGCCAGTTGTTCATCGGTGAGACCGCTCAACACCACGATCGGCACCCGTGGGGCCTGTGCGTATGCCTTGGCAAAGGTATCAAACCCCTGGCTGTCAGGCAAGCCGAGATCCAATAAGACCAACCCGATATCATTGTCAGCTAAGCGCTCCAAACCGGTTGAGAGCTGCTCAGCGCATACCAACTTAAACCGTGCATCCCCTCCCTCGGCCAACATCTCCCGTATCAGCCGGGCGTCTTCGGGGTTGTCTTCGATCAGCAAAACAGTGGCGGATGTATCGCTCATATCTCTTATTTCTCTGGCAGTGTTGCGGCCGTCAGCCAGAAGTCGTCGATGGCCTTTATGACAACAATGAGTCCATTCAGATCGGCTGGTTTGACAACATAGCAGTTTGCTTGCAGATCGTAGGCGCGCCGGATGTCCCCTTCTGACTTAGAAACACTAAAAATTATTACTGGGATTTTTTTTAAACCGGCATCGGCCTTGATCTCCGCCAG
>Ga0315536_1001725_pt1 | contig 10834 bp, 9 predicted proteins | sample SalMarSW160230MG_FD_203093 | JGI IMG/M metagenome (GOLD analysis project Ga0315536, IMG submission 203093) | Salt marsh sediment microbial communities from the Plum Island Ecosystem LTER, Massachusetts, United States - Salt Marsh Sediment SW1602-30 ... | reverse complement strand
AGCACATCATCAGGAGACGGCGGGTTCCGGCGCGTCCCACCCCAGCTCGACTTCGCCGCCCTCGACCACCGCATCCTCGACCTGTGGGACGAGATCGACGCCTTCGCCCGCTCCGTCGAGCTGCGGCCCGCCGCCTCCGAATACACGTTCTACGACGGGCCCCCGTTCGCCACCGGAAGCCCCCACTACGGCCACATCCTCCAAGGCGTGGTCAAGGACATCATCCCCCGCTACTGGACGATGCAGGGGCACCGGGTGGAGCGCCGCTTCGGTTGGGACACCCACGGGCTCCCGGTCGAGATGGAGGTCGAGAAGCAACTCGGCGTCTCCGGCCCGCGCCAGATCAACGAGCTGGGGGTCGCCCAGTTCAACGCCGCCTGCCGCGCCATGGTCGAGCAGACCACCGAGGAGTGGGAGACGATCACCCGCCGCATCGGCCGCTGGATCGACTTCGAGAACGACTACCGCACCATGGACGTCGACTTCATGGAGAGCGTCTGGTGGGTGATGAAGTCGCTGTGGGACAAGGGCCTCATCTACCAGGACTTCAAGGTGCTGCCCTACTCGTGGGGAGCCACCACCCCGTTGTCGAACTTCGAGGCCAACCTCGACTACCGGGACGTCGTCGACCCGGCGATCACGCTCCGACTCCGCATCTCCGAGGACCACGGCCCTGCCGCAGCCGGGGACTACCTGCTGGTGTGGACCACCACGCCGTGGACCCTTCCGGGTCACATGGCGGTGGCGGTGGGCGCCGACCTCGAGTACGTGCGGGTCGACGGTTCGATCGGCGGGCGGGAGGGTCACTACTGGCTGGGGAGTGAACTGGTCGCCTCCACCTTCGACGACCCGGTCGTCACCGGCCGCGCCACCGGGACGGAACTCGCCGGCACCCACTACCAGCCCCCCTTCGACTACTTCCCCGACCTCGACGCGCAGGGCGCCTTCCGGGTGATCCTCAGCGACGACGTCAACATGGACGAGGGCACCGGTCTGGTGCACATGGCCCCCGCCTACGGCGAGGCCGACTTCTTGGCGCTGCAGGCGGCCGGGATCGGGGCGCTGGTCGACCCGGTCGACGCCGAGGCCCGCTTCACCGACGAGGTCCCCGACGTCGCCGGCCAGTACGTCAAGGACGCCGACGCCACCCTGATCCGGCTCCTCAAGGAACGCGGCATCCTCGTCAAGCAGGAGCAGATCCACCACTCCTACCCGTTCTGCTGGCGCACCGAGACCCCGCTCATCTACAAGGCCATCCCCACCTGGTTCGTCCGGGTGGAGAGCTTCCGGGACCGCATGGTCGAGCTCAACTCCACCATCCACTGGGTGCCGGAGGCGATCGGGGCGCGACGCTTCGGGAACTGGCTGGAGGGAGCACGGGACTGGGCGATCAGCCGCAACCGGTACTGGGGCAGCTGCCTCCCCATCTGGGAGTGCGAGCAGTGCACCGAGCGGGTCTGTGTCGGGTCCCGCCAGGAGCTGTTCGAGCTGTCGGGGGTGATGCTCGACGACCTCCACAAGCACGTCGTCGACGAGGTGACGTTCCCGTGCACCGCCTGCGGGGGCACGATGCGGCGCATCCCCGAGGTGCTCGACTGCTGGTTCGAGTCGGGCTCGATGCCGTACGCCCAGATCCACTACCCGTTCGAGAACCAGGAGCGGTTCGCCCACCGCTTCCCGGCCGATTTCATCGCCGAGGGCATCGACCAGACCCGAGGATGGTTCTACACCCTCGTCGTGCTCGCCACCGCCCTCTTCGAGCAGGTGCCGTTCGAGCACTGCGTCGTCACAGGCCACATCCTCGCCGAGGACGGCCGCAAGATGTCGAAGAGCCTCAAGAACTACCCCGACCCCTCGAACGTGCTGGAGCGGTACGGCGCCGACGCCCTGCGCGCCTACCTGATCGACTCCCCGGTGGTGCGGGGCGACAACCTTCGGTTCTCCGAGGACGGGGTACGGGAGGTGGTGCGCACCGTGCTCCTCCCCTTCTGGAACGCCTATTCGTTCTTCACCACGTATGCCGAGGCGGACGGCATCACCCGGGACGACCTGGAATCGGCCCCGGCGCCGGAGGACCGCAGCGAACTGGATCGTTGGATCCTGTCGGTACTCCAGAGCTTGATCCGGCAGGTCAACGTGGAGATGAAGGGGTACCGCCTCTTCGCGGTGATCTCACCGATCCTCGGGTTCATCGACGATCTGACCAACTGGTTCATCCGGCGCAGCCGCCGCCGCTTCTGGTCGAAGCGCGGGGCCACCACCGAGACGGACAAGCTGGCGGCCTTCGCCACCCTCTACGAGGTGCTGGTCACCTTCGCCAAGGTGGCGGCGCCGGTGCTCCCGTTCATCACCGAGGAGCTGTACCAGCGCCTCGTGGTCGACGGGGAGGCCGATGGCGCCGCCAGCGTCCACCACACCGACTACCCGCAGCCGGACGACGCCATCATCGACGAGGAGCTCGAAGCCGCCATGGCGACGGTGCGCCAGATCGTCAACCTGGGGCGTGGGCTCCGCAAGCGCCATGAGATCAAGGTGCGCCAGCCGTTGGCGCAGCTCACCGTCGTCACCCGCGACGACGCCGCGGTGGCCGCGGTCGAGTCCCATGTGGCGCTCATCGCCGACGAGCTCAACGTGCACGCGGTCGAGGTGGACCGGGAGGAGGAGCACCTGGTGCATCTCTCCGCCAAGGCCAACTTCAAGGTGCTCGGGCCACGCCTCGGACCGCGTACCAAGGAGGTGGCCGCCGCCATCGCCGCCCTCGACCACGCCGCGGTCAACCGGCTGGTGGGAGGAACCCCGCTCGAGGTCCTCGGCGAGGAAATCACCGCCGACGACGTGGTGGTGCAACGGGAGCCCCGGCAGGGCGTGGTGGTGGCGAGCGAAGGCCGCGTCTCGGTGGCGCTCGACGTCACGGTGACGCCGGAGCTGGTCGCCGAGGGCCTGGCCCGCGAGATCGTCGCCCGCCTCCAGGGGTTGCGCCGTGACGCCGATCTGGCCGTGAGCGACCGGATCGACCTGACCTGGCAGACCGCCAGCGAGGAGCTGGCCGCCGCCTTCTCCCGTCACCGCCAGCTCATCGCCGACGAGGTACTGGCCGTCGAGATCACCCGTGGCGACGCCACCGGAGGGATCGTCGTCGACGTCAACGGCCACGACCTCACGGTGCGGATGGAGCAGGTGGCGCGGTAGCGGCCGGCCGGGGCGGTCTCCGCGAAAGAGGCCGGTCAGGGCTCGTAGAGGTGCCCGGCGTTGTGGCGTTCGAGCCGTTCCCGCAACCCGGCGAGACGCCGCTCGTAGAACCCTTGACCCGTCGTGTCGTCCCGGTCCTGGATCCTGCGCACGAAGGCGCTGGGCCCATCTTCGGCCCCGTCCTCGGACGCTTCGTCGCGGGGGACGGTGCCGGGGTCCGTGGCGGCGGAGGGGACGGGAGAGGGCTCCGCCAGATCGATGACGTGATCCGGCGAGAGTTTGAGCGACTCGATCTCTTCGAGGGCACCGGTCTCGAGCGCCAGCAGATCGCCGAGCATGCGCAACTCGGTGAGGGCGTCACCGGTCAGGCTCCGGATGCGGCTCTCGGCGTCGCTGAGCGCGGTGCGCAACTGGGTGAGGCGACGGTCGAGGTGGCGCACCTCTTCCTCGGCGGCACTCGTCACCGCGGCGGCGTGGCCGATGGCGTGGTCGAGGGTCGCCTCCACCTCCTCGTCGAGGGCGGCGCGGGTGGCGGCTCGCAGTGCGGTCAGCTCTTCAGCGGTGATCTGGCGCAGACCTCGGGACTCCTCGCGGGCGGCGGCCAGCTCCTCCTCCGCCATGGCTCGCAGGATGACGGCTTCCTGCCAGATCTCCATGCCCTCGGCGATGGACGGCATCTTGCCGCTCAGGACCTCGGCCATCATCCGGCTGGTGAGCTGGACTGCCTGGTCGCGGGCACGGCGGGCGGCGGCGACGTTGCCGGCGCCGTCGGTGTCGGCACGTTCCGCCAGGGCGGCTTCGAGGCCGGCGATGCGCGCCGCGGCGTCGGAGGACAGGCGCTCGCCCTCTTCGAGGGCAGCGATCACGCGACGGCGGAAGTCCTCGACCTCCTCCCGGTCGTAGGATCCTCCGCTCCCCGAGAAGCGGACGGTGCGCGCGTCACCTGCCGTGAAATCCACCCCGTCACCATACCGGATGGAGGAGGGGCACATCCGGGGACGGGGGGTGTTTCCGGCCCCGAATCGGTCAGTGTCAACACACGATGCGTTGCAGGATCGCGATCACGAGGATGAGCACGATCGGTGACAGGTCGAGGGCGGCGTTGCCGATCCGGATCGGGCCGAGGATGCGCCGCACCGGGGCGAGGATCGGATCGATGATCCGATTCAGGGCGTCGTAGAAGCGGCGGACCGGATGGCCCCAGGGGAGGCGGCCGTAGGCGGCGATCCAGCTCAGCACCACCCAGATGAGGATGATCCACAGGGCGACCGTCAGAGCGGCGCAGAGGAGGTTGCCCATCGACCCGGCCTCAGCTCCCGATCGCGGCGGTGTAGAGGCCGAGATCGGCCAGCCGGCGCTGTTCGGACACCGGGATCACGACGCCGCCCGGCGTGACGAGGATCACGCCTTTTGCGATCTTCACCATGCGGCCGTCGAGGGCGTAGGTGAGGCCGCTGGAGAAGTCGACGAGACGGCGCACCATGGCGCTCTCGGTGTCACGGAGGTCCAGCACCACGGCCTTGCCCGCCCGGATGTGGTCCGCCAGCGTCTGGGCGTCGGAGAGGGTACGGGCCGGGATGATCGGTGTCTCGTCCGGGCCGCCGGCCGGCGCGGCCGCGCCGGGCCGGATCAGGACGCCGGCCTCGGCGTGGTCCATGTTGTCGGACACCTTGCGTCGGGTGGCGGCAGGTGGCTCGACCCGGCGTCCGGCGACGACGGAGGGCGGCCGCAGCGATCGCGGCTCCTCATTCGCCGGCGTCGGGGTGGGGCGAGACAGCGGGGGCTGCACCGCCATGCCGCGGGGTCGGCGCGGCGGTTCCACGGTACGGACCTGGGTTTGGGGGTCCTGCGGTGTCTCCTCGGCAGCCTCGATCTGCTCGTCGTCGACGAGCCCGAGATAGAACAGTGTCTTCTGCCAGAGTGATGCCATCGATGTCCCCTGGATTCGCCTTCCGGGCTCGCTCACCCGGCGACCCTCGCCCCAAAGATAGCCCGTCCCACGCGTATGAGGGTGGCACCCTCGGAGACCGCGACCTCGAAGTCGTCGGTCATCCCCATGCTCAGCTCGGTGAGGGAGGGCCAGGTGGGAAGGAGTCGGGCCCGGAGCTCTGCGAGCTGCGAGAACCAGGGCCGGCTCTGCTCGGGCTGCTCGGGCTGCGGGGGGATGAGCATGAGACCGCGGCAGGTGATCCCGGCGGCCGTAGCCGATGCGAGCAGGGTGGGGATGTCGCCGGGCGCCACCCCATGCTTCTGGGATTCGCCGGCCACGTTCACCTGCACGAGGGCCGGCGGCGCCGGGCCGTCGCCGCGGCTCCATGCGGCGACGAGGGAAAGACGGTCGAGGGAGTGGAGCAACGTCGTGTGCGGTCGGGCGAGGGGAACCTTGCGCCGTTGCAGGGTCCCGATGAAGTGCCAGCGGATGTCGCCGGGGAGGAGGGGGGCCTTGGCGGCGAGCTCGGCGGCCCGGTTCTCCCCGAAGTCGCGCTGGCCGGCGGCGTAGGCGGCGCGCACCGCCTCCACACCGTGTCCCTTCGATACCGCCACCAACGTGATCTCGTCGGGAGCGCGGCCGGCGCGGGATGCGGCCTGCGCCAGGCGGCGCCGCACCGCGGCTAGTCGGTCGGCAACCACGCCACCGCCACTTGCCGGTGCGGAGTCTGATCCCGTCGCCATGAGTGCAGGGTACCGGCGGTGAACGTGCAGACATCCGACCGCCACACCGTGAGGTCGGCGAGCTGCGCCGCCAGGTAGCCGGGCAGATCGACACTGCGGGTGCCCCAGGTGGTGCGGGCGGTGAACCCGGGAAAGTGGTCGGCGACCTCGTCCCCGACCTCGTAGCAGCAGGGTCCGATGGCGGCGCCGATGGCGGCCCGTGTCAGCGAGTATCCGGCGGCGGAGATGGCGTCCCGGGCTCGGAGCAGCACGCCGGCCGCCGCGCCTCGCCATCCGGCGTGGACCACCGCCGCCACGCCGGCGCCTTCCAGGATCACCGGGACACAGTCGGCGGTGGCCACCGTGAGCGGGAGGCCGGCCACGGTGGTGAAGGCGCCGTCCGCCTCCCCGAGCGGCCCCGGTGCCATCGCCGCCACCACCCGGTCACCGTGGACCTGGGAGAGGAACGCCCATTCGGTGGAGATGCCGAGACCGGCGGAGATGGTGCGGCGGGCGGCCGGGTCGTCACGCCCGTTGCCGTCCCGGGCGGTTCCGAAGGCGGCCCCGTGAAACCCGGGGGGCCGGATCATCCGTGGACGAAGCCGGGGATGTCCAGATCGTCGCCCTCATCCGATCGGGTGATGCCCTCACGGCTGAGGGCGTCGCGGGCGATGCTCTCGAACGGGGACGTGGGTCGAGTGGTGGACCGGCGGTCGCGCTCGAACCCGGCAGCGATCACGGTCACCCTCAGCTCGTCGCCGAGGGCATCGTCGATGGTGGCGCCGAAGATGATGTTGGCGTCGGGGTCGCTGTGGTCCGAGATGAGCCCGGCTGCGGTGCTGATCTCGTGCAGGGTCATGTCCCGCGGCCCGGCGACGGACAGCAGCACACCGCGGGCGCCCTCCATCGACGTCTCCAGCAGCGGGCTGCTGATCGCCTTCTCTGCCGCCTGGATCGACCGGTGCTCGCCGCTGGAGGTCCCGATCCCGAGCACTGCCGAGCCGGCGTCCGTCATGACGGCCTTGACGTCGGCGAAGTCGACGTTGATGAGGCCCGGGGTGGTGATGAGATCGGTGATGCCGCGCACCCCGTTGGTGAGCACCTCGTCGGCGAGGCGGAACGCTTCGAGGACCGGCATCTTCGGCTCGGCGATCTCGAGCAGGCGTTCATTGGGAATGATGATGAGGGTGTCGACCGCCATCTTGAGGCCCTGGATGCCCTGCTCGGCCTGGACGGAGCGACGCCGCCCCTCGAAGCCGAACGGGCGGGTGACGACTCCAACGGTGAGGGCGCCGAGACTGCGGGCGATATCGGCGACGATGGGAGCGCCACCGGTGCCGGTTCCCCCGCCTTCCCCGGCGGTGATGAACACCATGTCGGCGCCCTTGAGGGCGTCCTCGAGTTCCTCGCGATGAGAGTCGGCGGCTTCCCTCCCGACGTCAGGATCGGCGCCGGCGCCGAGCCCGCGGGTCGCGTCGCGGCCGATGTCGAGCTTGAGGTCGGCATCGGACATGAGCAGCGCTTGGGCGTCGGTGTTGACGGCGATGAACTCCACGCCATGGATACCGGCGTCGATCATGCGGTTGATGGCGTTGACACCTCCGCCACCGACGCCGACCACCTTGATGACGGCGAGGTAGTTCTGAGGCTTGGCTGTTTCGCTCACCATGGATCGTCTCCCCTGGGTTCAACCACAACCTTAGCTCGGGGTCTCAGGATCGGTGTCACCTTCATGTCCACTCTCAACCAATGGTTGAGGGTTGCCGACGGCGGGCCGCGTCGGGGACACCAGGTTGACGGTGGCGTCCTCGGGGATGCCGTCGTCGAGGACCGCGGCGAGGGCGAGCGCCTTCTCCCCCATGTTGACCGGGGATCCCAGCTCGACGGCGTGCCCGGCCACCGTGGCGGTGAGGGCCGTAGGCCGCACTTGTATGGTGACATCGTGGCGCAGTTCTTCGGGGAGACGAGCGACGAATTCGAGGGCGGCGGCGGTGGCGGCGTCCTCGACGTGGTCTCCGGGTGTGAGGGTGCCGGCGTCGGCGGTGATCGTCGGGAGGTCCCCTGCCGCGTCGGCGGTGCTGAGGACCGCCCCGCCCTGGGCGACGATGGTCCCGGGGCTACCGGCGAGCCACGCCAGGGGTTCGTGCTCGAGGACGATCACGTCGATCTCGCGGGGCCAGGTCACCCGTACCTCGGCCCGGGCGATCCACGGGTCCTCCAGCAGGGCATCCTCGACCTTGCCGGCCCGCACCGAGATCATGGCGACGCCTTCCTCGACGCCGGCGCGCCGCAGGATGCCGGCCACGTCGGACACCTGCGCCCCCTCGATGCGGATCTCGGAGACGGCGAGCCAGGGAGATTGCAGCACCGCGACGACCAGTCCCCCCAGGAGCAGAACCATGATGCCGCCCACCACCCACCGGAGGCGGCGCCGCGCCGAGGCCTCCCGGACCCGGCGCCGGCGGGCCGCGATGCGGGGATCGACCACCTGCTCTGCCCGGCTCATGCCCCTGCCTTCCCGAACGAGCCGAGGAAGGTGATCTCGGGCTCCAGCCAGATGCCGGTGGCGTCTGCCACCCGGGCCCGGACCGCCGCCACCAGGTCGTAGACGTCCTGGGCGGTGGCGCCCTCGCCGGCTTCGAAGAAGTTGGCGTGGCGGGGAGACACCGTGACCGCGCCACAGCGGAATCCTTTGAGCCCGAGGGAGTCGATGAGGCGCCCGGCGGCGTCCCCCGGGGGGTTCTTGAAGACGCTGCCGGCGTTGAAGGTGCCTCCCGGTTGGTGTTCCTTGCGCCAGCGGGTGATCTCCCGTAGCCGCCGCTCCCCCTCCTCGGCCGGCTGCGGCACCGTGCGAAAGCGGGCGTTGAGCACCACGTCGCCGTCCCGCAGCCTGCTGTGCCGGTACCGCAGTTCGAGGCTGGTCGGGGTGGCGGCGGTGATCTGACCCCGTGCGGTGTCGAGCACGGCTGCGCTCACCAGGCAGGCGGCGGTGTCGGTGCCGTGGCCGCCGGCGTTCATGCGGATCGCTCCCCCGACGGTGCCGGGGATGCCGACGAAGAACTCGAGTCCACCCCGGTCGTGGGCGACGGCGGTGCGGGCGACCCGGGGCAGCGGAACACCTCCCCCGGCGATCACCTCGCCTTCGGAGGTGACGGTGACCTCGAGGAAGTCGCCGACGAGACGGACCACGAGACCGTCGAAGCCGGCGTCGCTGACGACGACGTTGGAGCCCCTCCCCAGCACGAAGAGGGGAAGGTGGTGCGGTGCGGCAGCTTCGAGCACCCGCCGCAGTTCCCCCTCGCTGGCGACGTCGGCGAGGTAGGCGGCCGGTCCGCCGAACCGGTAGGTGGTGAGGGGGGCGAGTGGAGCGTCGCGGCGGACCACACCGGAGCCGACGAGGGCTTCGAGGGAGACGGCGGTCACGGCGTCACCCCCTCGAGACGGGCCGCGATGTCGTCGGCGATGGCGTTGACGTCGCCGGCGCCCAGCAGCAGCACCAGGTCCCCGTCGGTGAGTTCGGGGACGAGGAGGGCGGGGACGTCGTAGACCGACGGGACGTAGGCGACGTCGCCTCCTGCGGCCGAGACCGCCTCGGCCACGAGCCGCCCCGACACGCCGGGCTGGGGCGGCTCCCCTGCCGAGTACACGTCGGTGACGACGACACGATCGGCGGCGGCGAGCGGCTCCCCGAAGGCGGGGCCGAGTTCGGCGGTGCGGGTGTAGCGGTGGGGCTGGAACACGGCCACCACCCTCCGCCATCCTCCCAGCCGGCCCGACGCGATCGTGGCCGCCACCTCGGTGGGATGGTGGGCGTAGTCGTCGACCACCGTGACTCCCGCGACCCGGGAGCGGATCTCGAAGCGGCGGCGTACCCCGCTGAACTCGGCCACACCGCCGACCGCGGCGGTGACGTCGTAACCGAGTTCACCGAGCAGGGCGAGCGCCCCGGCGGCGTTGCGGGCGACGTGGAGCCCGGGCCGGGGGATCCGCACCGGGACGGCGACATCGGGACCGACCAGCCGGAACCCGACCTCGCCGTCGCCGTGCACGACGTCTTCGAGACGCCAGGCGGCGTCGGGGTCGGTGCCGTAGCCGATCACCGGGGCTCGTTTCGCGAGACGGCGCACCCCGGGGTCGTCGATGCAGCCGACGACGGGTCCCCGCACCCGGTTCGCCACCTGCGCGAAGGCTTCTTCGAGGGCCGCCAGCGAGCCGTAGTAGTCGAGGTGGTCCGCTTCGATGTTGGTGACGACGAGACCGCGGAGGTGGAGGTGGCGGAAGGTCCCGAACGCCTCGTCCGCTTCGAGGACGAACAGCTCCGGATTGCCCAGGTGGGCGCCGGTGTTGAGGGCCACCAACTCGCCGCCGACGAGGAAGGTAGGGTCGCGGCCCAGCCCGTGGAACGCGGCGACCGCCAGCCCGGTGGTCGTGGTCTTGCCGTGGGTGCCGGTGATGCCGATCCCGGGGAGGTGCCGGGTGAAGGCATCGAGGAGCCGGGGCCGTTCCCACACCGGGACCCCGGCGGCGGCCGCTGCGGCCAGCTCCGGATCCCGTTGCGGCACCGCCGAGGACGCCACGACCAGGTCGGCGGCCGCCGCCCGCTCCGGGCGGTGACCGAGCCAGGTCTCGATCCCGGCGTCGAGCAACGATTCGAAGAGGCGTCCCGGCTTGAGGTCGGAGCCTGTGACGACGTGACCCTGGCCGGCCAGGAGTTTGGCGAGGCCGCTCATCCCGGCGCCTCCCGCCCCCACCAGATGGATGTGGTGTGCGGCGATGAGGAGGTCCAGGTCATCCATCGCCGCCTCCTCCCGCGGCGACCGCAGCGGCCCGGAGGGCGGCTGCGATGACCTCGGCGGCGTCGGGCCGTCCCTGGGCGCGGGCGGCGTCCGCCATCATCCGGAGCTGGGCCGGGTCGCCGATGAGCTGCTCGATGGCGGCGGGGACCCGGTCGATGTCGCCCTCCTCCATCACCACGACGCCGCCTGCCTGCTCG
>Ga0315536_1001724_pt1 | contig 10838 bp, 10 predicted proteins | sample SalMarSW160230MG_FD_203093 | JGI IMG/M metagenome (GOLD analysis project Ga0315536, IMG submission 203093) | Salt marsh sediment microbial communities from the Plum Island Ecosystem LTER, Massachusetts, United States - Salt Marsh Sediment SW1602-30 ... | reverse complement strand
AAAGCCTGATGTATTCAGTTGATTTTGCGGAGATAGAAATTCTACAGCACCAAGACAGGTGGGCGGAAGCCGCTAAAATATTGGTTACCGCGGCAAAAAATCTGGAAAACGGCGGCGCGGATTTTATTATCCTTTGCACAAACACCATGCACAAGGTTGCAGATGACATCCAAGCCAATATCAAAATTCCGTTCATGCACATCGCTGACGCAACGGCTCAACTGGTAAAAGATTCGGGTATCCAAAAGATAGGGTTGTTAGGCACGCGCTTTACGATGGAAGAAGAATTCTACAAGGGCAGGCTTTCGCAGAAATATGGTTTGAATGTAAGCATTCCAAATGCTCAAGAGCGCGAGATCGTTCATCGAGTCATCTATGACGAGTTGGTTGTGGGCAAGATAGAACAACATTCCAAAAAGCAGTACATTGATATTATCGAGCAAATGGTCAGTCAGGGCGCAGAAGGCGTTATTTTGGGTTGTACAGAAATTGGTCTGCTTGTTCATCAAGAAGACAGTCGCGTTCCTCTATTTGACACGACCAGGATTCATGCTGAAGCAGCAGTCGCGTACGCATTGGAATAGTAGCGACTTCGGCAGTGCAGGCAGGCAGAATGCGACCACCTGCTCTGCGCCAGACAGATCCGGGGGTCTTCCACAAAATCCCCCCGATTTTTACAAAATTCTAATCAAAACGGCTTGCTATCTGGAACGATTTATAGTAATATAAGAGCGACGGACGTTTGGGTGCCCCCCTCACCCAGGCGTCTGTCGTTTAAAAAACTATTCCACCCCCGCATGGTTTCCTGAACCGCAAAGCACGCCAAGTGCGCAAAGAAAAGCGCGTAAACGCGAACCGCAATTCCAAAATTTCCGTCTATATCCAGCACCTGAGCGATGGGCTATAATTCAGCCTGTCGCTCATTTCTTTTAAGGAGGAATTCCCCATGCCGCTCGACCTGACCGCCATCCGCAGCCAATTCCCGGCCCTGGACCGGCCCGCGGTGTTCTTCGACAACCCGGGCGGGACCCAGATCTGCAAACCATCCCTGGAGCGCATCCAGCGCTACCTGCTGGAATGCAACGCCAACCACGAGGGCGCCTTCGCCACCAGCGTGGCATCGGATGCCATCCTGGATCAAGCCCACCAGGCGATGGCGGATTTCTACAACGCCGCCAGCCCGCAGCAGATCGTCTTCGGGAACAACATGACCAGCCTGACCCTGCACATCAGCCGCTCGCTTTCCCGCGAATGGGCGGCGGGGGACGAGATCGTGGTGACGCGCCTGGACCACGACGCCAACGTCACACCCTGGGTCCTGGCGGCCCAGGACCGGGGCGTCAAGGTCAACTGGGTCGATTTCGACGTGGAAGACGGCACGCTGCGGCTGGACGATTTGCAAAAAGCGCTGGCGCGCAAACCACGCCTGCTGGCGGTCGGTTATGCCTCCAACTCACTGGGGACGATCAATCCGGTCGACCAGATCGTCAAACTGGCGCACCAGGCTGGCACGCTGGTCTACGTCGACGCGGTGCAGTACGCCCCGCACGGCCCGATCGATGTGCAGAAGCTGGGCTGCGATTTCCTGGTCTCCTCCAGTTACAAATTCTTCGGTCCGCACGCCGGCATCCTCTACGGGCGGCGGGAACTGCTGGAGGGGCTGTTCGCCTACAAAGTCCGCCCGGCAACCAACAGCCTGCCCGGCAAATTCGAGACCGGCACCCAGAATCACGAGGGACTGGCCGGTGTATTGGGCGCGGTCGAATACTTCGAGTGGGTCGGGGAACAGTTCGGCGGCGAGCAGGCCGAAGGCTTGCGGGAAGCCGGCTACAGCGGACGGCGCCTGCGGCTTAAACAGGCCATGTCCGCCACCCGCGCCTACGAGTTCGAACTCAGCCGGGCCCTGCTGGCGGCCCTGGAGGCGGTGCCCGGGCTGCGGCTTTACGGCCTGACCGATCCCCGGCGGCTGGATGAGCGCGTGGCTACCTTCTCCTTCCGGCTGAAAGACCTGCACCCGCGCGCCGTGGCCGAGCAACTGGCGCAGGCGGATATCTACGTTTGGGACGGCAACTACTACGCCATCAACGTCACCGAGCGGCTTGGGCTGGAAGAGAGCGGCGGCATGGTGCGCGTCGGCGCGACGCATTACAACACCCTGGAAGAAGTGGAAAAATTAAAGGAAGCGCTGATCAAGATCAGCGCAGGGTGAGGATAGGTTAAGCCTGGGAAGGCAATTGGAACGAGGGCTCACCAGACCATCCCGCCCAGGAAGGCTGCCACCTCGGCATCGACCGGAGCTTTGAAGATCTGTTCCGGCAGCCCGTGCTGCCTGAGCTGTCCGCCCAGGAAGACGGCCACCCGGTCGGCCAGGCGTGCGGCCTCCTCCAGGTCGTGCGTGACCAGCACAGTCGTCACGCCCTGCTCCCGCAGCAAGCGGCCCAGGTCGCCCACCAGGCGGATGCGCGTCGGCGGGTCAAGCGCGGAGAAGGGCTCATCCAGCAGCAGCAACTGCGGTTCCAGGGCCAGCGCCCGGGCCAAGTTGACGCGCTGGGCTTCGCCGCCCGAAAGCTCCCCCGCCCGTCGTTTGCCAAGCTGGGGGATACCCAGGCGCTCCAGCCAGAGCGGCACGCGCCGCCGGATTTCGTCCTTGTCGATGCCCCGGAAGCGCAGCCCGGCAGCCACGTTGTCGAAGACGGACGTATCGAACAGCAGCGGGTCCTGCATCACCAGCGCGATACGGCGCCGGTAGTCCGTGTCCGACTCAGCCGCGGCCGGCTGGCCGTCGAACAAAATCCTTCCGCGCTGCGGGGGCAGCAAACGCCCCAGCGCCAGCAGGAGCGTGCTCTTGCCCGCTCCGTTCGGCCCGACGACAGCCAGGATTTCCCCTTTTTCAACCTTCAGATCAGCCAATTGCAGGGCAGGCAGACCGCCCCGCACGACCAGTAAATCCCGGACCTCGATCAGGGTGCTCACCGGCGTGCGCCTCGCTGCTGGATCCAGGTCAGGGCCCAGTTGACCAGGAAGGTGATCGCCAGCAGGAAAATTCCCAGGCCAATCGCGATGTCGAAGTTACCCTTGCCGGTTTCGAGTACGATGGCGGTGGTCAGCACGCGCGTCTGGTAGCGGATGTTGCCGCCCACGATCATGGAAGCGCCGACTTCCGAGATGACCGAGCCGAAGCCGGCCATCAAGGCCGCCAGCAGCGGCAGGCGCGCTTCGCGCCACAGCATCCAGACCATCTGCCTGCGCGAGGCCCCCAGGCCGTACAACTGCAAACGCAGGCGCGGGTCGAGGGCCTGCAGGGCGGCAGCGGTCAGGCCGGTCACCACCGGGGCGGAGATGACCGTTTGGGCGATAATGATGGCCGCCGGGGTATAGATCAGGTGCAAATCCCCCAGCGGACCGGAGCGCCACAACAGCATGGCGACCGCCAGGCCGACCACCACTGGCGGCAGTCCCATACCGGTGTTGACCAGGCTGAGAAAAAATGAACGCCCGCGAAATTTAGATAGCGCCAGCAGGGTGCCGAGCGGCAGGCCAAGCAGCAGGCTGATGCCGGTGGCCAGCGCTGAAATTTGCAGCGAAAGCAGGGTGATCTGGAAGACTTCAGCGTCGAAGATCATGCGGGGGTCCACAGGGGCGGGAATCCAGCCCGCCCCTGTTTATCTATCTTACAGGCCAAGATCAGCGTCGGTCTTGTCCGCATCCGGGAAGAAGAGCGGCTGGCCGAACTTATCGACCCCGAATTGGCTGATGACCTGCTGGGTCTCCGGGCTAGTGATGAATTTGGCAAAGGCGATGGCTCCGTCGTAATTGGTCTTGGGCCACTTGTCCGGGTTGACGGTGATGACGTGGTAAACGTTCAAGAGCGAGGGGTCGCCCTCGACCAGGATCTCCAGCGACAGGTTCTGTTTGGTAGCCAGATAGGTCGAGCGATCGGTCATAATATAGGCCGCCTTTTCGGAGGCCACCGTCAGCGAAGCGCCCATGCCCTGGCCGGTCTCGACGTACCAGGCCTGCCCCTTGGGATCGAGGCCGGTTTTCCCCCAGATGGCCAGTTCAGCCTTGTTGGTACCCGAGTCGTCGCCGCGCGAGATGAAGGTTGCGCCCTTGGTTGCAAGCGCTTTGTAAGCGTCTTCCACCGGCAGGCCTTTGATCCCGGCCGGGTCGGCGGCCGGACCGACGATGACGAAGTCGTTGTGCATGACCAGCATGCGGTCCTTGCCCCAGCCGGCGTCCATCAGCGCCTTTTCAGCAGCGGGGGCATGCACCAGCAACACGTCAGCGTTGCCTTCCTCGGCCATCTTGAGCGCCGCGCCGGTTCCAACCGCTACGGTCTTGACTGTGTAACCAGTCTGCTGCTCGAACATGGGTACCAGCACGTCCAGCAGACCGGAGTCCTGGGTGGAGGTGGTGGTCGCCAGGATCAGGTTCGGGTTAGCTGGCGCAGGCAGGCTGGTAGGTGCCGGGGTGGCGGCAGCTCCGCAGGCGGAGAGCAGCAGGCTGAGTGCGGCCAGCAGGGTCAGGGTCAGTGTCAGACGTTTCATTCTTCAACTCCTTCAGGATGAAAGTGTGATTTGCTCACCGCTGTGGGCGGTGGTGTAACCAGTCAGGGAGAGCGCGCTGCGCCGGAAGGCGGCGCTCTGCAGGTAATCCAGCAGAGGCGCCAGGGCAGCCTGGTTCTCGCGCGGCAGGACCAGGTCATAGCGTTCTTCGAAGAGCGGGATGAAGTCCAGGCCCGCCTGGTGGGCGGCTGCCTGCAGGCCGAGCGCCGCGTCCGCCTCGCCGCTGGCCACGGCCCCGGCGCAGGCGGTGTGAGTCGAGACAGCGCGCTCGTAACCGGCGATGCTTTCGGGGGGCAGGCCCAGCCGCTGCAGTTCGGTGTCGAACCACAGGCGCGTCCCGGAACCGGGATTGCGGTTGACGAAGCGCAGGCCAGCCCGGGCCAGGTCCGCCAGGGCGTGAATACCTTTTGGGTTGCCCGGTGCGAGCATCAAGCCCTGGGTGCGGTGCGCCAGGGTGACCAATTCCATGTCGCGATCGGGGAAGATGTGGCGCACGAAGGGCAGGTTGTATTCGCCGCCGGGATCCAGCAGGTGCGCGCCGCTGACCTGGCACAGTCCCTGGCGCAGGTTGACCAGGCCGTCCAGCGAGCCGACCGGCAGGGTCAGCAAGTGGGCGTGCTTTTCCAGATGCACGGCAGCCGCCTCCAGCGCCAGGTCGTGGCTGCCCGAGAAGATGAGTGCGGGTTTGTCACTTTGCGGCAGGACGAGGCCCTGCAGGAGAAAAGCGCCGGCTCTGGCGCGATAGAACTTTTCGGTAACTTTGCCCGTCGTCCGAACTTCGGTCAGTTCGACCAACTGCGCACCTTCCAGCTTCTGGAGATGGTGACGCACCCAGGCCGGGGATTGGCCTAGAACCCGGGCCAGATCCGTCAGGGTGGCGGGCCTGTCCATCAACAAACGCAGGATCGCCATCCGGCGTGAGTCCGACAGCAGCTTGATCTGATCCAGGGCGTGTATTCGTTCGACTTTATCCATATCAATTAAGGAAAAACTTATTCGATATTCTATCACAAATGCCGGCCGGCCAAAAGCGCCGGACGTCGAGCGTTCTTAATATTCCCATAAAGAATACTTAAGGACGATCTGCTCCCAATTGCCGATAATGAATGGGCACGCAAATCACATCTCTGAAGGAGGTGCATACAGAATTAACGTGATTTAGCAAACGCAAGCCAAATACTAGCTTACATCCCAAACTAGAACCTTGTGGCAATTGCCATTAAACAAGGCTGAAAACATAAATTGTTAGGAGAAGAGAAAATGCTTAAGTCTAAGTTCATCGTTGCAAGTATCGTACTGACACTCGTATTAACCGCCTGCGGGGCTCCCGCTACACCGACGGTCGCACCAGCCACACAGGCTCCGACCATGGCAGCTACTGAAGCTCCGACCATGGCAGCGACAGAAGCACCCGCTACCCAGGCGCCGACCGGTGGCAAGATCGCTTTGCTGCTGCCCGAGACCAAGACGACGCGTTATGAATCGGCCGACAAGCCCGACTTCGAAGCCAAGATGCAGGAGCTTTGTCCGGATTGCCAGATCATCTACAGCAACGCCAACCAGGACGCCACCCAGCAGCTCTCGCAGGCTGAAGCGGCTTTGACCAACGGCGCCCAGGTGCTGGTGCTCGATCCGGTCGACTCGGCTGCCGCAGCCACGATCGCCGACAAGGCCAAGGCGCAAGGTGTTCCGGTCATCGCTTACGACCGCCTGATCCTTAACTCGGACGGCGTCAGCTATTACATTTCGTTCGACAACCAGGAAGTTGGCAAACTCCAGGCGCAGAGTCTGGTCGACAAATTGACCCAGATGGGCGTTCAGAATCCGTCCATCGTGATGATCAACGGCTCGCCGACCGACAACAACGCCTCGCTGTTCAAGGCAGGCGCCCACAGCGTCTTCGACCCGCTGGTGCAGGCCGGGACCCTGACGATTGCCAAGGAATACGACACGCCCGATTGGAGCCCGGATCAGGCCCAGACCGAAATGCAGCAAGCGCTGACCGCTCTGGGTAACAAAGTGGACGGCGTTTACGCTGCCAACGATGGAACCGCCAGCGGCGCGATCGCGGCCATGAAAGCTGCCGGTCTCAACCCGCTGCCTCCGATCACCGGACAGGACGCGGAACTGGCAGGCATCCAGCGCATTTTGGCTGGCGAGCAGTACATGACCGTCTACAAGGCCATCAAGCCTGAGGCGGAAGCTGCTGCACAACTGGCTTACGACCTGCTGACCAACACCAGCGTACCGGCTGACATGACCAACGGCAAGACCGTCAATAACGGCACGATCGACGTGCCTTCCGTGCTGCTGACCCCGATCGCGGTCACCAAAGACAACATCAAAGACACCGTGGTCAAGGATGGCTTCTGGACAGTCCAGCAGATCTGCACGGCAGATTACGCGGCTGCCTGTACGACGGCTGGCCTGCAATAAGCTTATAATATATAGCAAGACTAACAGAGAGCATCCGGGCGAAATTTACCCGGCTGCTCTCAAACCTGGGAGAGTAGCATGGATGATCATAAAAATTCGCCGATCTTGGAATTGAAGAAAATCAGCAAACGTTTTGGAGCCGTGCAGGCTCTCTCGGAAGTCGATTTTGAAGTTTATCCAAGCGAAGTGGTCGGGTTGGTCGGCGACAACGGGGCGGGAAAATCCACACTGGTCAAGGTAATCGCAGGTACTTATCAGCCCGACTCCGGGCAGTATTTGTTTAATGGACAAGAAGTTTCGATCAACAATCCACATCAGGCCGATATGCTCGGGATTCAAACCGTCTATCAGGATTTGGCCTTGTGTGACAATTTGGATGTGGTCGCCAATCTTTATCTGGGCCGGGAGGTAACACAACCTGTTATCCCCGGTCTTTTTAATTCAATCGACGAAACGACCATGGAGCAAAGGGCGCTGCACTTCATCGACGACCTGCATGTCAACATCCCCTCTATCCGTTCGCGGATCGCGACCCTGTCCGGCGGCCAGCGGCAATCCGTTGCCGTCGCCCGGGCCGTGATGTGGAATTCGAAAGTCGTGCTGCTGGATGAACCCACGGCAGCCCTGGGCGTGGAACAGACCCAACAGGTCAAGGAACTGATCGTCCGCCTGCGGGAACAAGGCCTGGGTGTGGTTGTGATCAGCCACAATCTGGTCGATATTTTCGACGTATCCGACCGGATCATCGTCCTGCGCCTAGGAAAGCGCATTGCAACTTTTCAAACACACGTGTCAAACCCCGAGCAGGTGGTATCGGCGATTACAGGTGCGGTGTTTGGGGCCACCGTAAACGAAGCGGCAAACTAACAGGGAAGGGAATTTCTCAAAATGAAGCCTGAAATCCAGGATAGCAATTCGTCCAGCGCCAGGGGATTGGTCAACGGCCTGACCCAGAGACTACTGCACGGAGATATCGGCTCGCTGCCGGTTTTACTGGGCTTGGTCCTGATTGCCATTGTTTTTCAAATTGCGAATCCCAATTTTCTAACCCCGCTAAATCTAACCAACCTGTTGGTACAAATAGCCGCCGTTGGCAGCATTGCCGTCGGTGTGGTGCTGGTGCTCTTGATCGGGGAGATCGATCTTTCAATCGGCTCAGTCAGCGGGTTGACGGCCGCCATCATGGCGGTGATCGCGGTCAAGGTCGGGCTGCCGGGCTGGCTGGCCATCCTGGCCGGGATCGTCTCCGGGGCCGCCATCGGCCTGATCCACGGCTGGTGGGTCGCCAAGCTGCACGTGCCGTCTTTCGTGGTGACCCTGGCCGGATTCCTGGGTTGGCAGGGCGCACTGCTGTATGTCCTGGGCAATACCGGTACGATCAACCTTTCGGACCCTTTGATCATCGGAATTTCGAACAGCCGCCTGCCGGTGATCGCAGGCTGGGTGATTGGCGCGCTCTTTATCGCGGGTTATGCATTCACCCTGTTCCGTGAGCGGGCTCACCGGGCGCGGATCGGTGTGCCAAACCAGGCGGTGGCTTTGGTGATCGGGCGGATCGTGCTGATCGCGGTGGTGATTCTGGCCGCCATCGGCATGATGAGTGTCGATCGCAACCCAAGTCGTACCGTTCCGATCATGGGCGTTCCTTCCGCTGTCCTCTTCCTGATTGGTTTCATCATCATCTTTGACTACCTGACGCGCAAGACAAAATTTGGACGCTATATCTATGCCGTCGGCGGCAACGCGGATGCTGCCCGGCGCGCGGGCATCAACGTTGATCGCATCAAGATCGTGGTCTTCATCTTGAGTTCGGCCCTGGCAGCCTGCGGCGGAATCCTGGCCGGGTCGAGACTGTATGCCGTCAACCAGTCCTCGGGCAGCGGCGACGTGCTGTTGAACGCCATCGCTGCAGCGGTGATCGGCGGCACCAGCCTGTTCGGCGGACGCGGCAACGTCTGGTCGGCCCTGCTGGGCGCGCTGGTGATCGGCTCGATCGCCAACGGCATGGACTTGCTGGCCTTCGCCTCCTCCATCCGCTTCATGGTGACCGGCGCAGTCCTGCTGATCGCCGTCACCCTGGACGCCTACACCCGCTCGCGCCGCGAATCGGCTGGCAGTTCTTGATCCAGCCTCCAATCAGGATATCTTGCGGCAACACTTTGTTTTCTGTATACTGGAATTACAGAGTGCTGCGAAAATAAATGAACCAGAATCCCGGTTTTTGAAGACAATTCTTAAAAATGAGGGTTCGGGAAAATATGCAAGAAGCAGTAGGATCAAGCAAGGAGGTGTAAGGTGTTTAACAACATTTTGCTTGGCGTAGACGGTTCCGAGCATGCCCTGCGGGCTGCTCAAACGGCGGGCAACCTGGCGCGCGCGATGAAATCTAAAACCCTGCGCGTTGTTGTGGCTTTTGAATACATTCCGCCCTATCTTGGGGAACCCAACCTGCAAACAGTGATTGATGCCCGCATGAACGATGCTGAAGATATTTTGCAAAATGCGCTGAAAGCGATGGGGGAAATACCAGGTGAAGTTCACACAGAGGTACTGGAAGGGTCTCCTGCGGAAGCCATCCTGGATGTAGCCGGCACGCGCCAGAATGACTTGATCGTGATGGGTTCACGCGGATTGGGCCAGTTAAGCGGCTTGTTACTGGGCAGCCAGAGCCAAAAGGTGGTGCAACACGCCAAGTGCCCGGTGCTGATCGTCAAGTAGCCAGGTCCCTGGCACGACGTTCAGCTTGTTTAAACTCTTGGGGGGTATTGAGATTCCAAAAAGTCAGACCGTCCGGATCAAACCGTCCGATCTCCTCCGGCTCCAACTGATGCACGCGTACCTGTGGAAACCAGGAGATGACTTTCCACTGTTCAGCCTGCATAGCTGCCCGGATGGCCGGCAGACACGAGTCGCGCCGGTAGACAGCGTGTAAGGGTTCCAAGCCATGCACTGTGGAGGGGATGACGACGTCCACACGGGTTTCGATCATCAGGTCGCGGGCAAAGGCCAGTAGGTCCGGGTTGGCGAAAGGCATATCACAAGCCACCACGGCCACCAGCGGATAACGAGCGACGCTCAAGGCTGTGAACAAGCCCCCCAGGGCACCGCCACCCGGCTGGAGGTCCGGGAAGAGCGGCCGGCCGAGGAAGCGATAAGCGTCCGGGTGGTTGGTGGTGACGATCAATTCATCCGCAATCGGGGCCAGGCGCTCTGCCACACGCTGGATCAGCGGGCGTCCCAAAAAAGGCATCAGGGCTTTGTCCTGCCCCATGCGCCGCGATTCACCTCCGGCCTGGATGACCAAACTAAGCATCAAATTATTCCGGGGTGCTGACAAGGGGTACTTCCACACTTTTGAGCAAACCCTGCAACACATTTTCAGTGGTCTCGCCACCCAGGGCATTCTCGGGGTTGACCAGCATGCGGTGTGCCAGGCAGGCCCCTGCCACATGCTTGACGTCATCCGGAATGACGAAGTCCCGTCCGCGCAGAATGGCGTGGGCCTGAGCAGCGTGAAACAGGGCCAAACTGCCGCGCGGGCTGGCTCCCAGCCCCAGAGCCGGGTGAGCGCGGGTGGCATGCACCAGGTTCAGGATGTAGCGCCTGACGCTTTCGACCACGCTCACCTGCCGGACCTGATGTTGAAGTGCAGGCAACCGGTTCCCATCAACAGCCTGCTCAAGCGTTTCAATCGGATGAACAACCTGCTGCATCCGCAGCATGGAATCCTCATCGGCGAAAGCCGGATAGCCAAGACTCAGGCGCATCAGGAAGCGGTCCAATTGGGCTTCGGGAAGGGGAAACGTGCCTTCGAACTCGATTGGGTTTTGAGTCGCC
>Ga0315536_1001720_pt1 | contig 10861 bp, 9 predicted proteins | sample SalMarSW160230MG_FD_203093 | JGI IMG/M metagenome (GOLD analysis project Ga0315536, IMG submission 203093) | Salt marsh sediment microbial communities from the Plum Island Ecosystem LTER, Massachusetts, United States - Salt Marsh Sediment SW1602-30 ... | reverse complement strand
CCTTGCCCTTCTTAAGCGCATTGCTGAATTCGTCTATGGCTTTTCCCCACTCTATATCGATAATTTTTAACAACATGGTAATCACAATCCTTGCTTCTCGACTAGTACTCATGTTTTCGGCTGCTTCCTCTAAAGACCCGTATTTCATTAAAATTTCTTTTTCCGCTTCAACCTTTTCTTTGAATTTGCCTAAGGCAGCCAATTGTTTTTCAATTTCCTTAATCATCTCTTCCATTCTAATCCCTCTTTAATTCTAACGTGCTTACACTATACTAATAATTGTTTAATATTTTGACAAGATAAATAACCAAGTCCGCTGGAAAATAAGTAGAAATAAAAAAATAGATCTTTCTAATGAGAAAAATCTATTAAGTTAAAAATTATCACCAAATTTTCTTGCAAAATTATATGCTTCCCTAACAGATTAGATTATCTTCTTAAATCCTTTATCTATATTAAGTAATTCCTTTTCTCGACTTAGAAATTCTTCTTCAAGTTTCAAGATTTTATTCCTTACTTGTTCCATCTTTTCTTTTTTCGCTTTTTTTTCGTTCTCGTTTCCTTTTTTACCTAATGTCGCAGCGTAATCATAAATCGCCTGCCTATACTCTGTAGCTGATAAATCGGATAATTTACGAAAAAAATTATTGACTTCCTGCTTTGTCTCTAACACTGTACGCTCAAGGGGATTATCAATTAACTTCCCTAATTTTTCTTCGCTTTTTTCCAAGGCGGCAAGTTGTTTTTCAAGTTCCTTTATCGTCTTTTCCATCTCAATCCCTCTTTAATTTTGATATGCTTAGCTTATACTAATGATTGTTTAATGTTTTGGCAAGAAAAAAGAGGGTGTTGAGCTCTCTTTTTTATTTTTCTCATTCCGCTCTTTAGATAATCAGGGCGCTTCTTCCTTTTCCCTGAGGCTGAAAATTATGCTGGCGAACAACAGGGCTATCATAACATCAACAATACCCCACAATATCTTCTCGTGAAGATAAGTGGGGGCGGCCGGATTAAAAAGTATCACCACAATAAGCAGGCTCCACAGCCAGGAATTAAGGCCCGGGGATACCTTATAGATATAATAGGCATAATAAATGGCAATATAGGTATAATAGATGACAACCACCGTAACCAGAACGCGCAGCAGGTCATAGTAGGCGTAGGGCCAGTTAAAAAAACTCAGTAGCAGTAAGATACCCGTAATGATAGCCGGCAGAGGATTGAATTTTATCTCCTGAACTTCTTTCTCCATTTTTATTAATTCTACCATATAATGAATGCGTTAGAAATTTTGGCTTCATTCCCAGATTTTGTTAAAATAAGAAAACATGCCCTCCAGGGTATATTCAGCCGCCGTTACCGGATTGGATGCTCAAGTAATAGAAGTTGAGACGGACGCCTCATACGGATTGAGCTACTTTGAAATCGTTGGCCTGCCTGACAAGGCCGTCCAGGAATCAAGAGAAAGGGTTGGGGCAGCCATAGAGAGTTCCGGTTTCAAATCTCCTCACCGCCAGCCGGTGAGGGTTTTAGTTTCTCTGGCTCCGGCCGACGTGAAAAAGGAGGGTTCTCTCTATGACCTACCCATTGCCTTAGGATACTTGCTGGCTAATAAAAAGATAAGTTTTAATATAAAAGACAAACTTATTTTAGGGGAGCTGGCCCTTGACGGCAGGCTCAGGCCTATCAGGGGAGTCATTTCTTTTGCCATATTGGCTCGAGAAAAAGGATTTTCAGAAGTGATAGTCCCGAAAGATAATGCCAATGAAGCGTCTCTTATTAAGGGCATCAGGGTTATAGGGGCTCAAAACTTAAGGGAGGTCATTGACCACCTCGGAGGCGGTAAAAAATTACTTCCCCGGAAAGCAAACATTAAAGAAATTATCAAAGACAATAAATTTTCTTTTGATTTAGGTTATATCAAGGGACAGGAATCCAGCAAAAGAGCCCTGGAGATAGCGGCGGCCGGCGGCCATAATCTGCTGATGGTAGGACCTCCCGGGACAGGCAAAACTCTATTGGCTAAAGCCCTGCCCTCTATACTTCCCCCGCTTTCTCTGGAGGAATCCCTGGAGGTGACCAAGATATACAGCATAGCCGGCCTCCTGCCCCAGGAAAAGCCCTTTATAAGACAAAGACAGTTCAGGGCGCCTCATCACACTTCTTCTGAAACAGCCCTTATAGGCGGGGGCACTCCCTTAAAACCCGGAGAGATTACCTTAGCCCACCGGGGAATATTATTCCTGGATGAATTCCCGGAGTTTCACAGGGACGTACTGGAATCCCTAAGACAACCCCTGGAAGAAGGGCAGATTACCGTTTCCAGGGCGCGGTATTCCGTAACCCTGCCCTGCCGCTTCACCCTGGTGGCTGCCTCCAACCCCTGCCCCTGCGGCTATTACCAGGACCCTGAAAAGGTATGCCGCTGCACCACTTCCCAAATCCAGAAATACCAACGAAAGCTGTCCGGCCCCCTGATGGACCGTATTGACCTTTTTATTACCGTTCCCAACATCAAATATGAAAAACTGATAGCCCCTGAAAATAAAGGGATAAGTCTTAAAATAAGGGAAAAGATTAAAAAAGCCAGGGAAATACAGCTGGAAAGATTCCAAACCCAAAAAATCAACGCCGAAATAGACGTTCCTCACATTAAAGACTACTGTCCGGTTGATTTATCCAGTCAAAACCTTCTAAGGAAATACGTTGACTCGGGCCGGCTGTCCGCCAGGGGATACCACAAGGTTTTAAGGGTATCCAGAACCATCGCCGATTTAGAGCAGTCCGAGAAAATAAAATTCCGACACGTGTCGGAAGCCTTAATGTATCGGATAAAAGAGATTTAGATGGACTTATTGGGCAAAGGGATTTCTAGCTCCACTTACTGCAAAATGAACGTGGCATCCCGTTGATTGGCCTGCCCCCGGAGTGCCCGGCTGACCGCCCATTAGGGCGATAATCTGGCCCTGGGAAACCTGCTGTCCCGGCTGGACGAAACTGGAAGCTATGTGTCCGTAGGTGGTTACCACTCCATTGGGATGAAGTATGGATATGTGATTACCTGCTCCATTAAACGCCCAGGGAGAAACAGAATCGGTTAATTTCACCTTCAGAACTTCTCCGGCAGCGGCGGCATAAATCGGTTCTCCGCACTTTCCATGGCTGAAATCAATAGCATTGTAATAATGCAAACCCTGGGTAATGTTGCAGGGAAGGGCTATGGGACAGATAAAATAACTCTGGCCTAAGGGTACGGAAGCCGGCTGGGCAGAAGCGACAGCGACAGGGGCCTTGGCGGTAATTTCTCCGCCCGGAACTATTAAAATGTCTCCTATATAAATGTCTGCTGCATCGGAAAGCTGATTGAAGGCAACGATATCAGCTGCCTCAGCTTTATAGGCCCCGGCAATCCCTCCTACGGTATCTCCGTCTTTGACGTGGTGGATGACGCCGGAAACCGGAGGAATAACCAAGGTTTGACCCTCCTTAATCAAGGAGCTCTTCTGTAAATCGTTAGCCCAGAGAAGGGTATTAAGAGAGATGCCGAATTTGGCAGCAATAGACCAGGTATTATCTCCTTTTTCCACAGTGTATTCTGTAATGCCTTTCTTTTCTGTTTCTTCAAAACCGTTCCCCTCCATTAAAGCGCCCAAGGTCTTGGGGTTAATGGTAAAGGGAGGAGTAGTGGCTCTGAAACTGTTTTGCTGTTCCAATAGAATCTGAGGAAGTTCGGGCTGGGATTTTTGTACGGGGCTGGAAAAAATGCTTTGGGGGGCGGTGTCGTCGGAAAAACACAAATCCAGGGAAGCTGTTTCTTTCTCTTTAGAATAGGAATAAATATAAACGGCTGAAATCAAAACAAGCGCTATTAAAAGCGGCTTTAGTCCTCGCCTTAGTTGATTTCTGAAATGTTCCGAGGGTTCAGACATCTTTCTTTTTAATGCCTATATTCATTTTCCAATACCTGTCGGCATTGTCAAGCCCCTCTTTTACTCTTAAGTATGTTAATATATTAGTATGGACGCCATAACTGTGAAAAAACTGTTGAAAAGTCACGGCCTAAAACCCTCCAAAAGATTGGGGCAAAACTTCTTGATTAACGAAAATGTCTTGAAAAAGGTAGTGGAGGCTGCCGACATCTCAAAAAAAGACTATATTCTGGAAATCGGCCCGGGCCTAGGCAGCCTAACCATCCCTTTGGCCGAACAGACAAAAAAGGTAGTTGCGGTAGAAAAAGACCCAAAGCTTTGTATTGTATTAAGGAAAGTGCTTAAAAATAAGGGGGTAAGAAATGTTGAAATCATTGAGGCCGACATCTTAAAGCTTAGCGACAAGGAATTATCAAAGATTCTCCCTAAAAAGTATAAATTAACGGCTAATATTCCATATTATTTAACCTCTTTTTTGATAAGGAAGTTTTTGGAATCTAAAAGAATACCGGAACAGATAGTCCTAACGGTGCAAAAGGAAGTGGCGCAAAGAATATGCGCCAAGCCCCCTAAAATGAGCCTGCTGGCTGTTTCCGTCCAATTTTACGGAAAGCCTGAGATTTTTTCTTATATCAGTAAAAGTTCCTTCTGGCCAAGACCGGAAGTAGACAGTGCCGTTTTGAAGATTATCCCCAAACCCATGAGACCCGCAGCAGACTCTGCCCGCTTTTTCAGGATGGCGAAAGCCGGATTTTCCCATCCCAGAAAGCAGATTATTAACAACTTGTCGGATGAACTGGATATAGATAAGGAAATTATGAAAAAACAGCTTTTGATATGGGGAATACGCCCCTCCCGGCGGGCTGAAACACTGAGTTTAAATGATTGGCAAAAATTGGCAAAGAATATAAAATAAGAGCAGAGGTTAACACAGAAAAATGCCTAAAATTTTAAAAATCTGTTTGATAATAACCGTAATTACCCTTTTTTTCTCTTTCACCGGCACTGTGATTAATTATTTCAAGGAGCGCCAGATGAGCAAGCTGGGGATAGATTACGAACAGATAAATTATTCCCTGCCTGAGAGCACTACTACTACGGAAATTCCCCTATCCCCTGACTTGGAAGACTTCTCGAAGCAGATAGACTACCACGACCTGCTCAACCCCATAGAAAGGATAAACGAGATATTAAGAGAAAGAGGCCTTCCGGTGTACGAACCTGGCAAGACAGGCAACGGTTCTTATAAAGATTTCGTAAGTCCTGACGGGAGATTAAAACTACAATACCCCGGCAGTTGGATGACAGCTCCTCAGGACAAACTTGACGAAATGTCTGCTAAACAATCCGGTTTTAATTCCCAAACCCTTTTCCTGGCTTACTCCCCTGATATAGGCAATATATCCCAGGCAATAGTCAGTGAGCAGAATTATGAAGAAGCAAAGAGCTTAGAAAAAATAATGGAGGATATGCAAAAAAGTAACCAGGAACAGGGCTGGGATATGAAAATCCTGGACAAAAACCAGGTAGACGAGGGAGACCTCATCTTCCAGGCAGAGTATAAAAAAGATGAAAGATACTCTTTGCGTTCAAAGGAAAGGATAATCTCTCTGGGAACGGACTTGGGAGAACAGAGAATCTATACCGTTGCTTTTATTTCCCTTGATAAATACTGGGACGAAGTGCAAGAAAAAGCAGACTCTGTGATAGACTCTGTTGAAATCGGCACAGCTGCAGGTTTTAATGGAGATTAATTATTGTTATAATAAAGTATTATGAAGATTCCTTTTGATAAAAACTTCGCATTAATAACCCTGCTTTTAATAGGGTTTTTGAGCGCCGGCTTCATTTATGCCCTGGAGTTAAACTGGCCGGTTTCCCCTCAAGGCACTTTTCTCACCGACAGCACTGATCTGACGGGCTTTATACAGTACTTTTACGAATGGGGGATAGCCCTGGGGGCCGTAGCCGTGTTTTATTCTCTGGTAATGGGGGGATTTAAGTATTTAACTTCCACAGGCAGCCCCGATAAGATGAAGGATGCCAAAGACCAGATAGTCAGCGCTTTTTCGGGATTCCTGCTCCTGCTGAGTTCCTTTCTTATACTCAACACCATCAACCCAGATTTGACCAATCTTAAAATACCCGAACTTCCGGAGGCGGGAGAAGTATTCACGGCGCTGGAGCCTCCTGCGAATCAGCCCCTTAAGGAATGTACAAAGGTATATGTTTATCCGTCAGATGACTGTTCCGAAGATTCAGGGCCTCCGATACAGTTGAGCGCGGGAACTGCTTTCGGTGAAGATAGCACCGGATGGTTTAAACCTCAATCTGTATGTAAATTTTACGATGAAACAACAGGAGAAGATGGAGGGCTGTGCATAGTACGCTTTTATTCGGACTCAGGCTGTACAGAGCCTGTAGATGGAGGCAGCCAGGATGTTTTTATGAACGTCCCTGTCTATAGAATTCCTTCTGCCCTAGGCTCAACAGACTTCGCCAATCTCAGCTGCATTAAAGCAACAGACATATAGTTTCTTATAATATGCTGCATTCCCAATCGTTAAAAAATTATTTTCCTCGTAACGCCAAACTTTTCCTTTTTGGTTTTTTTATACTAGGAGGGCTTTTAATTAATCTTAAGCCCGCTTTAGCCCTGTTTGGGATAGGAGATGTGGGTCTGTTTGACCTTAATATGCTTTTTTTGGACGCCCTGGACGTCTGCGACTCCATGGTAAGGTTTGTCATCCAAATGTATATGCTTATATTGGGTACTTTGCTGTATGTGGGAATAGCTTCCGGGATACTTGAATGGGCTATCAGCCTGCCTATCAGTTTAAGCTCGGGCATAGTCACAAGCGGCTGGAGCTTTATGGTTGGCATTGCTAACGTTATCCTGGTTCTGGCCCTTCTTGTTATTGCTTTGGCATACATCCTGAGGATAGAATCCTACAATGCCAAAAAGATGCTGCCGAAATTTATTATGGTGGCCATATTGATAAACTTCAGCCTTTTATTTGTCAGGGGCTTGGTAGATATCGCCCACTTCATCCAAAACACTCTATTGCTTTCTTTCGGCCCGGGATTTATTACCGCCGGAGTGAAGCCCGTAATGGACAGCCTGCTTAACTATTCTTGGACTTATCTGGCTATGACGCTAACTTATTTAGTCACGGCCTTCATACCGTACGTCAACGCAGCAGCCCTGGTAGGAATCACTATTTGGATATTGGTTGATGTATTTTACTCAGGCTTTGCCATGACCGTCTTGCTGCTGATTATCGCTTCTTCCATCGCCACTATTATGAACGTACTAATTTTCGTGTTTTTGGCCAGAATCGCTATGGTTTGGATTTTGGCTATTTTCTCTCCGGTGGCTTTTGCCATGGCTGTTTTTCCCATGGGTAAAAAGTCAACCAGAATTCCCTTCTTTGATTTCAATAAGTGGCTGAAGCTGCTCACGGAGTGGCTGATATCAGGTATCATTATCCTTTTCCTGCTGGGATTAGGATTTAAATATATAGGGGAAATCATTCCCTTCACTCCAAATATCACCATAGGGGGCTTCGCGGCACCAAACATACTTTATCCTTATCTGTTCCTATTGGTTTATCTGGGAATAGTGTCTTACTTTGCCAAGCAGTATACCCCGGAGCTGGCCGGCGCATTAATGAACCAGGCACAGGGCGTTTGGAATAAGGGAAAATCCATGTGGAAGCCGGGCACGGTAAGACAGAGAGGCATTACAAGCGCGGGGGGAAAAGCGGCAGAAAGATATCTGGCTAAAATGGAGTTGAAGAAAGCCAAAGGAGAAAAATTGACCGTGAGAGAAAGGATTGGAAGCGCCGGAGCCAGAGCCTTCCGGCCGTGGCGCCCGGTGAAAACCACTGCCTCCCATGAGGTGAGCCAAAGGATTAACACCACAGCCAGCGAATTGGAAACCAATCACGGTGACAATGTTAAGGAAGCCAAGAAAAAATTCAACATGTATACCGCAGAAGACAGGATAGCTTTTGCGACCTATGCAGCCAAGGTAAAGGGCACTGCCGGATTGGATGAGCTGGGCGATGACAAGCTCAAAAGTATCATTAAAAACGATATGGCAGCTTATTCTCCCGACAGCATAAAGAATATTGTAAAGCATAGACCCGAGCTTATGCAAGACGAAGACATTGGAGAAGTTATCAGGAAGAACCTTGTTTCTGATGAATATGACGAGACAAAAGGCAGATTCAAAGATAAGAACGTACAGGCGGTGCTGGATAGTGGCATAAAAATAGGCGAAGATAACGTATCAGAATTAGTGAAAAGTGAGGAGGGCAGAGCAAAGATAGTACAGGAAGGGGCCCATAAGAAAGTGGTAGACTCTTTGAAAACCAATGAAATAGATAACTTTTCCGATGATGCTTTGAAAAATGAAGCTTTTGCAAAGAGCCTGGTAAGATGGAAGGCGCCTGACTATATCAGAAGGCTGGCCTTGGCTAAGGGAACGGGGGCAACACAAAAAATCAATGAACAACTAAATGAAAACCTAGGCGGAATAGGGTTAGAGGAACTGCTTAAGACCAATTCCTCTCTCGCTTCCCAAATAGTAAGAAGCCCGGGCTATAAATCCCTCTTCAAATTAAAAGATAAGGACGGTAAGGATATAGGCGTTGCAAAAGTCAAAGAAGTCCAGACTGCACAAATGGGAAAGAAGCCGCCTGCGGCACCGGAAAAAGAGGAAACATGGGAGACAGCGTCCCTGAGAGCACCGCAACCTGCAACCAGACTAAAGGGAGAATTCAGTAAAGAATACGCCGATGAAGGAAAAGCTCTGAGGCGAGAGGAGGAAGATTACCGCATAAGGATTGAGAACGATGTTGAATCCCTAAAGAAAAAGCGAGAGAAAGCCGCGAGCCTGAAGAAAAAGTTAAAAGAGCTTGAAGAAGAAAAGGGTAAAGGGTATACGACAGACAAACTGCACGATATAGCGATGGAGATAAAGAACAATGAAGAAAAACTGCATCAGACGGAAAAAGATGCTGAATCCATTTATAATGACTATAAAAACGACCAAGACACCTATAGTAAAAAGCGGGCTAAATTGGAAGATATTCAGAAAGAAGAAATGAAAGAAAGAAGAGATAAAGCGGGGCTTGGAGAAGTCCTGCCGGCTGAAGCATTAAGCCGCCTGAAACCTGAATCGATTTCTGACGAGGAGATACAGGAAACCCAGAAAAAATACAATTTAGATAATGCAACAGAGGCAAAGGTAAAAATACTGCAAGAAAGGTCGGCGGCACTTAAGTCTGCATTTGAAAAAGAGGGAATTAAAACACAAAGAAAGCCCATATTAACACCGAAGGAAGTAGAAAAGATTGCGAAAAGAGCCATGGAAAAAGAAAGAAAACAGTTAGAGAAATTCGGGTTCACAGACGGAGAGGTAAGAAAGGTAAAAGAGGAGGCTATGGAAAAATACGTCCACGACGTTCTAAGTATCCAAGTGAAAGAGGGGGAAACTTTTGACGACTACCTGGTTCGGGAAGGTAAGGCCTTCTGGGAAGGCGAACAGAAAGAGCTGAAAGAAAAGGGCGAGTTCCGACCAGACTTCACCGATACGTTAAAAACTGCCCAGCGCAAAAGTTATAAAGATATTGAAGTTGAAGAAGATGAAGTTATGAATAGGTTAGAACAACGGGGAGTTAAAAAGACGAGAGGCTTTTATATGAAAAAGGATTTCGATAGGATAAAAGAAGAAATACAGAGAGAGAAAGCAAAAGAGATGGAAGAAGCCGTCCTAAGGGAAAAAAGAAAGCAGTTCGAAAGAGCAGCCAAATCCGGCCCGACACAAGCAAGCACTCCTAAGGGCGTAGAAATAGACGATAAATTATTGAAATCAATTCCCCCTATCAAAATAAAAAAGAGCGATATTAAGGAAATCTTTGAGAGCGATGCTCTCCCCGAACAGTATAAAGAAGAAATTAAGAGTTTGAAAGATGTTAAGGATTTACGGAAGAGTATTAACGAAAAAATTAAATCTATAGAGAAAAAGAAAAAGCAGAACACAGCTGTATCCAAGGAAGACGTGGAACAATTAAAAAAGATGAGAGAAGATTTTGGGCACATCGAAGAAGCAATGAAAAGGCTCGAACAGAAAAAGATAACGCATCCAGATGAAAACCAGTAGGAATAAAAAATAGATTTTCCCCGAAAGAAAAATCTATGTAAAAAATTGATCACCAAATTCTCTTGAAAACTTATACGCCCTTTTAGCTTCTTTAATTATTCCTTTAAGCTCTTTGCCAATATAACGAATTTTTTCTTTCTGACTAAAAAGAAATTCTTCTAAAGCCAAAACCTTATTTCGTGCTTCAATCATCTTTTTCTCTTTTGATTCTACTACTGTTTCTTCTTCGCCTTTTTTATTAGCTCTAATGGAATCCTTTATGGCATCTCCCCACTCTCCTTCAACCACTTTATTAATAAACCTAATCAGATTTGTAATTGTAGTTTTAGAAAAATAAACTAATGCGTGCTCGTCCTGTTTGATTGTTTCTTGAAACTGCTTTTCCTGCATCTTTATACTATTCAATATTTCCCTATAGTCTCCTATTGTGCTTAATGGATTATTTACTAATTGATTCAACTTATTATATTGTTCGCTTACTAAGTTCCATTCTTCCATCCATTCTGATTTTTCGTTAATATTTTCCCGTAGAATCGGCATAGAATTTAATTGTTCGTTTAATTTCCGTACCATTTCGTCTATATCTTCCATCAACATCCCTCTTTATATTTAATGTGCTTACACTATACTAATAATTGTTAAATGTTTTGGCAAGAGAAAAAGCTTAAATCGACTAAATATCATCAGGAATAAAAAAATAGATTTTCCCCGAAAGAAAAATCTATGTAAAAAATTGATCACCAAAATTTTTTGAAAAGTTATA
>Ga0315536_1001719_pt1 | contig 10864 bp, 13 predicted proteins | sample SalMarSW160230MG_FD_203093 | JGI IMG/M metagenome (GOLD analysis project Ga0315536, IMG submission 203093) | Salt marsh sediment microbial communities from the Plum Island Ecosystem LTER, Massachusetts, United States - Salt Marsh Sediment SW1602-30 ... | reverse complement strand
TTTGACCTGTTCTTAATCCAGCCGGCAAGAGTTCATCCGTCAAGCGAGATTGAATGTAAATGAAAAATGTTATTCTTTATATCGCCACCATCCTCATCTGGGGATCAACCTGGTTCGCCATCCGGTTTCAGCTGGCCAAAGTCGATCCCATGATATCCATCGCTTACCGTTTTTTTCTGGCCTCCGTCATCCTGTTCATTATCTGTTTCCTGTCCCGTCGGAGATTAAAGTTCAGCGCCAGGGAACACTTTTTCATTTTTCTACAGGGGATCTTCTCATTCTCGATCGGCTACTGGCTGGTTTATCTCGCAGAAATCCAGCTGACGAGCGGTCTGGTCGCCGTGATCTGTTCCTCGCTGATATTCATGAATATTTTCAACGGAGCCATATTTTTAAAAACAAAAATCAATATCATGGTACTGGTCGGTGCCTCTTTGGGCCTGTGCGGAATCGTTTTGATATTCTGGCCGGAAATCAAATCCGTCTCTTTTTCCGACAAAAACTTTATTGCTGTTCTTCTTGTCGTTGGTGCTACACTTATTTATTCTTTCGGCAACATTGTTGCGGAATACAATATTAAAATGAAGATACCGGTCATTCAATCCAACGCTTACAGTATGCTATACAGCGCGATTTTTATGGCTCTATTGGCTTTCATTTCAGGGAAACATTTTGAATTTGATACATCGGCGAATTATATATTCTCATTACTCTATTTATCACTCTTCGGTTCGGTGATTGCATTTTACTGCTACTTCACGCTCATCGGCAGCATCGGTTCGGACAAGGCGGCGTACGGGCCGGTCATCATTCCGGTCATCGCATTATCTATCTCTTCATTGTTTGAAAATTACGTCTGGTCCAAATTGGCACTGATCGGCATTGTTCTGCTGATCATCGGAAATTCACTGGTCATCAACAGAAAAACATTGTCTTATGTTCGACAAAACTGATTTAGAAATATTTGAATCGTTTCATGAATAAAACAGGGGAAGCCATGAAAAAAAATAAAAAAGCGGATTCCAAGGAAATCGGGCTGGAAATGGGTTTGATCTTCGGCAAGCACTTTTTCAAAACCGAACATATGCATTACGGATACTGGACCGAAGACCTCGAACTTGAACTGGCCAATTTGCCCAAGGCCCAGGAAAACCATTCCGAATTCCTGATCTCCCACATTCCGGAGAAAGCGGCAAGCATTCTGGATGTCGGATGCGGTGTTGGAAAACTGGCTCAAAAATTATCTTCAAGAGGATATCAGGTTGACTGCGTCTCCCCCAGCAGTACGCTCGCCAGGCATGCACGGGAGCTGCTCGGGAACCGCAGCCAGATTTTCGAATGCAGTTACGAAAATCTGAAGACTGACAAGCGGTACGATGTCGTCCTGTTCAGCGAGAGTTTTCAGTACGTGAACATGGAGAAGGCGTTTCAAAATACTGTGAAGCTCCTGAATGCCGGGGGCTACCTTTTAATTTGCGACTTCTTCAAGACCGATGCCGAAGGCGAAAGCGTGTTAGGCGGCGGACATAAATTGACTGAATTCCGCAATCTCATTTCCGACCACCCATTCACACTTGTTCAGGACATCGATATTACCGAACAAACCGCGCCCAATCTCGATATTGTGAATGACCTGATGATGAATGCCGGATTGCCGATCTGGAACCTGATTATCAAATTTTTAAAAAGCCGCTCGCCCTTCTTTTCAAAGATCCTGCTGTGGAAATTTAAAAAGAAAATAGCCAAGATCAACCGGAAGTATTTCAGCGGCGCAAGAAACGCAGAGAATTTTAAAAAATACAAAACTTACCGCCTGTTTCTTTTTCAGAAAGAAGCAAAATAAATTTTCTTGACTTTTTTCGGTTTTTTGTTTTAATTCAATTGATATTTGTTAAAATATCCAAAAGAAGAAAATAATTCCGATTACCCAGGATAACCATCCCTTTGGGGATAAATATCCCGTTCGATCATACAAAAGAAATAAAAGGCTGACACCTTTAACATAAAAGATACTTCTTATGAAACAACATAAAATTAAAATCACCGGATATCAAAAATCATTTCTGTTCATAATCTTTATATTTGCACTTTATTCCTTCAACTTCATAAGGGCAGAGGAAAAGAATATGATGCAAAAATTTCAGTTCTTGTTAGGACAATGGAAACTGGAATATCATATTCCCAAAAGTGAAATCGGCGAAGCCATGACAGGTTCGGGAACCGGAGAATTCAAAAAAGCCCTGGACAATCAATATGTCTTCTTCGACTATTCCACTCTGATAAACGGAGAGACCGGTTCGGCACACGGCATTTTTGCTTGGGACGATAAATTGAAAGCCTACCGGTACTGGTGGTTCGAGAATTCGGGCAACTTTGCCATTGCGACATGCAAATTTTTAAATAACGAAACTCTATTCATGAACTGGCATGACACCTCATTGATGCAGACATTTCAAAAAATCAACAAAGATAAAGTGATTCTGAAAATGGGAAATCCGGATTCCAAAGGTAAATTTCAATTGGTAATGGAAGTGATATTTACCAGAAGATGAAATCCCAAATTCTTCTCCCCCATAAAAAACATTTTACCTCTTGGAAAATAATTTCATATTTATTACACTTAAATATTCATGTTACTATCGATTCATGATGAGAGTATGATTTCAACCACAAATATAGGAATTTGCCATGAAAATCACACTTCGTAAAAACAACTCCTATTCCCTTCTTATCCCCACCAGCATGGGAATACGAATCACACCTGTCAATGGACAACCTGTCCATTGCAGCGATACATTTAAGATGTATGTAACGAGCGCTGAATCCAATGTGGCAAGTGTCGTCTCCTATCTCGGTCTTCCTGTTAAAGTGCTGACAACCTTCGTCAAAGGAAGCCCCGTTGCCCGGCTGATCAAAGACAATCTTGCCAGCCGCCACATGGATGTCGAAGGCAAGGAAGTGGAACAGGGCGGCCCGTGGGGATTCCGTCATCAAATTAATATCGCGGACAGCGGGGCAGGCTCCCGCGGACCTCGTGTGCAAAATGACCGTGCAGGCGAAGTGGGCAGGACACTGAATGTGAAAGATTTTGATCTGGAACGGATATTTCAAAAGGAAGGGGTTCAGATTGTGCACCTGTCCGGTTTGATCGCTGCCCTTTCCCCGGAAACAGGCGCTTTCTGTCTCGAACTTGCCAAAGCGGCTAAAAAATACGATACCCGGATTTCATTCGACCTGAATTACCGCGCTTCGTTCTGGAAAAACCGCGAAAAAGAATTAGGTGGACTTTTCTCGGAAATCGCCGGTATGTCGGATATCCTCGTTGGCAATGAAGAAGATTTTCAACTGTGTCTTGGCATCAAGGGCCCGGAAGCCGGCGGGAAAAATCTTTCCGATAAAATTGACAGTTTTAAAGTAATGATCGGCAATACAAAGAGCGCTTATCCGAATGCATCCGTATTTGCCACCACATTGCGCCAGGTTGTCAATGCAAACTTACATTTGTGGGGCGCGATCATGTCCGAAGGAGACAACTGGCATGTCGTGGAACCCCGCGAAATCAGGGTGCTCGACCGGATCGGCGGCGGGGACGGTTTTGTAGGCGGCATGCTTTACGCGATCCTGAAAGAATGGAAACCGGAAAAATGGATTCAGTTCGGCTGGGCCGCCGGCGCCCTGGCGACCACGTTTTTGACGGATTATGCGCAGCCCGCCGATGAAGAGCAAGTATGGAGCGTCTGGGAAGGAAACGCGCGGATCAGGCGATAAATACGATTTGATTTACCATTTGAAAAATAAGAAGCTTACGCCTTAAATCCGGGGTGGCGTTTATCCGTCAGGATTTGATGGTGTAACTGGAAAAAATATTTTAAAATAACGGAAAGGAGATACGATGATTGGTGATTTAAAAAAGGAAATGTTGGACATACTTCTGGAAACCCTTCCGGTTGAGTTTTCCATTGTCGATGTCAACGATTATGTGCTGGCCTGGAACAGACACGAAACAAGAATCTTCAAAAGACCCAAGAGTGTCGTGGGCCGGAATGTCCGGGATTGCCATCCCAGGCAGAGTCTGGATAAAGTCGAAAAAATCATTTCTGAAATGAAATCCGGCAAACGGGATAAAGCACAATTCTGGATCGATTTGAATATGGAAGGTAAAAAAGAGCCGCAGAAAATACTGATCGAATACCATGCGCTCAGAGACGCATCAGGAAAGTATCTCGGTTGTCTCGAAGCCTCGCAGAACATTACAGAAATTCTAAAAATCGAAGGTCAGAAACGACTGTTGGATTGAAATATTAAACAAAAGAAAAAGTGTATTTTTTTACAGAATCGTTCGAGAATCCGGTCAAAAAAATACCTATTGCTTTTTTGACTTCTTTTAATTAAAATTGTCTTATCAGGATTCAAGATTAACCTGTTTAGAGTGATCTATTTTATATTTGAAAATGTGACATACCAAAAAAGGATAATTAGAAAACATGCACATATTAAATAAAAAATATCATTTTCTTCTTCTCTGCCGGAGCTGGCTCTGGTTAATCTGATAGAAATAATTCCATCCGGAATATTAAAAAAAATCTGCCAGCTTTTTTTATTTTAAAATCCTGACAATAAGGGATCTGTCATTCATTTAAAATAAATGGAAATCATTTATTATGGAACCGTTTATTCATTAGATTAGTATTTAGTCCATTCATCCAGAATATCACATTAAGCCAAAGGAGGTAGATATTTACAGCCAAAATTCAAAACCAGTGCCTTGCGTGGAAGATGAATTTTTCATCGTTTCAAAATTCTCCTTGCCCGGACACAAAATTTATATAATGTAAATATGCAGAATGTTTATATCCGTACTGCCTGAAAGGGGGAAAAATAAAGAACATTGATTAAGGTGAGAAACAACAGATTGAAATCTTTTATTGATAAAAAAACACTTCATTTTAAAAAGGAGTTAAACATGAAAAAGTATTTTACTATATTAACACTAATTGTCCTGTTCGCAATGTTGCCGATTTCTTCCCATGCCCAGATTCCCAATGCGGGTTTCGAACAATGGACAGCCGGCCAGCCGGATGGCTGGTTCACAAGCAATATAGTTACTATTGCTGCTCCCATTACACAATCATCGACAAAACACTCGGGCTCCTCTGCACTGCGCGGCGAGGTCCTAGCTTATTATGGTTATCCCTATGGTCCGATTGCGATTGCAGGTGCGGATGCTGGTGGATTTCCGGTTTCACAACGTCATGCTTCCCTGACAGGATATTATCAGTTTTCCCCTGTTAGTGGAGATGAGCTTGAAATTGTGGTCGTTGCCTACATCAATGATGAAGCCATTGGAGCAAGTACTTTCACAACAACAAACGCAGCTGCCTCTTATACACAATTCACTACTAATATGGAATACATTGATGGTCGGGTACCCAATATGTGCGATATCATGATTACAATCGCCGGTCCTTATGGAGATGATTATCACACCGGTTCTGTTATACTTATCGATGATCTCGCTTTTTCAGGAACAACCGCCGTTGATGAGTACAACGCCCAGGCACAGATGCCTGAACGGTTTGCGCTCGGTCAAAGTTATCCCAATCCGTTCAATCCTTCTTGCGTGATTGAGTATTCTGTTCCGGAAATCAGTCAGGTATCGGTCAGGGTTTTCGACATCATGGGAAGGGAAATCACAACGCTTTTTCAGGGAGTGAACGTTCCCGGCATCCATAAAGTTCAGTTCCAGCCGGATCAACTCCCGGGCGGATTGTATTTTTACCAGATGACAGCAAAATCACTAAAAAGCGGAAAAACATTCAGTGAAGTTAAAAAGGCGATGTACATTAAGTAGCATATACTCTTCAGTCTGTACATTTCCAGCAGAATTTTTCGGAATAGACAATTTTAACGCTCAGGAGCACTGCTCTTGAGCGTTAAAGTTGATAGGACTCGGCCTTCTATTTGAGTAAAAGAATCCTGAATTGATCGATTCAAGGAGTTTGCAATGAACAAAAAAATTCGGGAAATTGTTATTCTCATTTGTCTGCTCATTTTCCCAATTTTCTCATCAGGTGGTGATCCGATGAATAATAAAAAGATGATTACCGTAGATCATGTCGATCTAAAAAAATACATCGGCCTCTGGTACGAGATCGCAAAGATCCCCAACACTTTTCAGAAAATGTGCACGGGCAATACAACAGCCCGATACACATTGCGGGATGACGGACGAATCGGTGTCCAGAATCGCTGTATGAAAAAAGACGGATCGTTTGCTGAAGCCAATGGCATCGCAAAAGTTGTGGGTACAATATCCAATGCCAAATTAAAAGTGAGCTTTGTCAGGCTTCTGGGAATATCGCTTTTCTGGGGAGATTACTGAATTATCGGCCTGGATGAGAATTACCAGTACGCAATTGTGGGAGAACCTTCGCGGAAATATGGCTGGATACTAAGCCGAACTCCTGAGTTTTTACCCGAACAATGGGAAGCGGCGAACCAGATACTGAAGGCTCAGGGCTACGATCCTGAAATTTTTGTAAAAACCGTACAGGATAGTTTGGTTTCTTTCTGATCTGAATGGGTAAAAGACTTTCCTGTTTATTCTGTACCGATAATCGAATTAAAAAAAATGCCTTGTAAGAATTTTACAAGGCATTTTAAATTCAATCAAAAATTTAATCGTGTTACCAGGAACGGGAACGTCTGCCCTGGAATCCTCCTCCTCCACCACTGCCACCACCTCTTCTTCCACCTGATTGATTGGTCTTGGGCCGGGCTTCGTTGACGATCAAGCTCTTGCCTTCCAGTTCGGTGCCATTGACTCCCTCAATCGCAGCCTGTCCCTCTTCCTTTGAAGGCATTTCAACAAACCCAAATCCACGAAGTTCCCCTGTGTATCTGTCTTCAACCAGTTTGACACTGGAAACCTGGCCGTACGTTTCAAACAATTGACGAACTGAATCTTCAGTTGCATTTTTGGGAATATTTCCCACATAGATATTCACTTTGGACTCCTCTGATTATAAATAAATCTCCTGCCAATATCAACGAAGACGTACGACAAGGGTATACTCATAGACGTGATTGCTATCCCATTGACTCAGCAAACCAACTTAACATAATCAATGTACCGATATCCAACATCAAATCCAACTAAAATAATCATTTTTACAATTATTCATTCATCTGCATTATCCGCTGTCTCACGCCTTTTGTAAACGTTTTGATGTCTTTTTATCACTAATATACATCAAACAATGATGATAATTGATTTATATTATCCTCCCCATTGTGAATGGAAAATCGAATCGATAAACCGGCAAGTAACAATTTCTTGCCTTTTCCTTCCGCATTTTGTAACTTGCATTCGACATAGCATCTACCTTTAAAATGACATTTGAGTATCTTTTTCACAGGAGTCCATTATGCTAAAAGAAAATTTCTGGAGTGCGCTTATTATAGGAATTTGCATCGGAATTGCAGGCATGAGCATCGGAATCGGTTTCTACAAGGGAAGATCCAACGATCGATATGTGACAGTCAAGGGATTGGCGGAACGTGAAGTTAATGCCGACCTTGCCATATGGCCGATCACTTTCAAAGTGACTGGAAATGATCTCAGTATTGTCCAGAAAGGAATTGACAAAGGCCGGGAGGTTATTGCGGATTTTCTCGCCGAAGCCGGATTTAAGGACAGTGAAATCTCCTATTCAGCACCCAAAATAACTGATATGGAAGCGGAAAGACGCTACGGCAATGAGGTAGCAAGTCAGTATAGATACATCGCTCAGGTTTCTGTCACGGCCCGCACCCGCGATGTGGACCTGGTCAGCAAAACAATGGAAAAAGCAGGCAGACTTGTCGGCAAAGGAATTGTACTGGATGCCGAAAGCTGGCAGACACCTACTGAATTTCTTTATACCTCTCTTAATCAAATCAAGCCCGAAATGATCGAAGAAGCAACCAAAGATGCGAGAAACGCAGCAGAGAAATTCGCCCTGGATTCCGGAAGCAAAGTCGGGAAAATCCGCAGCGCCACCCAGGGATACTTTTCAATCACCGACAGGGACCGAAATTCTCCCATGATCAAACAGATCAGAGTTGTGACTTCAGTGGAATATTATCTTGTGGATTAAAAGAATATAACTAAAATATTTTTTTAATAACTGTTGATTAAATAAGGATAAAACAGGATATGCGCAATTTCTTTAAATTCATCTTCGTTGCCAACATCATTCTGATTGCCGTATCCTATGTTCTTGTCCCTTCCAAAGTTGCTATACATTTCGGCATTGGCGGGTTTCCCGATTCATGGTCCTCGAAACAAACATATATCCTGACCTCCTTCGCGCTCGATGTGCCCCTTTTCCTGCTGATCTATTATATGCCGTCATTGATTTTCAAATGTCCTCCAAATCTACTAAACCTTCCAAATAAAACTTACTGGTTGAGAGAAGAAAATCGTCCGCAGTTGAAAGAAAAAACAGATTCTGTCATGTCGGAATTTGGAGCAGCGCTTTACTTATTCTTATTTGCGGTTAACCTGCTGACACTCGAAGCAAACCGGTCAGAACCGGTCAGACTCAATGAACGTGTTTTTCTTTACGCTTTAATCATTTTTCTGATATACACAGTATATTGGTGTGTGAAACTATATCGCACATTTCGTATTCCCGAAAACAGTACCATTAAATAAAAGTAAGAATGATACAATGCATCTCTCATTTCCGTTTTAAAAATTTTATTCTCCGGATAAATAAATCTCTTGATTTTTATCATATAATTGTATTATTTCATAAAGCATTTCCAATTGGCGGATAAACAGAATTTCATATATCTGCTATATACAACGGAGTATTTGCATGCACGAACCCGCAATTCCGATTTTTATAATCCTAATTGCAGCTGTAATCGGGATAATCATTATTCGCTGGATGATACAAAAACAGCGAAACGAAAAGAAGCAATACTCCAGAGGCCATTGGATGGGAGTTGGGATCGTAACCGGAATGGCGATCGGCATGCCGTTCGGATTGTTCACCGGAATGTTTCTAAAAAATATGGCCATTGGCATCGCGCTCTGCCCCGCTTTCGGCTTGGGGATGGGGATTGCCATCGGAGCCGTATTGAAAGTTAAATTTCAGCACAATGCAAGACAAATGACCCGAAAAGAAAAGCATATTCAAAAACAAGTCATCATAGCCGCCGCGATTCTTTTCATCCTGTTTATTCTGATCCTGATTCGAAAATTGTTTTTCTAAACGGGTTATTGCAATATGAAAATAAATTCATCGGGGAAAAATTGAACAAGCTTATCGGCATTGCCGGAGGAACCGGCTCGGGAAAAACGCTGGTTGCTGAAATGGTAATCAAGGATCTGGGCGGACAGAGCGTTACCATCATTCAGCAGGATTCGTACTATAAAGACCTCTCCCATCTTTCTTTTGAGGAACGATCCCGACGAAACTTCGATCATCCCGATGCAGTTGATATTTCTCTTCTCATATCTCAGATCATGGATTTGCTCCAAGGCCGCGCAATCGACCGGCCCATTTACGATTTCAGCAAACACATTCGATCGAAAAAAACGGAACCGATCAATCCACAATCGATCGTAATTCTCGAGGGAATTCTCATCCTGTACTATCCTGAACTGAGAGAAATGATGGACATCAAAATATTTGTCGATACGGACCCGGACATCCGGTTCATCCGGCGTTTGGAAAGGGACCTTGAATCGCGCGGACGGAGCATGAAGTCTGTGATTGAACAGTACATTTCCACAGTGCGTCCGATGCATCTCGAATTTGTCGAACCCTCCAAACGGTACGCGGACATTATTATCCCTGAAGGCGGATACAATGAAGTGGCCGTGGATCTTTTAAAAACGAAAATCCGGTCGATTCTGGATACAAACCGAACAATCGAAAAGGATGGACAATGATTAAAAAGGCAGTGATTACCGCCGCGGGCAAAGGGACGCGCCACTATCCGGCCACCAATGCGGTGCAGAAAGAACTGTTTCCTCTTGTGGATCGAGACGGCATCACCAAACCGGCACTTCAGATCATTGCGGAAGAAGCCCTGCATGCAGGGATTGAGGAAATCTGTATTATAGCTCAACCCGGCGTCAAAGAAAAGTTTATCAGTCATTTTCAGGGAATGGCCGACAATGAAAAATCTTTTTTTACCGATAAACCGTGGGCGTATGATCAGTCTGCTATTCTGGAACGATTGAGAAAGAAAATAACCTACGTCGAACAAAAAACGCAGGAAGGATTCGGCCATGCAGTTTACTGCGCGAAAGAGTGGGCCGGCAGCGAACCCTTTCTATTGTTGCTGGGGGATCACCTCTATATTTCGAATCGGGATGAATCCTGCATCGTCCAATTGATGCATGGATATGAAACACATCAACAAACTGTATTCGGACTAAAAAGCACACCTGCCGAACAGATCCATCTCTTCGGAACAGCCACAGGGGATCGAATCACTTCGGATCCACCGGCATACAGGCTGATCCGCGTCTCTGAAAAGCCGGACATCCTTTTCGCTCAAAAACATTTGGCCGTGTCCGGCCTTCCGAAAAACCAGTTTCTCTGTTTCTTCGGGATGTATCTGTTCACACCAGTCATTTTTTCGATTCTCGGTGAACATGTCAAAAAAAATATCAGGGAAAAAGGAGAGATCGGACTGACCATGGCCATTTCGGAGCTGATCGAAAAAGAAGGCGCTGTGGGGCTGGAAATCGACGGAAAGCGTTTGGATATGGGAACACCTATGGGCTATATAGAAACCCAGCTCGCCCTGGCCCGTGCAGGTGGGTTTGCTCAGGATATTAAAAAGGGATTATAATTAGTGT
>Ga0315536_1001717_pt1 | contig 10874 bp, 8 predicted proteins | sample SalMarSW160230MG_FD_203093 | JGI IMG/M metagenome (GOLD analysis project Ga0315536, IMG submission 203093) | Salt marsh sediment microbial communities from the Plum Island Ecosystem LTER, Massachusetts, United States - Salt Marsh Sediment SW1602-30 ... | reverse complement strand
ATTTTGGGTAATTGGAATGAAGTGCCTCTCAATCTGATTGTAAGCTGTAACAATACAGATGGATGTAAAAAAATCCATTATCTGGACTGGGATGTTAAACATCCAAATGAATTCAAACTATACGAACCTCTTGGCCAGAATGCGATTGTCCGGGTTTATCAAAACGAGATTCAAGTGGGTCAATTTGCGCTTGCTTCATCTTTAAAAGAGGAATTTGTTTCGCTTAACCTGGATTTGGATGCCAACACAGAATTTGCATACGTGAAATAATCGCCTGTCAAGAGTTGAACAAAGAAAAGGCAGTGTGGCAAACAGCCACTCTGCCTTTTTAATTTATCCCCGCTTTTCCGAGATTTTCAACTTATGATAATAATATTTTACTTCGCGCTCTCCAGCATCAACTGAACAGCTTCCCAGGGCACCGTATTGAATGCTTCTTCCACAAAATCTGTATCCTGGACTTTCGGGCTCATAATCGCATCGCGAACCATAAAAACATTGTAATCCAGGTCCTGGGCAGTATGGTAGGTTGCCAGCACACAGGCCGTGGCGCTCAAACCGCAAAGGAAAAGTGTGTTGCAGTTCATATCTTTTAAGGTTTGATCCAACTCTGTCTTTTTAAAAGCGCTCGGATAATTCTTCACAATCTTTGGATCGTCATCCTTAATATTAATAGATTCGGGGAACTGAAATTCTTTTGAACCGGGCTTGGGGCCCCATTTTGGATCGGTATGGTAAACACGAATAACGGGAAATCCATTTTCACGGAACATCCAAATTAGCCCATTAATATACTGCAGGGCCATATCCTTGTCTGCCATTCCGGAAAGAAACTGGTTTTGAATATCAATAACCAGCAACGCCGGTCGAATCGGCCTGACTTCTTTCTCTTCCGCTGAAAGCGAACCGATACATAAAGTCAGACCAATAACAGTATAACTTACCCATCTTGTTATTGTATTCATATTTCTTTCCTCCTCTATTAAATAACAATAATTAAAAATTAAGATTTATTAATTGAAAATTTTTCAAACATTGAAGGTAAGAAAACAATTATCGTGGTGGAAAAACTTCCCGCCAAAAACAGGTCCTCCTCCGGCGGAGAACTCTACAACTATTCATTACAACTTATATCTGCAAATTTTGGTCGGGGCGGAGAGATTTGAACTCTCGACCTCTTGACCCCCAGTCAAGCGCGCTAACCGGGCTGCGCTACGCCCCGATAAAAAGGCTATCCAAAAAGCAGGATAAAAATAAATAAATTCGCTGTAAATGTCAAGATAATTATAAAGCCGTATTTTATAAATTCTACTGGAACGAATAATTCATATATACTATATGAAACATGTACGATATTTTAACTGGATATTTAATGTGATATTGATGAATATTATCCTGTTTTCCCTTGCTTTTTTGAATCCAGTTATTTATTATTAATGGTACTTTAATGAGGAAATTTAGTATGAGGAAACTGTCATTATTAATACTCTTTATCTGTCTAAAGTTCGCGTGGATATACGGTCAAACCGGCCCGTCATTTGAGTCTTACTTTTTCGATAAAACCATGCGTCTCGACTGTATGCATACGGGAATAAATGACAAGGAATACTATTCCTATGATGCAATTTATCAGGAACCTTGCTGGGCCGGCAGTAAATTGAATTTGGTCGACACGCTGAATCTGGGAAAATATCTCTTCAAAGTGGTTGACAGGCAAACAAAAATGCTGCTTTACTCAAGAGGCTTCTGTTCCATTTTCGGAGAATGGCAGACCACGGATGAGGCCAAGAAATCAGTCTGGCGGTCTTTCAGTGAATCCGTCCGTTTCCCCTGGCCGCAGTTCCCCGTAACCGTAACTATCGCTGCACGGGATTCGATGAACATTTTCCGGAATATCTGGACTTTCGATATCGATCCGCTCGAAGCCAATATCCGAAAAACGGAATTCTATCCGGAATTGAAAGTCAATAAAATCCTGGATAACGGCGACCCTCACAACAAGGTGGATCTCCTGATTCTGCCCGATGGATACACCGCAAAAGAGATGAAGAAATTTCACAAGGATGCGCAGCGCATGTTGAAAACCTTTTTTGAAACCTCTCCATTCAAAGAACACAAAAAGGATTTCAATGTGTGGACCGCCGAAGCACCCTCTAACGAATCGGGCATCGACAACCCGCAGGCGGGTATTTACGTCGATAATGTGCTTTCCTGTTCTTTCAATGCATTCGGGAGTGACCGATACATGTTATCATGGGACAATCAGACCATCCGGAAAATTGCCTCAAAAGCGCCCTACGATCATCTGTTTCTTTTGGCCAACTCAAACAAATACGGCGGAGGCGGCATTTTCAATCTCTATGCCACATGCATTTCGGACAACAAATGGAGCAGTTATATTTTTGTTCATGAATTCGGTCACTCCTTTGGCGGTTTAGCTGACGAATACTATACGTCCGACGTGGCTTATGATGAATTTTATCCGGCCGGCGTTGAACCCTGGGAGCCGAACATCACCGCTCTGCTGGACACCAGCCCTATCAAATGGCAGGATTTGATCGAACCGGGCACACCGGTTCCCACTCCATGGAGTAAAAATGAATTTGACGAAAAACAAACCGCCTATCGCAAACTACTTAACAAAATGAGAGAAAAAGATGTCCCAAAAGCACAGACCGACAGTCTGACTGCAGCGAACGATCAATGGGTGCACCTCTTTCTCAGAAACCTGGAATATTGGGACCAGGTGGGTGTGTATCAGGGCGGCGGTTACGCCTCCTCTGGAATTTACAGACCCTTCATCGACTGCCGCATGTTCTCGAGGAGCTTGACGGGTTTCTGTCCCGTCTGCACGAGGGCGATTGAAAGAGTCATCGACTTTTATACAAAATAAATTTTAATGATAATGGACTATTTTTTAATCGAAAGGAATATACAATGACATCCAAAGAATTGATTCAGCTTGAAGAAAAATACGGCACACATAATTACAACCCCCTCAACGTGGTTTTAAACAAGGGCGAGGGCATCTGGGTATATGACACTGAAGGCAATAAATATCTCGATTTCCTCAGCGCCTATTCCTCGGTTAATCAGGGGCACTGCCATCCACGCATTGTGGCCAAATTGACAGAACAGGTTAATAAATTAACCATCACCTCCCGGGCATTCCGGAATGACCAGCTCGGTCTGTTCTGCAAGGAAGTATGTGAATTAACGGATATGGAAATGCTGCTCCCCATGAACAGCGGCGCTGAAGCCGTGGAAACAGCTATTAAGATTATGCGCAAATGGGGTTATGTCACCAAAGGCGTACCCAAAGACAAAGCTGAGATTATCACCTGTGCAGAGAACTTTCACGGACGGACCACCACAATCATCGGTTTTTCCACGGAACGGCTTTACAAGGAATATTTCGGACCATTTACACCCGGTTTTGTCTCGATTCCGTTCAATAATACAGACGCTCTGGAAAAAGCAATCACCGAAAATACAGTTGCCCTCCTTGTGGAGCCGATTCAGGCCGAAGGTGGAGTCCTGATTCCGGATGCAGGCTATCTTAAGAAATGTGCTGAAATCTGCAAAGCGAACAATGTTCTGCTCTGTCTGGATGAAATTCAGACCGGCCTGGGAAGAACCGGAAAAATACTGGCTGCCTACCACGAAAACGTACATCCTGATGTTCTGATTCTTGGCAAAGCGCTTTCCGGCGGATTTTATCCGGTTTCGGCAGTTCTTTCAAAGGAAGATGTACTCGGACTCTTCAAGCCGGGCGAACACGGTTCGACTTTTGCGGGAAATCCACTTGCCTGTGCAATTGCCCGTGAAGCTTTAAAGGTTCTGGTTGAGGAAAAGCTGTCTGAAAAGGCTGCTGAATTAGGTGCATATTTCATGGATAGACTGAAAACAATCAAAAGCAAGCATGTCAAGGGAGTTCGCGGTAAGGGATTGCTCATTGGTATTGAATTGCTGCCTGAATCAGGTGGTGCCCGGCGCTTCTGCGAAGCTTTGCAGCAAGAGCGGCTATTATGCAAGGAAACGCATGAAAACGTGATTCGTTTCGCTCCTCCGCTGGTCATCACGAAAAAAGATATCGACTGGGCATTCGAACGAATCAAAAAAGTACTTGAAACTCTGAACTGAATAAACACAACATTTTATTTTCTTTTTGGGATGATGACTGAAATCGTTATCATCCCATTTTTAATTTATATATAAGCGCAATGGATTTAAAAATTTGCAACTATTGTACAGCTCAATCCGTATATGGATTTAAAGATAATCGATTCGAACAGAAATTGATGATATATTTAACTGTTATTTGTATATTCCAATCCATTTAAATTCTATAATTCATGGAGGATCCTTTTCAATGAAAAAGAAAGTCAAACGCATTTTATGGATAGGTATTCCGGCATTTGTGGTTATTCTTGTCCTGATTATTACAGTTTCATCCGGCAAGAAAGACAGCACAGGACCGCGGACAGTGAAAGTGGAAAGAAAAAACATCGTGGAAAAAGCGCTTGCAGTGGGTTCCATCGAACCGTTGAATGAGATTGCGGTTAAATCAAAAATTTCAGGCGTGGTCGGAGAAATGTACATTGATGTGGGCGATTTTGTAAACAAGGGAGATCCCCTTTTGGAAGTAAAACCCGATCCCACACCCATCGAATTGGCTGAAGCAAAACGGAACGTTGAGATGGCTACGATCGAACAAAAAACCCTGAAATTGGAATCGGAAAGGAACAAACAGCTCAAGGAAAAGGGATTGATTTCGGATCAGGAATATGAGGCGCTGAACATGGACTATGATGAATCCGCGCTTCGGCTTAAAATCGCAAAAGAACGGCTGGATCTCATTGAAAAAGGGAAAATACAAATCGAAGAAACCCATATCGAAACCGTGATCAAATCTCCAATCACCGGTTTTATTCTGGAGAAATCGGTCAATGTCGGCGATCCTGTGGTTCCTCTCACCTCCTATCAGGCAGGAACAGATCTGCTGAAAATGGCCAACATGGCACATCTTATTTTTAAAGGGACAGTGGACGAAATCGATGTTGGAAAAATTCGCGAAGGTTTAACCGTAGATATTCAGATAGGAGCACTTCCGGGAAAAGAGATCAAGGGTCACGTTTCACTCATTTCATTGAAAGCACAGAAAGTGGACAACACAACCGTCTTTCCGGTTGAAATTGTAATCGATGAAACCGGCGGAACCGTACTTCGCGCGGGTTTCTCGGCCAATGCCAATATTATCATAGCCCAAAAAGACAGTGTTCTGTCGATTCCGGAACGTGTCGTGACTTTCAGAAACGATTCCGCTTTCGTAAGAATTCCAGAAGGAGAGAACGGTTCAAAAGAACTGTTCATAAAAACCGGTTTGAGTGATGCGGTACAAATCGAAGTGATTGAGGGTTTGAAAGAAAATCAGGAAGTATTGGAAAAAGAAACACATGAAATTACTTGATCAGTATAAATTAATATTTTTATAGTCGTGAACAGGTAAAACAATGATTGATATCAAAGAGTCCTTCCGCGAGATTTTTCTCTATCTTCGCCAGTACAAATCCAGAACTGCCATGACCATGTTCGGCATTATCTGGGGCACATTGACAGTAATTCTACTGCTCTCCTTTGGTGTCGGTGTCCGTAAATCGATGAATAAAAATATGCACGGAATGGGAGAAAGCATTGTCCTGGTCTGGCCGGGGCAAACCAGCATTCCCTTCGCCGGATACGGCAGGAACCGTGCAATCCGGCTCACACACGAAGATATTGAATACATCCGCCGGGAAATGCCGGACATCATCGCCATCAGTCCAGAATACCATCGTTGGGGAATGACTGTTCACCTGAATGACAAGATACAGCGTCCCAACATCACGGGCTGCATTCCCGAATATGGACCAATGCGCAACGAATGGCCTCAGCCGGGAGGCCGGTGGCTGAATGATCTGGATGAAAAACTCCAGCGAAGAGTCGCCTTTCTGGGAAACGAAATAAAGAATTTTCTGTTTGGACCTGAAACAGACGCTGTCGGAAAATATGTTTATATCGGCGAAATCCCCTTCCGGATCATCGGCGTATTAAAAAAGAAAATACAGCCCTCCTCCTATGCATCACGGGATCAGGATCGTGTCTTCATACCCGCCTCCACTTTCCGATCTATATTTGGATACCGTTATGTAAGCAATTTTCTGTATCAAATCGAAGACCCCCGCCTCTCCAAGGGAATCAAGAACCGGCTTTATGAGGTGGTCGGTAAAAAATTCAAATTTAATCCGAAAGATACTGAAACTCTGGGCATCTGGGACACTTCCGAATCCGATCTTTTTATCTTCTATTTTTCGCTTGGATTGAATATATTCATGGGCATGATCGGGACGATCACACTGATCATCGGAGGCATCGGTCTTGCCAATATCATGTATGTCGTTGTTCAGGAACGTACGCGAGAGATTGGAATCAAACGTTCTATCGGAGCGAAACGAAAAGTCATTATGGGACAATTTATTCTTGAAGCATTCATAATTATAGGAGTCGGCGCACTGATCGGTTTTCTGCTGGCTGTACTTTTAATCAATGTCATCCCTCTGCTGATCCCATCAATGGAGGAATTCGTCGGCTTTCCGGAATTGAATCCGAACGTCGCAATCATTACGATGGTTATTCTAAGTGCAATCGGGTTCCTGGCAGGATTTTTTCCTGCAAGAAAAGCCTCCCGTCTCAATGTAGTTGACTGCTTACGTTAGCAATAGGCGGAACATTTATATGCATATTATTATCTTGTTAAAAGAATTTTTACACGACATCCGTGTTCAAAAAGTCCGGGCTATCCTCACCACAGTGGCCATTACCTGGGGCACACTGGCTGTCGTTCTTTTGATGGCTTTCGGCAAGGGCCTTTCTTTCAGAATGAGCGAAGGACTGCTCAATGCCGGGGATATGATCATTCGCGTTTACGGCAATCAGACTACGATTAAATACAAGGGACTGCCCGTCGGCCGCCGGATCCGGTTGGTCGAGGAAGATGCGGACATCATCCAGCGGAGCATCCCGCAGGTGGCAGTTGCAGTTCCTGGATTCGGCCGGTGGGTGCGTCTCCGGCATAACGACAAGATTCTTGGAACATTTTGTGAAGGCATTTTCCCTGAATTCGAATTTTTACGCCGGACCTATCCCGCATCCGGGGGACGTTTTCTCAATGCCAAAGATATGGAAGAACGGAGGCGGTCTGTTTTTCTCGGAGGCGTGATTGCCAAGGAACTCTTCGGGCCTGAAGATCCGATCGGAAAAACATTACAGATAGACGGCACACCTTTCACCGTGGTTGGTCTCATGCCAAAAAAATTGCAGTCTTCGATGAATAACGGTCCGGATGACCGCAGAGCAATCATTCCATTTTCAACTTACAAAAGCATTTACGGTTCTACCTATCTGGATGAACTCATTGTAAAACCCGCTCGCATTAGTGACGGCGAACTGGTGGAAAAAGAGGTGCGCCGTGTACTTTCAAACAAGTATCAATTCGATCCCTCCGATAAAAATGCTGTCCCCATGTGGAATTTCATAGATAATATGAAACAGAGCGAGAAAATCTTTCGGGGAATCAACATCTTTCTGGCAGTCATTGGTACCATGAGTTTGATTATTGCCGGTGTGGGTGTGGCCAACATCATGTATGTGGTCGTTAAGGAACGAACACAGGAAATCGGAATCAAACGAGCTGTCGGAGCCAAGAGACATCATATCCTTTTTCAATTCATATTTGAATCTCTGCTCATCTCCGGAACCGGCGGGACACTGGGCCTTTTGATATCCCTCGGGATCGTAAAATTAATGTGGATGATGCCTGCCCAGGAAGGTGCAATGGAGTTTCTGGGACGGCCCCTGATCTCTGTCGATGTCATTATCATATCGATATCCGTTCTGACATTGATCGGACTTTTAGCAGGATTTTTCCCTGCCCGTAAAGCGGCCAGTGTCGATCCGATCGATGCCTTAAGATATGAATGATGAATCAGTGAAATAATATTTTGGGAGAACAATCAATGGAAAAACATTTGACGATACTCGGCGTTCTCTATATCGGATTGAATATCCCTTTGATTATAGCGGCAGTTATCGTATTTATCGTACTCGCCGGATCGGGACTCCTTTCAGGGGATGTAAATGGAATTGCTTTCATGACCGGTTTGGCTACAGTCCTCTTTTATTTCTTACTCTTTCTTGCGATTCCCAGCATCCTCGGAGGAATTGGACTTCTGAAGCGGAAAAAATGGGCGAGAATTTTGGTATTAATATTGGGATGTCTGAATTTACCCGGGATTCCATTTGGAACGATACTGGGTGTGTATACGATCTGGGTGCTTGTCAAAGATGAAACGGTTGCACTTTTCGAATAATCAAAACCTTAAAAAAAACGAACACGTATCGATCCGCACGGAAACGTCCCGCCATTTTAAATTGACAATCATCCATATTTTCTCTATATTTCCTAAAACTTTATCATATTAGAAAACCGGTTTGCTTTGCCGGCTTTATAGATTCAACAGGAACCAATAATGAAAATCACGCTTGCCCAGCTTAATCCTATAATTGGAGATTTTTCTGGAAATCTTCAAAAACTGGAAACGATCTGCCAAAAAGCCTACCAGGACAAATCCGATCTCATTGTTCTTTCTGAGCTGTATTTGACCGGATATCCCCCGCGGGATCTTCTCAACCGGCACGATTTTATTCAGAATGCACAGAATGCACTTGACAAAATAATAAAAATATCTGAACATTACCCGGAGATCGCCATCCTTTTCGGGACAATTCGACCTACACAGAAACAGATCGGAAACGGTTTGTATAACTCGGCTGTTCTGATACATGACGGATCAATTCAATTTGAACAGCACAAAACCCTGCTTCCCAATTACGATGTGTTCGATGAAGCACGCCATTTTGATCCTTCCACTCGAATCGAACCGTTTTCATTTAAAGGGGAACGTCTCGGAATTACTATTTGTGAAGATGCATGGAACGATCCGAGACTCTGTCCACCTAAAATATACCCGGACAATCCGGTCAAAATATTAGCGGATAAAGGAGCCACGCTTTTCATCAATCTATCCGCGTCCCCGTATCACATTGAAAAAGAAAAATTCCGGGTTCGATTGATGCAAAACCACATTGATACTTTCCACAAACCCTTTATCCTTGTCAATCAGGTTGGCGGCAACGACGAACTGATATTTGACGGCAACAGCATGGCAATCGACGGCCGGGGGAATCTGCTCGCGCAGCTATCCGCATTCAAAGAGGATTCGGTCACCATCGACCTGAACCATCCGCGAAAAGATCAAAAGATAAAATTCCCTGAACAGCTGGAGTTGGTTTATCAGGCGCTTCTTCTCGGGATTCGTGATTACATGGACAAGTGCAATTTTAAGAAAGCAGTACTCGGCCTCTCCGGCGGTATCGATTCGGCGTTGACCTGTCTCTTAGCTGCCGATGCCATCGGCCCGGAAAACGTGCTGGCCGTGGCCATGCCCTCTCCATACTCTTCAAAAGAAAGTGTGGAGGACGCCGAACAACTGACGAAAAATTTAAAGGTGGGTTTTCAAACCATTCCGATTACACCATTGTATGAAGTCTATTTAAAAACATTCCAGGAACAGTTTAATGGACAGCCGCAGGACATTACCGAAGAAAACATCCAGGCGAGAATCCGGGGAAACATTCTCATGGCGATCTCCAACAAGTTCGGCTATCTCACCCTCTCCACAGGAAACAAGAGCGAACTTTCGGTGGGATATTGTACACTATATGGCGATATGAGCGGCGGATTGAGCGTCATCGCAGATGTGCCTAAGACCATGGTTTACGAACTGGCTCGATACTGCAACCGGAATGAGGAACGCATCCCGAAGCGCATTATCGACAAACCTCCTTCCGCGGAACTGAAACCAGATCAAAAGGATCAAGATACACTTCCTCCGTACGATGTACTGGACAAAATCCTCGAACTCTATCTGGATCAGGGAGTATCAAAACAGGACATTTTAAAGGAAGGCATCGACGAAAAAACTGTGGATTGGGTTATCCGCGCCCTCGGCAGAACCGAGTACAAACGCCGTCAGACCGCGCCCGGACTGAAAGTCACGACGAAAGCATTCGGCATTGGCAGACGCATGCCCATCGCAGCAAAATATGATTAACCGGGCATTTTCGGAATTATCAAAATGCGAAAAGCATGTCATGCTGAGCGCAATCGAAGCATCTGGGGAAGAAGAAAATAAAATAGATTCTTTGTTCTGCTCACTTTATCTTCTTAGGCCAAAACATCAGAAGCACAAATAGCAAACATCTACCATACAATAAATAATATATATTTTTTTATTATTCCGGACAGATTCCTTTCAGCATTTCCAATGCCACAGGTCTGGCATAACAGTACAAACATCCACCCGGACAGGGATTGTACCATCCTATATCCCAGCTTTCCGTACAACCGCACAACGCCCGCTGCCCCTTGGCCTTCTTTTCAGAAGCAGGATACTGTTTGGGATGCAGTTCGGTCAATAGCGCCCCGTCGATACATTTCGAAACAGGCAGTCCCTTGACGCAGCATCCATACACTTCCAAACCTGCTTTTCTGGATTGATTGACAATCGAGTCGAACTCCTTTTGCCATTGCATTTGGGATACTTGTATTGGTTCGATTCCGTGTTTCTGAAACCTTTTAATCACTTTGGGATACGCTTCCATCCAGCTGATTGTCACTGCAGGAATGCCAAGCCGGCCCGCGGCCTGAATCACTTCTGTAAATCGATTCAGATTGGAATACAATTTTCCATTGGGTAACTTGAGATGCACAACCG
>Ga0315536_1001716_pt1 | contig 10879 bp, 8 predicted proteins | sample SalMarSW160230MG_FD_203093 | JGI IMG/M metagenome (GOLD analysis project Ga0315536, IMG submission 203093) | Salt marsh sediment microbial communities from the Plum Island Ecosystem LTER, Massachusetts, United States - Salt Marsh Sediment SW1602-30 ... | reverse complement strand
AAATTTTTAACAGGCAGGTAATTGGATTGGATGCTACCCTGGATACAATTAGCACAGATGGAGTTTTCAAAAATCGTGACAGGGATAATTTTTCAAAAAGAGATATTATTTTTAAAACCGGCTTTACTAATGAGAATACGGAAGGTTTTATCTCGTATAAACTAGCCAGTAATTTTTCTGATATAGACATGGGAGCCTTTGAGGATGATGATAACAATACAGTTGCTTTAACCCGGAATATGTTGACTTACAGCCTGAAACAGAAAATTTCAAGTCATTTTAGAGTTTGGGTCAATGGAGGCTTATCTTTTGTTGAGCGAATAAATGAGAATGATAGCTCTCTTATTGATTTTAATGTTTATGACCGTAATTATTACAAAGGTATTTTTAAAGGAAATATGGTATCAAATGAAATTCAACTGGAATATAAGCAGGACTATATTTCAGTTTTATTAGGAACCGGTATGTACTATGAAGCCATGACATCGAATGCCTATACTTTTGCTGGAATATGGAACTATGAATCGGTTACGGATCTGGATTCACTCAATTTAAATAAAACTCTGAATGATGTTTTTGCAAGTGTCGATGCCAACGGCCAATTGATTTCTGATCATTTAAGCTTTCTTTCCATACACGCAGGAATGCGATATAATTATGAAAATAACGGAAGTTCCTATATTACCTATGATTTAGCTCCTTCAATAAAGATTGGAAATAACTCTATGCTCTTTGGTTCTATTGCTACAGGATTCAATAGTCCTTCGTTATACAAACTCTATACCCCGGAAATCAATTATATTTCATTCATTACCCGTGGTAATCCCGACCTGCAAGCAGAAAAATCATTATCGTTCGAAGCCGGCTATAAACAAAAAATTGGTCAGAACTTACTATTCACGCTATCCGCATATCAAAATCAGATAAATAATACCATTCAATACGTTTACTTGTGGGATAAAGAAGTTGGTATTGATACTTTAGGCAATGATTACCTGCGCGATGATTACAGAGGTGACACCTACCTGAACCTGGGAAAATTAACAACGATGGGCATTGAAGCCAGCCTTTGGTACAATTACAGGAATTTAACTGTTCGGGCTAATTTATCACTTCAAAAGGGTTGCCTTGAATTTAAATCAAATGATATTAACCTTGATGCCACACAAGGGAATCATGTCCAATTATATGAAAGTGGCAAATTTATCGACACAGACCAGACCATCAATAAGCTACCGCGAAGATTCAACACGGCAAACCTTTTAATCAAATATCATTTCAAAACAAATACTGATGTAAGCATTTCAACCAGAATTTATGGGGGGAAAAGTGATGTTTTCTACTCCTATACTCTAGGACCCTATGGGGCAATTGATACGAAATCGCTTAAAGCTTATACAATTATTAACTTAATGTTCAACCAACAATTTACAGGGTATTTATCGGCAGGTTTAAAGATCAGCAATTTATTGAACACCGAATATGAAGAAATAATTGGTTACCGGATCAGGGGTACTGCCATATATTTAAGTTTATTCTTTAACCTGAACCAATGATCAAATGTGATATACTTAATAAATTACAGGTACCTATTAGATACATAATTTGACCTGAAAGTACATATTTTAAATAAGCATACGAATAAAAAGTATGTTATATTAGTTGAAAACTTCCAAAGTAGGAGATAGTCAGGAACCCAGGAATAGAAATCGTTACATTCCATGTAGCATTTTCTGTAATCAGAACCTTTTCCTAGCAAGAAATACTATTAATTAGTGTAAAAATAATCTTGGAGCTCAATTTCTTAACAGTCAGTTCATTAATTTTGTCCTCCAAATTAATTATTTATGAGAAATACATCTCCGCGGCAATTAGCTTTACTACTGGCATTGGTAGCATCAGTTACTACTATTGCAGCAGGCATTGTGGTTCAGGTGTTTCATGAAACAAGTTTTCTTATTTCCATGTTTTTCATAGCTCTTGTTGTGTTTTTTGCAGTATATCTGATTGTTTTCTACTCACTTAATAACTTCATTTTCGAAAAAATTAAACCTATTTATAAAACTATTTACAACATCAGTCAAACAGAGGAAAAACTCAGATCAGATCTTGAAGACAGGGACATTATTCAGGATGTTCAGGAGGATGTAATGCATTGGGCGAGGAAGAAAACGCATGAAATATCACAACTCAAGCAACTTGAAAAATACCGCCGTGAATTTCTTGGTGATGTTTCACACGAGCTTAAAACGCCTATTTTTAATATTCAGGGATATATACTTACATTGCTCGATGGGGGTTTGGAAGATGAGAGTATAAATCACCTGTATCTTGAAAAGGCAGAAAAAAGTGTTAACCGTTTGATCTCAATAATAAATGACCTTGAAAGTATTTCAAGGCTCGAATCAGGCGAGCTTCAACTTGAATATCATCGGTTCGATATTGTCAAGCTGGTAGAAGAGGTTTTTGAGGAACATGACAGGCTGGCACATGAGCACAAAATTAAACTAAAATTGGCTCACAGCCAGGATAAGGTTTATGTAAGTGCTGATAGAAAACGTATTCTCGAAGCACTCAGCAATTTGATCGTGAATTCAATAAAATATGGAAAGGAAGGAGGGCAGACTGTAGTCGAATTTCTTAATATGGGCAGTAGCATAGTTGTTGAAGTTGCCGATAATGGTATGGGAATATCCGATAAAGATCTGCCTCGTATATTCGAGCGGTTCTTCAGAACCGATAAAAGTCGTTCGCGCGAAATGGGTGGAACCGGCCTTGGATTAGCGATCGTTAAACATATTATTGAAGCACACAATCAGACTATTAATGTTCAGAGTAAGCCGGATAAAGGCTCTTCCTTTGCTTTTACGCTGCGTAAAGCTTAATTGACAATTTAGCCAACAGCCTGCTTCCTGTAAGATTTATTTCATTAGGTAAATCCAGAAATAAGCGATAAAAATCACTTAATTTGCCAAAATTGCTTTTTTCTTATCATAAATCTATCTTTGTGCAATTTTTAAGCAGGGTACAAAAAGATAACTTTCAATGAATACGAAGTTTCCGGAATATAAATCTTTCGATCTTTCTCAGATCAACAAAGAATTACTCGCAAAGTGGACGAAGCTTGAAGTATTCAAACAGAGTCTTACACGCCGTAAAGGGAATAAAGTTTATATTTTTTACGAAGGTCCTCCTTCGGCCAATGGTATGCCTGGTATTCATCATGTCATTTCACGAACAATCAAAGATATATTCTGCCGTTATAAAACACTCAAAGGTTATATCGTAAACAGAAAGGCCGGATGGGATACGCATGGTCTGCCGGTTGAATTGAGTGTTGAAGCCTCACTTAAAATTACCAAGGAAGATATTGGTAATAAAATTAGTGTGAAGGAATATAACGATACCTGCAGAAAGGAAGTGATGAGGTATACACGGGAATGGGAAGAATTAACGCGTATTATGGGCTATTGGATAGATATGGAGCATCCCTATATAACTTATGATAATCGTTATATCGAAACACTCTGGTATTTGCTAAAGGAATTATACTCAAAGGATTTACTGTACAAGGGCTATACTATTCAACCCTATTCACCGGCCGCCGGTACGGGCTTAAGTTCTCACGAATTAAACCAGCCCGGTTGTTATCGCGACGTTAAGGATACGACGTGTGTGGCTCAGTTTAAAGTGATACGCAATGAGCGTTCTGAGTGGCTTTTTGACGATGTGAATACAGACCTGTTTTTTCTGGCATGGACAACAACACCCTGGACATTACCTTCAAATACGGCTCTTGCTGTTGGAATGAATATTGAATATGTTAGATTACAAACTTTTAATCAGTATACAAACGAGAAAATTACAGTTATTCTTGCTAAAGAGTTACTTGATAAGTATGTAACAAACTGGGATAATAACGAGGATGGCGAACCTAATAATATTATAATTCCATTTGATCCTTCAACTGATATCATCATTGGTCAAAATTTGGCTGGCATTCAGTACGAACAACTAATACAATGGGTAAAACCGGAAGGAAAGGCTTTCGAAGTTCTTCTGGGTGATTTTGTAACAACCCAAGATGGAACAGGCATTGTACATATTGCGCCTACTTTTGGTGCTGACGACCTGCGTGTCGCTCAGCAATATGGTGTTGTAGCCCTTACCGTTATTGATAAAAAAGGGCTCGATGCTCCTCTGGTCGACAGAAAGGGGCGTTTTTACCGTATCGAAGATCTTGATGCCGGATTTGCTGCCAACCATGTCGACCGAAATTCCTACCAGGAATTTGCCGGCAGGTATGTTAAGAATGAATATGATGATAACCTGACTGACAAAGATCCTACAACCGATATTGATATTGCTGTGATGCTGAAAAAATCGGGGAAAGCATTCCGGATAGAAAAACAAGTTCATAATTATCCGCATTGCTGGCGTACCGACAAACCCATTTTGTACTATCCTCTCGATTCATGGTTTATCAAAACTACAGCTCTGAAGGATCGGCTAATTGAATTAAACAATACTATTAACTGGAAACCCGAATCGACAGGTACCGGTCGATTCGGCAAGTGGCTTGAAAATCTTGTTGACTGGAACCTCTCACGTTCGCGTTTTTGGGGAACACCTTTGCCGATATGGGTATCGAAAGATAAATCAGAACAGAAATGCATAGGTTCAGTGGCTGAACTACAACAGGAAATCGAAAAAGCAGTTAAAGCCGGATTTATGTCGGAAAATCCTCTCGGCTCATTTCGCGAAAATGATTTTACAGATTTGAATTATAATCATTTCGACCTTCACCGGCCCTTTGTCGATGAAGTAATCCTTGTGTCCGATTCAGGACAGAAAATGTTTCGTGAACCCGATTTGATTGATGTGTGGTTCGATTCCGGAGCTATGCCTTATGCACAGGTGCATTATCCTTTCCATATGAAATATGATCAGTTTAAATCGATTTATCCGGCCGATTTTATTGCTGAAGGAGTTGATCAAACACGTGGATGGTTTTTTACGCTTCATGCTATAGCCGGTATGATTTTCGATTCGGTTGCTTTTAAAAATATTATCAGCCACGGACTGGTTCTCGACAAGAATGGTAATAAAATGTCAAAACGCCTGGGCAATACAATTGATCCCTTTGCAACCATAGAAAAATTTGGTTCCGATCCATTGCGCTGGTATATGATTACCAATGCACAACCCTGGGACAATCTTAAATTCGATATCGATGGAGTAGAAGAAGTCCGACGTAAATTTTTTGGAACTCTGTACAATACTTATTCTTTCTTTGCCTTATATGCCAATGTCGATAATTATGATCACTCGCAACCGGAAATAGCGGTAAAAGATCGTCCCGAAATAGATCGCTGGATAATTTCACTGCTCAATTCTCTTATCAGAGATATTGATGGGTATTATGAAAATTACGAACCCACCAAAGCAGGCCGTGCTATTCAGGATTTTGTAATAGAAAATCTCAGCAACTGGTACGTTCGTCTCAACAGGAAACGTTATTGGGGAGGTGAGTTCGATCGGGATAAACTTTCGGCCTATCAAACCTTGTATACCTGTTTGGAGACTATAGCCATTCTGGCATCGCCCATTGCGCCTTTTTATTGCGATAAAATATTCTGCGATTTAAATAGCCGTAGTGGAAATTATGCTAACGACTCGGTTCATTTGGTGGATTTCCCTGAATACAATAAAGCCTTCATTGATAAGGATTTGGAACAGCGCATGGAAATGGCTCAGACCATTTCATCCATGATCCTTGGTTTAAGGCGTAAGGTTAATATTAAAGTTCGTCAGCCCTTAAGTAAAGTGATGATACCTGTCCTCAATAAGAAATTTGAAAAACAGATTAATGCTGTATCAGGGCTGATCCTCTCTGAAGTAAATGTGAAAGAGCTTGAATTACTTACCGATGCATCCGGCATACTGTTAAAAAAGATAAAACCCAACTTTAAAACATTGGGTCCGCGTTTTGGTAAGAGGATGAAAAATATTTCGGCAGCCATTGCCGGATTAACACAGGATGACATCAATAAATTCGATTCAGAGGGCAACTACTTACTTGTTATTGAGGGACAGGAAGTTCAACTTACAATTGATGATGTTGAAATTATCTCGAAAGATATACCCGGATGTCTGGTTGCTAATGAAGGGCGACTTACAGTTGCTCTCGATGTAACGCTTACTGATGAATTACGGCAGGAAGGTATTGCTCGTGAGCTTGTTAACCGGATACAAAACATCCGGAAAAATATGGGTTTGGAAGTTACTGACAGGATACAAATTCGAATTAAGAGACATAAGGATATTGTTTCGGCTGTTAATAACTTTGGGGATAAAATAATAAAAGTTCAGACACTCGCCAATTCCCTTGAGTTGGTTGATGAACTTCCTGATAATAAGGAAGATGAAGTGATTCTGGACGATACCATTAAAACATTTATATTGGTTGAAAAGAATTAAGTTAAGAATAGACTATATTTGATTTTTTATATATTTTTAATAGATTAAATCTTTGAATAATGGCTGAGAAGACAAGATATTCCGATGAGGAGCTTAATGAGTTTAAACAAATTATTCTCGACAAGCTCGATAAAGCCAAGAAGGATTATGAATTGCTGAAAAGTGCAATCACTCAAAGTGAAAGTAACGATACACAAGATACATCGCCTACTTTTAAAGTTCTTGAAGAAGGAGCAGCGACGCTCTCAAAGGAAGAATCGGGGAAATTGGCACAGCGTCAACAGAAGTTTATTCAACATTTACAGGCAGCGCTTGTACGTATTGAGAATAAAACTTATGGTATTTGCCGTGAAACAGGTATATTAATCTCGAAAGAACGTTTGCGTGCTGTACCTCATGCAACACTTTCTATCGATGCCAAACAAAAACAGAAATAGGTTATTCCCATGAAAATGCTTATTCTCTCAATGATTGGAGCAAATTCCGATCATTTTTTATTTTTACTACTTGATTTTTAAGCAATAATAATATTCCGGATGAATTTAACACGTAAGGCCTTACTGGTAATTTCGTTGATTCTGATTCTAGATCAGGTTTTAAAGTTTATTGTTAAAACAACCATGCCGCTGGGTGCTACTCAACCTGTCATTGGAAATTGGTTCTTGATCCGGTTTATTGAAAATCCGGGAATGGCCTTTGGAATAGATATTCCCGGGAAAATTGGCAAACCTGCACTGACAATTTTCCGAATGATTGCTGCAGCACTTATTGGGTGGTATCTTAGAGTACTTATTATCAGAAAAGCTTCAACAGGTTTTGTTATTTGTATTGCCATGATTTTTGCCGGAGCACTGGGTAACATCATCGATTCTCTGTTTTATGGTGTTATTTTTGGTGAGAGCACTTATTTTGAAACCGCTAGAATATTCCCGGAAGGTGGAGGATATGCAGCATTACTTAGTGGTAAAGTTGTCGATATGTTATATTTCCCCATATTTGAAAGCACTTATCCCAACTGGTTTCCAATCTGGCATGGTCAAAAATTCATCTTTTTCCGACCCATATTCAACATTGCCGATTCAGCAATTTCAATCGGGGTGGTTTCAATTTTTATTTTTCAACACAAATATCTCCGGGAATTTAAATAGGTATAAAATTTCTTCCTCCTTTTTGGTAATATAAGAATCTTATTCCTGCAATTTTCTGTGATTTAATTATTTTTGTGCACTTAAGATATTCATAAAATCATTGATTAAATGAGGGATGTTGTTATTGGAATCGATATTGGTGGTACGTTCACGAAGTATGGTATAATCGATATTAATGGACATTGTATAAAGGAAAATTTTACTAATACGGATAAATATTCCGATTTTGATATTTATCTGGAAAATCTTCATACTGAAATAGAGGAAACAGTCTCATCAATAAATGAATCTATCGAAATAAAAGGCGTAGGTATTGGAGCCCCCAACGGTAATTATTATTCGGGAACGATTCAAGATGCTCCCAATCTGAACTGGAAGGGTACAATTCCGTTTGTAGAAAAAATTAAAATCTATTATCCGGGTATTCCAGTTGTACTAAACAACGATGCAAATGCTGCTGCCCTGGGAGAGATGATTTATGGAGGAGCTAAAGGAATGAAAGATTTTATTGTTATTACTTTGGGAACAGGCCTTGGAAGCGGTATTGTTGTTAATGGAGATATTGTATATGGGCACGATGGATTTGCGGGTGAATTGGGACATATAAATGTAAAACATCGGGGAAGAGAGTGTGGCTGCGGGAAACTAGGTTGTCTGGAAACTTATGTTTCAGCAACAGGGCTGAAGCGCACAGTATTTAAACTTCTGGCGGAAAGTGTTGCAGAGAGTGAACTTAGAAACTACAGTTTTGAAGATTTAACATCAATAATGGTATCGGAAGCTGCAAAAAAAGGTGATGAGATTGCTCTTAAGGCTTTTGAATTAACAGGTAGGATTTTAGGTGTTAAATTAGCCGATGTTGTTGCCTGTACAAGCCCGGAAGCTATTTTCTTGTTCGGAGGATTGGTCAAAGCAGGCAATATTCTTATTGAGCCTACAAAAAAGTACATGGAAGAAAATCTGTTCCCTATTTATAGAGGAAAAATTAAACTGCTGATCTCAGATCTTCAAGAAACCAATGCGGCAGTTTTAGGTGCATCTGCTTTAGCCTGGAAAGAGTTGCAAAAGTAATTTTTTTTGACTTACTTATGGCTTGTCAAGAAGTAAGAAAATTGGCAGGTTTATATGGATACATTTTTAAAAGGTAAAAACATATTAGTAGTTGAAGATGAGGAGACTAACTGGTTCCTTATACGCGATATTTTACAAGGCTATCAGGCTCTAACTACTTGGGCTGAGTTAGGTGCAAAAGCTATCGACCTGATAAGAAGTGGTGAAAATTACGATGCTATTTTAATGGATATTAACCTTCCTTCGATGGACGGATTTGAAGTGTCGCGTCAAATAAAACTTTTGCGTGCTGATATTCCTATTATTGCACAAACTGCCTTTGCGCTCGATAATGTGATCGAAAACTGTTATGCCGCAGGGTGTTCAGGACACGTAATAAAACCCTTTACAATAAATGAACTTATTACGGCCTTGCGAAAGGTGCTTGATTAATTATTGATTTTTATTTTTCCACATCTTTTATTGCTTCATTAATAAATGTTATAAAGGGAAGAGAAGCCCTAAAACATTTTACTATTTCCTGTAATATATCAGCATGCATCATTTCATCGTCGCTTTTCATCCTGATTAGGCCATAACTTTTAAACTTCAATAGTTCTATATCAGGAAAATCTCTTGAAAATCCCCTGGGCTGGGTTTTAAGCTTTTCTCCGTTAATATCTCCAAATAGTTCTTTGATTTCTTTTGAATTAATGATGTTTTTAAATTCATCGGTGAATGTAAATATGTCTTTCCTGATAGCTGTTAGTATGGGTGAAGGAGGTTGATAATTCCCCGATGCTATAAAACTTCCTCCGGGCTCGATGTGTAGATAATATCCTGCATTCATCGATTTACGCCCACCGGGAACCAAAAAAGTCCCGAAATTTGTTTTGTAAGGAGATTTATTGGTAGAGAAACGTATATCACGAAATATTCTGTAAATGCAATCTTTGGTCTGAAGACCTGCAATATTTTTATCAAAGCGGGATACTTCGTATAGCAATAATTCTGTAACATGTTCAAATTCTTGTTTTGCCTCGTTAAATAATGCTTTATGGGCATGATACCACTCCCTGCGGTTGTTTTCCTTCAATTGACGGAGAAATTGAAACGATTTTTCAAACACTTTGATGGATTTTTTAATTTTAACAGGTTAAAAGTACTTCAACAGGATGAAATAAGCATACCCGGTAATTTATTATATTTGAGTTATTACTTTTCCATTAAATTCATCGTACCTGATTAAATTACTTTATTTTTTATGGATGAAAACTAATTTAAATTAAGCTATAGTATGAAAAAAATAGCTCTTATCGTCGCCGGAGGTTTAGGAACACGGATGCAATCGAAAATACCCAAACAATTTATGGTACTTAATGGCTTACCGTTACTTATGCATACCATAAACAAGTTTTATGCCTATGATTCTACTATTGATTTAAGAATTGTACTTCCCGAATCTGAAATAAAAATATGGAATGAATTATGTACAGAATACAACTTTAATTTATCCTGCAAAATATTTTTCGCGGGTGGAACCAGATTTCATTCGGTAAAAAACGGATTGCACGATCTGCCTTCTTTAGCATTAGTAGGTGTTCATGATGGTGTGCGTCCTCTGGTTAGCATGGGAACAATAACCCGATGTTTTAAACTGGCTGAAATAAATGGAACTGCCGTACCGGTTATACCTGTTTCCGAGTCGATAAGAAGGGTTGAGGGTGAAGATTCCATTTCGGAGGATCGCTTAATGTATCGTATAGTACAAACTCCACAGGTATTTAGCTCCGAAATTCTACTCGATGCCTATAATTTGCCATTTGAAGATTCTTTTACGGATGATGCCAGTGTTGTAGAAAAAGCTGGTTATAAAATATATTTAACAGAAGGTAATGAGGAAAATCTTAAAATAACGTCTCTTAAAGATTTATTAATAGCTGAGATATTAAATACCCAGAAGGAAAAGTAAATCATTACTCACCTAATTTTTCAACTACACCATTTCCTTTTTTCTCTATCTCTATTGCTGTCGGCTCGCATTTATAACTGATATAGCCTCCTATCTTTGAAAGAGCTTTTAGTTTTTTCGTGGCACAGACTTTCCCTTTGCCTCCAAAGGAGGTTTGAATATCTACTACCTCTCCTTCCAATTCGAATGCCGAATAGGTGGCACTTGTACTGACATTTACAATTTGGGT
>Ga0315536_1001715_pt1 | contig 10881 bp, 11 predicted proteins | sample SalMarSW160230MG_FD_203093 | JGI IMG/M metagenome (GOLD analysis project Ga0315536, IMG submission 203093) | Salt marsh sediment microbial communities from the Plum Island Ecosystem LTER, Massachusetts, United States - Salt Marsh Sediment SW1602-30 ... | reverse complement strand
ATTCGTATCATTGGGCGACGTGATTTGCAAAAGAAACGGATCCTGGTTATCGGGGGGGCTACCGGAGAACCTGTTGATGATATCAGGGTGTTGACGAATCGGAGTTCTGGGAAAACAGCAATCTCCCTTAGTGTGAGCGCCTTCGAACGTGGGGCCGATGTTGAACTGTGGTATGGTTATGGAACAGAGCCGGTTCCTGCCTATATCCCGTTCAAACGTTTTGAGACTGTTTCAGATATCATGAAATTACTGAAAAGCAATTCCGTACACCGTTTTGATTGTATTATTATCTGTGCTGCAATCGCGAATTATATTCCAAAAAAACAGAAAGGAAAAATTCCTTCAGGAAAAGAAAAATTCTGCATTGATTGTACTCAAGCACCAATTATTCTTGAGACGCTGCGTTTGCGAGTCCCGGATGCAAAAATCATTGCGTTTAAAACAGAAGAAAAAAAGAAAAATGTTAAAAGAAAGACACATCAGCTGCTTATAAAATACCATCTTGATGGTGCTGTTGGGAATACGCTTGCTGGGTTTGGCGGGGAACATAATGAAATTCTTCTTCTATCAAAAAAAGGAAAAAGCACCTGGAAGAAAGGAAAAAAAGAAGAGCTTGCTTCTGTTATCCTTGATATGTTCCGTTAGATTGATGTGAGGCCTATGAAGGGAATTGCTTTTGCTCCTGGGCATATTTCTGCGTTTTTTGAACCGGTGTATTCTAAGCAGGATGTAGAGCACTCCGGTTCATGTGGTGCGGGTATTGCTATGTCTTTGGGTGCTATTAGCCAGGTGACTGTAACACCAGCATCACCTCATAAGATAGCTGTTCAAATCAATGGAAAACCATCGCCTGCGCCGGTAACGAAATTAGCCTTGGACTATCTTGTAAGCGACACGCCATTGAGGATCACGGTAAATACCCTGGTGGATCTGCCGGTAAGCCAGGGGTTTGGCATGAGCGCGGCAGGTGCATTGAGCGCTACCCTTGCTCTTGCAGACCTTCTTCATCTCCCCCGGGAGAACGCCATAAAGGCGGCTCATTATGCAGAAGTCCAATTACATACCGGACTTGGTGATGTTATCGCAAGTAGTTTTGGTGGAATTGAGATTCGACGAAAAGCAGGGCTTCCCCCGTGGGGGATGCTCGAACATATCCCTGGGAAATACGATATTGTGCTCTGTGTGATTGGTAAAAAGATTGAGACAAGAACGATACTTACCGATAAAGTTAAACTTGATGAGATAGCATCATATGGACGGTACTGTACAAAAAAACTCTTGCAGAAACCTACAGTTGAACATCTTTTCTCTCTCGCATGGGAGTTTACGCAAAAGATTGGTCTTGCCGATAAAATAGTGCTACATGCAATTGAGGCAGCAAACAGGTATGGGATGGCAAGTATGTGCATGCTTGGGAACTCGATATTTGCCATAGGAGATACTCCGATGCTTTGTAAGATTCTTTCTCCATTCGGTAAGATTTATTATTGTACGGTCGACGAGAAAGGAGCGCGGGTTTTACAAGAAAAATAATCTTCTCTCTTGAAGGGGATGTTCTTGTTTATTTCTTATATTTTTGCGTAACACTTCCGATAGCGTTCCCAAACAGAATCTGTGAAATCCTCAATTGCTTTGAGCCGTTTTTCATCCCGCTCTGGTCTAAACAGATGACCGAACCGGCCCTGATATTTTATCCATTCTTCAACAGGTTTACGCTGGATCTTTTTCTCTAAGATAAGCTTACTTTTTCCATTGAATGTCATCACATCGTTTTCGCATTCCCATAATGACCATGCACCGGTATCAACTGCCATGCGTCCCATTTCAATGGTTTTATCCATGGAAAACCGCCATCCTGGCGGGCATGGTGCAAGAATCTCAATATATTTTGGGCCTTTCATGTTCTTGGCTTTCGTTATTTTATTGTATACATCCTCTGGATAGCTAATGCAGGTTTGTGCTACATAAGGGATATGATGTGCAAGGACGATTTCTCCCATCTCTTTTCGAAATTCGTTTTTTCCACTGACTGTTGTTGTCGTCCAAGCGGCGTAGGGGGTTGCCCCACTTCGTTGAATACCGGTGTTTGAGTAGATTTGGTTGTTGTAACAAATGTAAATGAAATTGGTTCCTCGCTCAAGGGCTCCGGAGAGTGCTTGAATGCCGATATCATATGTCCCACCGTCTCCAGCCCAGGCGACAACCGTGATATCTGAACGTCCCTGCTGACGTAACGCTGCTTCGACTCCAGACGCACCCGCTGCTGCTGCTTCAAAGGCGATGTTCATCACCGGGATATCAAATGAGGTATGAGGATACAGGCTTTCGATGACGGCAGTGCAACACGCTGGAACAACCATGATCGTCTTCTTGCCTAGTGCTTTTAACACCATGCGTAATCCAGTGGTCGCTGGGCATCCGGGACAGGATGCGTTTCCTTGAAGAAGGCATTCGTCAAGTGGAAGATCTTTCAACGCCATGTTCTAGTCCTCCATCCCGTACCATTCTTGTTCTTTTACGGTTCCTTTCATCGCTTTCGTACAGATTGTTTCAATGTCCTTATAGGTGACGTCCTTTCCGCCAAGTCCTGCGATAAAACCTGTTACTTTCGCAGTTGATTTTCCATATAATGCTGCTTTTACTTCGTTGAAGAGTACCCCTTCCGACCCAATGGAAATGTTACGGTCAATCACGATGAGGTCCGCCTGTTTTCCTAATGCGATGATTTCTTCTGTGGGAAATGGTCGGATTACCCGAACTCGGGCAAGACCAATTTTTTTTCCTGCTTTTTGCAATTCATTAATAGCGATTTTGCTTTCCGCACCAATCGCACCCATCGACAAGAGAATATGTTCTGCACCCTCACATTTGTAATACTCTAGTAAATCTCCATGGAAATATCCAGAGGACTTCTTCCAGTCTTTGGCTATCTGTGGAATCAGTTTTTTTGCATACTGCTGTGATTCTTGCATCGCTCGTCGCACCTTATAATAATAGGTAGGACCGATGATGTTCCCAAACGTTGTTGGGTTATCAATATCAAGCTTCCATTTCGGTATGTATTTTCCTAAGAATTCATCCACCGTATGTTGTTCAGGAATCTCCGCAGGCATTGAGGTATGTGACAGAATGAACGCATTTAGGTTGACCATAACCGGTAGTACGATTTTTTCGTGTTCAGCAAGTTTGAATGCTTGAATAACGGTATCAAAAATTTCTTGGTTGCTGCTACAATAGAATTGGATCCAGCCGGTATCACGCTGTGAAATAGAGTCATTTTCATCAACCCAGATATTCCATCCTGGTCCTATGACTCGGTTGATGTTACACATCACGACAGGGAGTCTGGCGAGAGCAGCCCAATGCAACATCTCATGCATTAATAAAAGCCCATGGGATGATGTCGCGGTAAACGTACGTGAACCAGCGGCACTTGCTCCGATACATGCGCACATCGCTGAATGCTCGCTTTCTACACAGATGTAATCTCCTTTATATTCTCCGCTTGCAACATACTCTGCGATTGCTTCAACAAGCGTCGTCTGTGGGGTGATCGGGTATGCTGCAACAACCTCTGGTTTTGCCATGACTGCTGCTTTTGCTGCTATTCGATTCCCAGTGTCCATCATGATCGTCATTTTTTCTTTGTCTCCTCTCGTTCCATGATAATCGCTTTTACATTACATTCATTGGCGCAAACACCACAGCCTTTACAGTAATCATAATCAATACGAACGGAGTCGTCTTTTTCACGGTGGATGCTGCCTTCAGGACAAAAAATCCAACATCGTAAACATTTGACACATTTTTTTTTGTCAAGAATTGGTTTGAAAACCCGCCAGCTACCGGTTTTGCCCATCGCACCTTTTGTCGGGTATGATAGGCTTGTCTCAACAGGATATTTCTTCAAAAGTTCACCTCTGTGTGATCAAACGCATCTTGTGTCGCTTTCACATTGCGCTCACCAAGATCCTTTTTACCAATCCATTTTCCTCGGATTTCTTGTTGGATTGACTGAAGGGTGACACGATTGAGAATTCTTGGGATCGAACCAAGAATCGGAGTGTTTACAACAGGGATTCCTCCAACGAGGATATTGTATTTGAGGGCGATACTGGTCGCATCCACGGTCGCGACATGGTATTGTTTAGAAAATTCAAAATCTTGAGGTTTTTTTCTCGTGTTAATAAGTATCTTCCCGTCATCTTTTACTCCTTTTAAAACGTCGACGAGGTCCATAATGCTTTCATCAAGAACAATAACGATATCTGGGTTGTAGATTTCACTTCGTAAGTGGATTTCTTCTTCAGAGATTCTTGCGAATGCTTTGACTGGCGCGCCACGTCGCTCTGCACCAAATAAAGGGAACGCTTGTACTCCTTTATTCCCGTCTTGTAAGGCTGCGCTAGCTAGGAGGTTTGCAGCAGTAACAGCACCTTGTCCGCCTCGTCCGTGAAAGCATATTTCAACTAAGGATTTTGATGACACAATGATACCTTCCCGCAACTCGAAATGAAGATGTCCCATATAACTGTTTTGAAACCTGTGAATGGAATTGTTATTTTAATGATTTTAGCTTTGAATCCATCGTTGCATCTTTGTCTCTTCGGTCATCGATTTTTATTTCGGTTATAATGCGACCTGCTCCAGCAGCCACCACCGCAAGATGTGCCTTTTGGATAATGCTAAACAAGGTTGTCAAATCTTTTGTTTCAATGATTGTTGCCATTGCATTTGTTTGGAATTTGATGTGTTCTTTTTTCAAGATTTCTATAACGATTTTTACGTAGGTGCTTACACTGGTTCCTTTTCCTATTGGTGCGATGCTAAGCTGAGCAATAATCATATATTTCTCCTGGACGTCTCTAACCTTCCGCACCTCTTTAATCTTTTGATATACTATTTGACAAAGACCTCAAAATTTATATATATAAAAATATACATATTTATAAATCTTTTTTCTAATAAATTAATCGTAATAAACCTAAAAAGACAAAAAATAAGAATATCGTGAAACGTGAAAATCATTTATATTAAACGATTCAACAAATCTCGATTGCTAACGAGTTCCTCATCAACATTTTTATAATCAGTTTTATCTAAATCCTTAATTTCTTGACTGACAAGCTCCAAAATTCCCACAATAGAAATAAGACTCAGCTTGTTATGATAAAAACGACACGATTTCATCAACTCTCCGTACAACTTCGTCTCCAAGGCCTTATATTCAATTAATTTTGGACTGTCAAATACGTTCGGTTCTTTTTCCTCCATCTTTCCAACCTCACAAAAGAGTATCCATTTATAATTTATATTCTTATTTATTAGAAAAAATTGTGGTTTACGAATTTGAATGGACGCTGTATTGTTGTTTCAACCTCTTTTTCATGAACACTTCCATTTCATTAAACGCGTTTTCCAAGGTTTCCATCGGGGGAAGAATCACCGCGCGGAAATGTCCTTTTCCATATGTTGCACAGAATCCTGATCCATTCACGACTAACACATGGGCCTCTTGTAATAAATCAAGGACGAATTCTTTATCGTTTTTCCAGGGCCCTTTCTCCATTGCTTCAATTTTAGGGAAAATGTAAAACGCACCATCAGGTTTTGCCGTGGAAATACCCTCAATCTCATTCAGACGTTTGTAGGAGAAATCACGTCGTTCCCGTAACTTGTCATTCATTTTTTTAATATGATCCTGTGGTCCACGTAACGCTTGAATACACGCCTGTTGACAGACCGAGTTTGCACAGAGCCGCGATCGAGCAATCCGCATAAACGCATCTTGAATCTCGTCCAGTTCCCCAGCATGTTTGAACATGGTGTACCCAATACGCCACCCCGGCATGACATACACCTTTGAAAACCCGTTGAACGTGACAATTGGGACATCATTGGTAAGCGAGGCTGTCGCATATTGTTTTCCATCAAAGGTCAAATCATCGTAGATCTCATCAGAAATTACCATGAGATGATACTCACCTGCGATATCAAGGATTTCCTTTAAGACCTTCTTCGAGTACAACGCACCAGTCGGGTTATTCGGGTTGATAAGAACGATTCCTTTAGTATGGTCTGAAATCTTCTGACGGATATCATCGACATCAGGCTGCCAGTTCTCCTCCTCAATACACTGATAGGGAATAGGTTCCGCATCGGCAAATTTTGTTATCACATTATATTGTGGATAGGTAGGCCCGGGGATTAACAACTCATCTTTTGGTTCTAATGATGCGTTCAGAAGCATTTGCAGTCCTTCTGTAACTCCGGTCGTGACACAGATATCATCTGGTTCATAGGACACATTATTTCTCGTCTTTTCCCGTTCAATGATTGCCTGACGTAGTTCAAGAAAACCTTCTGAAGGAGCGTATCCATTATGTTGCTCATTTGCTGCTTTGTACAACGCATCTTTAATATGCTGTGGTGTATCAAAATCATAGGCGTTAGGATCACCGATATTTAACTTCAAAATCGTGATTCCTTTTTTCTCCAACTGTCGTGCTGGAATCAGAACATCTCGAATCGCATACTCAACGCCTTGTGCACGTCTCGATGCTTTTATTGGCATATTCTCAAGACCCCAGATATGGATTCACCATAAATAGTTTAGTATTATTTTATACAAAAAATAAATTTTAAAAACCATATATAAATGATGGTTTTTTAAGAAGTAGCCGTATGAAAACAGAGGAATAGTTTTTCTCTGCTGACGTATCACATTGTATCTTCTTTCACCATACAGATAAATAAATTCCGGTCTTTCAGATATTTGATATGCTCACTGACGAAAACCGATGATCCATCTTTTTTCTTATGTATATTTTTTGTTTGCATGCTTCCTTGTTTCTTGACTTCATCTAAACTCGCTTTAATATCATCATATGACTCAAGATAGACAACATCAGAAAACGTAAGGGATAACATCTCCTCTTTGCTAAACCCAAGTTTCTTTTGAATATCATTTGTACAATCAACGATTTTAGCGTTTTCATCAAACAAAATCATATAATCAAACTCTTGTTCTACTGTCGCGGCAAAGACTGGTTCAATGAGTACTTTTTCCTTTGTTTCTTTCTGTAGAACTTCATGGAGCTGTTTATATACTTCATTTAATTTTTTTTCCAACTCTTGTATCTTCGTCTCGGCAACTTGGTATTCGGTGGCATCCCTGCTGAAGCAACGCAAACCGTGGAAGTCTCTGGTACTACTGAACACCGGTATACAAAACGAGCGAACCCACATGGGATGTGTCGTGTCTTGATTTATCCAGTACAAATCTAATTTATTGGCTGAATCTGTCTTCTGCTGTGATAAAACATGGAGTATATCCTTAAATTTATTGGCATCTTTAGGTGGTAAAAATCTAAAAATCTCATTGCCAATTATCTGCTTTGGGGAATAACCAAGGGTACCTGTTATTTTTTCAGAACATTTTGTACATATTCCCTTTTCGTCGATCTCCCAAACCCAACCATCGATTTTTTTTAACAGGACTTCGTATTTGGCCTCCGCTTCATCTTTTGCTTTGACCGCATCTTCAAATATCTCTTTTTTTTGTACTCCTGCTTTATTGACAGCAAGTTTTAAGCTTGCCATAACCCGATCCAAGGAATTCGTCAGATTATTGATCTCATAAATCTCACTTTTTTCCAGTTCCACATCCAAATTACCTTTACTGATTTCATCAATGTTCTTTGTCAATTTCACCAGAGGCCTGGAGATAAAATAAGATATCCCAAACGCAACAGAAAGGGTAACTAACAGAATCAAACCTAAGAACATCGTTGCAATCTCTAGACCCTGCAACCCACTAATCATTGCAATCGGTATAAGCGATATCACCAGGCACATTATGGTCAATAACCATCGTAATCTCATTTTTTCACCTTCATTTCTCCTCTCATTTCTTTATCTTGCTGTTTAATTTCTTCTTTTCGATCCTCTACACCAAAAATCATTCCAATATTTCTTTTCAAATCATCGGCGTGTGTATGACGTAGGATACTTTGATTTTCCAATGAAATGATATACTCAATGAGATCTTCTTTGTTCAGAGCGTGTTTGTTTTTCAGTTCATTGAACTCGATCTCACCCATGGGTCCTAATGTGTTCATCAATTCGTTTCGTATTTTCTTTTCAATCTCTCCTTTCTGCGAGAAGAGAACTTTAATAGGTTCGATATCATAGACAGGCTTAATGGGAACCGTGAAATAAAACGTGCTTCCCAGACTAGGTTTGCTTTCGACCCATATTTTTCCTTTTTGTGCTTCGATGATACCCCGACAAATCGTGAGCCCAAGCCCTGTTCCTCCGTGGTTTCTGCTCAGTGAACCCTCTACTTGGTAAAAAGGTTCAAACACACGGATTTGATCTTCAGCGTTTAATCCAACGCCTTTATCTTTTACGCTGAATCGAATATACTCTCCCTGTGACTCTGTGGTGATCTCAATACAGCTGTCTGCCGGAGAAAATTTAATAGCGTTATGGACTAGATTTCGTAGGACCTGAATGATTCGGTCAGGGTCTATTTCAACAATTGGAAGATCACCTGTTGTAGACTGAAGAGTGATGTTTTTCTCTCGAGCAAATCCGCTCATGAACTCTATCGTTTCTTTCACGATGTCCTGAAGATTTGTCTTTCTAAACGCAAATTTCAATCGAGCAGCTTCTATACGAGAAACCTCAAGAAAATCTTCAATGATCTTATTGAGCCGTTCTGCATTTCGGAGAACCACTTTAAGGCTTTCTTTTTGTTTCTCAGTCAGCTTCCCGAAATACTCTTGTTCCAGCATCTGTAATTGTGCTTTCAACGGTGTGATGGGGGTACGCAGTTCATGAGACGTGATACTGAGAAACTCTGATTTCGACTTATCCAGATTAAGGCGTTCATCCTCCATTTTACTTAACGCCAGTGCGCTTCGGTTGAATGCATCGCTAAGCTGGGCAAGTTCATCATTTGTTTTTATGTTCGTTCTGACCTTAAAATTGCCTTTTTCTAACTCTTGTGTTGCTTTGTATAGCTCGTGAATCGGTCTTGAGAATGAACGTGATATAAGAAATCCAATAAGCATGGTGTTGACTGCGATAAGTATAATGATGAGAAGAACAGCAGCGTTTAAAAGCATTTGTTGTTGCTTAAAAAATACAGAATTTTCAATTAGAAACGAATTTGCGATTAAATAGAAATATCCGATTCCAATTCCCGGGGCAACCAATCCGACCAGAAGGAACAATAACGTTAGTTTTATATTGATCCGACCTAATATAAACGTCTTCAGATCAAACGGTTCCTTCATGGTTCTTGTACACCGCCTCTTGTCTTTTTTAAAAACCGTTGAAGAGGTATCTTTGGGAAATGTGGCCTGTTCTTTTTCATTCGATTATTTCCTTCATTCATTTCGTTTTCATCTGTTTTTTTATCACTAGCTCTACACTATTTCTCTGATATCTGATATTTCTGTTCTGTTTGAGCTAACATTTCTTGATGTAATTTTATCATATGGAAATTGACTCCCATCTCTTCTATTTTTACCAGATATTTTTTCTCAAGCGAACTTGTAAATTGTTCAATGAATTCTGAGCTTATTCTTTCCCCTAACGTGTCGATAATTATTTCGAGAAGGTGCTGAATTGCCCGTCGAGCATCGGTTTCGCTGACCGTATCGATGTTGTCCCCAATCACAATGCGATACAGCTCACTTACAGTGGCTGCCGGTTCTACTTTTATGTTTCTGAGAAATGTATATTTGCTGTCAATCTTTCGAAGAAATGAGTTCACTATAACAATCGCATAATCCTCCGTACTTGTTTTACTAATGATATCAATTACTGTCTTGAGTACTTGGGTGAATATCGCGTTATACCCCACACCTTGTGACGTGATAATGACTCCCATCTCCCTTAGTTTTACGAGATATTCTATGGTGAGATATGTCTTGAGATCGCCTGCAACTGAGTTCCGACCAAGGTTCATCAGTGCTGTATCGGTATCTTGGAGGATTGATCTGATTGCCAGCCCCAAATCATGAGGGTCAACATTGTTGATTTCCGGCTGTATTGTTATCTCTTCAGATCCAAGTGTATACCGTATATCATTAATCGATATATATCCGAGAAATGGATACTGTTGCCTTAGCACATCAATGTGCTGTTTGAGAAATGTTATCGCAAAAGACTTCGAGGTTTGCTTTTCTAATACTTCCTTAAGAGCTTTTAAAATCCGTCTCATGACATCAGATTTCTGGATATCAAGAAGATTGATTGTTTTCTTTTCCACGATATAGGTCGACTGCATTAGCGTTAAATCAACATCCATCGTTTTCAGAAGTATTCTATCATACTCAAGACCTATTTTTTCTCGTGTTTCTCTGATAAAGAAATATCCTGCGGTTTTTCCTAAGGAGTTCATTATTCTTTTGACAAGTTCCTTTAAGGCGTTTCCCACTTGTTTTGGGGGGATGCCGTTAAGTGCGTCTCCTACCGTCACCTTCCCTTCCAATTCCAAGGAACGTGTATTTTTCACTGCTATCTCTCGTAAAAAAGGATAGGTCGGCTGGATTTTTTTTAAAAGATTTCGAATAGCGACTGCTCCATATTCATCTGATGTCTTTCTGCCGATGATTTCAATGATTGTCTCGATAAATTGTCGAGTAATCTCAGCAGTATCCAGCATACAATCCCATCTCTTCTCTCCTATAATTTTCTATTCGAGTGACGTCCATCTCCATAACACATAATACCTTTGTTGTTTAAATGTCTTACTTTCGTAAAAGAAACATAAAAACACTCCTTCTTGTTTATCATAAATGATGATAATTATAAGAACGTGGATGAAAGAGCGTGTATGATGGGACGCATAATATCATTAATTATATA
>Ga0315536_1001714_pt1 | contig 10883 bp, 7 predicted proteins | sample SalMarSW160230MG_FD_203093 | JGI IMG/M metagenome (GOLD analysis project Ga0315536, IMG submission 203093) | Salt marsh sediment microbial communities from the Plum Island Ecosystem LTER, Massachusetts, United States - Salt Marsh Sediment SW1602-30 ... | reverse complement strand
CGTGAGTCAGATTCAACAACCGGAGGGCCCTGTCTGGAAAGAGGGACTCGGTTTATTGTTTTCAGATATTCGAGGCAACAAAATTTATAAATGGACCCCTGAGAAAAGCAAGGAAATATATTTGGATCCATCCTATAATACAAACGGGCTAACTTACGACCTAAAAGGACGACTGGTTGCCGGCCAAATGGGATTGAGAAGAGTTGTACGTTTTGAACATGATGACACGCAGACATCACTTGCAGATCAATATGACGGGAAGAAACTCAACAGTCCCAACGATTTGGTTGTCAAATCGGACGGTGCTATCTTTTTTACTGATCCGGATTTCAATATCCCCTGGGGAGAAAACAAAGAGCTTAGTTTCAACGGGATTTACAGAATCAGTCCCTCAGGTATTCTTCAGCTTCTAACATCATCATTGGCTTTGCCTAACGGAATCTGCTTTTCCCCTGATGAATCTAAACTCTATGTCAATGATTCCCAGATACATCAAATATATGAATGGGATGTCGTTGATGACTCAACCATAACCAATAAACAGTTACTCTACAACATTCCGGTAAACGGATATGCGGATGGAATGAAGATTGATGAAGATGGCAATATTTATTGTACCTGTTCTTCAGCTGTTTGGGTGATATCACCTTCAGGAGAGCTTCTGGGAAAAATTGACTTACCATCGAGTGTCTCGGCATCCAACTGTGCATGGGGTGAAAGCGATAACAAAACCTTATTTATCACTGCCGGCACTTCGGTTTATAGAGTAAGACCGCTTGTTTCCTCAGTTGGAGATCAAGGATCCGTTTCACCAGTGGAATTTCAATTGTCTCAAAACTATCCGAATCCATTCAACGCATCAACCCGGATTCCGTTTTATCTCTCGGAATCCGGATGGGTGGATCTCAACATATTGAATATCAGGGGTGAAAGAGTAACCACACTGGTGAACGGACCATTAAACGAGGGGTATCATCAAATTGCCTGGGTTGCCGAAAGCATCAGCAGCGGTATTTATTATATCAATTTGATAACACAGAAAAATACAGACATGAAGAAATGTCTTTTGATAAAATAAAAATAATAAAAGAATCCAACAAAAAAGCCGTTCAAAATTGAACGGCTTTAAATTTCTATATCCAAAATACTTACGGATTCACATTGATAAACTTCCTGCCCTGCTTTTGTTCAAACTGCACACGCCCGTCCGCTTTGGCAAAAAGCGTATCATCTTTCCCTTTGCCGACATTGACTCCGGGATGAAACCGGGTGCCTCTCTGCCTGATAATGATGCTGCCGGCCGTGACCAATTCTCCACCGTATCGTTTCATTCCCAGTCGCTGAGAATTACTGTCTCTTCCGTTCTTGGAACTTCCAACACCCTTTTTATGTGCCATAACTGATTACTCCTTTTTCTCTTTCGAAGCACCTGTCTTTTTTACCGTCTTCGGTTTTGAAGATGCAGTTTTGGCTGCCTGCTTTTGGGGAGCCGATGTTTTTGTCGTTGATTTGGCAGCCGGCTTCGATACACTTTTCACAGATTTTTTAACCGCAGGTTTTGCAGGCGCTGCTTCTTTTGCTTTCGGTTGAGCTGGAGCCGCAGCTTTTTCTGTTTTGGCTGCTGCTGTCTTTCCTGTTGCGATTTGATCGATTTGCAATTCTGTATACTGCTGACGGTGTCCGCGTAAAACCCGATAATTCTTTTTGCGTTTTTTCTTGAACACAATCACTTTTTTATCTTTGCCATGAGAAATGACATTGGCCTTAATCGATACATTCGCTACTGTTGGCTTTCCCACCTGAACGTCATCATTATCAACCAATAAAAGCACTTTATTGAGCTCAATTGATTTCCCGGGTTCGACTTCCATTTTGGGAACTCGAATTTTCATGGATTTGGATACTTTATACTGTACTCCGCCAATATCAACAATCGCATACATTCGGAAAACATGCCTCCATCAAATAAACAAGTCTACATAAAGCCATAAAATATAAACAAAAAAACACCGGTTGTCAAGCTAAAACATAATCCTTTTATTTCAGCAACATCATCTTTTTCTGCATCATGAACGATTCCGTCATCAATCGGCTGATATAAATTCCCGATGGCACCGCACGTCCGGCAGCATCCCTTCCATCCCAGTGATCCTCATGCTTTCCTATGGATTGGATTCCCTCGGCCAGGATGCATACTTCTCTTCCGGTTACATCATAAACTGTCAGCTTGATGCGTTCCGATTTCGGAATTTCATAAGTGATATATGTATCCGGATTGAACGGATTCGGATAATTGGAATACAGCATATATTGCCCCGGCTGAATGCCAATACTTTTAACTTGGATCGGCCCGAATTCTTTTATTTCTCCATCCGCATACAATACTTCTACTTTGTATTCATAATCCTGATTCGGAAGAACATCCAAATCCAGATAACTATATTCAGAACCGCAGGACGAATTGCCCTGGCCTAGTATCATGGAATTGGTCAAACAACGAAAACCATCCGAACCGATTTCGGATCGCCAGATATGAAATCCGATACAATCCACTTCACTTGCGGTCTGCCAGTGGAGTACGATGCCCTTTCCTGTTTCAACCACCGCGTAAAAATTTGTCATCTGAACTGACAGCGATATGTCGCGCTCGGCAATTAGAGCCCAGAGCCACCAGGCCGCATAGGCCTTCTGATTGCCGTTTAACGGTTGTGAATGAACAGCACTGGCGTTATACCAATCCACATCCACTGTATGACTGTTCTGCCAGTCGGTTGCCCAGTTTTTATCACGAGTCCCATTGTCATCACTATCATAATCACAGGCATCATTCACCAGTTTATCGCCATAATAGGTGCCGTCTGGATCGTAACATTCGATATCATAAAAATCATAAAGCACTTTATTATTTGCGATACAATAATTCCTTATCTGTTGATCCCGCAAATGAAGATTACCGGTCAATCCTGAACCGTCCGAGTGGCCGGTCATATAAACAAACGTCACACCTGTATAGGTAGCTTCAAGTGTTGTCATCGGATCTAGATAATAGTCGATCATGTTTTGTTCGGAATACCCCGACGCCTGTCCGCACCAGGACCAGATGATGACATTCACATCGGGATTATTTGAGCCACGGCCTTCTCCATTAACGGTCCCCAGATACGATATGGTATTATTGTACCAATCAGGATAATAACCCACATCACCACCCATGGCATAATCATGTAAATCCAGTGCGCCTCCGGTGCCACCATTGTTCCATGCGAAAATATTTGTTGGAAGTGACAATCCCTTTCCCCCGCCATTGGCAAACGCGACCAAACCGGTCATCCCAGTTGTCACCTGGCTGCCATGCGAGGTGTGTCCGTAAGCAATGTGCAATTGGGATTTGGCCTGCTCAATCCGGGATTGTGAAAGCGTAGTAATATTCGTATAATTGTGATCGACAATGATAGCTTGTGCAAAAAGACCCTGGCATATGAATCCAAAAATCAATATAAGTAATAAAATTGAATGTTTAATCAGATGCATCGTATCTCCCTCCGGCTGGTTTTGATGTTCTTAACGAATAAATATAAAAAAACAGGGATTGAATGTCAAATTAATCTATCGTCACAATCAGCAATTAAAAGTATGCATCAATTTTCCTTTTTCTGATCAGCAGTTTCCAGAATAAAATTCTCATTCCCCAGTTCGGTATCCGCAACCACTTGCACGGTTACCAGATATTTGAACATAAGCCGCCTGATCCGGCTGCTTATTCCTTTTGTAAGATAGTCGAGCATGTCCGGGGGCACCCGAAGCAGGAATTTTCTTCTTCCGGTTTCGTTTTTAATCTGCTGTATCTTCCTTTCAATTTGTGTCAGCATACTGCTCTTTGAAACCACCCTACCCACACCCCCGCACCGGGGGCATACCTCGCTGAATTGATACAACAGACTCGGCCGGACCCGTTTGCGTGTCAGGGCAACCAACCCAAAATCATTCATCGGCAATATATCAGAAGCTGAACGGTCTTTGGCGAGCTCTTTTTTAAGTTCGTTGAGCACTTTTTTACGGTCGTTTGGTTGCTTTAAATCGATAAAATCGATGACCACGATTCCTCCGACATCCCTCAACCGGAGCTGCCTTGCAATCTCACGGGCTGCTTCAAGATCGATTTTTAATGCGTGAATCTCATGGTCTTTATGTTCGACCGACCGGCCGCTGTTCACGTCCACAACAACCATAGCTTCCGTCTGATCAAAAATAAGATGGCCGCCGCTCTTCATCCAGATTTTTCTTGAAAGACTCTTTGTGATCTCATCCTCAATGCCGAACGCGTCAAATACAGGCCGCTTCTCCCGGTATAATTCCAGCCGGGGCAGCAGACCGGGTGCGACATCTTTCAAATATTTTTTAATGCTTCCGTAATGTTTTCTCGAATCGACAACCAATTGATCAATATCCAGTGAAAAAAGGTCTCGGATCACACTTGAAGCGACGCCCATTTCTTTGTGAAGCAGTTTGGGGCCTTTGGGCTGTCTCATTTTATCTTCGATCTGCTTCCAGGCTTTTAAAAGGCTTTCCAGGTCGGATTGAATTGCTTTGATATCTTTACCCGCAGCGACTGTCCGGATAATCAATCCAAAACCCTTTGGACGAAGGCTGTTGGCCAAGACTCGCAATCGTCTTCTTTCGTTCTGATTTTCAATTTTTTTGGAGACGCCAATCGAGTTATCATGCGGTACCAAAACGAGAAACCGCCCCGGAATGGAAACGGCTGTGGTCAGGCGGGCTCCTTTTGTAGCAAGAGGTTCCTTGGTCACCTGTACCAATATTTCCTGGCCTCTTTTCAACCTGGGTCGCGTTTTCCCCCTATCCGGTCTGCCTTTTCCTTTTTTTACTTGTCTTTTCTTCGGCAGTTCGACCGTTTCAGCAAGTGTGCTGAATTCATGAACCTGGCTGCCTATGTCAGAAAATGGGAGAAAACCGTTTTGTTCCAATCCAATATTGACAAATGCAGCCTGAATGGCATCAACCATATTATCGACAACCCCTTTATACACATCGCCAACCATACGTTCATGTTCCGGCTGCTCGACATAAAGTTCGACAAGCGCCTGATCCTCAAGTATGGCAATGCGCGTTTCGTTGGATGTGGCATTTAAAACAATCGCTTTTTTCATATTAGTTTTCCTCTAAGACTTCCAGGGGATTTCGCTTAAATCCTTTTTCCTCGATAAAAAGGCCGTTCCGCTCAAAGTATATTTCTTTCGGAAAAACTTCATTTCGGGGAATTAGAACCTGCAACACCTCGTCGGCTTTGACAGATCCGCCGTCAGTGCCTATTTTAACAAGGAGCTCCAGATCCTTTCCGTTTTTCTCGAGAGAGACTACATAAGGGCGAATGTCCACAGAGACTTCACTCCCCTTTTTTTCTCTTTTGATTGGATATGAATTTAGTTTCAGAAAATCCTGAATCTGCTGATCCAGGGAATCGAAGGCTTCCAGTCCGTCCCCATATATCCGATACGATGCCAGGGAAATAGCACTGTTGAGTGAGGGAGTTTTCCTGATAAAAAGTCTGGATGCGGACACTTCGAATCCCTCCGGAAGGCTCCGGTTGAGTAATTCGTCAAACTGTCTGGGCAAATTATCTGCCAATTCGATATCGGCGTACTCGGCCCGACTGGTGTATCCGAGAGGCAGAGGCGGTCCCATACTGATCTTTAAATGGGCATGATATCCCTGGGACAGAGCAACAGGAATTTTCGCCATCCGCAATGCACGGACAAAAATCCGCATGGTATCGAGGTGCGAAGTAAATCGGACTTCAGTGGTTTTTTTGAACGTAAACCTAATTCTTTTCTTGACCGGATTAACCGGGACACGTTTTGTTCTTCGGCCGTAACGATGTTTTTTTGAAGCTGTGTCCACAGAGACACTGAGAGGTACTGTTTTCTTTTGAACGGATTGACAAACAGGATGCTGCATCAAACCGCACGACTGGCAGTTCTCAAACCGGCAATCCCCGGTAGTGTCACCTGCAAATGCGCGCGCTCTTTCCTTAAGCAGAAATGACTTGGCAACACCTTTGGTCAAATGTTCCCACGGAAGTGGAAGGTCCACTTCTAAATTCTTCGTATATTCTTCCATGCCGAGCCGGGATTCCTCAAATGCCCGGTGCCACCGGTCGAGATGAAATTGATCGGACCATGCGTCAAACCGGGCTCCCGCTTTCCAGGCACGATAGATCACGTCTCCGATACGGCGGTCCCCCCTTCCGAGCACCGCTTCGAGTCTTGAGATTTCGGGATCTCTCCAACTTAATTTCAACTCTTTCCACCGCATCCGGTCCCGAAGAAAACGGATCTTTTCATTCATCGTTTCGACAGTATCCTGAGCTTCCCATTGAAAAGGAGTATGCGGTTTGGGTGAAAAGGGAGAGATGGAAACATGTACATCCTTCCTGCCGTATTTTTTCCCCAGTCGGATCACTTTCTGGACCAGATCCACGATCCCTTCCATATCTTCCCGGGTCTCCGTAGGCAGCCCGATCATGAAGTAGAGTTTGACCTGTTTCCAGCCTTTTTCATAGGCCAGTGTCACGGCTTGAATCAAATTTTCTTCGCTGTTATTTTTATTGATTACATTCCGGAGTCTCTGCGTTCCCGCTTCCGGAGCCAGTGTCAGTCCGGAACGTCTCAATCCCTGAGCCAAATCGGCCACAACCTCGGTAAATGTTTCCGGCCTGAGAGAAGGAAGGGAGATCGATACACCCTGATGATCGAAACACTGCCAGAGCGAGGACATCAAATCAGGCAGTTCTGTATAATCCGAAGTCGAAAGGGAAACCAGAGAAATCTCGTCATATCCTGTATTTGAAATAACCGCTCTTGTCTCCGTCAAGAGGTCTTCCTTGGTACGCTCTCGAACGGGACGATAAATCACGCCGGCATTGCAGAACCGGCATCCGCGGGTGCAACCCCGCATAATTTCCAGAGAAAACCGGTCATGAACGACCTGAATCAGTGGAACGACAGGTTTGAAGGGATAATTTTTTATGGAAAGTTGGTCGAGAATCCTTGCTCTGATTTTTTCCGGAATCCCCGGCTTAGCCGGCACCATCTTACCTTTGGATTCACCCTCGGAACGATAGAAAGCAGGAATATAGACACCCTGTAACTTTGCCATCTCCTTCATTACAATTTCCCGGGACCACTGCTCCTGTTTTGCTTTTCGAACCACATTGGCAATTTCAACAATTGCCTCTTCTCCGTCACCTAAAACCACCGCATCCAGAAAATCGGCTAACGGCTCGGGATTGTACGCACAGGGTCCGCCTGCAATGACAAAGGGATCTCCCCTCTTCCGATCCCTGCTCCAAAGGGGCACTCCGGCCAGATCGATCAGATTTAAAACATTGCTGTATTGCAGTTCATATTGCAGCGTGATTCCAAGAATATCAAAACGCCGCACCGGTTGTTTGGATTCCAGAGAAAACAGGGGAATATTTTTCTCCCGCATCAGGGATTCCATATCCACCCACGGAGAAAAAACCCGCTCGCATAAAATCCAGTCGTGACGGTTTAAAACATGGTATAATATCCCGATCCCGAGATGCGACATCCCGATTTCATAAACATCGGGGAAAGCGAGTGCAAATGAAACCGCAGCCTGGCTCCAGTCCTTCTTTATAGCATGCTGTTCATTTCCCGCATATCTCCCGGGACGTGTTACCTGATCCAGAAACGGTTCAATATTTTCCCATACACTCTCCATTAGTTTTTAATTTACGAAATGTTACGAAACCCTGCAAGAATATTCTAAACAATCATATGATGGAAACACGATAAATAGTTATACTAACAGGATTCACAATTTTTCAAATTGAATCCCCCCATTCCAGGAAAATAGGCTTAATGACTTGACTTTTTTAAAAAAATGCATTATCCTTACTACTAAACCGATGAAAAAATGAATAATAACGATGGAGATATACGATGAAACGAAGCCTGGAAGATTATCGGGGTATCGTCGATGACAAAGTCATTGCCCATATTCACAAAAGAGTAAGAGGCCTTTTAGGAAAACATATTTTACACATCAACTCTACTTATCAGGGAGGAGGTGTCGCGGAAATGCTGCAATCCCTGATCCCGCTGATGAACGACATCGGCATCGATGCGGGATGGCGAATTCTACACGGGAATTCCGATTTCTTTTCCATCACGAAAAAATTTCACAATGCCCTCCAGGGTGAATCGATCAATTTTACAGAGATGAAGAAAAATATCTATCTGAATACAAATGAAAATTTTTCGGTATATACACATATCGAACATGATTTTGTGATTGTCCACGATCCGCAGCCGCTTCCCCTGATTCGCTTTTACAGAAAACAGCAGCCCTGGATATGGCGGTGCCACATCGACCTGTCCAATCCGAGTCAGAATCTGTGGGACTTTATAAAGAAGTACATTTTAAAATATGATACCATGATCATTTCAAACGAAAAGTATAAAAAAGCGGATCTTCCTGTAGAGCAGGTCATCTTTATGCCGGCGATTGATCCGCTCTCCGTTAAAAACATGGATCTGAAAACAGATGTGATTAAAAAAACCCTGAAAAACTTCAAGATCCCGACAGATAAACCCATCATCACACAGATTTCAAGATTCGACAAATGGAAAGATCCTATCGGTGTCGTCGAAGTTTTTAAACTGGTCAAATCGAAAATAGACTGCAGACTTATCCTTTGCGGCAGTATGGCCCCCGACGACCCGGAGGGCTGGACAATCTATGAAAAAGTGAGAAAAAAGTCCAACCGCTTCCTTGAAAATGGAGACATCATTTTAATCACAAGTGAAAACAACATCCTGGTCAATGTACTGCAGCGCATTTCCGATGTGATTATTCAAAAATCATTGCGAGAGGGCTTCGGCCTCACTGTTACCGAAGCTTTGTGGAAGGAAAAGCCGGTGGTCGCATCAAATGTCGGCGGCATTCCATTGCAAATCAAAGATGGGAAAAGCGGTTATTTGATCGAACCAAACGATACCGGGCAATTTGCAGAAAAGATCATTGACATTTTAAAACAGCCGAAACTTGCCAAAACTCTTGGAGAAAAAGGGAAAGAATACGTGAGAGAACATTTCCTCATCACACGCCTGCTGTCCGACTATCTTTCTCTTCTCAACGAGTATCTCGTTAACCGGTGATAAACAGAGACGTCGATTCCTGTACTTTTTTACACAGGACATATCGACTGTAAAAACACATCGTTCAATTATAATAAATAAAAAAACATCTGTCTTGTAAGTTAAAAAGCACCTGCGAAACACAGGTGCTTTTTAATTAGGGAGTGAAGATGAAACGGTAAAAATGAAGGAGGTTAAGTTTATTGATAGACCAACAACATCGTGTCGTGCAACTTCTGACCCGTTGTTTCAGGTAACAAATTAACGTTTGAACAAATAAAAACTTCACGATTTTCACGGGTAATACGAATCGAATAACCTACTCTCGTTATCGTATCTGTGTTGTTCCGGAATCCAGTGCACCGGTCACCCATTCCATTGCGATATTCAAAATAAAAATTTTCAATATTTGTCACAGCGGGACAATCGTTGTTCCAAAACGTCCCGCACGCATAGTTGTATTGATGAACATTGCCTTCCCGATCGATAAAAGCAAACCGGTTGGATTCAGCAGTGATAATTTCTTTAGATTCTGTTAATTGTTCATTCAACTGTTCCAAAACAAATCGAATCTCATCCGGCATACTGCCGCCGTAACATCGAATTTCGGAATTGTTGTTTCGTTCTCTGGCCCTGCTGTTCATCCATATCGAAAAACCGACCAATAAAAAAACGATACTGACAACCAAAGGATTTCGCCACTTATTCATCATTGCTTTGGAGTTCCTCGACTTTGATCTTTAATTACACATTTTTTTGCAACACTTATGCCAAAGTTCTGGTCCCCGAACACTTAATTTATATCCTTCGACAGACAGACCGTTAATTCCAATATTTCCAACACCGCATGTTAAAAACTTTTTTTATCCTTTTTCAAAACAGGTCTAAAATGTGACAGTTTTGAAATACATTATTTTGTATTATGAAAATTATTTCTTTAATGGTAAAAATTTTACCATCCCAAAAGAACAATATTCACACATTAACATCCCTTCTATCTTTTTGGAATCGTCGAGTTTGAAAATACTTCCCGACTATTCGGGACAAATATCAAGGATATTAGATGTGCCCGCAAAAAGCGCTTGTCAAAACCGGTAAAAAGTCGTATTTTAAAAACCGGACCATTCATACAATACAATCACCATGTTGCTAAGAACAAAAGAAAATACATTCATCGCCCACCTGTCCGGAGGAAAAGAATCTGTTTTTCTAAAAGGAACGCCGCTTTTCGAAATCCTCGAGCACGAACGCCCTCCGAATCAGCATAAAGTCGTTCTGGCAAAAGTGAATCGTCGTGTTACGTCGCTTCGCCAGACAATAGAGAACAATTGCCGGATCGACTGGATCTTCAAAGAGTCTCAGGAAGGATTTCGTGCTTACCGGCAAACTCTTTCACTGGTGATGCTCGATGTGATAAAAGAATTGTTTCCCAAAGCGAATGTATACATTGACCATTCTCTCGAAAATGGGTTTTACTGCGAATTCAAGGAAGTGAGTTCCCTGAATGCACGAATGGTAAAAAAAATCAAGACTCAGATGGAAGCATGCATCCAGCGCGATGAAAAAATAGAACCCAAAGTAGTTACAATAAAAGAAGCTCTCGCCTTATTGGAAAAACAGGGAGAAAAGCCTGCCTGGCATTTGGGATACAAGGACCTGACTCATATTACGTTATATCAGCTCGGTGAAACGACCGAATAT
>Ga0315536_1001712_pt1 | contig 10890 bp, 1 predicted proteins | sample SalMarSW160230MG_FD_203093 | JGI IMG/M metagenome (GOLD analysis project Ga0315536, IMG submission 203093) | Salt marsh sediment microbial communities from the Plum Island Ecosystem LTER, Massachusetts, United States - Salt Marsh Sediment SW1602-30 ... | reverse complement strand
TCTCTGGGGAGACATCTTTGAATCAGCCGAGGCCGATTTTGTCGGTGGCGACGGATCACTTTACCACGCTGGATCGAACCTTGTGACGGTCCGGGTGGGCAGGGTGAGCCAGCTTTACGTCGGTCCGCTCGGGAATCCACTTGCGCCGTCTGGAAGTCTTGAGGACAGGGTTGTGCAGACTGTGGACGGGATCGACTCCATGTGCGCCTTCCATCATGAGATCTACAATGCCGGCAACTTCGTTGATACCGTCAGTATTGCTATCGCTGATTCTTTACTCATCCCGGCCGGATGGCAGATAGAGTTCTTCGGTCCAGGAGATTCCCGCCTGGCGCAATCGCCCGCTAATATTACTTCGGTCGGGCCGATCGAGGTCGGAGGAAGCAGATCGGTCTGCGTCAGGATAACCGCGAGTCCGGAACAGCTGAGGAGTTTTCCCGGAAGGGAGTTTGCTTATACTCTCGAGGTCCGCTCGCTGGTAGACGCTACCTCCCGGGATCCAGTGCAGGACGTCCTTTTAAAGGCGGATATGCCGCTACTCTCGGTGAGCCAGGCGATCCGCGAGCCGAACGCGATGGTCGGGGACATAATCAGCTTTATCGTCACCTTGGAGAACATGACCGAGGAGACAGTCATCGACAGTATCATCCTCGTCGAAAGCCTGCCCCCGGGACTCAAGTTCTCGAAGGGGGACGAGCAGCCCGCTATCGAGAACAACGGATTAATCTTCGATATCGGCTCGTTGGCGCCGCGAGCCAGGAAAGATATCGTCATCAGGGCAACGGTCACAGCCGGTCAGGAAAAGGACGAGCTCGTATCGGCCGCAAGGGTCAGTGGCGTCACTCAATACGGGGAAAAGGCCGAGGACGGGCCCGCCTACGCCTCGGTCCGCCTGTTCGAGGGCGAATTCACCAGGCGCGGGATCGTGATGGGAAGCGTCTTTATCGACCGGAACGGGAACGGGAAGCGGGACGCGGGCGAGGAGGGAGTGTGCGGCGCGGCCGTCTTTTACGAGAAGGGCACGTACGCGGTAACGGATTCGAGCGGGCTTTGGTCGATACCGGGCGTCGAGGAGGGCAGGCACATTCTGCGCGTCGATCCCAAGTCGCTCCCCGATTCGCTTTCGCCGGGTCCCGCGGGGCATTTAGGAATGGGTATCGCGGGCCAGTATCTGATCGATCTGGCCCCGTCGGGCAACCGTCGCGTGGATTTCCCTCTCCAGGTGAGCGAAGTCGCCGTGGAAGAGGATGCCTTCGCCGCCATCGAAGGCGACACGGCGGCGGTTGCCCGAAAGGGCTCCGCCGGTACCGAGACTGCTGCGGCATCAAAAGCACCGGAGAGCAACGGCACGAGCGATGACGCGGTGTCCGGGCCGGCGGGGTCGGATAGCCCTTCGGCGAAGCAGGAGACTTACGACGCCCTTAACCTTCCCGGGACTCTCTTCGCGGCGGGAAGCTCCGTGATGGAGGAGATCCCGCTTCGCGAGGTGGCGGCCCTGAGCCTCTGGGTGCGCGAGCATCCCGGCTGGAAGATCGAGATCTCGGGGCACTCGGACAGCACTCCGATCAGGACGGCCGACTATCCGTCGAACTTCGAGCTCTCGCTCGCCAGGGCGCGAAGCGTCTATCAGCTCCTGAGGATGAACGGCATCCCGGAGAATGTGATGGACTACACCGGATACGGCGCGAGGTTCCCCGTAGCGAGCAACGACACGGAGGAGGGAAGGGCTCTTAACAGAAGGGTCGAGATCCGCGCCGTGCCTCCGGAGGGATACACCGGGGCCGATCCCGGCATCCCCGCGGCGCTGGCGATGCCGGACACCACGGCGCCGAAGGAATTCATGCTCGCTGACGACGCCGGCGTCTGCGCCGAGATCGTCAAACCGGCAGAAGGGACGATCTTCACCGACCGCGACGGGATCGACGTCGAGGTCATCGCTCCGCTTGTTTCGGGCGTGGAGCTCTACGTCAACAACATCCCCGTCGGCAGGGAGAAGATAGGCCAGAAACAGATAGACATCGGACAGGGCACACTCGGGACGATCTTCTACGGCGTGAAGATCAAGCCCGGGCTAAACAACATCCTCGTCGTCTGCCGTTCCAGCGGCGAGAGGAACGTCTGCGTTCGTCACGTATATCTCGCCGGCAAGCCATCATCTGTAGTCGCTGAGCACAGGGACATCGAGGTGCCTGCCGACGGAAAGTCGAAGCCGGGGCTCGTCTTCCTCGTCAGCGACGAGCACGGCCTGCCCGCTCGGGACGGGCTGTTCCTCACAGTGACCGGCCCGGCCGACCTTATCGGAAAGCTCGACGCCAACCCGCAGGTAAACGGAGTGCAGGTCGCCACCAGAGACGGCCGGGTATCGCTCGAGCTGCCGCCCTCAAGCTACTCGCGCAGGGAGAGGATCGCCGTCGCGCTCGAAGGCCTGACCGCCGAGAGCCGCCTCGAGTACGTCTCGCCGATGAGGGACTGGTTCCTCTTCGGGTTCGGTGAGGGCGAGGTCGGTTACAGCAGCTTGAAAGGGACTGGCTCGACTCACAGGACTTACGACCGGTACCACGATGGCTTGTACGCAGACGGGAAGATCGCCTTCTACGGGCAGGGCGAGGTCACCACCGGCCACCTGCTGACGATGGCTGTCGATACGAGGCCGATAGTCGAGGACAAGCTCCTCGACCGGCCCGAACCGGAGAAATACTACCCGATATACGGAGACGCCAGCGAGCTGAGATTCAACTCGTACTCGAGGCACGGGACATACGCGAGGCTCGATCACCGTTCCTACTCGGTGATGGCCGGGGACTACAGGACGGAGTTCGGCACGATGGAGTTCACGAAGTACGACAGGACCTTCTCGGGCCTGAGGGGCTGGGCGCGCCGGGGACGCTTCGACGCCGCCGGCTTCATGTCGTACAGCGACCAGATCACCGTCCAGGACGAGCTGAGGGCAAACGGGACGAGCGGCTTCTATTTCCTCAGCCACTACCCGCTGCTCGAGAACAGCGAGAAGATAAGGATAGAGGTCCGTGACAGGTTCCAGCCGGAAAAGATCGTGCGTGTAGATTACTTCAGCATGAACAAGGATTACGACATCAACTACATGGACGGTTCGATACTGTTCAAGGAGCCGGTCCTCGCGTTCGACTCGGACTTCAACTCGAAGCATATCGTAGTGACATACGAATGCCGCTCAGAAGGCGACAACAATATCGTGGCCGGGATCAGGCCGACGATCGAGCTGGCCGACTCGCTGATGATAGGCGTCACGGCGGTCGTCCAGGATGAGGGCGAGCAGAACTATTCGCTCGTCGGCGTCGACCTCGCCGGACATCTCTGGAAGGACCTCTTCGTCGAGAGCGAATACGCGCACAGTGAGAAATTCGTGATCGGGAGCGGAGACGCCTTCAGGCTCAAGCTGATGGGCCGCCACGACAAGATGATGAAGTGGAGCGCATACTACCGCGACGTAGACGAGGACTTCTTCAATCCCTCCTTCTCTGGAGGCAAGACCGAGCTTGGAAGCAGGAAGATCGGCGCCGACCTGGACTGGATGATCGGCCGGGGATGGTCGCTCGTCTCGAAGGGATACGGGCACAGATACGCGCAGCGCGACGAAAGAAAGGGATATTTCGACGCGAGAGGCGTCTACCGCTCCGGCGCCCTGGAGGGCTCGTTCGGCGTCGCACGCGCCTCGTTCAGCGACACGAGGGACGGATCCTCTTCTTCAGGGCTACTCGTGGCCGGCGGCGGGTACAGCGCCGAGGGCACGAAGACGGAGCTTCAGGTGGATAAGAACGTCGCCGGTGACGAGGTGCCCGATTATCCCGACCGCATACAGGCGAAGCTCACGCAGAAGATATGGAGATGGCTCAATGGGGTACTCTCGTACGAATACAGGTCGGGGAGCCGCTCCGGCTCGAGGCATCTGACCCAGCTCGGCATAGAGTCGGCAATAAACGAAAACCTCAGCGCCTACTCGCGCTACCGAATGGAAGGCGCCATGAGCGGCGAAAGGTCGCAGGCGATGGTCGGGGTAAAGAACAGGTTCAGGCTCACACCGGGGCTGACTTCGACCCTGTCGGTGGAGAAGCTGGCAACGGTGAGCGGGATGGACCTCGAGGACTTCACAGCTTTCGCGACCGAGTGGCTCTACACGCCGATCGGCAAGGACTACAAGGTAAGGGGTGGATACGAGATCAGGCTCGAGAACGAGCGGACGAAACACCTCATCGGGGTCGCTGCCCTCAAGCGTATTAGCGAGACCTGGGCCGGCCTCATAAAGGCGGATGCGTGGTACTCCGACGAGGACGCGGCGATGGACCAGTCGAAGTGCTCGGGGAGGCTAGGGTTCTCATACAGGCCTGCCAGCGGTCCACTTACGGTCCTGTCGATGATAAAGGGCGCGTACGAGAAGAACAGTCCCGCCCACCCGGAAGGGATCGACAAGGCACTCACCATTATGACAGAGGCGAACTACCATATGAACGACAGGTGGGAGCTCGAGGGCAAGGTCGTCGGACGCTGGGTCGAGAACTCCTTCCGGTACCTGACGGTAAGCTCTTCGTCATACATGTACCAGACTCAGCTGATAAGGCTCTTCGGCAGGGCCTGGGACGTCAGCGTGGCGGGGCGCGTCGTGCAGCAGATCGAGACGGGCACGCTCAGATACGGCGGGGGGATCGAGGCGGGCAGAATCATAAGGGAGAACGTCTGGGTCGGGGCCGGGTACGATTTCGGCGGGCACAGGGACGCCGGCACCGAGATCAACGAGTTCACGCAGAACGGGTTCCATATGGGGATAAAGCTTAAGTTCGACGAGAAGCTGCTCGGATATTTCAACGGCAGCTCTGGAGACTGACCGGACGGACCGGGATATGGATATGAAGAGAATAAGAGAAACGGGACCAGGTTCAGAGATAAAGCGCTTATCAGCGGCGCTGTTTCTTGCCGTCGCATTCCTTTTTACGGCAACGGCGGGACCGCGCGCGGGAGAGCTCATTCAGGGTGGCGGGTTCGAGACCGGTTCGTTCGTCTCGCCGTGGGTGGACGGCGCGGCGCGGAGCAACGGCCAGATCAGGAATAATTTCGCCGATCATGTCGTCGCCCTCGACCTCCCGTACTCCGGCAACTGGTCGGCCCTTATAGGCTTCAAGTATACGGCGCAGAGAAGTGACCGTTACGGGTTCATCTACCATGATGTGACGATCCCGACGAACATATCGCGGGCCGTCCTGAATTTCAGGTTCCGCCAGCAGGGCTTCGACGGCCTGCAGTACGATCCATTCATTGCGGCGGTCAGAAGGACCAACGGAGCGCTCCGCGAGGAAGTCGTCGAGTTCGCGTTCGGCGAGTGGAACAACCAGTTCAAGGACAGCGGATGGATCCAGGACAACGGAGACGGCACTCCGGGATACGACCTTACCTCCTACGCGGGGCAGACGATCAGGATCGATTTCAGGCAGTACAACTCTTATGACGATCTCTATGAGACGTGGGCCTTCGTCGACGACGTCTCTCTCAAATATTACAAGTTCGTCGACCTCGCGGTCGACGGCAACGGCGACGACCTCTTCGGCAACCCCGGGACGGGAGCCGGGGGGAGCTCGTACTCAAGTGGTGAGGCGGGGGAGACGGTGACTTACCTCTTAGAGATCGAGAACGAAGGGCTCGATGCCGACTCCTATACTTTGTCCGCCGCGCCACCCGCCGGCTGGACCGCCGTGATAAATTACGGTGGAACCGACCATGCATTCCCATGGACGACGCCCGCGGTTTCGCCCGGAACCAGGATCACCGCCGAGGTCAGGCTCACGATCCCGGCCGGCGCATCGCTCGGAGGTTATTCGACGATACTTAACGCCGTCTCGTCGTCGTTCGGCAACAGGTACGACTCGGTAAGGCTCTACACTTCGGTCATCCCCGCAGATTTCCTCGTCGATCTGACGATAGACTCGAACGGCCTCGGAGTCATCGATCCGGGCGGGAACGGAGGGGTATCGTTCATTGAAACGCCTCCGAACACTACCGTCGACTTCACGGTCGATCTCTACAACGAGGGCGCGCTGAGCGACGTCTTCCGGATAAGGTGGGCGGTCCCCGCCCCGCTTGCCGCCGTGGTAATAGACGGCGGGACGACCCACTCCGGACAGTTCCTCACCGGACCGATCGCTTCGGGAAGCTCCGGCACTTTCACGCTGCGAGTCACCATGCCCGCGCAGCTTGCCGGTGGCGACTACAGCACTTTCCTGTATGCTGCCTCACAGGGTGACACCCTCAAGAAGGACGGAGTGAGAGCGGTGACGAGGATCCTCGCGCCGAAGCTCGACATGCTGATCAGCGGCAGCGGGAACAACATCTACGATCTGACCGGCAGCGGTCTGGGAGGAGCCAGCACCGTGACGGGAACGCGTGGCGCGATGGTCACATTCCCCGTGACCTTCCAGAACGAGGGAGCGGTGCGAGACTCCTTCACCGTCAGCTGGACATCGCCCGGCAACGGCTGGAGCGCAGTTATCAGGGACAGCGGCGGCGTCACACATGCCTTCCCGTGGACGACCCCCGGGTCCGCTCCGTTCACGTCGAGGGAATACGTCCTTATAATCACGATACCTGGCAACGCGGCGTACGATACCTACGTCTCGATACTAAATGCCGTCTCAAGGGTCAACGGCGCGATATCGGAGAGTGTCACGGCGGCTGTATCCGTCAGCTCGAGCAACGAGACCGACCTTGTCATCGACGGCGACGGGAACAATATGTACGGCGCTCTGGGGACCGGACTTGGAGCAAGCTCCGTCCATACCTCCTCGCCCGGCGATACCGTTTCGTTCAGCGTCTTCCTCGAGAACGAGAACGGGGAGAATCTCTTCGATATCCAGTGGAACAGCCCCGCAGGGTGGACGGTGCTGTTCAACGGACTGCCTTCCCCCCTGACGGGAATGACCTCGGGTACGTATCTGATGCAGGTCGTCGTACCGGCCGGAAGCGCCGGGGGGACATTTGACATCATCCTAGACGCCTTCAAGACGAACAAGCATTACGCGGTAGACAGCGGGCTGAACCGCGTGATAGTCATCCCGGGCTACAGGGTCGACGCGCTGATCGACGGCAATGGCGACGGGATCTACGGCACTCCCGGCATGGGAGGAGGCGGATCTTCGCTGCAGAGCACCATAAGCGGCAGGACGGTAAGTTTCACCGTCGAACTTCAGAACGAGGGATCACTCAACGAGAATTACAATGTGAGCTGGAACTCGTTCGCCGGCTGGGCCGCGACATTAGACGCCGGCGCATCGCCCTTCACAACGGGAAACGTCATACCGGGCGGCTCGAGGCTCTATCTGTTCAGGGTGACGATACCCTCGACGGCATCCCCCGGCGATTACGATTATGTCATCAATGTCGTATCGACGGTCGATCCGGGCAACGTGGAGAGCGTGATCGCCAGGATCAGGATCAATCCGCCGCCCTCAGTCGATCTCACGATCGACGGCAACGGGGCCTTCGATATCGCCGTCGCAGGTTCGGGACTAGGTGGAAGCGCGATGGTATTCGGCTCGCCGGGAACGCTCGTCACGGCTACGCTCGGCGTGGTCAACCGCGGCGGCTTCCCCGATTCGATAAGGATCTCATGGGCCGATCCGGCCGGATGGCCGGCAGGCTCGATCGTGCTTAACGACGGCACTTCGGATCACTCGTCGCCATTCGTCACGCCGGTCATTAATCCGGCCGCGTCGGCGACGTATACGATGCAAGTTTCCATACCGGCCGCCTCCGCACCGAGAAGCCGCCTGATCATCGACGGGCTGACCCTGTCGGGCAACTTCGAGGACTCGGTACTGCTCGAGATCATCACCTCGGCCTTCGTCACTGGGCGCGTCTTCGAGGACGCCGATCACGATGGGCTCTACACCGCCGGCGAAACGGGCCTGGGCGGAGTGACCATTACCCTTACCGATCCGTCGACGCCGCTGACCTTTGTCACTATCGCCGATGGTTCTTACATATTCGAGGTGCCCGGGGGGATCCTCCGAGACGTGATCGAGCTTACGCCCACCGGCATGATCAGCATCAGCCCGGACACCGTATCGGCGGGCACCCCGCTGGCGGGAGATACCGTTACCGCGGATTTCGCCGATGTCCGGTTGTCGTTTATCGCGCCGGCTATGAGCGCCAACGGCCCGGCAGGCGGATCCGTATATATCGCCCATACGATAACGGCCGGAACGGCGGGCCAGTCGGCGGTAGCGGCCGCGCTGCCGGCAGGCTGGCTTGATGTCTGGTACCGCGACGCAAACGGCGACGGTGTGATGGACGCTGGCGATACAAAGCTCACCGCGGCTGATCTCGATCTCGACCCCGCCGTTCCAGGCCGCGATATCGTTCCGGTCATCGTCCAGATCTTCATACCCGCCGCGGCACCGGCAGGCACGACGGGCAGCTGCGTGCTGACACTCGAGCAGACGCTGTCGGGAACAGTGATAGTAACGACTTCCGAAGTGACCGACCTGGTCGCCGTGCTCGCCAGCGCCAGCGGCCTTCTCGATCTTGTCAAGGCGGTCGATCGGGTGCAGGCGAGACCCGGGGACGTGATCACTTATACGATCACATTCACCAATCCCGGAATAGAGGATGTGCGGGAGATAGAGATATACGACCCGATTTCGCCGGCGGTCGACCTGGTCGCGGATGCCTATGGCCCGGGGAATGATATCGCCTGGACCAGAGGCGGCACAACAGTCTATCTGACCGCCGACCAGGCTGACGCCGACGAGGCGCTCTACGATCCGGGCTCGAACACGCTGAGAGTCATCCTGTCGAGACAGGCGACTTTCGTCCTCGGAAGCGGTGAGATGGGCATTATCGAGTACCGGGTCAGGATCAGGTAAGTGGCGGCAGATACCGGTCCCGGCGCATCGTTGCCATCCGGTGCTTTTTGTGATATAATCCAAATATAAAACTTCGGTAGCACATCTGATCGTTCGACCGGCGCGGCGGGTTTCTGCCTGCGCCGCCGTTGGCTATTTTTTTTCATCGTCCGGAGGGGGATGACGATGAAACGTGTCAGCGTTCTATTTCTTGCAGGCATTTTGATTCCTTTCACAGTTATGGCCCAGGCGCCCGGGATCGGGCGGATAGCCATCTATGCCGACTCATTCAGGACTTCCTGCGGAGTCGAAGTGCCCGTCCCGTACATACCGTTCGATATCTATATATTCTGCCAGCCGAGCGAGAACGGGATGTACTGCGCCGAGTTTGCTCTATCGTCCTCGACGGGATCGATGGTCATCGCCGGTACCGACTGGCACCCTGGGCTTTCCGTCGTACTCGGGGCTCTGGCCTCCGGGGTGAGCGCGTGCTTCCTCGAGTGCCAGACCGACTGGGTCTGCATTGTAAGGGCGGCGATGATCACTACACAGGAAGGCGTCGACGGGATAGATATAGTGCGGCACCCGGATGTCGGTTGCTACCAGTTCGCCAGTTGCCTTCCCGACAGCCCGATTGAGCCGGTCTTCTTCGGGCCCCGCCTGTACGTCAACTCTACATGTACGCCCGACACGGACCCGCCCGCACCGATCAGCGTCGACCTCGAAGATGATATGAGGATGACGCTGTACTTCGATGAGAAGGTATTCGAACCGGACGCGGAAGATCTGAGCAAGTACCTGCTCTACAGTATGGACGAGAGGCAGGATACGATACCCGTGAACTTTGCGGTGCTTCGACCCGAGGAGGACAGGGTCTGGATGGTTCTCGGAGAGCATCTATGGGACGCGCAGTTCAGGATTGAGACCCCGGGGATGAGGGATATAGCTGGTAACCCCGCCCCCCCCGGGAATTATCTCGAATTCCGCGGATTTGACATCGAACCTCCGTCGGTCGAGACCGTTTACGCTCCCGGCGACAGCAGCGTCGTGATCGTCTTCTCCGAGATGGTCACAGAGACTTCGGCGGAGAACCTCTCCAACTATTCGTTTGACTGCTCGGGACTGGGGTGCGCCGGCACGCCCCAGCCTGTATCCGCGGAGCTTCAGCCCGACGGCAGAACAGTAGTGATGACCTTCTATTCTCCGCTGGCCCAGTATGCGAGCTACGAGATAACGATCGTGAGCATCTCCGATCTTACGGGTAACGTCATGGACGGGTCGGTAGAGTGGGCCTTTGCGCCGCCCGACATAGCCCCGCCCTATATTGACGAGACCTCGATGCCGGCTGACACCTCACTGATGATCCACTGGAATGAGACGGTCGATTCAGTTACGGCCGTCGATCCTTCGAACTATGCCTTCTTCGATGACGGGCCGCCGCCGGAGCCGATGGAGATCAAATCCATCTACTACAACACCGGCAGATGGATCCGGCTGAGTTTCGAGCCGGCGGCTGATCCGGAGGGGGAATACACTCTCTATATAAGCGGCGTTACGGACCTTTCGGCAAACCTGATGAGTCCCGACACACTGCACATTATACCCCTCGATACGATCCCTCCGATCCTTGTCGATGCCGGCGCACCGGGGCTTATGGATATAGAACTCACGTTCAGCGAGCCTGTCGACCCGGCGATGACCGGGTCGGAAAGCCTTTTCCAGATCTGTCCCGTCGGGGATCCCGGAACGCTACTAGATATCGATCACATCTCGTGCTTCCTGGACTGCTCAATCCTGCGTATCCATCTGACTGCGGAGATGGCAGAGGGAGGAGAATATACAGTCCGTGCGAACAATATACGCGACCTCGCGGGCAACTCGCTCCCCTCGCAGCAGCGTAATTTCACCTGCTACGACGTATATCCTCCGCGTATCGAAACGATATTTTTGTCCGATCTCACTCACGTCAATATCCAGTTCAGCGAACCCGTCAACGAAGCCGCCGGGGAAACGGAGAGCTCCC
>Ga0315536_1001711_pt1 | contig 10890 bp, 11 predicted proteins | sample SalMarSW160230MG_FD_203093 | JGI IMG/M metagenome (GOLD analysis project Ga0315536, IMG submission 203093) | Salt marsh sediment microbial communities from the Plum Island Ecosystem LTER, Massachusetts, United States - Salt Marsh Sediment SW1602-30 ... | reverse complement strand
TCCCATTCCACCAAGCCACTGGGTTAAGCTTCGCCAGAAAAGTAAACCGGCTGGAATAACTTCTATATTCTGAATAATGGTAGCGCCGGTAGTTGTAAAGCCAGACATTGTTTCGAAAAATGCATCTGTATAATTTGTTATAGTCCCGTAAATCATAAACGGTAATGCTCCGAATAATGCCATAACTAACCAGCCGAAAGTTACAATCAGGAAACCTTCTCTTTTTCCGAATTCATTGTTCTCTGTTTTCCGGGTAAGTAGCCAAAGAATAAATCCCGTTGCAGATGTGATTAACGCAGAAATAAGAAGTGCCGGTATATCGTCACTCCGATAATAAAATGAGAATGGTATTCCTGCCGTCATAAACAAGCCCGTCAGCATAAGTAAAAACCCGATGAGCTTAAATATTATTTTGAAATTCATTTAATAAACAGGATTAGGATTTAAATAATTTTTCTAATTTCTTTATTCCTGCAGGCAAGGAAAAAATAACGACTTTATCGTTAGGAAGAATTTGTGAATCACCAACAACAATAAAGCTTTCCTCACCGCGTACAATGCCACCGATTATTGCTTCTTTCGGGAAATCCAGATCTTTAACTTTCTTCTTAAGTACAGATGAATTTGGATGAGCTTCATACTCAAACAACTGAGCATCTATACCTTCAAGTGAGGTTTGTGCTAATACTTCTCCTCTTCTTATAAATTGAAGAATATTTGTTGCGGCATTTAATTTTTTATTTATAAGAGAATCAAGTCCGATGGTTTGTGTAAGCGGCACATAATCTGTTTTATCAACCAGGGCGATTGCTTTTTTAACACCAAGATGCTTTGCCATCAGGCAGGAAATGATATTTGTTTCCGCATCTTCCGTTACAGCAACAAATGCATCTACATCGATTATTCCTTCCTGTGCAAGAAGGTCTATATCACGTCCATCACCGTGAATCACTAAAGTTCTAGGCAATTCATCGGCCAGCGAAAAAGTTTTATCTTCATCCGATTCGATCAACTTAACAGTCATTTCTTCAGGCAGCAACTTTGCAACACCTCTGCCGATTTTACTGCCGCCCAGAATCATGATATTATTGAAATTGATATTTTCTTTACCAGCAAGTTTCAGAATCGTCTCTATTCCTTCAGGTTTTGTAATGACAAAAACCTGGTCGTTGGGTAAAAACTTATCTTTACCCATTGGAATTATCGTTCGGAAATTTCTGTAAATAGCAACAATCCTGAAATCGATATTAGGATACTCCTTGGCCACCTCATTTAATGTCTTGTGAATTATCGGCGCATTTTTATCCAAACGTATTCCCATAACAGAAAGCTTTCCACCTTCAAACTCCAGCAGATCTGTCGCTGCAGTTCGTTTTATTAAGTTAACAGTTTCCTGTACAACCAAAGCTTCAGGATAGATCATAAAATCTATTCCAATCTCTTTAAAATTGATTTTAACTTCGTTGGACAAATATTCTTCGTTGGAAATTCTGGCAATCGTTTTTTTAGCCCCCATTTTTTTTGCAAGAATTGAACTGGCAATATTCATCTCTTCGGATGAAGTAACCGCAATGAAAAGATCAGCTTTATCTGCATTTGCTTGTTTTAATATGCTTAAAGATGTTGCTGAACCGTTAATTGATAAAATATCCGTCATTGAATCGGTATGTGCGAGACGTTGTTGGTTTATGTCGATAGCGGTTATATCGTGAGATTCATACGATAATTCTTTTGCCAGGTGATATCCCACATCACCCACTCCGGCAATTATTATTCTCATTTTATTGAAACTTCCTCCTCAATCTCGGATATTTGATCAGTAAATTTTAACGATTATTCATCCAAATGCAATTTAATCTTAGAATGAATTTCGATTTATTAGCATTAACGATTTAACGAAGATAGATTTTGTCTGTACAAGAAAATCAAATAAAAGTAAGCTGCATAATCATTACTCATAATGAAGAAGAAAATCTTGCGGATTGTCTTGAATCAGTTAAATGGTGTAATGAGATAATTTTGGTTGATTCGGGAAGTACTGATAAAACATTAGAAATTGCAGAAAAATTCGGCGCTAAAGTTTTTAAAAAAGAGTTAACCGGTTTCGGTGATCAAAAAAGATATGCGGTTTCACTCGCATCGAACGAATGGATTTTCAGCATAGATGCAGATGAAATAGTAAATAAAGAATTGAACGAAAATATCTTGAAAAGATTTAAAACCTCTGAAAACCTGCCACACGGATTTTTAGTTCAACGAAGATTGTGTTTTCTCGGCAGGGAATTTAAATACGGCAGAGAAAGTGATGAATTTTTGCTAAGGTTATTTAATAAGAAATCCGGCAATTTCAATTCGGCAAAAGTACATGAGAGTGTTGAAATAAAAGGAGAAACGGAAAAACTACAGGGGTTACTTATCCACAATAGTTATAAAACTCTTCATCAGTATTTTCAGAAGTTTAACGATTATACAACCCGCGCAGCCATTGAGTTAAATGAAAAACGAAAAACAAAAAACGTATTGTTAATTTATCTTCTCTTTCCGGTTTACTTTTTAAAAAATTATTTTCTTAACAGAAATTTTCTAAATGGCATAGAGGGTTTGATCTGGGCTTTCTTTTCTTCGTGTTACCCGATCGTAAAATATTCAAAGCTGAGGGATTTAAGACGTAAAGCAAAAACCTCTTCACTTAAATAATATACAATTCTTCTTTCCGGCGATAGTTATATATGGGGAATCTTGTAAATATAGGCAAGAGGTTAATTTTACTTTTTCGGTAGGTTAATGTTGCAATTTAGCAATTCATTTTTGTTTTAATAAAGCCGAATTTCTACAATTATGGATTTTGGAATGTGATCGTTCAAATGGTACGTATTTAGAGTGAATTAGAGATCAGAATCTAAAATCAATCTTAAAATTGATATTTATTAAAGCCCAATAACAGGGTAAATAAAAATGATTTTTCCTGTAAAACTAGAAATAGAAGCGCACCGGGTACCTGTTTCAAATTACCTGCTTATACTTATAACCATATTCTTTTTCTTCTTCACAATATCAGATACAAATGCTGAATTATTTGAGAATATGGTATTGAAGGATTTTAATCCCGTCGGTCTTCTGGGGAACATTTTTTTACACGCAGATATATTTCATCTCATTGGAAATATGCTGTTTCTCTTCGTCTTCGGAAGTGCCGTCTGCGTTGTATTTGGCAACATAATTTATCCTTTAGCTTATCTTCTGCTTGGCGTACTTGCTTCGGTAATTCACCTGCTGGTTGATGGTAATCCTGCAATTGGAGCAAGTGGAGCTATAAGCGGGCTCATGGGACTCGTGCTAGTCTGGTTTCCAAAAGAAAAAATAAAGTTTCTTTATTTCTTCCTGGCGTTCGGTGGAGGAGTATTCAGGCTGAGCGTAATATATGCTGTACTATTTTATTTTGTGATGGATATTATTGGGGCAATCGGGGGAGGAACAAATGTAGCACATTTTGCACATATCGGCGGACTGTTTGCCGGTATGCTCACCGGGCTTGCATTACAAAAATTGAACGTGGTTTATTTTGTGGAAATTACCCTGATTGACATTGTGTCTGGTAATAAAAAAGCTGGCGAGAACAGGATTGTGAATGATATACTTGATGAAGCAAACGATTTAAAATTAGACAATGAAATATCCGGGATAAATTTTACACCTGAGTATGATGTTGCAAACCAGCCGGTTCTGAATGAATTTATTGATCCCGTATTTCAGAATGAAATAGTCGAACCTGAAACGCAACCGGTCTTACAAGAAACTTTACAGGAAGCAATTCCGAAGTTCAGAGCTTTACGTATTATTAAAAATGAAAATGAAGTGAAGTGTTTTATAGTAAATGAAGGTGATACAATAAAAAATGTTTCGGCAGAATCGGTTGATGGAATAAAATGCGAGATATTACCTGCGAAGGAGTTTAAGTCAAATGATAGCGGTGTTTTAAAGTTTACCAACTCCTCATCATCCAGGATTAAAATATTTATCAGTTACGATAACCTGAATGGAACGGATCAAACTGAATTGATTTATGATCCCGACCTAAATAAAGTTTTATTTGCCGAGGTAGTTACCTGAATAAATCTGATATAAATATTTAAACAGTAACAGAATCCCGTTAATTACACAGTTATATTTTCTGCAAGAAACATTTTCTGAAATTCTTTCCCTTTTCTTTCTTTCCAGCTTCCCTTATGATACACATAACCTGCAATTAAAGGCAAAGCTATTGTGGCTTCTGAGTAAACCATTTGTTCAAAAGTTGTTTCAACCTTTCCCCAGCTGCTTGCTTCTTTTAGGGTTGAACCGGAAAGTGCACCGTCTCTTTCATCTGCAACTGTAATTTGAATTGCATACTTGTGCATCGGTGCATCTTCTTGTAAGATGTCGGCTGCAACAACAATATCCTGCGTAAAGTTTTTCGGAACACCACCACCGATCATAAAAATTCCTGTTTCTTTTGATGCGAGCTTTATTTTAGTAAGCTCAAGGAAATCTTTTGCAGAATCCACAGAAACATGATTTTCCGGATTTTCAGTTTGATGAACAATAAATCCGAATCCTGCTGAACAATCTGAAAATGCAGGAACGAAAATCGGCACATTTTTTTTGTATGCTGCATATATAACAGAATCTTCAACTTTTGGTCCTCCGTTGCTATCAAGATATCTTCCGAACTCATATAAAAATTCTCTCGATGAATATGGCTTTGGTTCCATGCTGTCGAAAATCTTTCCGCAAGTTTCATCACACACTCTTAATTCATCTTCATCGATGTAAGTATCGTAAATTCTATCGATATGCAAATCTCGCAGTTCGTTATCATCTACATAAGGTGAACCTTTGTAATGTTTGAATCCGAGAGCTTCAAAAAAATCCTGGTCAACCATAATTGCGCCTGTCGAAACAATTGCATCGACCATGTTATTCATAACCATATCATAAAAAACGCGTTTCAATCCGGCACTAAACAAGCTGCCTGCAAGTGTTAAAATTATCGAGCAATCTTTATCGGAGATCATTCTATCATAAATTTGCGCAGCACGGTTAAGATCGCGTGCGGAAAAAGCCATATGTTCCATCGAATCGACAAACTGTACAACATTATGTTCTTTTATATCGATATGTTTTACAAGTTCTTTCAGGTAATCTTTTTTTGTAGCCAACCTATCCTCCGGTAAAATGATTTTAAACTTTCTTTAACTGAACAAAGGTAAAATAATTATTAGAAAAAAACTTTTGCTACACGCAAAATTCCCTGTTTCCACGGAACTCTGTGCGAAACACCTGACTTATCTTTAAACTCGTCAAAATGTTCGATATACCATTTGTAATTTCTTACCAGTGCATCTTTGTTCGAATATTTTGGTTTATATCCAAGCACTTTCTCTGCCTTCTCAATAGAAACAAATGAATCTTTCGAGGCTGTTTCATAAACCCATTTGTAAAGAGGAGAAAGCTTAAGCGCCTCGAGAAATCTTAACGTCCAGATGATCGGTTTTTCCGGCAGACCTTTTATCTTCTTGTTGAAGCCTGCATAATCGAGAACAGCCTGGTAATCTTCACGCATTGTTGTGAATTCTTTTGCGCCGATGTTGAATACATCGTTAACGATATTTTTATCAAGAGTAATGCATTGATAAACCGCATCGCAAAGATCTTCTACATCGAGAAGCTGGTAACGGTTTTTTCCATTGCCTATCATCGGGAAACCGCGTCCGTCTTTTGCCCAATCGAAAAGGAGATCGAACACACCGAGTCTTTCCGGACCGATAAACGATTTTGGTCTGATGATAGAAACACACAATCCTTTTTCCCTGGCTTTAATGCATTCTTCTTCTGCCTGGATTTTTGATTTACCGTAAGGACCAACGCCATCGAGCTTATCGGTTTCATAAAGCGGGTGATGATCAGGAATGCCGTAAACTGCCGTTGAGGAAATATGAATAAATCTTTCTACTTTGTTTTTTACAGCAGCGTCGATAAGATTTTTTGAACCTCCGATGTCGGTAGAGTAGATATCTTCAGGTTTGTACAAGGGAAGAGCTGCCGCGGTGTGAATTACAACATCGATTCCTTCCATTGCTTTTGCAACTGCTTCTTTGTTGCGGATGTCGCCGTTAATTGCATTTATTTTTCCATTCATATCGGGGTAATCGAAATCGACTATGTCGAGCGAAACAATTTCGTGTCCCCTTGAATGAAGATGCCGTGCCAGATTGATCCCGAGAAAACCGGAACCGCCTGTAATTAGTATTTTCATTATTCTGCTTTTCTTTTGGTTAGTTTGAAAAAAATGAGATATCAAAATTAAATATTTTGATGAAGGCTTCAAAAGGATCGATAGTGATATAATTACAATTGTCTTTGAGAATTAACAATTATTTATCTGTCCCCCTTCTGTTTAATTTAACTTAATGATCAATATAGTTTAGCTATCTAAGCTTAAAAGGAGTCGCTAATAGTAGTTGACATTTAGATGAGTAGTTCAGTATTGACAAGCAAAATAAAGTCGCATGAGTCGTATTATTTACTTATATTGTCCGTAAATACTTCCCTATTGTGGCGACCATCAAGTAATACTTTTTTTTTAGATTATAAAAACTTAACTTATAAGTGAAGGTAATTTACGGCTTAAAATATGACGAAGATTTAGTCTTAGGCGAAGAGGAAAATGCCCTTGTGTACTCACTTATTAAAGATGGAGAAGAACATGATTTGTTTACTGAAGTTATTAATAAATATGAGAAGAGATATTCTCAGCAAATTAAATTTGCTTTATTAAGATTAAAAAGAATGGTAAACAAAAGGGGAATTCAATTAGATGAATTTGAAAATGAGAGCGAAGATGGTACCTTACCGATCTATAAATTGAATCAAACTGGGAAGCTTCGGCTATACTTTATTGTTGTCGATCAAATAACAATAATTTGTGGTGGAGGAGAAGAGAAACTGGTGGTAAAATGGCAAGATGATCCCAAGTTAAGAAAAATTGTTGAGAGACTAAAAAAGATAATTATTGAAATTGATGAGAATGATATTAAAATAACAAAGGAGAATTTTTCTAGAATTTTCTTTGAAATAGATGAATAAAAAGAAGGAGTATTATGATGAAGTCAATTAAAGATATCCTAAGTCAGTATAATGAAATTGATGAAAGATATATTAGAATATCAATGGACTTGGCTTCACAAATTAGTGCATATCTTAAAGAAAAGAAATGGAGCCAGGCAAAATTTGCTATGGAATTAAAGAAAAATGAATCCGAAGTCAGCAAGTGGCTTAGTGGCACACACAATTTTACAGTTAAAACATTAGCCTTAATTGAATCTGTTTTGAAAAAAGACTTATTTGTTATTCCATTAGATATTAATAAAAATAGTAAACCTAAAGAAAAAATTGTTGTGAAATTTGCTCCTGTTTTTATCAACTTTAATGATATGCCTAATATACCTCTAGAAGATGAAGGGATTCATCTTTACAGTTATTATAATGGTGAATATAAGTTAAATTATAAATCGAATTGAATCGTATGGCAGAGCAAAAACAACCGAAAATTGAATTTAGAATTGAGAACATAGAAAGAATATCATGTTTTGAAAATGACCTCAATGAATTAAATGTGAATAAGGATAAAATTGGTATGGGGAATGTTAATATTATTATAAGAATGCATGTTAACGAAAAAAGCAATCTCTTAAAGTTTGATACTAATGTTACTTTTTCACATATAAAAAAGAATATAAATATAGATTTATTTGGGATAAAGACATCACATATATTTGAGATTAATAATATGAGTAATATTTTCCCTCGAGACGATAAAAATAAACTGATATTTCCAGAGGATTTTTTACAGACTTTATTAGCGCTTATAATTGGGAGTATTAGAGGAATGTTAGTGGTTTCTATTACAAATAAAGATTATAAAGGAATTTATTTACCTGTTGTGAATCTTAAAGAATTATTAAAAGCAATTCTTCCTCAAGAAAATTAAATTCTCTTTTTTTACTGTGTCGCTGCCCATTATACAGTTTCTTGACTTTTCAACTCCATAACATTAGCTTTGTAGGCTATATTATAAAGATTTTAAGTATTTAAGGAAAATTACGTGAAACAGGAAAGAATAACCCGTTTTATTAAGACTGAAGATGCAGACAGGAAGTGGTATTTGGTAGATGCTAAGGATCAGGTTCTCGGTCGTTTGGCAAGTAAGGTTGCACGGGTAATAAGAGGAAAGAACAAACCGATATTTACACCTAATACCGATACAGGCGATTTTGTTGTTGTAATCAATGCAGATAAAATTAAGGTAACCGGTAAAAGAGAAACTCTGAAAGAATACAAGCACCACAGTGGCTACCCGGGCGGACAAAAAGTTACTTCCTTCCAGGAAATGATGAAAAAGAAACCCGAGTTTGCTGTTCATAATGCTGTTAAGGGTATGCTGCCGAAGAACAGGCTTGGCAGAAAATTAATTAAGAAATTAAAAGTTTATGCTGGTGAAAATCATCCACATCAGGCACAGAAACCGGAAACACTGAGTTTAACGGAGAAATAATGGCAGAAAAAATTTATGTAGGAAGAAGAAAAACTTCTGTTGCAAGAGTGATCTTAAAAAGCGGAAGCGGTAACGTAAAGATAAACGGGCAGGAATTTGAAAAAGTATTTCCTCAGTTGATCGACCGTGATGATATTTTAGCGCCATATAAAGTAACTGAAACTTCCGGCAAATACGATACTATTATTACCGTTAAAGGTGGAGGAACAACAGGACAGGCTCAGGCTATACGTTTGGGGATTGCACGCGCTCTTGTTGATATCGATGCAGAAAACAGACCGAAGCTGAAAGTGGAAGGACTCTTAACAAGAGATCCGAGAATGGTCGAACGAAAAAAATACGGAAGACCGAAAGCAAGAAAGAGATTCCAATTCTCTAAGAGATAATAACCAGTTTAAGTACAAGTTCAGGTTCAAGGTTTTTCTTGAACTTGTTCTTAGCCTTGAACTTTTTTAACAATCATACTTTCTGATTTACCACCTGTGTCCCGCTATAGCGGGATGAAAGGTAAAGCTGAAGAAAGTAGAAGACAAAAACAGGAGTAATAAAATGAGTAAAGTTGAATTAACTCAGCTTATCCAGGCTGGGGCACACTTCGGGCATTTAACACGCCGCTGGAATCCAAAAATGAAGCCGTACATTTTCATGGAAAAGAACGGCATTCATATAATCGATCTTAAAAAAACACAATCCCTGATTGTAGAATCTGCAGATGCGATGAGTAAATTCGTTGCTGAAGGAAGAAGTGTTTTATTTGTGGGTACAAAGAAACAGGCAAAAGGTGTAATTGAATCCGAAGCAAGAAGATGCAACAGCAACTGGGTTAGTGAACGCTGGTTAGGCGGAATGCTTACAAACTTTGCTACCATTCGTAAAAGTGTTAAGCGGCTTAATAATATCGAAAAACAAGAAACCGACGGAACTTTTGAGAAGATCACTAAAAAAGAAAGATTGTTTTTATCAAGAGAAAAAGACAAGCTGAAAAAAGTTCTTGAAGGTGTCGAATCGATGAACAAGCTACCCGGTGCTCTTTTTATTGTTGATATTAAAAAAGAATCAATTGCAGTAAAAGAAGCAAAAAGATTGAATATTCCGGTTTTTGCAATCGTTGATACTAACTGTGATCCTGATGAAATCGATTATATAATTCCTGCAAATGATGACGCTGTAAAAACTGTTGAACTGATTACAAAATCTATTGCCGAGGCAGTTATTGAGGGACAGGCTAAGCTGAAAGAAAAGAAGGCTGAAGAAGCGGCAGAACGTGAGAGACAGAAGAAAGAACGTGAAAAAGAAAAAGAAGAAGAGAAGAAAAAAATAGAAGCAGAAAGAGAAGCTGCAAAAGCAGAGAAAGAAGAAAAGAAAAAAGCTGCTAAAAAAGAAGCTGAAGCAAGTAAAGATGTAAAAGAAGATGAAACAACTAAAGAAAAAAGTGTTGCGGAACCCGAATTGAATTTTGAAGAGAAGAAAGATGAAAAAGTGGAAAAGGAACCGGAGTCTAAGTCAGCTAAAAGCAAAAAGAAAGTTGAAAAACCGGATACAGAATAAAAACCTAATTGGAGAAATTTTGAAATGGCTATAACAGCACAACAAGTTAATGAGTTAAGAAAAAAAACCGGCGCCGGTATGATGGATTGCAAAAAAGCATTAACCGAGTCAAATGGCGATATGGATAAAGCAATTGAAATCCTGAGGAAAAAAGGTGCGGCTGTTGCAGCAAAAAGAGCTGATAAATCGGCCAATGAAGGATTGATTGCTACTAAAATTTCGGATGATGGTAAACGTGGCTCGATTGCAGAAATTAATTGTGAAACCGACTTCGTTGCAAACAGTAAAGATTTTATAGATCTGACTAAAGATGTAATTGAAGCTGTATTTAACGATCAGCCTTCTTCTCCTGCCGAATTGTTAAACAAAAACTCTAAACTGAAAAACAGGGTTACGGAAGTGCTGGGTAAAGTCGGAGAAAAAATCGAAATATCCAGACTGGCAAATGAGGAAGCAACAAATGGATTGTTGGTCGATTATATCCACATGGGTGCAAAACTCGGTGTACTTATAAAATTCGATAATGTTACCGATGCATCCGACGAACTTGGTACACTGGGCAAAGACTTTGCAATGCAGGTTGCAGCAATGAATCCTATCAGTGTTTCAAGGGAAGGAATTGCCAAAGACATTATTGAAAAGGAATTGGAGATTTACAAGGAAGTCGCACGTAAAGAAGGTAAACCGGAACAAATCCTGGAGAAAATTGCAACAGGAAAACTTAATAAATTTTACCAGGAAAATTGCCT
>Ga0315536_1001710_pt1 | contig 10898 bp, 7 predicted proteins | sample SalMarSW160230MG_FD_203093 | JGI IMG/M metagenome (GOLD analysis project Ga0315536, IMG submission 203093) | Salt marsh sediment microbial communities from the Plum Island Ecosystem LTER, Massachusetts, United States - Salt Marsh Sediment SW1602-30 ... | reverse complement strand
GGAAGCTGGCACCCGGAGTGCCCGTGCTGGCCGCGTCCCATGAACCCCGTCTTCTGGTCTCCTTGAGCGGGCGGGAATCCGTGCCCCCGGCGGCGCTGCGGCAGAGGAAAATTTTCGCCGTGTCCGGAATCGCGCGTCCGGACGCTTTTCTCCGCAGCCTGCAAAGCCTCGGCGCGCGGATCGAGGGGCAGATGGCTTTTCCGGACCACCATTGGTACACGGCCCGGGACCTCCGTTGCATCGCCGCCCGGGCCAAGCAAGCGGAGGCGGAAGTCGTCACCACCTCCAAGGATGCGGTCCGCCTCCCCTGGCCGGCCGCGGGCGGGCCTCCGGCCTGGGCCCTGGAAGTGGCCTTCACCCTGCTGCCGCCGGACGGAATTTTCACCGAACAGCTCGAGCGGGCCCTGGCCGCCTCCGGCAGGGATGAGGGTCCGGAGAAAAAAAACCATTGAATATTCAGGGAGGATCCGCGGTTTGCGGAGGATGCCCGGCATCCGTCCACAAACCGCGGCAATGAGCGGATGTCATCGGTACTGGTCGTGCGCTTAAGCTCGCTGGGCGACATCGTGCTGACCCAGCCGGTCCTGGCCGGCATCCAGGCGGCGGGGCATGCGGTTGACCTGCTGGTCAAGCCGGACTACGCCGGGCTGGCCGGCCTGCTGCCGGGCGCCACGCGCGTCCTGACCTCCCGGTCGCAACTGGCTCCCGCCTATGATTTGATCCTCGACCTGCACGGCACGGTATCGGCGCGGAGGGCCGTGGCCGCGGCCACAGCCGGCCGCAGGCTGCGGTACGCCAAACATTCCCTGGCGCGGCGCCTGCTGGTCCGCCCGGGCGGGCATCCGGTGTTTTGGAACCGCTGGTCGCCCCTGCGGCATCCGCAGTCGGTGCTGGATTGGTACCTCGCCGCCGCCCGCCGCGCGGGATTTTCGGATTTTCCTCCGCGACCCCGCGTGGTGCCCCCGGCCCCGGCCCGCCCGCGTCTGGGCGCCTGGGGCGTCCCCGACACCGGACGGTACGTGCTGATGGCGCCGGGCGCGAAGTGGCCGACCAAGCAGTGGCCGCCGGAGCATTACGCGCAGCTGGCTTCCCGGGTGATCCGCGAAATGAACCGCGCGGTCGTTCTGGTCGGCGGAGAAGGGGAGCGCGACGTCTGCCGGCAGGTGGCGGAACTCACCGGCGGGCAAGCCGCATCCGCCGCCGGCGCGACCGACCTTCCGACCCTGGCCGGCTGGCTGCGCCACGCCGACCTGCTGGTGGCCAACGATTCCGGCCCGCTGCATCTCGGACTGGCCGCGGGCACGCGCGTGCTGGCTTTTTTCGGCCCCACGGTGCCGGAGTTCGGCTTTGCCCCGTTCGGCGACGAGAGGGCCAGGATCCTGTCCCGGCCCATGCCCTGCCGCCCGTGTTCGCTCCACGGCGGCCGCCGCTGCCCGCTGGGACACCATGACTGCCTGCGCCGCCTGGACCCGGCGGAAGCCTTGGCCGCCTTGCGGGAGATGTTGCCGTGAGCGGCCCCGGCGCCGGCGGCCCGCGGGGGCGGGACCATGCTGAGGAGGAGACGCGCCTGCCGACCCGCATCACGGCCGTGATCATTGCCCGCAACGCCGAGAGAACCATTGCGGCCTGCGTGCGTTCGCTGTCGTTTTGCGGACGGATCGTGGTCGGCGTCAATGCCAGCGGGGACCGGACGGCGGAACTCGCGTCCGCGGCCGGAGCCGAAGTCCGGAACGTGTCCTGGGAAGGCTACGCCCAAACCAAGAACGCCTTGATCGCCGGCGTGTCGGAAGGCTGGATCCTGTCCGTCGACGCGGACGAAGTCGTCAGCCCCGAACTGTCCGCGAGCATCCAGCGGGCGGCGTCCGGCCGCGGCCCGGCCGGCTACTGGCTCGGGCGGCGCAATTATTTTCTCGGCCGGGAAATCCGCCACGCGGGCTGGCGGCCCGACTGGCAGCTGCGGCTCTTCCGCGCGGGGCTGGGAAAATTTTCCGCGCGGCTCGTGCACGAGGGGCTGGAGGTGCAGGGCCCGACCGCGAGGCTTCCGGGCCCCCTGGACCACTACACCTACTTCACCCTGGACGATTACCTGCTCCGCCTGGAGACCTACACCACCCTGGCGGCGCGGGACCGCGTGCTGCGGGGGAAAAAATTCTCCTTCCTCAGGCTCGGGTTCGATTCCCTGTGGACCTTCGTGAAAATGTATTTCTGCAAGGGGGGCTGGCTGGACGGGGTGGAAGGCTTCCTCCTGTGCGCCCTCTCGGCCGTCAACACCCTGGTCAAGCACGCCAAGCACTGGGAATACCTGCGGACTTCGCAGGCAGGAGGGGCCCCCGACCATGGCCAGCCTGAATCTTAAGACCGCCGGCCGCATGGCCGTGTTGTTCGTGAATTACCACGGGACTCTGGGGGGCGGACAGGTGCACCTGTTGACCCTGTTGGACGGCCTGGACCGCGCGCGCTTCCATCCCCACGTGGTGAGCTGCCAGGAAGGCCCCTTCACGGAGGCTCTCCGCGAACGCGGCCTGCAACCGGTGATCATTCCCTTCGGGAAAGGCAAACTCCGGCATTGGACGGTTTCGCTGCCCGCGATCTGGCGCATGTACCGGTTGCTGAAAAACAGGCGGATTCAGGTCGTGCACGTCAGCGGGCTGCAGGAAGCCAAGCTGACGGCCTGGGCCGCGGCCCGGGCCGGCGTACCCATGGCCTGGGTGGTGGCGCCGTGAGCGCCGGCCGCCGGGGATACGTCGCCCGGGCCATGCGCCGTTTGGCCCGGCGCACCGCGGCCTTCGTGTGCATTTCGGACTACGTGCGCGGCCTGCTCCGGGAATACGGCCTGCCCGAGGCGAAACTGGAAACCATCGCCTGCGGCACCGATACCGGCGTGCGCCGCGAGCAGCCCTCGCGCCTGCGCGAGGAATACCGCTTCGACGTGGAGACGCCGGTGGTGGGCAGCACGGGGATCTGGCGGCCGAACAAGGGCTTCACGTTTTTCATCGCCGCCTGTGAAATCGTGCAGCGGCAGTATCCCCCGGCCCGCTTCCTGCTGGGCGGGCGGGCCTACGCTCCGGACGTCTCCTTTGCCACCAGCATCTGGATGCGCGGCCAGATGCTGCGCGCCACGGGTGCTTTGGAATTCACCGGTTTCCTGCCCGACGTGGGGACTTTTCTGTCCGCGCTGGATATTTTCGTGCTGCCGAGCGACTGCGAACCCTTTGGCCTGATCCTGGTCGAGGCCATGGCGCGCGGCGTGCCCGTGATCGCCACCAGGGCCGGCGGCGTGCCCGAAATCGTGGTGGACGGCGAAAGCGGCCTGCTCGTCCCGCCGCGGGATCCCCAGGCCATGGCCGAGGCGATCCTGAATCTGCTGGCCAATCCGCTGCGCCGCGTCGAAATGGGCGAGGCCGGCCGGGACCGCGTGCGGCGCCATTTCGACCGGCGGCGGATGATTGCCGCCTACGAGGGCCTGTACGCCCGGCTGGCGGCCGGCGCCGGGACGGCGGAAAGAGAGCGCGCGACCCCATGCTGAGCAGCTACGGCTCCTCGCCCAAAATCCTGATCCGCAGCCCGAACTGGATTGGGGACGCGGTCATGGCCACGCCCGTTCCCAGGGCTTTCAAGCGCACGCTGCCGACCTGCCGGGTGCATGTCCTGGCCGCCGAATGGGCGGCGCCCTTATGGGAACGCCACCCGGACGTGGACGCGGTCATCCGCCTGGACCCGGACCACCGCCGGAATGTTTGGTCCTGGTTCCGCCTGGTGCGGCGCCTGCGCCGGGAGCGATACGCCCTGACCGTGATTTTGCCCAATTCCTTTTCTTCCGCCTGGCTGGCCTTCTGGGGGAGCCGGGGCCAGCGCGTGGGCTATGCCATGGAACACCGCTCCTGGCTGCTGACCCTGGGCGTACCGTGGTTCGGCGGTGAGGAACGGGTGCCCAGACCGCAGGCCTATCTGAAATTGGCGCGGGCCGCGGGCGCGGACGTGGACCTGGCCCAGGAGTGGCTTTTCTACCTGAAGGTCACGCCCGAGGAATTAAACCGGGCCGACGAACTTCTGGGTCCGAGCGCAGGCAAGCTGCGGATCGGGCTGGCGCCCGGGTCCGTGGCTCCCAGCCGGCGCTGGCCCGCCGAGCGCTTCGCGCGTTTGGCGGATCATCTAGCCGAAGGCGGGTACTTCGTGGTGTTAGTGGGCAGCGGCGCGGACGCCGCGGTGGCTCAGGCCGTGGCCCGCCGGGCCAGAATCAAGCCCTTGGTCCTGGCGGGGAAAACCACCCTGCGGGAAGGCATGGCCGTGATCCGCCGTCTGGATCTACTGGTGAGCAACGATTCAGGTGCAATGCATTTGGCCTATGCTCAGGGCGTGCCGGTTTTGGCCTTGCAGGGCGCAGCGGACCCCCGGGTGACGGGCCCCTTCGGCCCTCACAGCCATGTTCTGCGGGCGGCGGGGGTCGACTGCGCCCCCTGCGTCCGCAACGAGTGCCGGCTCCGGAACCTGAAATGCATGCAAGCCATCAGCGTCGAAGCCGCGCTGGAAATCCTCCAGACCATGCTTGCCGAAAAATCCGAGAGGAACCGGACCGAGAGTGGAAGTTGAACGCCTGGTGGTCATCAAGCTGCGCGGGTTGGGCGATACCCTGCTGTCCACGCCGGCGCTCAGGGCCTTGCGGCGGGCTTTTCCGCGGGCGCACCTGACCGCCGTGGTGTCGCCGGCCGGACAGTCGGTGCTGGCGGCCAATCCCGACGTGGATGAAATCTGGGTGTACGACAAGGCGCAGGCCGGGGGATGGCGAGCCCTGCGATTCATGCGCCGGCTGGCCCGCGGACGCTTTTCCCTGGCAATCGCCCTACACGCGTCGTTCCGTACCGCGTTGCTGGCGCTGGCTTCCGGAGCCGCGGTCCGCGTGGTGCACAATCACAGCGGGCCGAATTATTTCTCCACCGTCAAACTTCCGGTTCCCAAAGTATCCCAATCCGCCATGGCACGGGATCTGGACGCCATCCGGGCCCTGGGGCTGGCCACCGCCGGAGAGCAATTGACGTTTCCCGTGTCCGCGGAAGCGCAGGCGGGTATCCGACCATTCCTACGCTCTCTCCGGCTGGCTCCGAGGAGCCAGCCGATGCTGCTGGTGCCGGGCGCCGGCAAAACGCGTAAATGCTGGGCCGCCGCACCCGCCGCGGCCTTCCTGGACGCGGCCGCCCGGCGCGGGGTCCGCTGGATCATCCTATCCGGACCGGACGATGCCGGGCTGGCCCGAGAGATACAAAGCCTGGCAGCGAGCCATCCCCCCGTTTTCACCGGAACGCTTTCCGAAGTTGGAGCGCTGATGACGCAGTGCCGGGGCGTGGTGACCACGGATTCCGGTCCCAAGCACGTGGCCGTGGCAGTGGGTGTTCCCACCCTTACCCTATGGACGGATGAATCCGAGGCCGAATGGCATCCATATGATCAGAACCGGCATGCTTTGGTTTATTCGCCCAGTGGTGTAGTCGCGGATATTCCGGTCAGGGCGGTCGTCTCCGCCGCCACGACCCATTTCCGCCAAGCCTGGAAGAGGTCGCGGTAGCGAAGCTAGGTGACATTATCGGCGTGTGAAGGCAAATCCGCAATCCTGGCAGGTTCTCACTCCGCCGGCGGCTACAGAGGCAGCCTTCAATCAAGGTCAAAATTAACCCGTACAAGATGGTTATAAGCTTAATATACATTGTGCCGATGATAATAATATTGTATAAAAAATGGTCTGACATAGAGTGAAAGGGAGGCTAAGCATGAAAAGAGCCAAACTTGTAATTATCCTAGGGTTGGCGGTTTTAGGAATAGTCCGAAATACCGACGCCGCGGGATCTGAATACGGGCTGTCCGGCTTTGCCACTGCTGGTGCCAACCCGACCGCGACCCTAGTGATTACCGACGCGCAGGGCAATGGTGTGCGGGGCGTAGTGGTAAACATCACCTGCACCGCCGGACTCCTGGACCTGGTTTCCGGAACCACGGGCGCGGACGGAACCTTAGTCGTTCGGCAAAGCGGCGGCAGCCTGGGGGACAATATCCTAGCTACTTGTGCTTCGGTAAGCCAGGGCTCCCCGTATACGCTTACCAGCGCCAATGCCCAGACGGTCGCGGGTGCCGACACGGTCATTAGTTGGTTCGACGAGTCGCGCCGCTTGTTCAACGCCGTGGTCGTCCAGGCCGGTATCGGTGTTATGACCTCCAACTCAAATTTTAATTTTTATGTGGATGATAATACCAGCGATTACAAAAATCTCACCCTTGGACTCCGCAGCAATCTTTCGCAAACCGCCGTCGGGCCGGCCCGGGTCGAGGTGTACCAGGGGACTTTCTCCACGGGGGATAGGATCTATGTGGATGAGACAACGGTTTCGGGCGCCAACAACGGCGAGAATTGGTTTTCCTCCAACCAGCCAAATTATTATTTGCTGGCTTATGCGGTGGAGGGCGCCAGTCCGACCGTGTGCGCGGTGGTTGCGGATACCAACGGCGTCGGCATCCCCGGCGTGACGGTCACGGCCTCCAGTACGAGCGGCAGCTTCATGCCCGCCATACTGCTCACCGATGATAATGGCGAAGCCTATTTCCGGCAATTAGCCGGGAGCTTGGGAGATACCCTCACCGTCCAATGCCTGAATCTGACGGAGACCTCACCGGTTATGCTCATCACCGAGAACAGCCGGACCCTGAGCTCCTCGGATAAGATTTTTTCCTGGTATGCGCGAAAAACCCGGAATATCTCCACGGTGGTGGTGAATAGGGATACCAACGTGCTGGTCGGTTCGGCTTCTGCCTTTACCTATTCAGCGGTCAATATCAACTCCAACAACCTCTCGCCCGCCCTGGGGGACTTTTTGGACCAGACGGCCCGGCAGCCCGCGAGAAGCTTCCTGGCTTATGGTACGAGTGAGAGCGGGGATTTGATGCGAATCCGTCAGGGCACGGTCTATCGCTATCCCAACGGGGGTGACAATTATCACTCCATTCTGGGAGCGCCTCCTAACGAATCCCGCTACTTGCTGGCTTTCGCCACCGGAGGCGCCGATCCCACCATCTGGGCCGTGGTGACCGAACAGAACGGCAATGCCGTCCAAAATGTCCAAGTCGATTTTGCCCTGCAGGGCAGCGGTTCACTCGATCAGGCCACCACCACCACGGCTTGGTCCGGAATCGCCCTAAGCCGGCTCAGCGGGGGCAGCCTGGGCAATACCATCACTGTTTCGGCTGCCAACCTGGGACAAGCAAAGATTTATACCTCCAATTCAACCGCCGTGGCTGCAACCGACAAGGTCTGCGGTTGGTTTGATCCCGAGACCCATAAAGTGTTCGGAGCAGTCGTCAATGCCGCCAACAACGTGATGACCAGTGCGGGCACTGCGCTGGGCCAGAGCGTTTTGGACAATACACCGGGTAACAATACGATTTCCATTTCGAGTTATAGCAACCAAACCCCAGAGATGCCTTGCCGGGCACATATCAGTTTCGGCTCCGACGAAGCCGGTGACTATATCCGGTTCAATCAAACGACGACTGCGGCCTCATACGATGCCGTGGTGATCGTGGCTCCGGATCCGGCTAAATTCCTTCTGGCCTTTGCCAGGGGGAACGTAGATCCTAAGGTCTGGGCCGTCGTCATGGATGATAAAGGCAACGGGCTGGGGGGCGAAGCCGTTACCTTTACCCCCGCTATCGGCAGTATGAGCCTAACCAATACCGTGACCGGTTACGGCGGCTATGTGATTTCCGATCACACCAGCGGTCTGCTGGGCAACACCATTACGGTTTCCGCGCCTGGCCTGCCTCCCGTGCAGGTAATCACCTCTGCACCGATCGTCGGCAAAGGCGACGACTGGGGTCTGGCTTGGTATGATGCAGACAGATTAACCATCTGGGGCATCATCACGACCCACGAAACGAATGTCGTCACGTCGGGTTCCAGTTATTCCAATCCCACGGTCTATGATATGACTTCGAACAACCGGACCTGCAGCGTTAATGGGCCCATGGGTCATGATATGAACCGAGTGACCTATCCCCTCAACCAGTGGCCCATCGCTTTTGGTACGGCCGACGTAGGGGACGAAGTGGCGGTCAATATGGGTTGGACCTCCAATAATCCGGACGCTTTCATCCGCCTAGGAAAAATCCGAGCGAGGTATTTACAGGCGTATGCCTCCTCAGGTGCCAATCCTAGTGTGCGGGCCATTGTCGTGGACGCCAACGGAGCCGGAGTGGAAGGCGTACCCGTTTATTTTAACGTTTCACAAGGCAGCATGAGCGGAGGGCCGACCTGGTATACCAATTATATGGGCGTCGCGGATTCCAGTCAGAGCGGCGGCCTGCTCAATGACGTCATCACGGTTTTTTCTCCCGGTTATCCGGAGGTGGAAATCTATACCTATAATTCCGGCGGTGTTGCAGCCGCGTCCCCCACCCTCATATGGTACGCGCCTTCCACACGGCGCTTAAATGTCATTACCCTCCAATATCCCTGCTACCATATTACGGTCAATAACGTGACCCCGGGGACCACGTTCCAGTCTGTCGACCAAACCGATAATAACCGCACCGTATCCATAACCGCTCCCAAGGAAGATTCCTGGCAGCTGCCCACCTATGGATATGTCGGGCAGGGAACCAGCGGCGCGGGAGACCAAATCAAGGTGCAGACCGCCGTCACCTATGCCACGGATGACGCCCTGATAACCCTTCCCGCGGACCTGCCGCGCTATTTATGGGCTTTTGCCCAAGGCGGATCCACGCCTGATGTCTGGGCCGTGGTTACCGATGCTGGTGGCAACGGCATTCCAGGTGTTCCCATTACCTTTTCCGCTCCCGGCGGTTCCATGAGCCTGCCGACGGCAATAACCGAGGCAGATGGTTCCACGGTTTCCTCCCGCAGCGGTGGCGGAACCGCGATTTACATTTCCGCGGACGGCATGGCCAACACCATTACCGTCACCACCTCTGCCTCCGGGACGATTCAACCTTCCACCCGCGCCTTAATCTGGTATGATCTCATTAATCGTCTTGCCCGTACGGCTTTCGTCAATGTTCCCAATAATGTTTTGGCCGTATCGACCAACTATGTTCCGATGGCCATGGACCGGACCGATAACGGTCGGACCTTTGCTATCGGCAGTCCCCTGCAACAGACCAGCCTCCTACCCGCAGGGGTGAGCGTAACCGCCGGCACCGAAGGGGAGGGCGACCAAATCTGGAACACGGAGGTCAGCACGGCCGCGGATCCGGATTCCATCCTGACCCTGAGCGTACCGGAATCGGAGATCATCATCCAACCTTTTACCGCCGCCCCCGCCACGGTAAGCATTGGTCAGGACATCACCGTGACCATGACCGTTTTCAACAATGGCAGCCCCAGTGCCTTGAGTGTGACTCCTTCGACTCTCAATGTCGTACACCTGCCGAGCGGCGACGCAACCTACCACACGGGTCCTTCACCGGCGTCCTGGAGCGTGATTCCGGGCGGAGAGCGCAGGGATTTTACCTGGACCTATGCCGCCGCCAATGCCGGATATGTGGCTTTTTATGGCAGTGCCTATGGTACCGACTCCTATTCCTTTAGCGGAATCACCGCCACAGCGCAAACCGGCAATCCCGTCTTGGTGCAAATTCCAGCCGCCCTCAGCGGTAACTTGCAGGGACCGGACAATGCTCAGCGTCTGCAAATATTTTCCTTGACCCTCACCGTGACCAACTCCGGCCAGGCCGCGGCGGTCTCGGTTACGCCTAGCGATCTTATTTTAACCGGGGCGAGTACTACGACTGCCACCACGGTCACGGCCTTTGCTCCGGCCAGCGTCGACATTCCCGGCGGAGAGAGTCGGGACTTCGTCATCACCTGCCGGGCCGGCGAAACCGGAGTCCTCCAGTATAGAGGTTGGGCCCAAGGTTATGACGCCAACAGCAATTCGCCGGTGGCGGCAGCCGTCAATTCCAACCTCATTCAGGTTATTCAAGGAGCATTGAATCTAGATCGCATCACCAGCCCGCACACGGAAGTGTATCAAGGTCAAAAAGGATTAACCGTGGTCATGGAGGCACGCAATACCAGCCTGATGTCCGTGACCCTGACGGCCTCGGCTTTGAGATTCAATGACAGCCAAACCGGCTTTAGCATCCAGACGGCGCCGGAAAATCCCCTGGTGGTGGCGCCGCAAACCAGTTTCACTCTGCGTTTTACGGTGGATGTAAACCAAGACGCACCCCTAGGAACGATGGTCATCAACGGTACGCTCTCGGGGGATTCGGTGGCCGGAGGCATGACCGCCGTCGGCGCCCAGGGGACGGCTACTTGGCAGGTCTTGAAACCATTCAACAGCTTGCGGCAGAATTATCCCAATCCACTGCGCCTATCTCAGCGTGCCTATACCACTTTTGAGTATTTCATCCAGGAGGATATCGAGACCAGCCTCAAGCTCTACAATCTCGCTGGCGAGCTGGTGGCCGTGTTGGTCGAAGGTAAACCAGGTGTAGGGCACCATAGGGTCGACTGGTATGGAGACAACGGTGAACCAGGAAAGCGGGGACAGACCGTGGGCAGCGCAGTATATCTCGCGGTTTACCAAAGCGGCGGGTATAAGGAGATCAAGAAGGTGGTGGTCATCCGATGAAGCACTTAAGCCGGCTTGCGCTTTTCCTGCTGGTTAGTCTAGGGATTTCCGGTCAGGCGATCAGCAGTGAACGGGGCACGACCAGCGCGGATTTTTTAAAGATCGGCCTGGGTGCCGCTGCGGCCGGGATGGGAGAAGCCTGCGTCGCCCGCTCCGGCGAAGCCAATGCGGTTTTTTATAACCCCGCCGGTCTGGCGGGCGTGGAGAGGACGCTTATCACCGCGACCCATCTGAATTGGATTGCCGAGACCCGTTATGAAG
>Ga0315536_1001708_pt1 | contig 10911 bp, 10 predicted proteins | sample SalMarSW160230MG_FD_203093 | JGI IMG/M metagenome (GOLD analysis project Ga0315536, IMG submission 203093) | Salt marsh sediment microbial communities from the Plum Island Ecosystem LTER, Massachusetts, United States - Salt Marsh Sediment SW1602-30 ... | reverse complement strand
GAGATGGGCGATACCCACGTCGGCCTACAGGCCCGCCTGATGTCTCAAGCCCTGAGAAAGCTGGCGGCCGCTATCGGCAAGTCGGGCACAGCGGTAATATTCATCAACCAGCTAAGAGAAAAGGTTGGTATTATCTTTGGTAATCCCGAGGTGACACCGGGGGGCAGGGCTCTCAAATTCTACAGCTCGGTAAGGATAGACCTGAGGCGGGTTGAGGCTATCAAACAGGGAGACAAAACTATAGGCAATCTTGTCCGGGCCAAGGTGGTCAAAAATAAAACTGCCCCCCCCTTCCGAATTGCTCAGTTTGACATCATGTTTGACCACGGCATAAGCCAGGTGGGCAATATCCTAGACCTTGGTGTAGAGCTGGGGCTAGTCAAAAAGACCGGTGCCTTTTTCTCCTATGGTGACATTCGTCTGGGGCAAGGTAGGGAAAATGCCAAACACTACCTGAGCCAAAATCCCGAGTCTGCCCAGGAGATTGAGCAGCAGGTTAGAGCCTCAGCCAACACCGACCATAATAATCCAGCTTAACACTATTCTAAATAGAACAGGTTAATAAGCGGATAATTAAGGCTGAGGCTTAGACCTCAGCCTTTTGTTTTGGAAAGGGATAGGATGAAAAAGGTCACCGCCATCCGCAGCGGCAAGCGAGGCAAGCGGGTCAATGTATACTTAAACGAAAAGTTTGCCTTCAGCCTGGAAGCCGAGGTAGCCGTCAAAGAGGGCTTAAGGACAGAGCAGGCGCTCTCTGAAGACGAGATTGAGGCGCTAAAAAAAGCCGACCTCTTCCAGCGCTGCCTTACCGCCGCCTTCCACTTCCTCAGCTACCGGCCGCGCAGCGAGGCCGAGCTAAGACAGCGCCTCAACCGGCGCGGCTTTGACGGCGATAACGTGGCGGCGGTACTGGCCAGGCTAAAGGAACGGGGGCTGGTGGATGACCTGGCCTTTGCCCAATTCTGGAAGGACAACCGGGAGTCATTCCGTCCCCGCAGCCAGTGGCTGACCCGGCTGGAACTCAGGCAAAAGGGAGTATCCGAGGATATTATTAACCGGGTAGCCGCCGAGGTCGACGATGAAGATAGTGCCTACCGGGCAGCCTTGAGTAAAGCTCGACGTCTGCCCACGGCTGACTACGACGGCTTTCGCCGCCGGTTAGGCCAATATCTCAAGCGTCGCGGCTTCGGCTACGGGTTGATAAAGCCAACGGTGGAACGGGTGTGGCAGGAGTGTGGGGTTGAAGGCAATAAGTGAAAGGGGGTGAAAAATGGATATAACGGGAACAATGGGAACATACTTAGGCGTATTCTTCACCTTCGTCATAGGTGTCGTCTTCGGCGGCATGGCCACCTTCCTCTTCCGGAGGATGATGGTAAACCGCCAGCTTCGCATTGCCCAGCGCAAAGCGGCCAAGGTCATAGCTGAGGCCAAGGCAGAGTACAAGAACACCCTTGACGAAGCCAAAAAGGAAACCGACAAAATCAAGGCCGGCATCGAGGCCGAATACAAGGAACGGCGGTCGGAACTGCAGCGCCAGGAAAACCGCGTCTCGCAAAAGCTGGAGACACTGGAGCACAAGATTGAAGGCGTCGAGCAGCGCGAGCGCAATTTGACCAACAGGGAAAAGGAGATGGAGTCCATCCGCAGTGGTCTGGAGGAGGTCAGGGACAAGCAGCTAAAGCAGCTGGAGCTGATTTCGGGCATGTCCACCGATGAGGCCAAGCAAAACCTGCTCGATGCCGTCGAGAGCGAGCTGCAGGACGAGCACTCCCGGCGCCTGCGGGAATGGGAGATAAAGCTAAAAGAGGAGGGCGATAAGAAGGCGCAGGAGATTCTGTCGATGGCCATCCATCGCAGCGCCTCCGAGGTGGTATCGGAAACCACGGTCGCCACCGTGCCTCTGCCCAGTGACGAGATGAAGGGCAGGCTTATCGGCCGGGAGGGGCGCAATATCCGGGCTTTAGAGCAGGCCACCGGGGTGGACCTGATAGTTGACGATACCCCGGAAGCGGTAACCCTCTCCAGTTTCGACCCGGTGCGGCGGGAGATAGCCCGCCTGGCTTTAACCAAGCTTATCCTCGACGGTCGTATCCACCCCGCCCGCATCGAGGAGGTAGTGGCCAAGACCAGGGAGGAGGTAGATGCGGCCATCTTCACCGCCGGGGAGCAGGCCGCCTACCAGGTAGGGGTGCAGGGACTGCGCCCCGAGCTAATCAAGCTGCTGGGACGCCTCAAGTACCGCACCAGCTACGGGCAGAACGTGTTAAACCACTCCGTGGAGACCGCCTACCTGGCCGGCATGATTGCCGGGGAGCTGGGGGCCAACGTGGCCCTGGCCAAGAGAGCCGGGCTGCTCCATGACATCGGCAAAGCGGTAGACCGGGAGGTAGAAGGCTCCCACGCCGGCATCGGCGCCGAGCTGGTCAAGCAGTGGGATAAATCCCCGGAGGTTGTCCAGGGCGTGTCCGAGCACCACTTTGAGACCGATTCTACCAGCCTCTGGGGCTTTATCGTCGCCGCCGCCGATGCCATCAGCGGCGCCCGCCCCGGTGCCCGGCGCGAGTCTCTGGAGCACTATCTCAAACGGCTCAAGGCGCTGGAAGACATCTCCAACAGCTTTAAGGGAGTGGAAAAATCCTACGCCATCCAGGCCGGCCGTGAGGTCCGCATCCTGGTCAAGCCCGAAGAGATTGACGACCTGGGGGCGATGAGGCTGGCCCGGGACATCGTCAAGAAGATAGAAGATAGCATGCAGTACCCGGGGCAGATAAAGGTCACCGTACTCAGGGAGACCCGAGCGGTGGACTATGCCAAATAATTCCCCGTGAAAACGGAGTTTTTCTGGGGCAAGTAGAAAGGAAAGCGCAGTGCTGATACTGGCCATAGGCGATGTAATCGGCAAGCCGGGCCGGAAGGCGTTAAACCAGCTCCTGCCCAACCTCCGCCAGCAATACGGTCTTGACCTGATTATTGTCAACGGCGAAAACGCCGCCGGCGGCATCGGGCTGACGGTAACTACCGCCAGGGAGATGCTAGACGCCGGCGCCGACGTGCTGACCTCGGGTAATCACATCTGGATGCACCGGGAAATTTACCCCTATCTGGATGGTGAAATGCCCATCCTGCGCCCGCTGAACTACCCCCCCGGCGTGCCGGGCCGGGGACATCTAGTCATCGGTAAGGTAGCCGTGGTCAATTTAATCGGCCGGGTCTTCATCGGCGACTTTGATAACCCCTTCCAGGCCATAGGCAAATTGCTGGCCGAACTGGAGCCAAAAATTATCATCGTCGACTTCCACGCCGAGGCTACCTCGGAGAAGGTGGCTATGGGCCGCTATCTGGACGGGCGGGTCAGCGCCGTGCTCGGTACCCACACCCATGTCGGCACCACCGACGCCCAGATTCTGCCCAAGGGCACCGCCTACGTCAGCGATATCGGCATGACCGGGCCCCTGGATTCGGTCATCGGCGACGATGCCGATGCGGCCATTGAGCGTTTCCTTACCAGTATGCCCCACCGCCTGTCGGTGGGCAAGGGCAAGACCGCCTTAAACGGCATACTGGTCGAGGTGGATAATGACACCGGCAAAGCGTTGAGCATCGAGCGAATCTACCGGGAGGTCGAATAGCCTTGGGCCAGGCCGACCTCCACATCCACTCCACCACCTCCGATGGTCGGCTTACCCCGGCCGAGGTGGTAAAGGAGGCGGCGGAGCGGGGCTTAAAGTTTATCGCCCTGACTGACCACGACACCGTCGAAGGCATTGCCCCGGCCGAAGCGGCGGCTAAAAGCTTCCCGGGCTTAAAGGTGATACCAGGCGTTGAAATCAGCACCGATATCCCGGATGGCGAGGCTCACGTCCTCGGCTATTTTATAGACTATACCAGCCGGGAACTGGGGGCCAAGCTGGACCGGTTCCGCAACTCACGGCTGAATCGGGCCCGGGGAATGGTGGCCAAGCTGGATAAACTGGGCATCAACCTCGACTGGCAGCGGGTTCAGCAGATAGCCGGCGCCAGCGTTATGGGTCGTCCTCATATTGCCCAGGCCATGCTGGAGAAGGGCTATATAGATACTTTTAAACAGGCCTTCACCGACTATATCGGCCGCGACGGCCCCGCCTACGTGGAGCGGGAAAAGGCAACCCCGGCCGAGGCGGTGGCGCTGATAATTAAGGCCCGGGGCCTGGCGGTACTGGCCCACCCCTTCACCACCGGTAACCCGGAGGCGATGACCATAGAATTAAAATCAGCCGGTCTGGCCGGCATCGAAGCCTATTATGACGGCTATAGCGACGAGGAAATAGACCTTCTGGTGAAGCTGGCCCAAAGACATAATCTTATTACCACCGGCGGCAGCGACTTCCACGGTCTGGACTCAACTGAAACTGTCATCGGCGGCACCGATTTGCCGCTGGCATCGGTGGAAGAACTCATAGCTAAAGCCAGGCAGATTAACCCGGAGCTGAATTTTTAAGGGGAGCTTATGGCGGTTGCCTTTATCTTACTGCTGGTGAGCGCCTATCTGGTGGGCTCGGTACCCACCGCCTATATCGCCGCCCGCTGGCGGCGGGGGATAGATATCAGGCAGTACGGCAGCGGCAATGTCGGCGCCTCCAACCTGCTCCGGGCATCAGGCAAAGGGCCGGCTATCGTGGTCATCATCGTCGATTTGGGTAAGGGGATACTGATGGTCTGGGCGGCTCAGGCCGCCGGCCTGGCTCTCACCCAGCAGGTAGCCGTCGGTCTGGCGGCTATTATCGGCCATAACTGGCCGGTATTCCTCCGCTTCAGCGGCGGCCGGGGAATTTTAACCACCATGGGCGTCGCCTTCGCCCTGCCTCTGGTCAACGGCCCGCTGGTGCCCTGGGCGTTCATCATCTCCCTGGCCCTGGCCGCAGTCTTTATCTTCGGCCTCCATAACCTGCCGGTAGGCACCGTAGCCGGCATGGCCGCCCTGCCCCTGGTCAGCTGGATAACTTATGAGCCGCTGGCGTTTATTTTAGGATTTTTAGCCATGTTTCTGCTGATGGTCATCCGTCGGCTGACGGCGCCCAGAACCTCGCTTACCGCCTCGGTATCCACCGGGGAGCTGTTAATTAACCGTCTGCTTCTCGACCGCGACATAAAAGACAAGGAAGCCTGGATATACCGCAAACCGGCCAGGTCAGCCGAAAAAGAGGAAAAGGGGTGACCCCCGGATGAAATGCTCTTACCATCCTGATGTCGAGACCAACCTGAGGTGCGGCAAGTGCGATAAGCCGATATGCCCCAAATGCATGGTGCAGACACCGGTGGGCGCCAGGTGCCGCGATTGCGCCGGGCTGGATAAACTGCCCACCTTCCGCGTTTCCACCAGGTACTACCTGATAGCCGCCGGGACGGCGCTGGGCATGGCTATCGCCTGCGGCGCCGCCTGGGGATTAATTGAGTGGCTGGTGCCCATATTTTCCCTTAATCTGCTGCTGGCAGCGGCAGCGGGCTACGCCATCGGGGAGGTGACCAGCCTATCGGTCAACCGCAAGCGGGGCACGGGACTGGCCGTAATCGGCGGCTTCGCCGCTGCTATAAGCTACGCCGTCACCTTTCTCTTCCCCGGTGGGCTTCCTATTGGAATATTTAGTATAATTTATCATATAATAGCGGTGGGGCTGGGTATCTTTCTGGCCGTTACCCGGCTGCGCTAGAAGTTTTTAAGTCCGTTTGGACCTGGATAGGAGAAATTGTGATGCCAGGAACACCTCTCTTCTACGTACTATTCTGGGGAGTATTCTTAATCACCTTCGCGATTTTTGCCTACCGCCTCAGGCAACTCTGGCAGTACATGTTCCTTGGACAAAAGGAAACCGGCTCGAAAAGCCTGATTAGACAGACACTGGACACGCTTAACTATGTTATCAGCCAGCTCTGCCAGCTCAAGAACTTCCGGCTTAAGGACTGGGCGCCGTTGGGTCATGCCCTGATGGTATGGGGTTTCTTTATCTCCATCATTTTCTATTTCTTTTTCATCATCATAACTGAGGGCTTTGGCTTGATTGGGCTGGAGGAGACCCAGTTTTATTTTTATTCGGTTTGGGTAATGGACTTCTTTGCCGTCTTCATCTTCATCGGCGCCGCCTGGGCTATTATCCGGCGCTATATCGTCCGTCCGGAACGGCTTAAGGGGGAGCAGACCATCGAGGCCATGATTATCCTGCTCTCCGTGCTCGTCCACCCGATAACCCACATATTTGAAATAGCCACCAAGATAGCCCTGGGGCACCCGCCAGCGGGGCTGGGGCATACCATCCTGCCCCCGGTGAGCGCCTGGGTCAGCAACCTGTTCACCATAGGCTCAGGCACCGAGGCCTGGTATCTGGGCTTCCTCTGGGCGCACTGGCTTACCGTAGTCATCGTCCTGGTCATCATCCCCTACACCCGCTACCTGCACATCATCGCCTCCATATTCAACGGCATCCTGCGCAACCAGCCTCGCACTGTCCTCAAGCCCATTGACCTGGAGAAGGCGGAAACCCTCGGTGTGGCTACCATTGACCAGCTCACCTGGAAACAGAACCTGGACCTTTACTCCTGTGTGGTCTGCGGTAACTGCCAGGAGCTTTGTCCGGCTTACGAAAGCGGCAAAAAACTCAATCCTAAGAAAGTAATCCAGGACCTGAAGAAGCATCTCCTCAAGGTAGGCCCCGAACTGGTGGCGGCTAAGGCCAGGGGGGAACCGGCCCCGGCCAACCCCAATGTTCCTCTGGCCGACAATGTCATCCTGCTGGATGAAATCTGGGCGTGCACTACCTGCGGTGCCTGTGATACCGTCTGCCCGGTGTGGGTAGACCACATTGACAAAATAGTAGACCTGAGGCGAAACCTGGTCATGGAGCAGGCGTCCATGCCGGAAACGGCGGAGGGGGCGCTGCGCAGCATCGAAGACAGAGGCCACCCCTGGCGGGGGACGACGCTGTCGCGGACGGACTGGGCGGAGGGGCTGGATATCAAGGTTCTGGCCGATGACCAGGATGTAGACATCCTGTTCTGGGTCGGTTGCACCGAGGCCCTGGAGGAGAGGAGCACCAAGGTGGCTCAGGCAACAGCCAAGCTGCTCAAAGCAGCCGGGGTCAATTTCGGCATCCTGGGGACTGAGGAAAGCTGCTGCGGCGAGCCGGCCCGCCGCCTGGGTAACGAGTACCTCTTCCAGATGCAGGCGGCCAAAAACATCGAAATACTCAAGAACTACGGGGTCAAGCGGATAGTCACCGCCTGCCCCCACGGCTATAACCTCCTCAAGAACGAGTACCCCCAGTTCGGCGGCAACTTCGAGGTCATCCACCACACCGAGCTTATCGCCCAGCTAATCAAAGAGGGCAAGCTCAAGATTAAAAAGAATCTGAATGAGCTGGTGACCTACCACGACGCCTGCTACCTGGGGCGATACAATAATATCTACCAGCCGCCGCGCCAGATTATCAAAGCCGTCCCCGGTCTGGACATGGTGGAGATGGAGAGGAACCGGAAGCGGGGGTTCTGCTGTGGCGGCGGCGGCGGGCATATGTGGCTTGAGGAGCAGGAGGGCAACCGCATCAACGAGATGCGCACCGAACAGGCGATGGAGACCGGAGTCCAAACCGTAATTACCGCCTGCCCCCTCTGCCTGCAGATGTTCGAGGACGGCATCAAGGCCAAAGCCGCCGAGGAACAGCTTAAAGTGATGGATATCGCCGAACTGATAGCCGCCCAGATAGAAGAATAAAAGCCCGGAGCCAGGGAAAATGGCCGGAAGCTATAAGGTAAGCGTCGAGGTAATCAGCCAGCAGGGCAGCTGCGAAGCCGGGCACAAGGTCGGCGACCGCTGGATTATCGGTGAAAAAACGCCGGAGGGCTTATGTATCTTCGCCCTCAACGCCCTGATGCCCTGCATCACGCCGCTGATGTTCGGCGCCTCGTTCCCCTGGGAAAAAGACCCGGATATGACCACGGTGGCCTGCCCCGATGGGCAAAACCCGGTGGTCTTCGAGCTTCGCCGCCTGCCCGAATAACGTCTAAGCCTGCCCGTACTTCTCGCGGAGCTTGCGCCGCAGAGTTTTGCCGGTAGAGGTCTTGGGCAGCTCCCCGGTGACCAGGACTACCGAGGTCGGCCGCTTGAAGCCGGCCAGGTGGGGACGGCAAAAATCCATGATTTCCTGCTCGGTAGCCGTTTCTCCCTTTTTGAGTCTGACCACAGCCCTCACCTGCTGGCCCCACTCCTCATCCTTGACCCCGATTACCGCCGCCTCCTCGATTTTGGGGTGAGTTGAGAGGACGCTTTCCACCTCGTCGGGGCCGATGTTCTCGCCACCCCGGACGATGACGTCGTCACCCCTTCCGGCCAGGTAGATATAGCCCTCATCATCCTTATAGCCCATGTCGCCGGTGCGGTACCAGCCGTCGGCGGTAAAGGCCTTCTCCGTCTTCTCCTCGTCCTTCCAGTAGCCCTTCATTACTCTCGGACTGTTGACGACGATTTCCCCCATCTGCCCGGCGGGCAGCTCTTTGCCCGCTTCGTCCCTGACCTGGATTTCGACATCTTCCATGGGCAGGCCGATGGAGGTGGCCAGCCGCTTCAGCTTCTTCTCCCTCTCCGCCTCGGACTCTTTGCCGGTGATTACCTGGTCCTCGGCTCTCAACGCAGCGATGGTGGAAGAGGTCTCGGTGCCGCCGAAGGCGTTTATCAGCGCCCGCCCCGGAAAACACTCGATAGTTTTCTTTAATACCTCATAGGGACAGGCGGCGGCTCCGTAGGTTATCACCCGCACGCTGGAGAGGTCATGGCTGGCAAAGTCGGGGTACTCCACGATGCGCTTAAGCATGGTCGGCACCACCATCACACGGGTGGCTTTCTCCCTTTGCACCGTCTCGAACCACTCCTTCTCGTCAAACTGTCGCATCAGGGCGATAGTTCTTCCGCCATAGATAGCCGCCATCAGCGCCTGTATCCCGGCCACATGGTAGAGGGGCATGACCAGGACATTGGTTTCCGGCGGCGCTTCCATGTCCGGGGGGTCAACATTAGTCAGCACGTAGGAGCTGTAGGCGTTGTGGTCCTGGGGGACTCCCTTGGGGAAGCCGGTGGTGCCGGCGGTAAAGATAAGCACGGCGATGTCCTCGTCTTTGATTTCGGTAAGGCTCTTGTCCTCAGCCGAACCCGAGGCGATAAGCTGGTCATAGCTTGCCATCCCCTCGGCCTCCCCCCCAATGACAATGAAATGCTTCACCGAGGGCAGCTTGGAACGCACGCTATTTACCATATCAATGTAGCGGCTGCCGATGAAGAGAATTTTAGGCTCGGCTTTATTGACCAGGTAGATTAGCTCGTCCTCCCTGATGCGGAAGTTCAGGGGCACGAAGATACCCCCCGCCCTCACCACGCCGAAACAGGCCTCCACATACTGGTTACAGTTAACCTCAAGGATGGCGGCGCGGTCTCCCTTCTCCAGGCCCAATCTATTTAGCGAATCGGCCAGGCGGTTTACCCTCTCCTTGAGCTGGGCATAGCTGTAGCGCTTACCCTCAAAGGCGATGGCGGTTCTCTCCGGAACCAGCATGGCTGACAGGTCAAGAAACTCGGTTATAATCATCCTTCTCTCCTAATCTATTTTTTTTGCCTTTCTCTTACCTTATCGACTATTCGGGACAGGGCCTCCCCGGCCTTAGCCTTAATCAGCACGGCCGCCTCTCCGTCCATGGGCGTGGAGCTCAGGTTAACGATAACCAGTTTGGCCCCGGCCTGGACGGCGTAGACGGGCATATAGGCGGCGGGGTAGACGACCAGGGTCGAGCCGACCACGATAAACAGGTCGCTGCCCGACGAACGGTTGCTGGCCTCGGTGAGCACGTCATGGGGCAGCTGCTCGCCGAAGAAGACGGCGTTGGGTTTGAGTATGCCGTGGCAGGCTTCGCAGTCGGGGATTTCCTCGCCCTCATCCAGCCTGAGTTTAATCTGCTCAAATGGATAGAGCTGGCCGCAACCCAGGCAGACCGCCCACTGCATATTACCGTGGAGCTCAAACACCTTATCGGCGGGCACCCCCGCCTTCTGGTGAAGGTTATCTATATTCTGGGTAATGACGCAGTCCAGCCGGCCCATCTTGTCCAGCTCGGCGATGGCGTAGTGGGCGGCGTTGGGCTTGGCCCCGGTGGTCAGGTGCCCCTCCCCCAGCATCCGCCACTGCTTTCTCCTGGCTTCGGGGTCGGCAACGAACTTCTGGTAGGTAAAGTCGTCGGGGTCAAAGCGTTCCCAGATACCGCCGGGACTGCGGAAATCAGGAATCCCCGATTCGGTACTGACGCCGGCGCCGGTGAAGACCACCAGCTTTTTGGCGCCGATAATCAGCCCGGCTACCTTTTCCGCCAGGGCATCCAGCTTGGGTTCTTCCAAAATGCCTCCCTGTTTCAATGAGTGATTGTGCCAGCCAGCCTGGCCTCTAATCTCAGCCCCTGCTCTAAAGTCAGGTCAAGCCCCCTGGTAATGGCCTGCTTGGCACCGGCTACCGCCACGGGGTCAAAGCCGGCAATTTTTTTAGCCAGCCGCTCGGCTTCGGTCATTAGCTCTTTACGGGGCACCACCCGGTTGACCAGCTTTAACTGTTTAGCTTCGTCAGCTTTAATCCAGCGCCCGGAGAGCAGTATCTCCAGGGCTTTAGCCCCGCCGATAACTCTGGGCAGGGTCTGGCTGCCGCCGGCGGCCGGGATTATCCCCAGCTGCGGCTCGGGTAACCCGAACTGGACATCCTCCGCCGCCAGCCTGATGTCACAGCAGAGGGCTATCTCCAACCCCGAACCGAGCACATAGCCGTGCAGGGCGGCAATTAGCGGCTGGGGCAGGCTCAAAAAAAGCCCCCAGACATCCCTCTCCCAGCGCACCTGCCGGGCGATGAGGGG
>Ga0315536_1001707_pt1 | contig 10922 bp, 8 predicted proteins | sample SalMarSW160230MG_FD_203093 | JGI IMG/M metagenome (GOLD analysis project Ga0315536, IMG submission 203093) | Salt marsh sediment microbial communities from the Plum Island Ecosystem LTER, Massachusetts, United States - Salt Marsh Sediment SW1602-30 ... | reverse complement strand
CGGTAATGTTCCTTGATGAGCCGTCCCAGACTGCGATGAAAACGTTTCATGCTTTTCGCCCAGGCTTTGTTTGTAAACATGATGATCACCCCGCCCGCCGATTGATGGACTGACGCTGTCTCATATAAATACACCTTAATAATAGGAAGAAATGATCCAAGCGCTATTCAGCTAATTAAAGTATATCATCGAAAAACAGCCTCGTCAAAAACGCGCGCGCTTTTTTATCCTTTGTTTTTAAGGATATTACGGCGCAGGGCCCAAGTTGCCCGTTTTTTTAATTTTTCCTGACCAGGTAAAAAAAATATTTGGCTTTATTTTATTTGCTCCCGCAGCGCTGCCGGCGTGCCATTTGCTTTTGTTCCTCCCGGTGCGCCCGGAAAGCCTGCATGCCCATCGCCGGATTTTCCTTCAGAATGAAGGCCTTGTCGGCCGGGATGGGCCCGCGGAGGATTTTTCCCGCTGTCAGGCGGCCCCGCCGTTATTCTTGCGGTTCCGTCTTCGTACGGCTTTTTTTACAAGCCGAGGCGGATTGACCTTCTTCCCTACGGTTCGCCACGGGCGGCTGGACCTGAAAGAGCAACTTTCGCTTGACAACCCACGCTCCGGTTTAGTACCATCTCCTCCATCTTTGCGTGGAGGGTTTGGCCGTGGCTTTGGAGCTGAACCGCGATCCGAAATATCTGTCCGACTTGGCCCTGCAGATTCGCAGACACATCGTCACCATGCTGGGAGCCGCCGGCTCGGGGCACACCGGAGGGTCGCTTTCCATCACGGATATTCTCACCGTCTTGTACTTCGCGGAACTGAGACATGACCCCCGAAATCCCGGCTGGCCCCTGCGGGACCGTCTGGTGCTTTCCAAGGGTCACGGCGCTCCCGCGCTGTATGCCACCTTGGCGCAGGCGGGGTATTTTTCCACCGAGATTCTGAAGACCTTGCGCAAGCTTGGCAGCAGCCTGCAGGGCCATCCCGACATGAATAAAACCCCGGGCGTGGAAATGTCCACCGGCTCCTTGGGCCAGGGGCTTTCCGTGGCTTGCGGCATGGCCGCGGCGGCCAAGACCGGGCCGGGCCAGTTCGCTTTCCGGGTTTATGCGCTTTTGGGCGACGGGGAACTGGACGAGGGACAGGTCTGGGAGGCGGCCATGAGCGCCCCGCATTTCGCCCTGTCCAACCTTTGTGCCATCGTGGATTACAACGGCCTGCAGATCGACGGCGAGGTCTGCCGGGTCATGAACCTGGAACCACTGGCCCAAAAATGGGCGGCCTTCAACTGGCGGGTTCTTCCGGTCGACGGCCACGATTACGGTCAACTCCTGGCCGCCTTGGACGCCGCGCGCGGGGAAACGAACCAACCCACGGTCATCCTGGCAAAAACCACGAAAGGAAAAGGAGTCTCGTTCACGGAGAACCAGGCTTGCTGGCACGGCATTGCTCCCAATGAGGAGCAGGTCTGCCACGCGCTGGACGAATTGGTGTGAGCGTCTCCTCAACCCGCCGAATGGAAAAAATCGCTACGCGAGATGCCTACGGCCAGGTTCTGGCCGAGCTGGGAGCCGAACACTCAGAGATCTACGTCTTGGATGCGGATTTGTCCTGCTCCACCAAGACGAATATCTTCGCCGCGAGGTTCCCCGAACGCTTCTTCAATCTGGGCGTGGCCGAGCAAAACATGATCGGCTGGGCCGCGGGCTTGGCCACCTGCGGCAAAGTTCCCTTTGCCTCCACCTTCGCGGTCTTCGCGACCGCCCGGGCGTACGACCAGCTGCGCAATTCCGTGGCCTTCCCGTCCCTGAATGTCAAATTGGTCGCCAGCCACTCCGGTCTCTCGGTCGGTGCGGACGGGGCTTCCCACCAGGCCATCGAAGACCTGTCGCTGATGCGCACCCTGCCCAACTTCACGGTCGTGGTCCCGGCGGACGGGCCGCAGGCGGCGGAGGCCACGCGCGCCGTGTATGCCCACCGCGGACCGGTCTACCTGCGTCTGGGACGGCCCAAAGTTGAAACCGTGGTCACGGATCAACCTTTCGTGCTCGGCCGCGCCCAGAGCCTGCGTTCCGGGTCCGACGCGACCATCGTGGCCTGCGGCACCCTGGTCCGGGAGGCCCTGCTGGCCGCCGAGCGTTTGGGCCGGGAAGGACTCAAAATCCGCGTGCTGAATCTGCACACCCTCAAGCCCTTGGACGCCGAAGCGATCCTGCAAGCAGCCCGTGAAACGCGCGCGCTGCTCTGCGCCGAGGAACACAGCATCATCGGGGGCCTGGGCAGCGCCGTGGCCGAAGTCCTGGCCGAGGCCGGCTCGGGGATCCCCTTCCGCCGCCTGGGCGTGAACGACATGTTCGGCGAATCCGGCGAACCGGAGGAACTCTTCCGGAAATTCGGCCTGGACGCGGACAGCGTGGCGGCGGCCCTCAAGTCCCTGTTATCCTAACCCTTCCTCCCCCGGCTCGGACCGGGGCGTTTCCCGCTTGGCCTCCGGCGGCAGGTTCTGGCCGCGCCTTTGCTCCCAGGCTTTCTCAAACACCGTTACGATTTCAGGATCGAATTGGCTGCCCGCCATTTTCCTCAGCTCGGCCAGCGCCTGACCCGCGGTTCTCGCCTTGCGGTAGGTCCGGTCGCTGGTCATGACATCAAAGGCGTCGGCCACGGCCAAAATTCTCGCCCCCAAGGGGATCGCCCCCTGCCGCAGGGCGTCCGGATAGCCCGCGCCGTCGAAATGCTCGTGATGGTGGCGGATGATGCCCAGAATGTCCCAGGGGAACTCCACGGTTTCCAGAATGCGTTCCCCGATCCGCGGATGATCCTTGATTTTCTGGTACTCCGCCGCCGAGAGCTGCCGGGGTTTGAGAAGAATTTTCTCCGAGATGCCGATTTTCCCGATGTCATGCAGCAGGCCCGCGATGGTGATGGCCTCGACCTGTTCCGCCGGCAGGCCCAGCTGCTCGGCGATGAGAACCCCATAGGCCGACACCCTCTCCGAATGGCCCCGGGTGTATTTCTCCCGCGCGTCCACCATGTCCGAAATGACCTGCACGATGGAAAAATAGCTGCGGTGCAGCTTGGCGTAGAGGTTGGCGTTCTGAATGACGACCGTGGCCTCGGAAGCCAGGGTGCGGAAAAGGCGGACGTCGTTCCCGGAAAAACCTCCGCTCTCCTTTTTGTTGGCGGCCCATAACACGCCCAGAGTCTGCTCGCCGCTGCGCAGGGGCACGGCCATCAGGTTGCGCAATTTGAAGATGCCCTGGAATTCCTCGCGGACCTTCGGCTCGGCTTCGGCCTCGTTGGTGTAAAAGGGACGCGCTTCCCGGAAGACCTGCGCCGAGAGCTTGTTTTCGTCCAGGGTCGCGTGCAGGGCCGCCAATTGCTCCTCCACGGCGCCGATGGCTTCCTTCTGCGCCACCAGCGCGCGGCGCGACTCGTCCCAGAACATGAACCAGCATTTTTCCACGTTGAGAATGGCGCTCACGCGCTCCACGATCTGGGCCAGGGCGCCGCTCAGGTTGGACATTTCGCTGATGACCTGGGCCACTTCGTACAGGCCCAGGAGTTCCTGGGCCTTCTGCTTGGTCTCGTTGAACAGGCGCGCGTTTTCTATGGCCATGGCCGCCTGGTTGGCCAGCGTTTTCAGCAGCACCAGTTCATCGCGGCCGAAGGCCTTCGCCTGCTTCGCGAACAGGTGCATGACGCCGATGACCTTGTTCTTGACTTTCAGGGGCATGGCCGCCAGCGAAACCACGCCCTCCTTCGCCAGCGGGTCCGCCAGCAGGCCCGCCCCGGCGGCGATGGTCCTGGCCAGTTGGGGTTCCCCCTGCTCCAGGGCCTGAGCGGTCAGCGGCCCGGCCAGGGGCTGCCCGCGGTCGGCGGGCTGCAACCCCAAGCTGGTCTGAAAGACCAGGCGCTGGAATCGGGGATCCTTAAGCCAGATGTCACCGGCCTGGTAATGCAGGGCCTTGGTGATTTCCAGGATGATCAGGCGCAGGAGGATGTCCAGTTCCAGGGTGGCGTTGATATTCTGCGCGATCTCGGAAACCGCCGAAGACTGCCGGATGCGCTGCTCCAGCAGGCGCCGCTGTTCCAGAGCGGCCAAAGCCATGCCCGCCAGGTGCCCGAAGGAATCCAGCCGGGCGATATCGGCCGGCCCCCAGATTTGCCCCCGCCGGGCGGCCAGCAGCACCGCGGCTCCGCCCGCTCCCTTGGGACCCAGGCGCAGCAGAAGCGCATTTTCCGGTTCGGGATGCGTTCCCAGGCCGCGCCACATTTGCTGCCACAGAAGCCGCAGCGCCGGAGACGCCCGGCCGGTCCCCGTTCGTCCTCCCGCAGGGTCAGCACGGCGGATTCCTCCCGGCGCGGACCACAGACGGATTTGGCCTTCGCCGGGCAAACGCTGCAACAGCTGCCCGGCGGGAAACTTCTCCGGTCCGTAAGGTCTGGAGGGAACGGCCGCGCGGACGGCCTGCGGGGTCTGGCGCAGGTGCACCCAGACCCAGGCCCGGCGCGCGCGGCACAAGCGCTTGGCCTCGTGCGCCAGCAGGTTCGCCAACTGGACCGGATCCTTGCAGGCCAGGACCCGGCGGCCGAACCGGTCCGCCGGCCACGCGCGCGGCGGCGGGGCATTTTGCGAAATTGATTTGCGGATTCGCCGGCTCATGGGTGGATCGGCTGCCTAGGCACCGGTTTCCTGTTCCAGCCAATCCAAATAGGCCTGCGACCCCGCCGTCACGGGCAGGGCGATGATTTCCGGCACTTCGTAGGGATGAATTTCCCTGACGCGGGCGGCCACCCTGGCCACGTGGGTTTCGCGGGTTTTCACGAGCAGCAACTCTTCCGCGGCCCGCTCCACCTTCCCGCGCCAGTGATAGATCGACCATAATCCGGGGACAACATTGACGCAAGCGGCCAGGCGCTCGGCGATCAGCGTTTCGGCGATGCGCTGCGCCTGTTCCCGGTCGGGAACCGTTACCAAAACCACGCAATACCCCATGCTGCCTCCCCTGAAGGAACGGTGCGCGCCGGCGGCCGGCGCCCTGCGATCATGACCGAATCACCACTCCGGCGTAACCCACGACCCGCCGCGTGTCTCCCGAAGCTTCGGCCGAAGTGGCGTAGCGGACGCATTCGGCCGTTTTGCCTCCCAACCGCCGGGCGGCGGTCAGCAGGGCCGCGACCGGCGCCACGCCGCACATGCTGATTCCCCGGGACAGCACCACCTGGAGCAGTCCTTCCGGGTCGAGCGCCTCGACCCGCTCCAGGGCCAGATGATCCACCTGCCGGGTATGCTCCTCATCGGCAAAATGATTCATGTCCGAGGAGGCGAGCAGGACGACCCGTCGCCCACAGGCCCGCACCACATCCGCCAAGGCCTCCCCCAACGTGCGCAACACCGCCGCGTCCAGGGTGGCCAGGGCGATGCAGACGATCGTGAAGTCGGTCTGGCTTTTTTGCAAAAACGGCAGCTGCACTTCCAGAGAGTGTTCGCCGGCATGCGCGGCCTCGTTTTCGCGGGCCGCGCGGCACCGTTCCAGGATCGCGTCGCGCAGCGCGGGGTCGCAGGGAACTTCTCCCAAGGGAGTCTGCCAGGCGCGGGCGGGCGAGACGGCCACGGGTACGCCGCGCCCCGTGTGGTTGGGCCCTAATAAGATGAATGCCTCGGCCGGCTCCAGGCGGGCGAAGACCTCAGCGGCCACGCGGCCGGAATACACATAGCCCGCGTGGGGCACCACGGCCCCCAGGCAGGCTTTCGCCGGGGGCGCCGGTTTGGGCCAGAGACCCTGCAGCTCCTGCAGGAGCTGCCCGGAATGCGCGGCGTAAAAACTTCCGGCCACAACGGCTTTTCGAATCATGACCCTCACCTGCCTGCCGGCTGGACCGGCCCCGCCGCGGACGGCCCGCGGACGGCACAATCATTGACAGGGGGTGGCGATTGTGCAACAGTGAATCCATGCCCCTGTTTCGCTGGCGTTGGCTAACCTGGTTGCCGGCGTTCGCCTTGCTGGCCGGCAGCGTCTGGGCGGTCGAGATTCTGAAAGACCGGCCCACCACCTTGATTTACCCGCCGTTTTGGCATACCCCGCTGGGCGTACACCGCGGCACGCCGGAATTGCTCGCCCTGTTCATCGGCGCGCGCGCGCATTTTTCCTCCCCGCAGAGCCTCGCGTGCACGCATCTCCTGAGCGCAACGGAAGAACGCTCCGCGCCCGGGGACGATTTCCGTCTCACGGTCCTGGGAGCCAATACGGGCGAAGGCGACGTGATCTACAATCCCAGCCTGACCCGTCTGGAAGTCCTGGGCGACCGGGAGGCCCATCCCGGCCTCTTTACCAGGCCCACGGGCGCGGCCTTCGCTCCGGACGGTACCGCCTGGGTGAGCGACCCGGCGCAAGCGCGGATCGTGCGGCTGCGTCCGCAATCCGGACTCTTGGTTCCCGCCGGCGAAGTGCCTCCGCCTCCCGGAGGCTGGCTGCAGCCCTGGGGGGTGGCTTTCGATTCCGCGGGCCGCGCTTATGTTTCCGATCCCGGGCGGAGTCTGGTTTTCATTTATTCCAGCTCCGGGCGCTGGCTGCAAACCCTGGGGCCGGTTCTGGCCGGCGGCGTGCGTCTGGAGGCGCCGCGGGGCCTGGCCGTTACGGACGCCGGGGAAACCTGGTCCTTTTATCACGACGATTATCTGTTTGTCTGCGACCGGGACGGACGCCGGCTGCTGCGCCTGGATCCCCGGCATCCCGAAAGAGGCGTTCAGGTGACTGCGGACTTGGAAAACCTGCCCGCAGGCCCCAGCCCGCCCCGTTGCGCCTGGCTGGCCTTGGACTATTATGAAAACCTTTGGGTCACGGATGAACAACGCTGCCAGGTCCACAAGTTCACCCGGCATCTGGAATACCTGGTATCCTACGGCGGGCCGGGATCCGGCGACGGCTTGTTCGACCGGCCGACCGGCATCGCCCTCTACCGCCACTTCGGGCAGGTGTTCATCGCCGACCGGCAAGGCGCCCACTACTTCTGGATCGGAACGGATATCCTCGACCCCGCGGTCGGCTGGCTGCAACGTCCTGCCGGCTTGGTCAGCGTCCGTTTCCTGCTGACCGAGCCCTCCCTGCTGACCCTGACCGTACGCGCGCCGGGCAGGGCGCCGGAAACCGTGTGCACGCGGCGCCTGTATAATTCGGGCCCGCAGACGGAGACCTGGCGCATCCCCGAAGCCTGGCGGGACCAGCCCCTGGAATTCGTTTTCACGGCCGAGGCTACCTATTCCACGCGCGAGCACTTCGCCAAGCGCGTTTCCCTGCGCTGGCGGCAGGAATAGTCCCGCCGGGTTCCGCTTCGTGCCCCGGGCTTCGGTCCGCGCCCTTAATCCCCTCCCGTGATCGTGATTTCCACCCGCCGGTTCCGGTAGGCTGCGCGCGCGTTTCCGCGCACGACCGGAGACCGGGTGCCCCGCGGTTTGATGAGAATACGGGTCATGGAAATTTTATGATAGGCGGTCAGGTAGCGCGCCACGGCCTCGGCCCGGGATTTGGACAAAATCAGGGCGTTGTCCTTCTCCCCCACGGGGTCGCAGAACCCTTCGATCATGACCTTGGCGCGGGGATTGCTTTGAATGTACCTCGCCGCCTCGGCGATTTTTTGGGACGCTTCCGGCGTGACTTCGGCCCGCCCCAGATCGAAGAGAATGTCTCCGAATTTTTTATGCACCGTTTTCTCGGCCGTAGACTTTGCGCCGGGCGCCTCGTTCCCCGCGAACAAATATCCCTGGGCCGTCTCCTTGTCGTTGTTGACGTCATAGAGGTTGAGGCGGTAGCGGATTTTCCGGACATCGGCCACGGTCTTTCCCTGCCGGTCGCGGGTATCCCATTTGATCAACGCCGGCTGGCCTTTCCCGCGGAAGGCCTTGACGGCTTTACCGCGCGTATCATACAGGACGAGGGTCCACTTAAGCACGCGGGGTCCCGCCGACCGCTTCACACGCAGCAGCACTTCCTGCGCGGCGCCGGCGCCGATGGCACCCTTGCGTATTTCCACGCCCACACTCAGGCTCTGCTTGAGCAGGGAGCGCATGGCCAGCTCGCCCTCGCTCATGTTATGGGCGGCTGCCACGGCGCCGCCCCCGCTTTCCCCTCCGACCGTGAAGGCCATCTGGGGTTGTAAAACCGGCCTGGTGGATTTCGGCCCTTCCGCCGCCCCGCCGCCGGCCGGAGCTCCGTGGCGCGTGAGCGCAGCGAAATCCATGCCCAGGGAAATGTAGTGGGCCGTGCCGAGTTCGCCCTGTGGCGCGAAGGTGTATCCGAGACGCCAGCCGGAAAGATCAAAGCCCAAGCCGGCGGTGATGCCGCTGCCGGAGCCCGCGCTGGCCAGCTCGGACATCACGTATCCCCCCCGGATGAAAATCATGTCCAGCAGGCCATACTCCAGGCCGGCGTGATAGAGCATCTGCTGGGGAGCCGGAAACGGCACCTCGAGTCCCAGAGAGAAATCGAGCCGGTGTCCTTTGGCCAAGACGGCCCGGTAGGCCGCACCCAGGCTGGCGCTCATGGGCAGGGTATAGCCCTGGACCGGGAGGCCGAGATTGGCCAGCGCCACGCCCAGTACGATTCCCTCCGGCTCCTGCAGTTTCCACTGCAGGCCGGCGTCCACGGCCAGGGTCATGGCGGAAAAATCCCCCAGGGATTCCGCCACGAGCTTGCCCGCGCCCCCGAAGGCCAGGCCCCAGGAAGTGGACATGCCGTATCCGAAGTTGACGCCGTACATGGACAGCGACAAGGTGGTGCCGTCCCGGACCACGGAGCCGTCCGACGCCGCCTCGGTCTTCTCGATTTCGCCCAACCCGAGATACGTGAAACTGACGGCCCCCATGCCGTTGCCGAGCGGCATTCCGAACAGCAGGGTCTCCTGGGTGACCGACTGGATCCAGCTGGTGTGAAAAAACTCCAATTGCATCTGGTCCTGCGCGGCCAGCCCGGCGGGGTTCCAGAACAGGGACGCCAAGTTGTCGGTCAAGGCCGCGCCGGCGCTGCCCATGGCCGGAATGCGCGTGCCGATCCCCAGCAACAGCTCGGGCATGGCCACCTGCGCGAAGGGATAATTCTCCTGCAGGTCCGCCGCCCCCGCTCCGGGCGCCCAGCCCAGCAGCAGCCCGGCCGCCAAGCCGAGCGCCAAACGTCCATGTCTGCACGGAAAAGGTTTCATGCGCCTCTTCAAGGTGATGATTCCGTCCGTCCGGCCGCCCTGCCGGCCGTACCGCCTGGCACCGGACTCACCGCGGCGTAATCACGATTTTTTTGCTTTCCAAAGTGAACTGCCTGCCGTCCGTGGCGAGGTACCGGAAGCGGTAGAAATAGACTCCCGGGGCCACGCCGGCGATGTCCCAGCTGGTGACCTCGTTGACGCCGGCCCGTTTGTTGTGGTCCTCCAGGTGGGCCACCCGGAAGCCGCGCAAATTAAAAACATCGATCGTGACATCCGCCGGCTCGTCCAGGTTGTAGCCGAAGTACACCAGGCCCCCCGAGGCGGGATTCGGATACACCACCACTTTGCCGCTGGGCAGGAGCGGGGGCGTGAGCGTGGAAGTGACGGTGATGGACGGCGTGGAGGTGATGGTCGGAGTAATCGTGATGGTCGGCGAAATGGTCGGCGTGAGCGTGCGGGTGGCGGACTGGGTCGGCGTGGGCGTGAAGGTCGGGGTCCGGGTCCGCGTGGCGGTGATGCAGTGACACTCCACGTCGTCCACGTACATCATTTTCGGGTCGCTATACCCGTCGTCTACCACACGGAAATTAATGGTCACATCCTGATTGGAATAGGGGGCCAGGTTATACGTGTATTGCGTCCAGGTAGGATCATTGCTGTTGACCTTGAACAGGGTATAACTTAAGGGACCGCTCAAGGTCGCCTCCTGGTAATTGAAAATCGGATCCCCGGTGGGGCCCTGCCCGTAGAAGGAACAATAGGCCGTCAAGGTCGCGATGACCGAATCCGCGGGCACGTGGAAGGTTTGCCGCAACTGGGTATCATCGGCCCAGGAATCCACCGTATCGCCGATTGCCGCTGCCGGAGGGGCGGCATGGGAGCGCACGGAGCTGGTCACGGGGATCGGACTGCCCGTCCAATTCCAAAACTCGAGACCATTGTTGTTGGAGGAGGAAAAATCGCCGTTGAGGATGACGTTGGCCGCGCCGGAGAAGCGCGGCAGGAAGCACAGCAGACAAAAAAAACCCGCAATCAGGTGGTGGGTGCGACAGCGCATTTCATGGTCCCCGCGAAGGTTTTCATCAATTATAGTCCATACCGTAGGGGGCGCGCAATAGCGCTTCCGTGATTTTGGCGGCAGGTTGCGGAAATGCTCCGTCCCGCGCAGCCGGGGAGCCAAAATATCAGGAATGAACGGGATTGACGGGGTTCGCCAACGCGCGCGCTGGTCCCGGGAAGAGAATCCGGCTTATTTAAACCGGAGCAGCAGGGACAGGCGGTGCTGATGGGCGCCCAGTTCGGAAAGGTCGTAATAAAAAGCGTAATCCAATTCCCAGTCGCGGGGGCGGTAGGAGGCGCCGGCCGTGACGGCGTCGCCGTCGAAACCCGCGCGGGCGGCCACGTCCCGGAGGAACCAATACTCGGCGCCCGCGTGAGCCCTGAACCGGGAATACTCGGTAACATCGAAATCCAGTGCGATAATCAGGTGGTTGTAGTACAACTCCTCCTCGGAAGGCAGGAACTTCAAGGCCGCACCCGCCTTGACATTGATCAAGGAGGCGTCCACGCTGCGGTACGCGGTGTTCCAGTACACGCGCTGAAAGAGGTTTTGCACGTTGACGCCCAGCGTGTGCTCCCAGGAAAGCACAGGCTGCCACAAGAGGGCCAGGTCCAATCCATGCCCCCAGGCGGAATAGGTATCGATTCCCTGCTGCAGGACCTTCAGGTTGGCGCCCACG
>Ga0315536_1001706_pt1 | contig 10927 bp, 10 predicted proteins | sample SalMarSW160230MG_FD_203093 | JGI IMG/M metagenome (GOLD analysis project Ga0315536, IMG submission 203093) | Salt marsh sediment microbial communities from the Plum Island Ecosystem LTER, Massachusetts, United States - Salt Marsh Sediment SW1602-30 ... | reverse complement strand
CGCACCTTTGATGTGGAGACCCAGCGCTCAGCGGGACACGTCGGGGAGGCAGTCATCACCCCTATGGAGGGAGAGGGTAAGGGCACCTTCTTCGAGTATCTTCCCGCTCAGACGCCTATCCTGTTCGACAACCCCCTCGAGGCCGAACACGAGGCGCAGGAATTCTGGGAAGGGTTGAAAAAAAGCGGCCGAGAGGATCGCTATCTCTCGCCTGATAGGGTCATGACCATGATCCGGGAGAGGCCCCTGGCCGAGATTGGGGGCTGGGCGCTCACCTCACCGGGGGGTCCAGTTTCTCACCGCGTCACACTCCGCTCCTCCTCCAACGAGGAGCTTTCCAGGGGGATCAGGGTGTCGGGGCTGAAGATCCTGACGCACGAGGCCCAGGGATGGCTGGAGGGAAGGTGGGCGGTCTATATCACCGCGCAGACCCCGGGGCAAGGGAAGCGGCTCGTGGAGCTCCTTGAGGACTTCGGGTTGAAAAAAGTGGGCATGAAGGATTCCTTCCCCCCCCATCCCTTGAAGGATCGCGGCCGCCTGACGATTGTGGTAGGGGACCTCAAGGCCGGTTTCCGCCTCCCCACCGAGGGGATCGCGGTGGTGACCGAGGAGGAGATCTTCGGCCTGAAGCGAAAGGTCGGCCACGGCAGGCGGGCCCAGCCGACACCCTTTACCACCTATGAGGACCTCAGGGGCGGGGATCATGTGGTCCACGTCGATTACGGGATAGGGCTCTACCGGGGGTTGGTGAGGCTGGGAGCCCCCGGAGGTGGCCCTGGCCAAAGGGCCACCTCCGGTTTGGCCAGGGAAGGGGTAGAGAACGATTATCTTTTTATAGAATACGAGGGAGGGGATAAGCTCTATGTCCCGGTCGACCGGTTCAATCTGGTCCATAAGTATATCGGGACGGGTGAGAGCCCACCTCAGCTCGACAAGTTGGGGGGGCATGCCTGGCAAAGGACCAAAAAACGGGTCAAGCGGGCGGTCCAAGAAGCGGCCAGAGAGCTCCTGGATATCTACGCCGCCCGCAAGGCTTTCCAGGGGTTCGCCTTCTCCCCTTGTGATGCCTACGTTAAGGAGTTTGAGGCGGGCTTTCAGTATGAAGAGACGCCCGATCAGGGGGAGGCCATCGAGCGGGTGATGGAGGATATGGAGGCGCCGAGGCCTGCAGATCGCTTGGTCTGCGGAGATGTGGGATACGGGAAGACCGAGGTGGCCATCCGGGCGGCCTTCAAGGCGGCCCTGGACAACAAGCAGACGGCCGTGCTGGTCCCCACCACGGTCTTGGCCCAACAGCACCACGCGACCTTTGCTGCCCGACTCCACGGCTACCCCGTGGTGGTGGAGAGTTTGAGTAGGTTTAAGTCCCGTGCCGAGCAGGGGGAAATCCTGCAGCGCCTGAGAGAAGGAAAGATCGACATCATCATCGCCACCCACCGCCTCCTTCGACCTGATGTCTCTTTTCGGGATTTGGGGCTCTTGATCATCGACGAAGAGCATCGCTTCGGCGTCTCCCACAAAGAGCGCTTAAAGGAGATGAAGAAATTGGTGGACTGCATCACCCTCACCGCCACCCCCATCCCCCGCACCCTACAGATGTCGCTTGTCGGGATCAGGGATCTGAGCTTGATCACCACCCCTCCCCCCAATCGCCAGTCCATCCGCACCCACCTCATCACCTTTGACCAGGAAGTGATCAAAGAGGCCATCCTTACCGAGGTCGGCAGGGGCGGCCAGATCTTCTTTGTGCACAACCGGGTGCGGGATATCGACGCCATGGCTTCCCTTGTGCAGGAGTTGGTTCCTGGAGTCCGTCTTGCCATCGCCCACGGCCAGATGCGGGAGCGGGCCTTGGAGGGGGTAATGATGCAGTTTGTTCGAAGAGAGATCGACCTTCTGGTCTGCACCAGCATCATCGAGTCGGGACTGGACATCCCCAATGCCAATACCATCATCATCAACCATGCAGAGCGCTTTGGGTTGGCGGACCTTTACCAGCTCAGGGGAAGGGTGGGGAGATCCGCCGAGCGGGCCTATGCCTACTTGATCGTCCCGCCCCGGCAGCACCTCTCCCGCGAGGCCCTCAAGAGGTTGCGGGCCATTCAGGAATTGAGCGAATTGGGTTCAGGGTTTCGGCTGGCCATGCGGGATTTGGAGATCAGGGGGGCCGGAAACCTCTTGGGCCACGTTCAATCGGGGCACATCGCCGAGGTGGGTTTCGAGTTCTACAACACCCTCTTGGAAAAGGCCATGAGGGAGCTCAAGGGGGAAGAGGTGCAAGAGCGGGTAACCCCTGAGATACATATCCCCATCGAGGCCTTCATCCCGGCCGAATATATCTCCAACGACAACCAACGTCTCCTTTTCTACAAGAGATTGTCCGCCCTGCAAGACGAGGATGAGATCGAGGAGATCACCGGCGAGTTGCAAGACCGCTTCGGCCCGTTCCCGGCACCTTTATTGAACCTCCTGGAGGTCATCAGGCTCAAGATATGGTTGGGCACCTTCTCGATTCAGAGATTCGAGCTCAGGGATAACCGGGTGGTATTGACCTTTGCCCCCGAGGGGGCGATCTCCCCGGAAAAGGTGGTGAATCTCATCGAGCAGGGGGGCGGCAAGTACCAATTGACCCCGGACATGAAGTTGCTCTATATGCCCGAAGGGAGGGAGTGGCGGGAGGTACTGGATGAAACGAGAAACATCTTGCAAGGGCTGGTGTGATATGATAGCCTCTTGCGAACAGGAGTGGATATAACGTGATGCTCAAAGGTACGGTATGGTGGGTGTTACCCCTCCTCTTTTTCCTATTCTCCCCATTATCATGTGAGAAGGTCCAACCCCTGAATAAGGAGGAGTTGGTGAGGGTAAACGACCGTGTGATCACCCTGGAGGAGTTCGAACAGGAGATGGAGCAACTCCCTCCTCAGCTCAAGACATTGATGGTCGAAGAAAAAGGGAGGAAGGGATTTTTGCAAAACGTCATAGAGCGGGAACTCCTCTTACAAGAGGGGGTACGGAAGGGGTTTGACAAAGATGACAAAGTCCTGAACAAGGTGGAACAATTTAAAGAGGGTTTGATTATCGAGACTCTGATAGAAGAACTCTGCGCGGGGAAGGATAAGGTCAGCGACGAGGAGGTAAAGGCCTACTATGAGGAGAACAAGGAGAAGTACCTGTTGGGGGAACGAGTACGCGTCAGACATATCATGGTAAAGACCCGCGAGGAGGCCCAGGAGATAAAAAAGCGGTTGTATCGAGGAGAGGACTTTGTCACCCTGGCGAAACAATACTCTATCTGGCCCACCAAGGAGAGGGGAGGAGATTTGGGCTATATCGAACGGGGGGTGGTGCACAAATCGTTCGAACGGGCCGCCTTTGCCTTGAAGAACCGGGGAGACCTCAGCGACATCGTCGAGACGGAATTTGGTTTCCACATCATCCGTTTAGAAGACAGAGTGAAGCGTCATCAGCTCACCTTTTCCGAAGCCAAAGATGACATCAGGAAATTACTGAAAGAAAAGAAAAGAAAAGCCATACTTACTACCCACCTGGAAGAGCTGCGTAAGGGAGCCCAAATCCATATTAATGAGAAATTGTTGACGGAGGAGGAGAAAGAGGGTACATGAGATATTACCACGAGGTTCTCATCTCCCTCTTCGTAATCGCGACTGTTGTTGCGCTGAGCTCATGCAAGAGCAATATGCCGTCACACATAGTAGCGGAGATTAACGGAGATACCATTACCGTTGAGGAATTCTCCGCAGAACTCTCCCCTTTCATTGAGGGCTACCACCTCTCTCCCTCAGCGCAAGAGGAAGCGGCGTTAAAGAACCTAAAACAGGCCCTCTTGGATCAGCTCATCGAAAAAAGGCTTATACTCAATGAGGCCCAGCAGATGGGGATTACGGTGAGCGATGATGAACTAGAGGAGGCCTTTGCCTCCATTCAAAGGAGTTACCCTCAAGGCGGGTTTGATGAGGTCGTGCGCGATGAAGCGGCCCTTCACCGATGGAAAGAGCGGCTGCACCAGCGGCTTGTGATCGAGAAGGTTATCAATAGGGTCTCTCAGGTTACCGTCCCTCTCGATGAGGATGTTTTGCGCAAATATTATAAGGAACATCAATCGGAGTTTATGGTACCTGAGCAGGTGAGGGTACGACAGATCGTGACCAAAGATCGCCAAACGGCAGAGAGCGTCCTCAGTAAGGTTAAGCGGGGGGATTCCTTCGAGGAGTTGGCGAAGAGACACTCCGTTGCTCCCGAGGCCGAACAGGGGGGTGATCTGGGATTCTTCGGCCGGGGGGATATGCCGGAAGAGTTTGATGTGGTCTTTTCTTTGCAGGCGGGAGAAACGAGCGAAATTGTACAGAGCCCCTATGGATATCACATCTTTCAGGTCGTGGCCAAAGAGGGGCGATCCGAATTAAACTTTGCCGAGGTGAAAGATCGGATCAGAGAGATAGTCGTGAGAGAAGAGGAAGAGAAGATCTTCCAAGATTGGCTGAAAAAGGTCAAGAAAAAGGCGATTATCAGAATAAATACAAAGGCCTTGGAGGAACTACGAATTCCTCCTCCCCAGGAAAAAGAAAACAAAGAAAATCAATAAAGGGGGCGCTGGATCATGGTGAAGAGGATATTCCACATTATACTTATCTTTTGTGTGTTAATGCCTTTCCCCGCCATGGGGAAGGTGTACGATCGAGTGGTAGGGGTGGTGAATGGCGATATGATCACCCTCTCCGACCTCGATACGGCCATGCCGTACTATGGGATGGCGAACCTTCTTGATGAAGGGAATCCTTTAGATAAAGAAATCAGACTGAGACAGGCGCGCAAGGAAGTCTTGGATCTGTTAATCGAGGAGAAACTCTTACAAAGCGTGGCCAGGCGGTTTGGCATCACGGTCGATGACGAAGTAATAGACAAGGCCATTGAGCGGATGAAGCAAGATGGGAATATAAGCGATGAGCAGGTAAAAAAAGAACTCGCCGAGCAGGGGTTCACGGTAGAGGGGTATCGTCACTTTCTCGCCGTACAGATCAGGCGGGCCAGAATCATTGAGGCCGCCATCAAACCCCAAGTATCCATGACTGAGGAAAGAGTGCGGAATTATTATCAAAGCCACGCAGATAGCTATCTGATGCCCGAGGTAAAAATCAGCCAGATATTGATCCAAGTCCCCTCTGAGCCAACTGCCAAGGATTGGGAGCAAGCCAAGAAGAAGATGACAAGGGTCCTGGAGAGACTCAACAAAGGGGCGACGTTTGCAGAGACGGCCGCCCTCTATTCGGATGATGCCCCCTCAGCTAGCTCAGGAGGAGATCTCGGGTTTTTTAAAAAAGGCGAGATGCTTTCGATGCTTGAAGGGGTGGTCTTCAATATGGCCGTGGGGGAAGTAAGCGGCGTTGTTCAATCCTCCCAGGGCCTCCATCTCTTCAAGGTGACGGAGAAAAAGCAAGGGTCGGTCCTCCCCTTCGAAGAAATAAAGAACCGGGTCATGGAGGATTACTACCGCGAAGAGGTCATAAGGCTCTATGCCAAGTGGCTGGAGGATTTAAAGTCGCACTCCGACGTGGAGAAAAAACTCTAAATCCCACCCCCTGTGACTATACGCATGACATGCCCTCTCCCCTGATCGCCATAACCATGGGCGACCCTGCCGGTATAGGACCGGAGATCATCGCCAAGACCATAGATGAGAAAAGGGTCTTTGCTGAGTGCCGGCCCGTGGTGTTGGGTGACGAAGGTATATTAACGTATACCACTCGATGGTTGAAAAGCTCTGTTACGATCAAAAGGATCGAGGGACCTGAGGAAGGGGTATTTGAGGCGGGGACCCTGAATCTCATCCCCCTGAGCAATCTCACCCCTGAGGAGGTTCCCCTTGGCGCTCCCCAGAAGAAGGGAGGTGAGGCGGCCTATCGATATATCGAGAGGGGGGTCCAGTTGGCACAGGGGGGCAGCATTGACGCCGTGGTGACGGCCCCTATCAGCAAAGAGGCCCTCAATGCGGCCGGCTATGCCTTCCCCGGCCACACAGAACTCCTGGCGTCACTGACCGGGGCGGAATATCCGGTGATGATGCTGGCAGGCCCCCGGTTGCGCGTGGTCCTGGTGACCATCCATCTCCCCTTACGAGCGGTCCCCGCTGCCCTTTCTACAGAGCGGATCTCGAGGACCATCAGAATCACCGATCAGGGCTTGAGGGAATATTGGGGGATCGCATCCCCCCACGTGGCCGTGGCAGGGCTCAACCCCCATGCCGGCGAGGGTGGCCTCTTCGGCTCCGAAGAGAGGGAAGTTATCATGCCCGCCATAGAAGAGTGCCGTCACGCGGGCATGGCTGTCGATGGTCCCTTTCCCCCTGACTCCCTCTTTTACCACGCCGCTTCTGGGAGGTATGATGCCGTTGTATCCATGTATCATGATCAGGGTCTGATACCTTTGAAACTCCTCCACTTTAGAGACGGCGTGAACATCACCCTGGGATTGCCCATCATCAGGACCTCTGTTGATCATGGGACAGGATATGATATAGCCGGTCGTGGAGTGGCCGATCCCCTGAGCCTCATCAACGCCATCCTGACGGCAGCGACAATGGCCACGGCTAAGAAGGGAAAGGGGTAACGGTTTGAGATCCCACGGCTTGCGCGGTTATCTCGATGATCTCTACGATAGATTGCAAGAGAGATTGTGGTAACGTTATGGATGTCACAAGGAAGAAAATTGAGCGGATCATCATTACCGGTTTATTAGACGAGTACAAGAAGGCACAGGCATATTGCCAGGCGAATGGTTTCCGCATCATTCAGGCCAATCCGCGACTGACCGATGAAAAATATCAGCACAAGGTCACCAGTTTTGAGATCGTGGCAGAAAAGGAGTCTGAGGGGGGATAAAATCCGTGTGCTTCTATACTGAGGACGACAAGGGGGGAGGGTGAGCAGTGAACTGGATCCTGGATGTAGATACCGCCCTTTTGCGTCTTTTTAACCTGGAGCTGACCCATCCATTGCTCGATCGGGTTATCCCCCTTTTTTCTGATTTTGATTTGTGGAAGGTTCCCCTGATTTTCCTTGTAATATTCATCGTGGTCAAAGAGCGCCTCAAGGGGGTCCTCATTGTGGTCGGCCTCGGTTTGACCATCCTGCTCAGCGAGGCGATGAGCACCATGATAGTAAAGGAAATCATAGACCGGGTCAGACCATGCCACATCCATGAGTGGATGCGTCTCATAGAGGGGTATTGCCCCAAGTCCCCCGCCCTTCCCTCAAGCCACGCCACGAACATCGTGGCGGGGATCACGTTTTTATCATTTTTCTTTCCGCGATGGCTCTTTGTGATGGTACCCCTCGCCCTCCTCGTCGGATATTCCCGGGTATACCTGGGCGTCCACTATCCCTTGGATGTCGTCGGGGGGGCGATACTGGGGGCAGGATGCGGCTGGGCGGTCTTTACGGTCTTAAAAAAGTTCGTCTTTCCAAGAGTTGGTATTGAGTTGAAGCCCGCCCACGCTACCGCAGACGAGGAATCTTCGGTCACGAGGCGCGAATCTCACTAATACCTTGCGGAGGTAAGCGCTCACAGACGGTAGCTGTGAAGGTTATGTTTGTTGCGAAATGCGTGCTGCCTCATGCCCGTTGCCGGCGGTCAGATGACAAGCTCTTGGAGGTCTGGGTCTTCACGCTCTTCCTCTTTGGGTGTTACATCTTTCTTTTCTTCCCGGGGAGGGCCGATGGAGAGCGTCTGATCCAACGGGTCCACGGAGAGTTGCACGTCACTGGCGATCTCGTATTGCTCGAGGGTGAGGAACTTTGAGTTGTACATCAACCCCACGACGGTCTTATAACGCTCCAAGGCCCGTTCGGGATACTGGAGGGGGTTGTACCGTGTGGGGCTGGGAATAATGGCCGCCAGGAGGACAGACTCAAAAAAATCCAGCTCGGCAGGAGACTTACGAAAATAGTACCAGCTTGCCATTCCCACCCCATATACGCCCGGCCCCCATTCGATCACATTGAGGTATAATTCGAGGATCCTGTTTTTACTGAGGTTCCACTCCAATGCGCAGGTGATAGCCGCTTCCTTCAATTTTCTTGCAAGGGATTTCTCTTTGGAGAGATAGAGGTTTTTGGCGAGCTGCTGGGTGATGGTGCTCCCTCCTCTGACGGGTTTCAATTTTTTGATATCTTCCCACAGGGCATCTCGCATCGCGGCAAAATTGAAGCCGTTGTGTTGGTAAAAGGTGTCGTCCTCTGCCACGACGACACCCCATTGAAGAGCAGGGGGAATGTGGGCAAAGGGGACCCAATAGGGATTTCGCTCCCCCAAAACGAAGGGCGCTTGTTTTCCATTCCCATCGCGTACTACGAGCGTCATGCTATATCGGCGGTTTTTAAGGGGGCTCACGTCCGGGAGGGAGTGGTAGTAAACCCACCCCAGGGCGCCGTAGGAGGCTATCAGGATAAGACCAGCAAGAAGGGGCCGTATACGTGACATACTCGTTTCACGAGGCTGATGAGGGAATCAAGACGTGAACAGAAAAAATGCGCAATCAAACATTGAACCGAAAATGGATGATATCCCCATCCTGCACCACATAGTCCTTTCCGTGTGCTTTCAGTAGTCCTTTTTCTCTCGCACTATGCTCTGAGCCACAGCGGATGAAGTCCTCAAAGGATAGTACCTCGGCCTTGATAAACCCCCGTTCCATATCGCTGTGGATCTTTCCAGCGGCCTGAAGGGCAGGAGTCCCGCGAGGGACCGTCCATGCCCTGAGGTCTAAGTTCACCGTCGTAAAGAAGGTCACGAGGCCGAGGATATCGTACCCCACCTGTATCAGGTGCGCCAGGCCAAAGTCCTTGAGCCCCAATTCCCGGCGGAATTCCTCTCGCTCCCCCTCATTGAGCTGGGCGACCTCCGCCTCCAACTTTCCGGCGATTATCACCACGGGGATGCCTTCGGTTTGGGCCAGCTCCTGTAAATCGTTGACATATCGATTTTCTCCCACGGCCCCCGAATCATCCACGTTGGCCACATAGAGGGCCGGTTTGGCGGTAAGGAGCTGGAGATCAGGGGGGAAGGGTTTTTCTGCACCCTGTGCACCCTGCGCATATTTCCCCGCCCGCTGTCCCCTCGCTAACAGTTCCTTGATCTCCTTCAAAAGGTGCAATTCCTCCTCTGCCCCCTTCTCACCCACTCGGAGGAGACGGGTTCCCTTCTCTATTCTCCTGTCCACGATTTCGAGATCGGCGAGGATGAGTTCGGTATCTACGATCTCTACGTCTCGGCGGGGATCGATGGTGCCGTAAGTATGGGCTATATCACTATCGGCAAAGCACCTGACGACGTGGGCAACGGCATCCACGTTCCGTATATGCGCCAAAAACTGATTCCCGAGTCCTTCCCCCGTGCTGGCCCCCTTGACCAACCCTGCAATATCGACAAACTCCAGCATCGTAGGGGTGACCTTTTGAGGCTTGATCAGGCGAGTCAAGGCCGCTAAGCGCTCGTCCGGTACGGGGACGATACCGACATTGGGTTCGATGGTGCAAAAGGGGTAGCTGGCCACCTCCGCCCCCGCCGCTGTGAGGGCGTTGAAGATAGTAGATTTCCCCGCATTGGGTAGTCCTACTATACCGCACCTAAATCCCATAGGTACCTCTGGAGGATGCCTTCTTTCATTATGGGGTGGATTTCTTTACACTCTTTCCTTTTTTACGTGTCTCTTTTGGTGCTTTGGTCTTCTGCTTTGCCTTTATGTTCGCCTCCTTCTTTTTTGTCCCTTTCTTTTTTTCTTCCTTTATTTTCTTACCTTCCTTCGTCGGTTGCACATCCATAATCGATCGCTTGATAATCTTCCCTTTGTGTTTGGGAAAGTCTGCCTTGATATATACCGTTGTGGGAAAAACTTGGTAGACTATCCCTTCTTTTTCACCCTTTCCAAAAGGAAAGGTAATGGTATCGCCCTTTTCCATTGTTTCCTCCTTCCTCAGAAAATCTTACGCCAACAGTACACCAGGAGTTTTTGATATTCCATGATCACCCTTTTTGAATCTTCATTTTGTTTCCACCATACCTCGGGATCAGACGAGTCATAGGGGGAGGGAACACTGATGACCGTAGCCTTCCCCTTGAGGGCATCCTTAAAGATAAGAGAGGCTCGCCTGGCGTGATATTTGGATGTTACCAAGAGAACGGTCGTATAACCCTTTGCCTCGATGAAATGACTCGCCTCTCGGGCCTCATCCCACGTATCGGTGACCTCTTGCCCAGATGTTTCGATGGCAACCAAGGGGACCCCAAGCCCTAGAAGGATGGTAATGAGGAGATCTCGGTTCTCGGGGATAGTGATACCCCGTTGCGCTATCTCTTCATGTCCCTCCATGCGCTCCATCCGGGGGACAAAGATGGTCTTCGCCAACCCGCTTTTGAAGAGATCCGCCCCGGCCCTGGCCCTGACGATGGTATCGTCCCAGTTGGCCAGGATGACGATCACGTCAGCGTGTTGGGGGTTCTGCTGATAGACAAGATATCGGCCGATGGCTTTAAGGATATATTGATGAGAGGCGATTAGCTGGATTACGGCAAGGGCTACAACGATGAGGAAGATCAGCTTTCCTCGTCTCATCTGTTCCTTTCGTCGGGCCTTCGGATTTATCAAGGATGGTTTTGCTCGTTTTCTCATGGCGTCTCTTCACCTTTTTAGCATACATCGAAGTGCATTTCAACCGACCTCAACCGCCTCCTCGTCGCGCTCTCTCAATAAATCCCGATTGGTATGCACGCAGGTTTAATGGTTTGGTAAAGAAAACTTCGAAAAATAAAAAGGGCGTCCTACCCGGAACGCCCCTTTTATTTTTATTGTACTGATTAACCGAGCTTCTCTTTGCCGATCCTCATGCTGTAGAATGAACGATACACAAAG
>Ga0315536_1001705_pt1 | contig 10932 bp, 9 predicted proteins | sample SalMarSW160230MG_FD_203093 | JGI IMG/M metagenome (GOLD analysis project Ga0315536, IMG submission 203093) | Salt marsh sediment microbial communities from the Plum Island Ecosystem LTER, Massachusetts, United States - Salt Marsh Sediment SW1602-30 ... | reverse complement strand
GGCATTACCGCCCTCATTCAAAGCAGCTCCGCCACCACGGTCATGACCGTGGGTTTGGTCAATGCCGGCATGATCACCTTAAGGCAGGCCTTGGCCGTCGTGTTGGGCGCCAACATCGGCACCACCCTGACGGCCTGGATTGTCGCCTCCATGGCCATTTTCAAGGTGCAAGTGTACGCCCTGCCGGCCATCGGCGTCGGTTTCTTCATGATGTCCTTCAGCCGCGCCGCCCGCTGGCGCCAGCGCGGCGAGATTATTTTCGGTTTCGGCGTGCTGTTTTTCGGCCTGATGATCATGAAGGACGCCAGCGAACCGATCGCCCAGTACGAGGGCATCAAGAACCTGTTTCTCCTCTTGTCCCGGCACCCCATCCTCGGCACCCTGGCCGGTCTGCTCTTCACCGTGTTGGTGCAATCCTCTTCCGCCACGGTCGCCGTGGTGCAGGCCCTGGCCTGGCAGGGTCTCATCAATTTCGATACCGCCATCCCCATCATTCTCGGTGAGAATATCGGAACGACCATCACCGCGCAATTGGCGAGCCTGCAAACCAATTTGGCGGCCAAGCGCACGGCCATGTCGCATACCATCGTCAACGTCCTCGGCGTGGGCTATGCCCTGATTTTCGTGTACAACGGCTGGTATGCGCGGTTCATCGAATGGCTGCTGCCCGGGCCCCTGACGACCGGCAACATCATGGCCCATATCGCCATGGCCCACACGGCTTTCAACGTGTTCAACTCGTGCGTGATCTTCCTGCCGCTCGTGTCCCAGATGGAAAGGTTCCTGATCTGGCTGATGCCCGCGCGCTCGGGCGAAGATCCCCAGCGTCCCCAGTACCTGGAGCCGCACCTGCTCGAAGAGCCTTCCCTGGCGCTGCAGCAGGCCAAGAACGAAATCGTACGCATGGCCCACCTGGCCGAGGGCACGGTGCAGGACGTTCTGACGGGTTTTTTCGACAAGAACTCCAGAGTCTTGCAGCTGGTGAGCGGCAAGGAGCAGGCCATCGATCATTTTCAGACCACGATCACGAGATACCTGGTCGATTTGTCACAGCGGAACCTGTCGCGGGAGGAAGCGCCGCAGCTGCCGGTGCTCATGCACACGGTGAATGACCTGGAGCGGGTCGGGGACCATGCGACGAATCTGTCCGAATTGGCCGAACGCATGATGCGTCTGGGGCTGAAGCTGAACGAGGATGCCGTACAGGAGCTGCGGGACATGTCGCAAAACGTCGGCACCATGTTTCAGAGCGTCATCCTGGCCCTGCAAAACAACGACCTGGAGGCGGCGGAGAAGGTCCTGGCCTTGGAAACCAGCCTGGACCGCCAGTATGAACAACTGAAAGAAAGCAATCTCATGCGCTTAAACCGGAAAAGCTGCCAGCCCCTGGCCGGCATCGTTTTTGTGGACTTCATCAGCAACATCGAGAAAATCGGGGATCACGTGACCAACATCGCGCAGGCGGTCTTGAAGGCCTACCAGTGGGTCTGACCCGCGCCGGGTCCGCCGCTCCCGTTTTGTCCCCCTACCCGCATACAGGACGACCTTAAACTCCCCGGCGGACGGAAACTCAGCTTTCGTCGCCGAAGGGATGGCGGCGCCGGAAATCCGGCTGATAGTGGTTCTGGCTGTCCAACCCCTGCATCCAACCGTTTTCCATCCCCAAGCGTTCCATTTCCCGCAAGACTTCCCCGTATTCCCCGGCGGTCAAGCACCGGCCCAAAGCAGGGTCGGCGGCCACGGCCTGCGTCGGCGTGTACTGGGACATGAGGGAAACGTGGATTTCGGGCGAGAGTTCGCGGGCCAAAAACCGCAGGACACGCCGGCTGTTTTCCACTTGCCCGGGAAGCACCAGGTGCCGGACGATCAATCCCGAAGTGACCAGTCCCGAGCCGTCGAATTCGAGGCGCACGCCTTTTTGCCGGAACATCTCCCGGAGGGCCGCAGCGGCCGCTTCCGGATAATCCGGCGCGTCCGAGTATTCCGCGGCCAGGCGTGCGTCCCCGTATTTGAAGTCCGGCAGGTAAACGCCGATGCGGCCCGAGAGCGCCGCCAGGCTTTCGACCCGATCGTAGCCGTTGCTGTTATAGATGAAGACCGGCCGCCGGCCGCGGTCGCGGAGGGCCTGCAGGATGGCCGCCACCTGCGGCAATACGTGGGAGGGAGAAACGAAACCTACGGCGCGGGCGCCGGCGTTCAGCAGCACTTCCAGCCTCTGGACGACCTGGTCCAAAGTCAGCGAACGCCCGGCGGTGTTCAAGTGGTTGCGGCTGATTTGGTCATTCTGGCAGAACCGGCACTGCAGGTTGCAGTGCGTGAAAAAAATATTGCAGACGCCCTGCTCCCCGCCCAGGACCGGCTCTTCGCCCCGGTGCAGGCAGATGGAAGCGATTTCGAAACCGGTGCCGGTGGCGCAATATCCCGGCGACCCGCCCGCACGGTCCGCGTGGCATTGCCGCGGGCAGAGGGTGCAGTCTTGCCGGGATTCCAGGAAAAACGGATGAATGGTGGACATGGGGTTCATGGCCTGCCCCGCATGTCGGGGGGCAGGCAGAGGGCAGGATCCGGGTTGGCGGAGGCCGCCTGCCGTCACCGGCGGGGCAGCCAGCGTTTCGCGGACGCCGGCGCCCGCCCGTGCTCCGCCGGAAACGCGGCGATCAGTCGCCCTGGCCGCATTTCAAGAGCAGGCGGTGCCAGCGACGGTCCACCTCGGCTTGAATTTCCGCCACCAAGTCCGCGTGCTCGGGCTTGAGGAGGTGACGGAAACGAGTCTGGGTCCCGTAATACTCGGTTACCGGTTTTTTCTCCTTGGGCCTGCGGGAAAGTTTCCAGTCGCCCTCGACCACTTCGTACAACGGCCACAGGCAGGTCTCCACGGCCAGGCGGGCGATTTCCATGGTTCGGGCCGGGTCCGAACCCCAGCCGAGACGGCAGGGAGTATACACGTTGATGAACTTGGGGCCGGTCATGGAAAAGGCCTTGTCGGCCTTGCGCATGAGATCCACGTGGTAGCCCACCGAGGCCTGGGCCGCGAAGGGAATGTCGTGGGCGGCCATGATCCCCGTTAAATCCTTGGGCCACTGGGTCTTGCCCGGGACGACCTTGCCGGCCGGCGAGGTGGTGGTATGTCCTCCGCGGGGCGTAGCCGAGGAACGCTGCACGCCCGTATTCATGTAAGCCTCGTTGTTGTAGCAAACATAGAGCAGGTTGTGCCGGCGTTCCATGGCGCCGGACAAGGCCTGCAGCCCGATGTCGTAGGTCCCGCCGTCTCCGCCCACGGCCACGAAATTGAGTTCCGGACTTCCGGGCAGGCGCCCCTGCTTTTTCAGGGATCGAAAAGCGGTCTCCAAACCCGAGGCCGTGGCGGCCGCATTTTCGAAGGCGCTGTGCATGAAATTTCCGCGCCAGGCCGTGAAGGGATAAATGGTGGTCGCGATTTCCATGCAGCCCGTGGCCGTGCTGGTGACGACCGGATGCGGGGATTGGCCGTAGATCATTTCAATGATCTGCGGAAAACCGCAGCCCGCGCAGGCACGGTGCCCGCCGGCGAGTCCCGTCTTGGGACGGGCAGTCAGTTGTTTGAGGTTGACCATGGTGGATCTCCCTTAGCTTAAGGAAATTATTCCCGCACGCCCCAATACACGAGGCGTTCGTTCAGGTTTCGGGGTTCGGGGGCCTTCCGGGTGTGTTCCAGGATTTGTTCCAACTCCGTGAAATGGATGTCCCGCCCCCCCAAGCCGTAGATGAAATTGACGATTTTGGGATGCGCACCCGCCTCGAAAAACGCCGATTTCAATTCGGTGGCCAAAGGTCCGCCCTGGGCATTAAAAGCTTCCGAACGGTCCATCACGGCCACGGCGGGCACGTGATGTAAAGCCTGGGCCAGTTCCTCGCCCGGGAAGGGACGGAAGACCCGCAGCTTGAGGAGTCCGGCCTTCACGCCCCGCGCCCGGAGGTTTTCCACCGCCACCCTCGCCGTTCCGGCCGTGGAGCCCAGCGCGACCAGCGCGACCTCGGCGTCCTCCAAATGCAACGTGTCAAAAAAACCGTAGGACCGGCCGAACGTTTCCCCGAACTCGCGCCCGACCTCCTGGATGACGCGTTTGGCCTGGCGCATGCCTTCCACGGCGGCGCGCTTGTGCTCGAAATAAAAATCCTGCAGGTCGGCGGCCCCGACCGAAATCGGATGCTGATCGTTCAACAGGGTGAAGGGCGGCCGGTAATCCCGAATGAATTGCCGGACGGCCTCGTCCGAAAAAATTTCCACGTTTTCCATGCCGTGAGAGATGATGAAGCCGTCCGTCGTGACCATGGACGGCAGGAGCACGTCGGCATGTTCCGAGATGCGCACGGCCTGGATCAGGTTGTCGTAGGCCTCCTGGGCGTTTTCCGAGAAAATCTGGATCCAGCCCGCGTCCCTTCCGCCCATGGTGTCGGAATGGTCGCAGTGGATGTTGATGGGGCCGGACAGGGCCCGGTTGACCTCGGCCATGACGATGGGCAGGCGGTAGGCGGAGGCGATGTACAGCATTTCGTACATCAGCGCCAGCCCCTGCGAGGAGGTGGCGGTCATGGTGCGGGCGCCCCCGGCGGCCGCGCCCATGGAGGCCGACATGGCGCTGTGTTCGGACTCAACCGTGATCAATTCCGTTTTCACCAGGCCGTCATTCACGAAACCCGCGAAAATCTGCATGATCTCCGTGGCGGGCGTGATGGGATACGCGGCGCAGACGTCCGGATTGATCTGGCGCATGGCTTCCGCCATGGCCTCATTGCCGGTCTTGGCAGTCATGATTTTTTGCATGGATACGCTTCCCTTCCCCTCTGAGGCGGGCGCGGTTTCGGGTCCCTGCTGGTTTTCCGTCTGGGCTAGCTTGGACATCGGAACGAAGTCCCCTTTCCAAAAAATAACAGGATTACTTTTTCTTGGGCCTCATGTCGATGGATTTGGGTTTGGTCGGGCATTCATAGGCGCAGATGCCGCAGCCCTTGCAGTATTCCAGATCCACGGCGGTAATCTTTCCGTCCTGAGCCTGCCAGCAGTCATCGGGGCAGGCGATCCAGCAGGCCAGGCAGTGGATGCAGGTTTCCGGGCGCCACACCGGGATCTCCGTGGCCCACGAACCGGTCTTAAACTGCCGGGAGGTCGCGGCTTCCAGGATGTTGCCGTGGGGGAAAGACTTCCAGCCGGGTTTGGTGATCTCCGTGCTCACTGGACTTTGACCTCCTCGTATGCACGCCGGATCGCGCTCATGTTTCCGTCCACGATCTCGGGCCGGTTTTTGAATTTTTTCTCCAGCTTCTGTTTCGTGTCCTGCAACATGCTCTCGAAATCCATGAAGCCCGCCACCTTGACCAAGGCCCCCATCATGGGGGTATTGGGCACGTTGCGCCGGATCGTTTCCTGGGCGATGGCGGAAGCGTCCACGGTGTAGAGCTTGGCGCCTTTCCACGGCAGGCGTTTCCGGATTTCGGCCGGGCTCTCCGCCGTATTGATCAGCAGGATGCCGTCCTCATCCAGGCCGGCGGTCACGTCCACGGCCTCCATGAGGCTGGGATCGAGCACGACCACGATTTTGGGACGGGCCACCGAGCAATGCAGGGTTATGGGTCTTTCACTGATCCGGTTGAAGGATTGCACCGGGGCGCCCATGCGTTCCGGTCCGTATTCCGGAAAAGCCTGAACGTGCTTGCCCGCATGCAGGGCCGCTTCCGCCAGCAGCAAGGCCGCGGTTTTGGCGCCCTGCCCTCCGCGTCCATGCCAGCGGATTTCAATATTTTCACTCATCGTTTTCCTCCCCGACACATTCCAGCGCCTAGAGCTTGATCTTGAAAGGGTGGTTGCGTACCGAGTCAGCTGGGGGCGCAACGGATTAATACGGAGCAGGCAATTTTAACCGAAAGGATTCAAAAATTCAAGTTTTTTCAAGGGTGGTCTCGAAACATCCCGTCGGCGGTGACGCTGCCCGCGCGGGCCGTGTGCTTATTTTTTCTTGATTATACTAGAGATACACGGCCACCCCCCTTGGCGCTCCGCGGATTCTGCCTGGCTGGTTTCAGGAAATTTCCCGGCGTCCGCACAGCGCGCGGCTCAAGGTAACATCGTCCGCGTATTCCAGATCGCTGCCGGCCGGCAGACCGCTGGCCAAGCGGGTGACACGAATGGAAAGCGGCAGGATGAGCTTGTTCAGGTACAAAGCCGTGGCTTCGCCCTCCACGTCCGGATTGGTGGCGATAATGACCTCCCGGATCGTTCCGTCCTCGAGGCGCCGCAACAATTCGGCGATTTTGAGGTTTTCCGGTCCGATGCCGTCCAAGGGCGAAAGCCGGCCCATGAGAACATGGTACAGGCCGTGGTATTCCCCGGAACGTTCCAGAACAAAGACGTCCTTCGGGTCCTCCACGACGCATAACTGGCTCCGTTCGCGCCGGGGGTCGCGGCAGACCGGACACAGGTCCTGGTCCGTCAGGGAATAACAACGGCTGCAGGACCGTATTTGATCCTTGGCCGCCAACAGGGCGTCCGCCAGTCTTGCGACCTCTTCCCGCTCCTGGCTCAGAAGAAAAAAAGCCAGCCGCTGGGCGGTTTTCGGGCCGATGCCGGGCAGGCGGCCCAACGCTTCGAGCAAGCGTTCCAAAATTCGGGGAACCAGGGACATGCTGTTTTTTCCTTCCGCTGCCGGGGATCGGGGAACGGGCGGGGCGGCCTAATGCTTGCCCGTGGGCTTGGAGACCACGTCCACGATCTTGCCGCCGAAAAGTTCCAGGGCTTTTTGTACCAGGGGTTCCTTGCGCGCAATCTCCGCGAATTCTTCCTCATGCTTGCCGGCCTGAGGGGACGCGGGCGCCTCCTCGCGGGAAACCTCCTCGGCGACTTTCAGACGCAGACGCATCGGCCGGCCCAGCACGCTTTGCAGGACGGCCTCGATGACTTTCTTACTCTCCTCTTTCTCCAAACCCGTCAGATGGTAGGGAGAGGAACAGGTGAGTTCCAGCCAGCCGGATTCGGCCGCGGTCAGGCGGGTATCCTTCAGCAGGGCCTGAATGCGCCGGTTCTTCTGGCCCACCCCTTCCAGCAAGGCGGCCCATTTCCCCCGGGCCTGCTCCAGGATGGTCGGGGGCGCGGTTTCCTCCAGGGCGTCCGCGATGAAGGCCGGTTCTCCTCCCTCCGGGAAAGTGGCCCCGCCGCCCGCCGGTTCGTCCAACTGGATGTGAAGGGCCTCCGCATCGCCGCGGGCCGCGCCCGACCCCGGCTCAGTCGGCGGGGCATCCGGCAGGCTGGCCAAACGCGCCTCCAGGTCCTGCAGCTGGCGCCATAAAACCTCGATGGACACGATGCGTTGGGCGCCGCACAATCGGACCAGAAGCAGTTCCAGCAACATCCGCGGATGCTGGGAGCGCCGCAATTCCTCGTCCGTCCGGGCCACGGCTTGCGCCAGGAGCGTCAATTCCTCCAGTGAAAACAGGGCCGCCTGACGCTCCAGCGCGGCCGCCGCGCTGGCGGCTACGCTCAAGACTTCCTCCCGGTTCCGGGTGACGGCCCGGACCACGACGAGGTTGCGCCAATATTCCACCCAGTCTTTCATGAACTGGCGCAAATCGGCGCCCTGGTTGATCAGCTGCTGGATCAGGGCCAGGGCCCGGGGCGCGTCGTGCCCGGCGACGGCGTCCACCAGCGCCACGAAAATCTCCATGGGCACCAGGCCCAGAATGGTCACCGCGTCCGCAACGGTCACGCGTTCGCCGCTGAAACTGATGATCTGGTCGAGCAGGCTCTGGGCATCCCGCAAACTGCCGTCCGCCCCCCGCGCGACGGTGTGCAGGGCTTCCTCCTCGACGGCGATGCCCTCCGTCTGGGCCATGGAGGCCAGGCGCTCCACGATTTCCTTCTCGGGAATGCGCCGGAAATCGAAGCGCTGGCAGCGGCTGACGATGGTGGCCGGCACCTTGTGGACCTCGGTGGTGGCCAGGATGAAGATCGTGTGGGCCGGCGGCTCTTCCAGGGTCTTGAGCAGGGCGTTGAAGGCCGCGTTGCTCATCATGTGCACCTCGTCGATGATGAGCACCTTGTAACGGCAGGAAGCCGGCGCGTACTTGACCTTTTCCCGGAGTTCCCGGGCGTCGTCCACCAGGCCGCTGGAGGCCGCGTCGATTTCCAGGACGTCGGTGGAACTGCCGGCCACGATTTCCTCGCAGCGCACGCAGTGGTTGCACGGTTCCCCGGCGACGGGCGACAGGCAGTTGACCGCCTTGGCCAGCAGGCGGGCGGTCGTGGTTTTTCCCACCCCGCGCGGCCCGGTGAAGAGATAGGCGTGGGAAATGCGGTTCGCCGTGATGGCGTTTTGCAGCGTGCGGACGATGTGTTCCTGTCCGACCACCTCGGCGAACGTTTGCGGCCGCCATTTCCTGGCCATGACAATGTAGGACATGCTGGACCTCGCGGAGGAGAATGAGGACGAGGGGACGTCGCGGGATGAAATTCCGGTTATTGTACACCGCGCCGGCCGCAGCGTCAAGCCTCGGCGTTCCGTCCCTTTTAGGTGACGATGATCTGCGGACCGTGCTTCATCAGGGCGTCATCGGTCTGCCGGAGGCGCATGACGATCTTGGAACTGAAAACCTTCAGCAGTTTCACCGCCGTATGGGGTGCCTGGGTCTCCAAGCCCTTGAATTTGGACGGCACCAACTTGCACAGGCCGGCTTCTTCGTCGGCCATGGCCGAGGCGGAACGGGGGCCGGGATGAAGAAAGGACATCTCGCCGAAAACGTTTCCGACGCCGAACATGGCCAGGACTTTGCGCTCTCCGTTGGCCTCCTTGAAAATCTTGATGATGCCTTCCTCGATGAAATACACCGCGCCGTCGTCCTGATCGCCCTCCTGGAAAATGACCTCGCCTTTTTTCAGGCGGATCGGCTCGCACAACTGGATGACGAGCAGGATCTCTCCGTCCGTAAATTCGGCGAAAAGCGGATTCTGTTTCAGAACGTTGATCAGCATGTCCATTCGGCTCACCTCATTCCGGGGCGTTCCCGGCGGCCGCCGGCGCGGAATCCGCGACCTGTCCCAGGACCGAGCGGTAGGCGGCCAGCGTACGGCGGGCGGTGATTTCCCAATTGAAGCGCTTGCTTTGAAGATAGCCGGCGTAAGCCAGGCGGTGGGATTCGGAGGGATCCACCAAAATCGCCATGATCTCGCGGCTCAAGCCCACGGGATCCAGCGGATCGGCGAAGCGGGCGGCGTCCCCGGCCACTTCCCGCACGGAAGCGATGCCGGAGGTCACGACCGGCACGCCGAGATGAAAAGCCTGCAGGATCGGCAGGCCGAAGCCCTCCGCGCGGGTGGGATAGATGAACGCCGAAGCTCCCTGAAACAGCGCTGTGAGCTGTTCCACAGGCAGGTAGTCGAAAATACGCACGCGGCGGGAGAGGCCCAGGCTGGCGACCAGCTCGGGAATGCGGGAATGCCCCAGCTTTTCGAAACCCGCGAGGACCAGGGTGCCGGCCGCAGCCCGCGGCAGTCGCGCGAACGCGCGTACGAGGTTGGCGGTGTTTTTCCTGCGGTCGATGGCCCCCAATCCGAGCAGATAGGGCTTTTCCACCCCGAGGGAAGACAGCATCTGGGGCAGTTCGTTTTCACCGAGTGGTCTGACTTCGAAGGGTTCCGCCAGCGGTACGGTCCGTACTTTCCCGGGAGGCAGGTGCAAACGGGCCAGCAGCTGGCCCCGGGAATATTCCGAGTCGGTCAGAACGAGACCGGCCCGGCGCGCTCCCGGCCGCACGCCGAAGCGGTAATAGAAATAGGCCGCCCATTGTCGCGGGGAGATGTGATCCGCCATGTCCCAGGGGGCCCGGAGAAAAATGACGTCGTGCACGGTCACCACCACGGGCACCGGCGAACGCCAGGGCGCCACGTTGGCCGTACAGTGCAAGAGACCTGCGTCGAAGCGCCGCGCCAGCTTGGGCAGGATGTCTTGCTCCCAGAGGAAGGGATTCCTCCCCTTGGCCCAGAGCCGTTCAATGCTGGTCAGCTGCGGCCAAGGATCCTGGCCGGCCGAGGCATCCAGGGCGGCGATCAACGGCGGGCATTCGGGCAGGCCGGCCAGGGCGGGCACCAGGCGCCGGACGTACATTCCCATTCCCCGGGGCCGGCCCTGAGCCGGTCGTCCGTCAATCAGGACCGCCCGCATCAGACCGCCCTCCGCGCCATGCGCCGGGTCAGGAATTTCAAAGGCCACACGGCCGCTTTCCACAACAGCTTCATTTCGCTCCGGATTTCAAATCCGTTGCGATGCAGCAGGTTCGGCGGCCACCAAAACGTCAAATGGTAGGTCCAGTAACACCGGCGGCAGAATTTTTGGGCCTTGGCGTAGACGCGCCGGCGTGCCTCGGCCGGAAAGGCCGGAGTTTCGAACACCGGCTCGCTGCTGTGGTGCGTAAAGGAGAGGTAATCGGGATTTAAAAAACTTCCCTCGGCTTGGACGTATTCCCAGAGGCGGGTCCGGGGGTAAGGGATCGCCATGTAAAAAGCGGGCAGGTCGATGCGCTGCTCGCGGGCGAACGCGATGGACTTCTCCACGGTGGCCGCATTGTCCCCGGGATTCCCCACCATGAACATCCCCAGAACCTGAATGCCCGCCGCCCGGCAGAGCCGTACGGCGCGCGCCATGTCCTCCACCGTTTCCTGCTTGCCGACGGCGCGCAACACATCCGGGTCCGCGGACTCGATGCCCAGGGAAATGCGGTGACAGCCCGCCCGCCGCATGCGGGCGAGGACCGCGGCATCCACGGCGTCGGCCCGCACGCCTTGCGCGACCCAGTTGCAGCCCAGCCGGCGCTTGCGGATGGCGTCGCAAAAAGCCTCGATATGGGCGCGGCTCATGGTCAAATTGTCGTCATTGATATGAAACACTTTTCGTCCCCAGTGTTTCTGCA
>Ga0315536_1001704_pt1 | contig 10941 bp, 5 predicted proteins | sample SalMarSW160230MG_FD_203093 | JGI IMG/M metagenome (GOLD analysis project Ga0315536, IMG submission 203093) | Salt marsh sediment microbial communities from the Plum Island Ecosystem LTER, Massachusetts, United States - Salt Marsh Sediment SW1602-30 ... | reverse complement strand
TTTCAAAATAACCGTCATTTTCAAAGTCATTTATTGCAAAATTAATGCCAAAATTATAATCAGGGCCATAGGGATAAAAAGAAGTAATGACATTTTTATTCAAATCATAAATTGTAATTTTGCTATTGTCCGCTTCAATTATTTCTAGCTGCTCGTCATTATTAATATCTCTTTTTTCTATGACATTGCCGCCTTTAAATTCTTTTTCATAGACAAAAAAGCCGTTTCTGACAGTATCGCCATATTTATTAAAAACACGGACAAAAGACCCATTATAATAAGCGCTATTTTTAACATCTTCAATTCTGCGCAGCAAAATAATGCCATCATATGGTTTAAGAGTTATGGATCTGACCACTGCGCCGTTATTAGTCACTGTATCTTGTGTTCCTTTTATCTTTTCGAATTCTTCATTAAGCGTGATTTTTTGCTCTGAATTTGTGGAATTGACTAAAACTAGAGCATTTTGAAAATCTCTCTGCCAAACGCCAGCCTGTATTTCTTGAGAATTTGAGCCTAATAAATTTTTTAGGTCAGGAAGGGCTCGGCCTAAATAAAAATTATATTCATCATACCACCATAATTCTGAATGGGATTGGGCTCCCGAATCAAAACTATAATAACCATCACCTAATAAAGTAGAGGTTAGGCCATAGCGAAACGATTTGTAATCATTTTGATTGCCAGTGCTTGAAGTGTTAGTATTGATAATAAAATATTGAGGCTGATAGCCAAAAGCAGCATTAAGATAATTTTTTATGCCTCCAGCCCAAATATTGCCATCAGGCAAAGGGAATGTTTCATGCAATCGGCCGTTTATTTCATTGTTGTAAACATCATTTTTTGCATTGATTATAATAAGTTTATTAGGCGCTAAAGCATGAACTTTATCTAAGATAGAATTAATGCCGGCTTGCCATTGAGAATCCACATAACTATTAGAGTCAGCTGAGCCATTACCATCAATATCTATCGATTTGTTAAGCCAATTTAAGCTATCCCAAGCATTATCAAAGAAAACACCATCCCAATCATTATTATTTAAAAAATTCTGATAAACAAGTTGCGGCAGATAATTTGTCCAATTTTGGCCATTACTTTTAGGGGCACTAGCTGCTACATTAATTATCCAGGTATTAGGCCACCAACTTAAGTTCTGGCCTGAAGCGTCTTTGAGCCACCAATTGTTTTGGTTGACCTGATTATAAATTTTTTGGTAGAAAGTGCTGGCATTAACAATTTGCGGATCAATATTAATTTCTTGAATTAAAATATAGACTAAAATTTTAATTTGAGGATTTTTTTGTCTTAATTTAGTTATTACTTGAGGATTACGCTCCAGCGCTTGCGGACTTAAAATAACCATATCCCATTTGGCTAACTGATCTATTTGCGTATCATCAATGTCCCAAGCCAGATAATAATTAGCTAATTTTGGGTAATTATCAGCTTGCGCAGAGGTTTTATTAGGCATGACAAAAAATCCTGTTAGCAATAAAATAACAAGGACAATAAAGCTGGGAATTTTGATTATCTTGCGAGGAATCATAATTTATTAAAGATTGTTTTATTATATCATAAAAATATCGAATTGTCAATATGTTTAGCCAAAAATTGATTAGCGCTTGACTTCTTTCCTCTTATATTATAATATTAAAACTACTAAATTACTAAAATCTGTTTAGTTAATTTTTTTAATTTATGTTAAATATCAGACTCGCGCGTAAAGGCAAGAAAAAACAACCTATTTTCAGATTGCTTGTCTGCGAAAAAAATAAAGATCCTTGGGGCAAGTATTTGGAAAATTTAGGTAATTATAACCCCCGCTCTAAAGAATTAGTCTTACAAGCTGATCGTCTTAAATATTGGCTGGAAAAAGGGGCTCAGCCATCTGACTCGGTTTGGAATATGCTGGTAGAAAAGGGTTTAGTTGAAGGCAAGAAAAGAACAGTGACTAAAATTTCTAAAAAACGATTAGCCAAGCAAGAAGCTGTTAAGACAAAAGAGGCGCCAAAAGCAGCCCCAGCTGAAGCAGTTGCAGAAGCTACGGCTGAAACAGAAAAACCAGCCACGCCAGAAGTAAAAGCAGAAACAATTACAGAAGCTCCAGTTAAAGCACCCGAACCTAATAAGGCAGAAGAAGTTAAAGAAGCCAAGCAAAAAGAAGCACAGCCGAAAGTTGAAGTTAGTAAAGAGCCAACTAAAGCTGATAAACCTCAGACTGAAAAAACGCCAGAAAAAGAAACAAGCACTGAAACGGAAAAATAACGTTTTTAAATATTTTGATATGAAAAATGCCCTGTTTTGCCGGGCATTTTTTGACTCTTGACTTTTTAAAGTAAAGTGATATAATGTAATTATCTCGTTAAAGTTAACAAGATAAATTTAAGAATTAACCTTTTGATCGTCAATCGATTGAAAGAGTCAAGGATTTTTAAACCTATGGCAGAAAAATTTGCAGACCAAGAATTTGTAGAAGCTCTTGTCAAAAACATCGTTGGTCATCCAGAAGATGTTAAAGTTGACAGGAAAGTTGATGAAATGGGAGTTTTATTAACTCTTAACATCAACCCAGAAGACATGGGCTATGTTATCGGCAAACAGGGTAATACTGCGCGAGCAATCAGAACCCTTTTGAAAATTGTCGGTGCTAAAAACAATGCACGTGTTAACTTGAAAATCAACGAACCAGAAGGTTCTCGCAGGCCGAGACGGTCTGAAGACGTCGATACAGACGTAGTTGATGATCTAAAAATCTAAATTTTAAACTTTTAGATAAAACAAAAAAACCACACACCGTGGTTTTTTTGTTATAATAAAATGAAGAGTTTTAGATTTTTAGAATTACAGACTTTTAGAACTAAAACTCTAAAATTTTAAGATACTACAATCTAATAAAAAGATGCGATTCAATATTATTACAATTTTTCCTGATATTTTCGAGTCTTATTTTTCTAAGGCGATGATTAAGCGCGCCCAGGAAAAAAAGATTATTAAGATTAAAACCACAGACTTACGTCAGTTTGCTGATAAAAATGATCCTCACAAATCAGTTGATGACACCCCTTATGGTGGCGGAGCTGGCATGGTTTTGAAAGTTGAGCCGATTTATAAAGCTTTAAAATCAATTCGGCGCAAAAAAAAGAGCCGGGTAATTTTATTTTCTGCCAAAGGCAAGCAATTAAAACAAGCAGATTTGAAACGTTTAGCTAAATATGATCAATTAATAATGATCTGCGGCCGATATGAAGGTGTTGATAATCGGGTAGCTGAAAATTTGATTGATGAAGAAATTAGAATCGGCGACTATGTTTTAACTGGGGGTGAAATACCTGCTATGGTTTTGGTTGATGGGGTGACTCGTTTACTCCCAGGAGTATTAGGCAACTTAGAATCCTCAGAAGATGAATCTTTTGCTAGGAAAAACGAATTAGAATACCCGCAGTATACTAAGCCGGAAGAGTTTAAGGGCTGGAAAGTGCCGGACATTTTATTTTCGGGGAATCACGGTAAAATAAAAGAATGGAGAGAGTCTAAGAAAAGCAAAATTAAAAAATAAGCACTAAATCCGAATATTTAAATTAGGAATTTAATACATTTATTTCGGGCATTTGAATTTATAATTTATGATTTGTTTATAATATAGAGATTAAGATTTAGAATTTAAATTTTTAGTCATCAAAAGATTAAGGAATGGCGCAACAAGCAAAAAGGCGATTTGCAGATTGACAAAGATAAAAATTAATTCTTATATTAAATTATTCATTTTGCCAAAGCAAAAAATGCTCTAGGCATAATATGGAAAATATAGTGGCGGGATTAAAAGTCCTTGTGTCAGTGAAATTTTTTACTGGCAGAGGTTTTTACAAGCTTGCTTCTTAATCAGGAGGTGTCATTATGAAGAAATTAGTGGTGATTTTGGGGCTCAGTTTGGCAGTCCTGGCCTGGTCTTGCGGCAGTGAGGCTGACGGGCAAGACACTTTGGTTTTAGCGGTTAAAGATCCTGGCCTTAACAGCACGGCGGTTCCAAAGCCAAAATTGCATATCGTCGAACAGGACGAGGCAAAATTTTTGGTCGATGATACTGGCGAACTCTGGTATTCTCTGGAGGCGCCTTACATCACCATTGATGTCAGCCGCAAAGTTTTGGTGGTCAATCCCTATGTCTACTATGCGCCCGGGACTACGTATTACGGCAGATTTTACGATGGGTTTAATATCACCTGCGGCTGCCATCCTCGAGCCGGCTGCAATCCATTAAAAATAGATTTTGGGCCTGAAGGCGGACAATTGCCTATTCCGGCCAGTCCCTTGACCGTTTGCCAGTTTGATGCCTTTGTCATTGACGGTGAGGGAACGCTTTTCGAAACCGATTCGTACCTTGCTTATTTTGAGTGATAATACGCTCAAGCGTGATAAATGCCGCTGGGATTAGAATCCTGGCGGTATTTTTTATTTTAAATCCATCTTGACTTTTTAAACGAAATTTGTTAGAATACTAGATTCAAATCCTGGCATTTTGTCAGGTAAAAAATGCTGGCGAGCATGATACGCAAAAGGAGGGAACAGTCCATGAAAAAACGTGGAATTGTCCCGGCGACTTTAGGCCAAGTTAAGGATATTGGCGCTGCCTTGATACAGGCAATCCCGCCAACCCTGGGTAAGGAAGCTGCGCAGAGAATTATCAGCAGCAAGGGTGCGTTGATCAAAGCAATCGAGCGTGCTTTTCAGGAAATCAGCGGACATATTGATCTGTTGACTGAATGGTCTTCTTTCTATGGAGAAGTTTTCGGGCTTAATTGTTTCACTTCAGATTTTGAATGCTTAGAGATTCCAACTCGACCGTACGGGTTTGGATGGCTAATCATCATGCGGGAAGGCTTGACTGCTCAGAGTCTTTTAGCCAAATGCCAAGAGCGTTTCGCGTGCGAAGATGAATCGCATGATAAGCTGGATACCTTGAAGTCAGTGCGAATCGCTGACAGGAGATATGCTCTCTGGGTACGTGATTGCATCGAAGCTGACGAGGAAAATAAGGATAAGTCAGCCAAAGACTGCGAACATGAAGGTATGAAGGGCATCACTTTGGAAGAAAGGTTGATTTTGGAACTTTTTTATCACTGGAAGACGGACAATCATTTGGACATCGAGGATCATTCCACTCTTTGTACGGGCTCCTACTATTCTAATTGTTATGTGCCTCGTGTCAAATTTTCCAACGGTAGAGTTTGTATTCTGAGCGAGTATCCCAAAAATGGATCTCTAAGTATCCGGGTGCGTGAAGTTTCTTTGTAAGCTTTGAGGATTATATTTTTTTATACCCGCGCTCGGCTTTTAGCTGAGGCGGGGTTTTTATTTTATGTTTAAAATAATAAGGATTAAACCTTACACTCTAAACAAATCAGAATATCTAAATAATATATATTAAAATATTCGTACTCGTAATTTATAATTTATTGTTAATTAAGGAAATTAAAGTAATTGTTGTATAATAAAAAGTGTATAAATTGTGTATTATTCTTGAAGCTAAAATACTTGACATTTAATCTAATATAATTTAAAATATTAATATCTAAAAAGTAATCTTTAAAACACCATTTTACTTTAAATAAAATTTTTCAATGATATCTCGGCTGCTAGAATCTTAAGTCGAAGGCTCGCCTTCGCTAAAGCTTCGGCGAGCATGGGGAGGAGAAAAAACAGGTGAATTCGATCTATTAAAAATGCCGCGTACGGCATAATTTAATGGGCAATGGAATTTTCCTGTTTTTTCTTCTTTTAAAAATCAAGAAGAAAATGAAGTTTGACAACTAAAAAGTGATAGAATCGTCAATTATATCTTTTTTCCCTTTTTAAAGGGAACCCAAATAATGTCCGTGATGAACTTTATCATCACTTTTTTGAGAGTTTGATCCTGGCTCAGGATGAACGCTGGCGGCGTGTCTAAGGCATGCAAGTCGAACGATCCCTTTTAACTTCGGTTTTTTGGGAGAGTGGCAAACGGGTGAGTAACACATTGGTAACCTACCTCGAAGTCGTGAACAACCCCGCGAAAGCGGGGCTAATACACGATAAAAATGGGGGGACAAATGTCATTCCCATTTAAAGTTCCGACGCTTCGGGATGGGCCTATGTCCTATCAGCTAGTTGGCAGGGTAATCGCCTACCAAGGCTCTGACGGGTAGCGGGTGTGAGAGCACGACCCGCCTCACTGGGACTGAGACACTGCCCAGACTCCTACGGGAGGCTGCAGTCAAGAATATTTCGCAATGCCCGCAAGGGTGACGGAGCGACGCCGCGTGGTTGATGAAGCTCTTCGGAGTGTAAAGACCTTTTCTTGGGGACGAACAAATGACGGTACCCAAGGAATAAGAGGTTGCAAACTCTGTGCCAGCAGCAGCGGTAATACAGAGACCTCAAGCGTTATCCGGATTTATTGGGCGTAAAGCGTGCGCAGGCTGTTTGTTAAGTTAGCTGTTAAAGCCCAGAGCTCAACTCTGGGATCGCTGCTAAAACTAATAAACTAGAGATTGGGAGAGGCAAGCGGAATTGCCGGTGAAGGAGTAAAATCCGTTGATATCGGCAAGAACACCAAATGCAAAGGCAGCTTGCTAGAACAATTCTGACGCTGATGCACGAAAGCGTGGGGAGCGAAGAGGATTAGATACCCTCGTAGTCCACGCCGTAAACGATGGACACTAGGCATTGGAAGTATCGACCCTTTCAGTGCCGTTGTATCTTAGCTAACGCGTTAAGTGTCCCGCCTGGGGAGTACGGCCGCAAGGCTAAAACTCAAAGGAATTGACGGGGACCCGCACAAGCGGTGGAGCATGTGGTTCAATTCGACGATAAGCGAGGAACCTTACCAGGGCTTGACATCCTCAGAATCTCGGGTAATGCCGAGAGTGCCGCAAGGAACTGAGTGACAGGTGCTGCATGGTTGTCGTCAGCTCGTGTCGTGAGATGTACGGTTAAGTCCGGCAACGAGCGCAACCCTTGTCCTATGTTAAATTTGTCATAGGAGACTGCCAACTTTAAGTTGGAGGAAGGTGAGGATGACGTCAAATCAGCATGGCTCTTACGCCCTGGGCCACACACGTGCTACAATGGCCAGCAACAATGGGTCGCTAAGCCGAGAGGCGGAGCTAATCCCACAAAACTGGTCTCAGTTCGGATTGAGGTCTGCAACTCGACCTCATGAAGCTGGAATCGCTAGTAACCGCGCATCAGCTACGGCGCGGTGAATACGTTCTCGGGTCTTGTACACACCGCCCGTCACGTCAAGGGAGCCGTCAGTACCCGAATATCGTTGTAGAACGATAGAAGGTAAGGTCGGTGACAGGGACGAAGTCGTAACAAGGCATCCGTAGCGGAAGCTGTGGATGGACCATCTCCTTTCTAGGGAGTTTTGAGTAAAAGGAGCTTTAAAGGCCTTTTACTCTGATTAGGTCGGCACCTTTATTGGTGAGCGACGATTCTATCACTTTTTAGGGGTTAAATTTAAAAAGGCTGGCTAAGTTAATATTTTTTAATATTGAATATTGGTTTAGCTGGCCTTTTTTGCTATAATTTAAAATATTTTAAGGACGTGTAGCTCAGCTGGTTAGAGCGCGCTGTGCCCGCACTATGCGAAGCAATTGTGCGCGGGTCACTGATTTCGAAGTGTTTTTCTTAAGGTCACTGACCCTGCACTAAAATTTGTGCTTTTATAAAATAATAATATGCGATATGCGCGTATAGCTCAGTTGGTTAGAGCGCGTCACTGATAATGACGAGGTCGATGGTTCAAGTCCATCTACGCGCACAAATTTAGTGCAGAGCGCTGTAATGACGAGGTCGGAGGTTCAAGTCCTCCCACGTCCACCTTTGTCCTCTGTAGCTTTAGCGAAGGAGGACAATGGATAAAGTTTTTATTTTGGCGGATTTCGGTGGACAGGTCCACCATTTCAATTATGCCTGGGTAGCTCAGTGGTACCTGCCTGCCGGCAGGCAGGGAGCAAAGGATCCTGTACTAAAAAATTTTCATCATGCTCGGGTAGCTCAGTGGTAGAGCAAAGGACTGAAAATCCTTGTGTCGTGAGTTCAATTCTCACCCCGAGCACAAAAATTTTTAGTACAGGACAGGCTGAAAATTTCACCACGCACCTGAACAACGTGAATGGTGCGTGGCCTTGTGTCGTGAGTTCAATTCTCACCCCAGGCACTAGTTTAACTGTTGACAGTTAACTTTTAACATTTGACTCTTAGTTAATTGTTGTCGGTTAACTGTTAATTGTTATTAACGGGCTGTAGCGAAGTTGGCTATCGCGCATGGTTTGGGACCATGAGATCGTGGGTTCAAGTCCCACCAGCCCGACACTAAATTACTCGCGGGTATCGTATAATGGTTTATTATGCTAGCCTTCCCCGCCTGCCATAGTACATAGTTTTTATAAATTTAATACTTAAGCAAACAGCGGGTATAGTATAACGGCTTATTATGCTAGCCTTCCAAGCTGGAGATACGGGTTCGATTCCCGTTACCCGCTGTTTGTTTGAGTGTACTCTTTTGACTATGTACGGCGGGCAGGCAAGCTGGAGATACGGGTTCGATTCCCGTTACCCGCTAAGGGAAACAAAAAAGACGGAATTCGTCTTTTTTGTTTTTGCCAAACTTAACTTTTTATGATAAAATTGGCTTATAATTTAAGCAGGTTTAATCATTAATTTTAACTTTAGTAAGTCAATTTATGCCTGGAAAAAAGAAAAAATTAATCAAGAATAATAATAAAAAGTTGGAGAAACCAAGTTTTAAAATGGAAGTTCATCCAGAGACCCAAAGGTGGATTTTTATTATTTTTTTATTTGCTTTAGCTGGCATAAGTTTATTGGGTTTATTTGCTTTGGCCGGCAGCTTGGGCATTTTTATTGATCGAGTTCTTTCTTTGTTTTTAGGCTGGGCCAAATATGTTTTCCCCTTAATTTTAGTTATTTGGGGTTATGCACTTTTGAATAAAAATTATAAAATCAAAGCCGTTAATTATTTAGGATTATTTTTGTTTATTTTCAGCTTGACTGCTTTACTTCATTTATTTATCCCTTTTGATCAGGCAATCTTAGCTGTTGATCAAGGACGCGGTGGTGGTTATTTAGGATTGATGTTAAGTTATAGTTTTCAAAATATTATGGGTTATTGGGCCAGTTTAATTGCTGTTATGGCTATTTTTATTATTTCCATACTTTTGATTTTAAATACTTCAATTGAAGATCTTAAAGAGTCGCGTTCTATTTTAGGCAGAATTATTCAGAGCTTGCAGATTTGGTATTATAATCTGAAATTAAAATTTGCCCAGAAACCAGGAGATGAATATTTTGAAGAAGAGGAAGAAGATCAAGAAGAGGAAAAAGGTCAAGAAGAGTTTACTGAAGATAGAGATGTTTCATTTGCCAGTAAAAAAATTGTAGAAGCTGAAGTTACAGCACCAAAAAAAGAAGAAATTAAGCTTGAAGAGCCAAAAACGAAAAGAGTCTTTCATAAAATTGATTTACCCCTAGATTTGCTGGATGGTAAGATTGGCAAGCCGACTTCTGGCAACATTGCGGCTAATAAGCTAATTATTCAAAAGACCTTAGAAAGTTTTAATATTCCGGTGGAAATGGGAGATGTCGCAGTTGGTCCCACAGTCACTCAATATACGTTAAAGCCAGCCGAAGGCATAAAACTTTCTCGTATCACTGCTTTAATAGATGATTTAGCGCTGGCTTTAGCCGCACATCCCTTAAGAATTGAAGCTCCTATTCCTGGCAAATCATTAGTGGGAATTGAAGTACCAAACCAGTCAGTGGCTATTGTTCGTCTACGCGAACTTTTAGAAAGCCCGGAATTCAAAAAACGCAAATCAAATTTAACATTGCCAATTGGCCGTGATGTTTCTGGCAATACTTGGGTTGGTGATTTAACAAAGATGCCCCATTTACTGGTGGCTGGGCAAACCGGCTCTGGCAAATCAGTCTGTTTACATTCAATCATTGTCAGCTTGCTTTATCAAAATGGCCCAGATACATTAAAATTTATTATGGTCGATCCTAAAAGAGTAGAAATGCCAGCTTACAATAACATCCCTCATCTTTTAACCCCAGTAATTACTGATTTGAAAAAGACTATTAATGCTTTAAAATGGACATTAGCTGAAATGGATCGCCGTTATCAGTTTTTAGAAAAATTCGGCAAAAGAAATATTGAAGATTATAATGAAATAGCCAAAGAAAAAATACCCTATATTATTTTTATTGTTGATGAAATGGCTGATTTAATGGCTAATATGGGCCATGAAGTTGAATCATTAATAATTCGTCTAGCTCAAATGGCTCGCGCTGTGGGCATTCATCTTGTTTTAGCTACTCAGCGCCCTTCAGTCGAAGTTATTACTGGTTTAATTAAGGCGAATATCCCTGCTCGCGTGGCTTTTGCTGTAGCTTCTATTACTGATTCGCGGACAATATTGGATTATGCTGGTGCAGAAAAATTAATTGGCAGAGGTGATATGCTATATACTACAGCTGAACTTTCTAAACCTAAAAGATTGCAAGGTGCTTTTGTTTCTGAGAATGAAGTCCGAAGAATTGTGGAATTTTTAAAGCAAAGCGGCGAAAGGCCAGATTATGATACGACTGTAGTCGAAAGACAAACTAAATTTAATGGTGATGGCACAATTGATTTTTCCGATCCTGCTGAAGGAGATGAACTTTTTGAAGAAGCAAAAGCTTTAATTTTGCAGGCGGGCAAAGCTTCTACCTCTTATTTACAGCGCCGCTTAAAAATCGGCTATGCCAGAGCTGCCCGGTTAATGGATTTATTGGAAGAAGCTGGAATTGTGGGCCCGGCTGATGGCGCTAAACCCCGAGAGATATTAGTGACTGAAAAAGAAGTCGAAGAAACGTCTAATTATGAAGGTCCAGACA
>Ga0315536_1001702_pt1 | contig 10945 bp, 8 predicted proteins | sample SalMarSW160230MG_FD_203093 | JGI IMG/M metagenome (GOLD analysis project Ga0315536, IMG submission 203093) | Salt marsh sediment microbial communities from the Plum Island Ecosystem LTER, Massachusetts, United States - Salt Marsh Sediment SW1602-30 ... | reverse complement strand
TTCCTTTTTTAATTCTTGTTGGCGGATGGCTTATTTGGAAGTGGTCTTATTACGGTTATCTTTTACCCAATACTTATTACGCAAAAGTGAGTTCAGTGGCTTCGCTGAAGAAGGGAGTGCATTATATCTATCTCTTTTTTTTCTCGTATGGTCTCTTTCCATTCCTGTTATTTGTCCCTGTATTTTATAAAAAGATATGGATTCACCGCAATGCGGTTCTAATTGTTTTGGTGAGCCTTCTTCTGCTGTGGATGATCTATGTGGCCCGGGCGGGGGGAGATTTCATGGAATTCCGATTTATGGTGCCTGTCCTCCCATTTATCATTCTGTTACTGGTCTGGTTAATACGGAATTGTATCAACCAGCGTGAAGTGCAATGGATTTTCATTATTTGGATATTTTTTAGTTCTCTGCATCATCAATTCCGGTTTGGCCGATATATTGAAACCGGCGGAGTAGAATCGATAAAATTGCTCGAGCACCACTTGATAGATGAAGATGAATCCTGGATACAGATAGGAAAAGTGTTCGGAAAAGTGTTTAATGGTAATCCAAATGTGACTATTGCAACAACTGCCTGTGGCGCGATTCCCTATTATTCAAATTTAAGAACACTCGATATGCTTGGATTGAACGATCCCTGGATTGCAAGGTACGGCCACATTGTGAATGTAAAAACCGGACACCGGAAAATGACCACATTCTCCTATTTGATCGATAAAAGAGTGAATCTGGTTATCGGCCATCCTTTCATGAAGTCCATTGAAGATACGGCCAAAACGGTCTGGTTCGGTATGCTGTATAAGGATATTGAGGATAAAAAATTAATTCCTGAGAATTCACAATTTTTAGAAATCCCGATCAACAACAGATATAAACTTGTGGTTTATTATTTGACTCAAAACCCAATTGTGGATCAAGCCATTCTCCTGAATGGCTTGATTGCCTATCCTGTTTTTCATGAATAATATTTAAATTTATGATAAGGTCAACATGCATATTGTCTATTTAAACTACCTGTATGATCGTTTTGGGGTTTCCGTAGGCTCAACAATAAAAGCGATTGAATTGATGCATGCACTTCAACAGGAAGGCCATCAGATCGACATATACTGGAGAAAGAAAGAAGGCGGCAACGATGAGAATCCCCGAAAGACAATCCGTCAATTTTTAAAAAAACATTTTTCAAAGTATTTTCAGGAAATCAATCAGATCCTTCAGAATGCAAGATTTATTATCGAAGAAAGAAATCTGTTCGAAAATAGCAAGCGGCCTGATCTGTTAATTTCGAGATTGCATCCATATCTTTTTTCCCCATTCTTGATAGCGAAGAGATTGGGAGTACCTCATATTATTGAAGCGGACTGTCCCGCGGCCTATGAAGTCAGGCATTTTTATCCGGAGTATTTTCGTCATCCCAGTTTGTTGGAATATATCGAATTAAAAATGATCCAGCATGCAGACAGAGCTTTCTGTGTATCGAATCAACTTAAAAAGTATTTTGTCTCGAGAGGGATCGAAGATAAAAAAATTGAGGTCATCACCAACGGTGTGGATGTGGCCCGTTTCAATCCAAAAATTAATTGTCGATTGGTTCAAGAAAAATATCAACTGCAAAAGAAAACGGTGGTCGGCTTTGTGGGTTCTTTTCATTACTGGCACGGGGTCGAGAATCTCATAAGATTAATTAAGGCAATTGTGTCATCGGATTCCCGTATTGCCTTCATGATGATTGGACATGGAGGCGCCTTAAAATCGGATTTGGACCGATTTATCAGGGAAAGGAATTTAGAAGATCAGGTATTCTGTACAGGATTTGTTCCGCACGAAGAGATTCCTGTTTATATCAATGCAATGGATATCGTTGTAGCACCTTATCCCCCGCTCGATTTCTTTTATTATTCCCCCGTTAAAATTTATGAGTATATGGCCTGCGGGAAATCAGTGGTCACAACCAGGATGGGACAGATCACAGAATTGATCGAACATGGGAAAACCGGTTTCCTCTGCGATCCAGGTGATATAGAAGCTTTGATCGATACTGTTCAACGATTGATTCGGAACCGTGAAATGCGCGCAGCAATCGGTCGGAACGCAGCCGGATTCATTGCCGGCGCCCATACATGGCAACACAAGGCACGTCAGCTTTCCGTACTCTGCGAGGAAGTTCTCATGTCGAACAATCGAATGTTGACAATTTAATGTTAATCATGTATATTTATTTAAGTATTTTCATTTGCTGTCTAACTGAACAATGGGGAATTTATGATCACAACGTCTGAATTTAGAAATGGTCTGGTGATTCTTATGGAAGGTGAACTTTATACGATGGTGGAATTCCAGCATGTCAAACCAGGAAAAGGAGTGGCCTTTGTTCGTACAAGATTGAAAAATGTCAAAACGGGACGGGTAATTGACCGAACATTCCGATCCGGTGATAAGGTGGAAGATATACGGCTTGAAAAGAAAAAAATGCAATTTCTCTATAAAAGTGAGGATGAATTTGTCTTTATGGACATGCATTCATACGATCAATCGAGTGTGGATAAAAACGTCGTTGCGGATGCGGCGAACTTTTTAAAAGACGGGATGGAAGTTGAAATACTTTTTCATGGGAAAGAACCGATTGGAGTGGAACTTCCCATTTTTGTCGATCTGAAAATAGTCAAATCAGATCCGGGAATAAAAGGGGATACTGCTTCCGGTGGTTCAAAGCCTGCCACTCTAGAGACAGATACTGTGATTCAGGTTCCACTTTTTGTAGAAGAAGGCGAAGTTGTGAAAGTGGATACACGGACTGGAGCTTATGTCGAACGGGTGAAATGATTGTCAGAACGGGAGAATAGATATGGATATCAAGCATATTAAACGTCTAATCAAACTTGTTGAAACGAGCAGTATTGAGGAACTGGAAATACAGGAGGAAAATTTCCAGGTTCGCATCACAAAGGGAAGTAAACTTTCCGGAGTTCCTATGATTCAGGACGTTCATATGATCCAACCCGGATCTCAAAGGGCGATGGCTTCACATGTAGAAGCTTCTGTTCACGAATCCAAATCTGATGCGGTTTCGAAAAAAGTTGATGAAAATACTGTTGAAATTTGCTCACCTATGGTTGGTACATTTTATTGGGCACCTGCTCCCGATGCCAATCCCTATGTGAAAGAAGGGGATGAAATTCATCCGGGGAAAGTGCTTTGTATCATCGAAGCAATGAAATTGATGAATGAGATCGAAGCGGAAATATCAGGCAAAATCATCAAAGTTTTGGCCGAGAACGGGAAACCTGTAGAATACAATCAGCCTCTTTTTCTTGTAAAAAAATCTTAGGGTATTTGAATTGATTAAAAAAGTGTTGATTGCCAATCGTGGAGAGATTGCACTTCGGGTGATCCGGGGGTGCAAGGAGCTAGGCATAGGCACAGTCGCAGTTTATTCGGAAGCAGACAAGGACAGTCTCCATGTCCGGTTTGCCGATGAAGCGGTCTGTATCGGATCAGCATCACCGGCAGATAGCTACCTGAAAATCTCCAGAATCATCAGCGCGGCCGAAATATCGAATGCGGATGCCATTCATCCGGGATATGGCTTTTTGGCGGAGAATGCCGAATTTGCCGATGTCTGCGAATCTTCAGGCTTGACGTTTATAGGACCGACTTCTGAAATGATCTCCCGCATGGGGGATAAAATTTATGCAAAAAATGTGATGAAAAAAGCGGGTGTTCCAATCATTCCCGGAAGTGAGGGCGGAATTGCGGGGATTGATGAAGCAAAAGAGCTGATTCAAGATATCAACTATCCTGTGATTTTAAAAGCGGCAGCGGGAGGTGGTGGGAAGGGAATGCGCATTGTCAGAAGTGAGGAAGAACTTGCCAATGCATTCACGATGGCCCAAAGAGAAGCGGAACTGTCTTTTGGAAATCCGATCATTTATATCGAACGGTACTTTGAAAGTCCCCGGCATATCGAGGTCCAGTTGCTCGGTGACGGACAGGGACAGGTGATTGCTTTTGGGGAGAGGGATTGTTCGATTCAACGTAAACACCAGAAGCTGATTGAGGAATCCCCTTCTCCGGCTGTGGATGCTGGAATGCGGAAAAGTTTGATCGATGCAGCAACTGCCGGGGCAAAAGCTGTTGGGTATAGGAGTGCCGGTACGGTAGAATTTTTACTGGACAGTAATGGCGATTTTTTCTTCATGGAAATGAACACACGGATTCAGGTTGAACATCCGGTTACCGAAATGGTGTACGGGATCGATTTGATCAAAGAGCAAATCTGGGTGGCCGGCGGGGGTGCCTGTAAGGAGATTCATGTGGCGAAGGAACCGGTTGGTCATGCCATTGAATGCCGCATTAATGCAGAGGATCCGTTTAACGGATTCCGACCGTCACCCGGACTGATAACCAGTTTTCACATTCCCGGCGGATTGGGTGTCCGTGTCGATACGCATGCCTATGCTCTCTATCAGATCCCGCCTTTTTACGATTCTCTGCTCGCCAAATTGATTGTACACGGTGAAAACCGAAAAGAGGCGTTGAACCGGATGATGCGCGCGTTGGAAGAATTTATCATCGAGGGGATATGTACAACGATTCCATTCCACAAGCAGGTGATGGTGCATGAGGATTTTGTCAGCGGTCATTTTAACACACATTTTTTAGATCATTTTGAATTCAAACCTGAAAAAGAAATGTAAAGGAGTGTCAATGAATATACCGGAAAATCTCCGTTATACCAAGGAACATGAGTGGATCAAAGTAGAGAATGATTCGGCCATAGTCGGCATTTCTGATTATGCCCAGAATGAATTGGGGGATATCGTGTTTGTGGAGCTTCCAAAAACAGGGGATGCAGTCGAAAGCATGAAGCCCTTCGGAAGCATTGAGGCCGTAAAATCGGTTTCAGATATTTTCGCGCCGGTTTCCGGAGTAATCATCGAAGTCAATCAGGAACTGGAATCGAGTCCCCAGCTGATTAATCAAGATCCCTATGGCAAAGGGTGGATTGTTAAACTTAAAATATCGAATCTCCAGGAGTTGGATCAACTGTTGTCCCCGGGCGATTATCAAAGTCTTGTCAGCTGATAGTAGATCAAGTTTAAAAATTCGAACATTCGCATTCATTAAACAAATACTAATTATTAATGAAAAGGAGAAAAGCTATGAGACAGGCAAATGACAAATCAAAATGCGCCGCTTTTATTTTCATGATTGCTATGCTCTGGAATTGGACTGTCGTGTTCGGAGGGAATATCCTCCAGGATTGGCAATTCGATACTTATCCGTCCTACTGGAGCGGCTGGATCGATAATGCCAATGTGGTGGCCACGCTCTCCAAGGACACCAACAGTGTTTTATCCGGAAAGAATTCGCTCCTCCTGGATATTACAGAAGGCGGCTCGGATTACTGGGGTATTCAAAGGGTTCAGAATGCAAGAATTGAGATGGACTATGATTATACGATGAGTTTTATGGGAGTGAAAGAGGATGGTCCGGACTCTGTAGCCATTCACATGCTCTTTGAAATTAGCGCGGATCCTTACACGAAATATTTTGATCTCACCTGCTATTTGCACGATGAACCGAAGCATTTTGGCCCCTATCTTTTTGTTCCACTACAAGATGATCCCACGAATCAGTTCAAACTGTTTTTTGGCGGGACCGACAATGTCAAGATCTGGGTGGATTCGGTTGTCGTATTAAAGGTGGGGCCCTACTGGCGGAACGTGGAGGTCGATCCGATGTCGGCAGCAGTTACGGCGGAATGGAGAATGACGCCTTCTCACAGTCCGATGAACGCCGTGGTCGGTCTTTCCGAAGGAGAGGCGTCCTATCAGGAGGATTTAAGTTGTGTGGTCCGGTTCAACACAGACGGCTATATCGATGTCTGCAATGGCGGCGATTATATGGTGGACGATACGCTCTATTACCAGGCCGGCATAAGATATGATGTCACAGCGGATGTCAATGTTCCGGATGAAAAATACTCTGTCGCTGTAAAACCGCAGGGCGGCGATGAAAAAGTAATCGCTGTGGGTTACGATTTTCAGGCTTCGGGATATCCGTTGGATCATTTGGTCATCAATACGGAACTGGATCCTGCTCTTGGTGGTGTGGAAGACAGCCACATCAATGTGACCAACTTTGACGCGGAAGTTTCCGTGGACGGAAGAGATGGAAGGGGGATTCCCGCATCTTTTCATCTGGAACAGAACTTTCCAAATCCGTTCAATCCGAAAACAGCCATACGGTTTTATCTTCCTGTACAATCGAAAGTATCCCTGCAGATATTTGATATCAGGGGACGGCTGGTCAAGGAATTTGGTTCTGCTAATTATGGCACTGGCGAGCACACTCTTATCTGGGATGCCACCGATATACACGGGATCGCTGTTCCCAGCGGTGTTTACAACTACCGGTTAAACGCTGGCCGGTATAGTGAAAACAGGAAAATGCTTCTTATTAGATAATTCAATATTCGAATGTTTTAACAATCAGCTGATCATAATCGAAATTCTTTCGGAGCAGAAATGAAACAGATTGTGATCGGCTGAATTTTTCTTGTTTTATCCATTTGCAGTTTGTTTGTATGTTCAGAATATTTGTATACTTTTTTAAATGGGTTGATACATGCCTTTTATTCCCACAACTGAATCGAATCGTGAGGAGATGCTCAAAGCGATAGGAGTCTCCGATTTCGAGGAACTCCTTGAATCCATTCCAGATGAGGTTCGTTTCAAAGGTAAATTGAATCTGCCAAATCCGCTTTCGGAGTATGAAGTAACGCGGCTTCTTGAAGAGATTGCCGACAGGAACTGCCATGCCGGTAAATATGTTTGTTTTCTCGGTGGAGGCGCGTATGATCATTTTATTCCTGCAGCAGTCAAACACATCATCGGACGGTCCGAGTTTTATACAGCCTATACTCCGTATCAGCCGGAGGTCTCGCAGGGAAATCTTCAGGCGATATATGAATATCAGAGTATGATCGCCGAGCTGACCGGAATGGATGCGGCCAACGCTTCCATGTATGACGGAGCATCCGCACTGGCGGAAGCCGCGCTTCTTGTTCACGCTCAGACCGGAAGACCGGATATTTTGATATCGAAGGGGGTTCATCCCTTTCATCGGAAAGTCATTTCGACTTATTGTAAAGGAAGCGGCGCAGTAATAAAAGAGGTGGGTTTGGATCAGGGAATCACGGACTTGAACCGGCTCAAGGAGTTGGTCAATGAAAAGACGGCAGGCGTTCTAATTCAGCAGCCCAACTTTTTTGGGCTTCTTGAAAATGTGGAAGAGATTGAACAAATCGTTCATAAATCAGGCGGTCTGTATGGTGTTTCCGTGGACCCCATTTCTCTTGGTCTTTTAAAACCGCCCGGAGAATACGATGCGGACGTTGTTACGGGGGAGGGACAGGTTCTCGGCAATTTCCTGAATTTTGGCGGACCGTATGTGGGGATCTTTGCTGTTCGGAAAGATCTGATCCGGAGACTTCCTGGAAGACTGGTGGGTGTAACTCAGGATACGGAAGGAAGGCGGGGATTTGTCCTGACTCTTCAGACCCGTGAGCAGCATATCCGGAGGGAAAAAGCCACTTCATCGATTTGCACGAACGAACAACTCTGTGCTCTGGCATCCGCTGTCTATCTTGCATTGATGGGGAAAAAGGGATTGCCCCAGGTGGCCAATCTCTGTCTTCAGAAGGCTCACTATCTCGCTCAAAAACTGGACGCAATCGACGGGCTCGAACTGATGTTTCCGGTGCCGTTCTTCAAAGAATTTGCCGTTCGATGTTCAATTTCTCCCGAAAAAATTATCAACGCACTGCAAAAAGAGAAAATTTTTGCAGGGATTCATTTAAGCCGGTTTGATTATGGAATCAAAGACGGGCTTCTGATTGCTGTTACAGAGAAACGAACAAGGGCAGAAATCGATCACTATTGTGAGGTGTTGGAGAAAGTAATCTCTTAGAATCATTTTCATACAAATGAAAAAGCCCCGCATGAGAAGCGGGGCTTTTGTCTTTTATCGAATGTCAAAACATTTATATTCCCTTTTTATCCAGTATCTTTTCGATCTCATCCATGGTACGGTTCATCATGTCCATGGTTTTGTTGAACGGTTCGGCTGTGGTCATATCTACTCCGGCCTTTTTCAGGAGTTCAATAGGATAATCCGATGAACCCGAAGAGATGAAAGAGAGGTATCGATCCACGATGCCTTTTTCTCCCTGAAGCACTTTTTCGGCCAGTGCTGTCGAAGCGGTGTAAGAAGTGGAGTATTGATAGACGTAGAAGTTGTAATAAAAATGCGGGATGTAGGCCCATTCTACGCTATAGAGATCGTCAATGGCCATGATACCCTGATCAACGCCGTAGTATCTTTTAAGAATATCGTTGTAGATTTTCGTTAGTACATCGCCTGTAAGAGGTTCTCCTTTTTCCGCTTTCTCATGGATTTTCAATTCGAATTCCGCAAACTGGGTTTGGCGGAATACCGTACCTTTAATTCCGTCGAGTCGCTCCATCAACAGTGAAAGCCGCACGTCATCATCTTTGATTTCATTGAGCGTCTTCTCCATTAGAAGAATTTCGTTGAATGTGGAGGCGACTTCCGCAACGAAAATCGCATAGTCGGATGTGGGGTATGGCTGATATTTATTGGAATGATAACTGTGCATGGTGTGGCCCAGTTCGTGCGCCAGTGTGCTGACGGCATCATAATTTCCATTGAAATTCATTAGAATATAAGGGTGAACATCATAGGCGCCTCCGTTTGAGTAGGCACCCGATTTTTTCCCAGGTGTCGGATAGAAATCGATCCATCGGTTCTGAAATGCTTTTTGAACGACATCCGCATATTCTTTACCGAGGGGTTTTACTGCATCCGCTACCATTTTCTTGGCTTCTTCAACCGAATATTTCAGGTCGATCCCTTTTACTGTCGGGGCATAAATGTCCGAGTATCTCAGCGTATCCACACCAAGCATACGTTTTTTTAATTTCAGATATCGGTAAAAACTATCCAGATTTTTGTTCACATTCTCAATCAATGCGTAATACACATCGGTTGGAATATTATTGGCATCCAAGGCGCTTTCCAGGCAATTTTTATATTTTCGAACGCGGGCATAAAACATATCCGATTTTACATTTGCGTAAAGATCGGCTCCGAACGTCTGCTTGAATTCCTGATGGGCTTTCCAGAATTCCTGAAATACCTTTTCCCGGTCTTCCCGGTTAGGACAGGCTCTGTATTGGACATAAGCGGATGGATTCAATGTCACATCGGTTCCATCACTCAGTTTGATTTCGGGATAGGGCAACTCGGCGTTGCTGAAGATCGTGTAAATTGATTGCGGACCTGACGACATCAATCCGGCTTCTGCGATAATCTTCTCTTCTTTATCAGAGAGCAGATGGGCTTTCTGCCGCTGGATGTCGTACAAATACATTTTGTAAGGTTTCAGTTTTGGTTCTTTTTTCAGGAATTTTTCGATGGTTTTACTGTCCAGTTTTACTAGTTCGGGTTCGATAAAAGAATTTTTGGAATCGTAATCGGTCCAGATCTGAATCAATTCCTGCTTCTTGGCCATGTTGTCCGCGTTTCTTGTGTCCTGATCTGATTTCATTCCGGCATAACAGTAGAGGCGGCTGAGTTCCTTGTTGATTTCGCTGTTGAATTCCAGACATGCGAGCAGTGTCGCTGCAGAAGACCCGACTTTATCTTTGTACTGTTCGATACCCCCCATTTTGGCGACAAGGTCTTTTTTGGATTGATCCCAAGCTTCATCAGTAGGATAGAGATCGGCCAGATTCCAGGTATATTCTACCGATATTTCAGATCTCTCCATGGCTAGTACCAGCGCTTCTTTGGGTGTGCCCGATAAAAGAAAAGTGAGTGCCATCATACCACCTATTAGTTTTTTCATAATCGCTCCTTTAATATTATAAGTTTCAAAATTTTTATCTGCAAGAATATTGTATGTATACTTATCATAAGTATTTATGTTCCAGAGATAATTACAATATTTCATCGGCATTTAAATTAAAAAAGACTGCCGAAAGATGCAACAGGAAAAATGACAACTATAGTATCTATTTAAATTGATTGATATTTTCATAAATAATTATTAATTTTAGCTGTTTATTTCGATCACTTTTAATTAAAAAAATGATAACAGAAATTAAAAACTCAAAATGGCTTCTTATCGATGTCTTAAAAGAAGCGACCCGCTTTCTTGAATCGAATGGAATCACCCGTGCGAGGGGAAATGCGGAGCAGCTGCTGTCTCATGTGCTTGGACTGGAAAGAATTGGGCTCTACCTGAAATTTGAGCAGCCATTGTCTGAAAATGAGAGGGAAACATACAAGCAACTGCTCCGAAGACGCGCAAAACAGGAACCTCTTCAGTATCTTATCGGCAGTACAGAATTCATGTCACTTCCTTTCAGGGTTAACCCGGGTGTTCTGATTCCGAGACCCGAGACCGAGATTCTGGTAGAAAAAACGATTGAGCAGATCAAGAAAAAATTTGCTCAAGATAAAACAGTGATATGTCTCGACATTGGAACGGGAAGCGGGAACATCGCAGTGAGTCTGGCGCATCAGTTAGAAAATGTCCACGTGGTTGCTGTGGATGTGGATGCCGGGATTCTGACTGTTGCCGAAGAAAATGCCAGGTTGAACAGCGTCGAAGACTGTATCGAATTCATGCATCTGGATATTCTCGATGAAAAATGTGTCAGGAAAATAAATCAGCAATTCGACATTGTGATTTCAAATCCCCCGTATGTTTCCGAAGAAGAGTACAGGCAGCTTCCTGAGGATGTCCGGGAGCACGAGCCGAAGATTGCGCTCGATGGCGGCCGGGACGGTCTGCGGTTTTATCGGCGAATCGCGCAGGTGCTTCCGGAATTGCTAGAGAAAGATGGATTTG
>Ga0315536_1001701_pt1 | contig 10945 bp, 20 predicted proteins | sample SalMarSW160230MG_FD_203093 | JGI IMG/M metagenome (GOLD analysis project Ga0315536, IMG submission 203093) | Salt marsh sediment microbial communities from the Plum Island Ecosystem LTER, Massachusetts, United States - Salt Marsh Sediment SW1602-30 ... | reverse complement strand
TTATATTATTTTCATCAAAAAATCTTAAAGCACATTGATATGCTCAAAAAAACAAAGTTCTTTATCCCGATGGGAATTAATCGGGTATCCCTCCCGAGCATCCGGGGTCAGCCATATCGATCAGTCCATCGCAATCCTCATCCAGCCCGCCGTTGCAATTCTCATTAAAAGGATTTTCATCCACCGGTTCCTGGTTGCGTACGCAGTCTCCCCAGGATCCGTCCTGGTCGCAAGTTTTAGTTCCGGCGGCACATACTCCTAGTTCTCCGGTCCCGCAGGAAACTGTTTCTCCGGGACTGCATTCAGATGTAGGCCAATCGCAGTCAGTGTCTTCAAAGGTCATCAGCTGATATTCAAATAAATATTCTGTAGGATGCCAGCTCGTCATTGCCTGGTTTTCACAATCCACGTCTTCTGACAGCACCAGCCATATCTTGGCTCCCTCCGGGTAATTAGCGTCGTAAGGAGCGGGCATATCACAGGTATCCACCTGCGTATTCATATGCACGTTGCCTCCTCCGTTGGCAGTGTCCTTTCCCAGACAAATCAAACCATTGCCGGGCCAGGGATCAGGATAATAAATAAGCGTGTAGTTTGTCCCCTTCTGCAAACCGTGGCCGTTGAAGACAAAATCAAATTTCTCACCCGACATAAAGTACTGCATTTTTCCCCAGGCGCCTTTGTCTATGATTTCCCAGGTTTCAGGATTTTTTTCGTGCAGATATAGATGGGCTACATTGGAGTTTCCGGCCTGCCCGCTGGGACCCTTTGCTAAAGCCCCTGCCGTCACTCCTAGTAGGGCCGACAGAAATAAAACTCCCAAAATCTTTATCTCTTTTTTCATAAAGATTGATAGGTTATATTATTTCTTATTTTACGACCTTTTCTCCTCCTTATTTTAAAATAACCTGCTTTTACGAAAATTTCAACCGCATCTTTGTAAATAGAAAACAAAAAAACACTTTTCAGGTGTTTCCAAAAAATTAAAAAGAGGGAGGGGTCACTATAAAGTGACGATTATTGCAATAACGGTAATAACCGATATCAAAAAAAATAATATAAAAGGTTTTCCTCAGGGGGAAACGATTCCCTCCCCCTTTAAAAGAACTATATTTTACTGTATCCGGAGATTTTTTCACTGTCAATGTGGAAAACTCCTTATTCCTCTTCCAGAATAGAGGAAAAATAAAAAGTTATAGGGGCCAGCATCATCAGTGTACGCACCAGAAGTATTTTCCACCCCTGGGTGAAAATTAAAGCCTCAAAGATTCCGACTACCGCATAAATCAGAAATCCTATGCCGAATCCTAAAAGCTGTTTTTCTAAAGAAATTCCGGTTTTTCTAAAACTCCGATACCTCCTTGCAATTTCTGCTAGAATGAACGCCAAGCCGGGCAGAAATATGCCGATATTAAATATGTTGTTGGCTGTCTTATTAGGAACAATATTATTCCCCCAGTAGGTTAATTCTGTCGGAGAAAATCCGTAGCGGTAAAATGCGTATATAGCGGTAAGGGCTACGCCGATAAAAAATCCTTTAAACAAAATGTTCTTTATTCTGTCGTTTCCGAAAAAACTCCAGGATAAATAAAAAAAGGCCGGGATAAGATGGAGATAAGTAAGGGGGCCGATAAACCACTTGTATATGAAAATATTAGCCGTTTCCAAGCCGAACCAGGTAAACAGCGCCCTTACACCTATTAATATCCAGATGAGACCTAATGAGAGACAGAAATAATCAAGCCCGCGGCTGTAAGAGAGTTCTTTTTCCCTCCTTTTTCTAAAGATCAGATAAAAAACTCCCGTGCTGGTAACACCAATAACAAAGCAGACAAAGGCGTTATATAATATTCCGACGTTATTCATAGTGTCCTTATTTCTTTATAGTTTATTGTTCTTCATCCCAAATAGCCGATAGATAAAAAATCAGCGGCGGCAGCATGGAACCGATTCTGGCTAGAAGCATCAGCCACCCTTGGGCTTCGGCCAAAGCGTCAAAAAATCCCGCCAAAGCATAAACGAGAAATCCCACGTTAAACCCCAGCATCTGCCTTTCCCGGTAAACCCCGGTCCTTTCCCAATTCCTGAATCTCCTTACAAGTTCCACGATAATGAACAGAAAGGTCGGTATGAAAATGGCTCCCGTAAAAATATCATTGGTAATCCTGTTGGGGACCAGGGTACGCCCCCAGTAAGTCACTTCAGATGCCGAAAACCCGTACTTCCAGAAAGTAAAGACGGTAAAAATTACCACTGAGGTGAAAAGGATATTGAATAAAAGTTTGATTTTCTTTCTATCTCCGAAAAAGCTCCAGGAAAAGTAGTAGAAAGCAGGTATTATGTGAATGTAAATTAAAGGGCCTGCAAACCATTTGAAAAAAAATACATCAAGCTCCGGCCTTCCCATCCAGACGAAGATTACTCCCAACCCCGTCAGAATCCATACCATCCCGAACAGCAGGGTGAAATAGTTCACAAGCTTAATGAACTCCTTGCCTTTTTCTTTCCTTGCCTTTAAAAGCAAACGAAAAACCACCAGGGCAGTAAAGCCCGTAATGAAACATATAGAGGCGTTATATATCATCCCTATGCTGTGCATAGTCCTTTGCCTTATTCTTTAATTTCCCCGTGGATCATCTTTCTGTAATCACAGTATTCGCATTTCTCTCCTGACTCCGGAAGCTCGTCTGATTCCAGACACTTCTTTATTTCCACAATTGTCCCTTCCACCCAGGAAGCGTCCCCCTCGTAGGGAATAATGGAAAGTTTGAATTCCAACCTTCCGTCAAACTTTTCTCTGTTCCTGCCCGCATTGGCGAACATAAAATAGCCCGTATTCCCCACGTCAAACCCTTTCTGCCGGAAAATCCACTGGTAAACCTCCATCTGCCTCTTATAGCCCTTCTTGTATTCGTCATCCAGGGAAATCTCTTTGCTGGTGCTGGTGGATTTGTAATCCACAATGAATATTTTGCCGGTTTTGGGGTCGGTCCAGATGTCATCTATGATGCCGCAGATTTTCAGGTTAGTGGGTTCATGAATAATCCAGGCACCTTCATACTTGTAATGGTCGTCTCTCCAGTCAGGCAGGTCAGGGTGCTGAAGAGGTATGGCGTCAATGCCGTACTTTTCCATGAGGGCATGAGCTTGGCCGTTGGCACGTAAAATATCAAACTCATTCTTCATTAATTGGTCCACGGCGCTGTTCAGGGTCCAGCCCGGCATGCTCGGCCTCCCCAAACCCAGTCTCCTGTCCAGGTAAAAACACCTGGGGCACTCCACGAACAAATCAATCTTGGAGCGGCTGATGGAAAAAGGCATTTGGGAGCCCGGAACGTAAAGGTTGCTTTGTCTTTTAGAATATTTACTCATATTTATTTAAAATAACCTTATTTTGCTTAAAATTCAAGCAAAAAAAATTGCCTGAAAATATCAGGCATGATTGAAAATATAAATCAAATCACAAAATTAGATATCAATACGGAAAAAGCTCCCAGGGTGCTTAAGAAGAAAACAATCGTTATTATCCCGTAGTAATTTGAGTTGTTTCCGGGTTTTTCGGGAAGGTAGCAGTACATCTGGAAGAAAAAATAGATGTACATTACAGAGATAAAGAAATCAAAACTTGAGGAAAAGAAGCTTCCGCCTGTTTTCGTAATTGCTATCTTGGTAATACACGCGATAACAAATAGCGCCGCAATTATCGTTAACGAACCTATAAAGAACTTAATGATCGATTCTCTATCCAAATCAACCACCTTTCTTATCCTTATACTTAGGAAAAAATTAGTCAACAGTAATCCCGAATATTTTCACAAGCCCCAGCACTTCAGGATAGCTGAATCTGGCTTTGTTGCACTTGTTGTCTCCGAGGTTGAAGATATAGTTTTTAGCCTCCCTGAAATCAGCTTCGGTTAAATCCGTTTTATTAAATGTTGATTTTGTTAAATCGGAGCCCTTAAAGCTTCCTCCTGCGATTGAACTTTCGGTAAAGTCCACTTCATGCAGCTTGCAGCCAAGGAATTTTGTCCCGGGTATCTTCATCTTGTAAAAAACAGAATAGCTCAGATCGCTCTTTTTAAATTTTAATCCCACGCCCAGTTCCGTTCTCAGCTGGGACCAGTCAATGGCGCTCACCTTGCACTTATAAAACGAGCATTCTATCATCTTGCTTTCGGGAAAATTGGCCGCAGTAAAGTCCATCCTGACAAACTTACACTTTTCAAAAATGCATTTTTCCAGGCTACTGCCGGCAAAGTCGCAGGACCTGAAAGTACAGCCTGAAAATTCGCTTTCCTTCAAATTCTCCCCTGTCAAAACAAGGGAGTCAAAAACCTTATTATGGTATTCTTCTTTGGAGAAGATTTTTTCCATTTATTCTTTCTCTAACTTTAACAAAAAATCGCCTCTATGGCGAAGATTATTTCCTTCTCAACCGGGCCAGAAAACAGTAATGTCTTTTTGCATTGTCTGTCCAAATATCTTGTATCTTGAAATGTTTGAATTCTGTTTGGATTATTTCTTTATTGAAAAGGTAATGCGGCAGTCCTTTTTCTCCACCTTCCATTGGAATGTAAGTTCTCGGTGCCGTTATTTTGTATCTGGTTTTCTGTTTTCCGTATTTTTCTATTACGGTACCCTTCTTATAAAACTTTCTGAACTTTCTCTTCCGTACGGTAATGAAAATGAAACCTTCCGGCCTCAAAACTCTTTCTACTTCTTTTACTGCTGTCCTTATCTCTTCTATATTCCCATGATGAATGGCATTGGTAGATATTACTGCGTCAAAAAAGTTGTCCTTGTAAGGCAATTTCTCGTAGATAGAACCTGTCTTGAAGCCTGCCCGGAGTCCTTCTTTTTTCAACCATTCCTCAGCGATTTTTATTCCCTCTTCCGCTATATCGAATCCGTGTAGCTCAAAGCCCTTTCTGGCCAGGTAAACAGTATGTCTTCCCGAACCGCATCCCAAATCTAAAATCCTTTTAACTTTGTTCTTTTTAAAAACACTGGCAATTCTGGAAATGTTTTCCTGGGATTTTAGAAAAACCTTGCCGTGTGTTTTAAAAATTTGATTCCACTGTTTCATAGGCGCCCACGGGAACCTTTAAGTTATTATTTGATAAAAATTTGTTGATTTTCCCGATGCTTATGTCCATGTCCATGGCATGATAAGAGAGCGAAAGGCCGGCCGTGGCATTGGCAAATACTGCCGCTTTCCTGGCATTTCTTTTCATAAGATAGTAATAGAGGAAAGCGGCCGAAAAGATGTCTCCAGCCCCCACCGGATCTACTATTTCTTCTATGTTGAAAGCGGGGAAATTGTGCTCCTCTCCTTTCTCATAGATACTGCATCCTCTCTCCGCCCTGGTTACTGCAACGATGGGGCCCGCCATGCTCCACTTCTGCGCAGTTTCGTCCATATTCTCCGCATCCTCCTCGGAAACGAATATCAAATCAAACAGTGGCACCATCACTTCCTCCTCATCCCAATGAGCCTGGAACACCCTGCCGTCTGCCTCGTGCCTCCGGAAAAATCCCTGGGGCAGGCAGGCGATGGGCTTGTCACCCATCTTCTCTTTCAGATTCTTTATTTTGTCGACGGTAACGTTGTTATCAATGGGGCACACTATGGCGGCTTCCGCTCTTTCAAAATAAATATCAGGCAGAGATGCCGGGTCTATGAAATAGGCATTGTCCCTGTTCTCCGCATAAAGGGTTCTTTTTCCCCTATCGTCATATATATTCTTGTAGACCAGTGTCTTGTCTTCAACCGGCTTTTCGGGATAAACTGCCACCTTGCCCAACCAGTTGTCGTCATAATCCTCTCCTCTGGGAAAAATGATTATGGGTTTCCATCCCAGTTTCCTTAAGATTTTCGCGCAGAAATAAGCAGAGCCTCCGGGTCCTGAAATTTCCCTGCCCGCAATATTATTTTTGTCGATGCAGAGGTCTCCCCAAAGAAAAACCTTTCTTTTTTTCATTATGCCTTTAATTCTTATTATTATCTTTTGCTAAATTTATAATATTTTCTATATAGGATTGCTTTAATTCACCGTACCTCTTTCTGTCTCCGCCGGCCTCTCTTTCCCACTCCTGCTTAAGCTCCTGGTATCGCACAGCTTCCTCTTTATTCTGTTTGAGATAATCGCGGAACAGCAACTTCTCTATATAATCCTTATTGCCTTTTGCTACTAAATGAATGTGTATGTCACCGTATTTCGTATCCGGTACCCTGCTCAAGAATATCCTTCCATTTTCCTCGGGATGAATATGCTCAAATCCTAATTCCCTTAATTCGCTTACGGCTTCCTGTTTTTCTTTCCAGTCGTCCAGGGTCACTAAAATGTCTATTATCCCCTTGCCTCCCAATCCCTCAACAGCCGTACTGCCTATATGATGGACTTCGGCCTCAGGCAAGACCTGTTTAATCTTTGCTTTTTCTTTCTCAAAGAGTTTTTTAAATTCCTTGCTGTATGCGTGAAATTCCACCTTACTCATAACATTTACTATTTTACCCGGGCGAAGACGTATTCATCGATTACCTTCCTGTTTTTAACCAAATTTTTCCTCAGAATTCCCTCCAGCTTATAGTGATTCTTTTCTAAGACTCTCACGGAAGCCTTATTATACGGGAAAACTCCGGCAAAGATTCTTCTCAGTTTCAACTCTTTAAGTCCGAACTCTGTAGTGAACCCAACCGCTTCTGTCATTATGCCTTGACCCCAAAATTGTTCTGCCAGCCAGTACGCTAATTCTGCCCGCGGGAAATGAATGGAGGAAAGCCCTACTGAACCAGCCGCTTCTCCATTAATTTCAATAATAAAATTAAACATCTTTCTTTGTTTTTTACTCATTTCTTCTTTTACAAATCCAGCTGTATATGGCTTTTTTTCCTCCCTGATATTCTTCCTCACCCATTTCTCCGCGTCTTTCAAAGTATAAGGGTAAGGCAGCCTCAGCGTATTCCTGTGAATTATTTTATTGTCGATATTCCTCTGCATGGAGGGCGCATCCCCTCTTTGGAAGGGCCTTAAGATGAATTGTTTTGTTTTAATAATTTTCATAATTTTAAGAATACTTTATTCTATATTTTCATAACACTTAACACAAGATTTCCTCTATAGTGAACCACCGACAGGATGTGTTAAAATAATCTATTATGGAAATTCAAGCGTTTTTGTTGAACAGTATCCTGCCTGCCTTTATCACCGGCATAGGAGGGCTTTATACGGCCGTCTCAATTTTATCAAGGAAACAAAAAGACAAAGAGGAAACATCTTTCGGATTATCCTGGCTGTTTATGGGCACGGTTTTTCTGCTGGTGAGCACCAGGCTTAGTGTCTTTGCAGCCGGCTTGATTCAGCTCGACAAAATTATCTTTTACATTATTGAAATATCCACAGGTTTGGCGGTAGCACCGATGACTTACCACGTAATCCTGAAGATGACGAAAAACGAAAACCTGGCTAAATTATTTTCCATTTTTTTTGGCGTTTCTGGCATCCTATTCATCCTTTTCGTTTTCGTAGACGGCGTGGAAGGGCCGAAAATTCTTATCTCCGGTTCCGAATACAAGAGTTCTCTGAGAGCGCTTCTCTTTTTCGCGGCCCCCTCTTTAATAGGGCTCCTGCTTCTAATTTTTGACCTGACCAAAAGAGGCCTGAGATTTTTTAAGGATAGAATTCACTTCCAGCGCAATCAGTTCCTATCCAGCCTTTCCTTCTTCATCTTTATCACTACTGCCGGTTTTGACCACATGGGGCTCAACACGGGCTGGAGCCTGACAATTGTCAGAATAACCCTGATGGTCTCAGCTCTTATAGCCGCCGTCAGTTACCCTGCCCCAGAGAAATAATTTTTCGGAAATAAAAAAATGGGATAAGAATTACTCCTACTCCCATTGAAGTTTGACCTTTTTGGGTTCTCTGGCTTTCCTCTCCTTATACTTCTCTGGATTTTCTATAATGCTGACTATTTCCCTGTCTTCTTCTTTGATAACCTCTTCTATCTCCCATGGATCGCTATTCCAGAGGTTACTGCTTTCTGCATTCGCCAGAGAAAATAAATTTTTCTTGTCTGTCAGAAAGGAAAATGCTTTCTTCTCGGACAAAAGGTATGGAATTTCATTGGCTACATCTAATTGGCATTCTTCCGCTACCCTCCTTGCTAATTCCAGACTCTCTTTGGGAACACCTATCATGGCCCATATGGTCCCTCCTAATTCTGAGGTTCCGAAAAGAAATTCTTTGTTCTTTTCGGTATTGGGCGGGAAATATAGGTATTCCAGTTTAGTGGCAAAAAGGAAAACTTTCGGCATTCTCGGATAAATCAGACCGAAGAAAAATACTAAGTCCTTGTTCCTCATTATTTCTTTTATCTTATCTCTATCTGTCACAAAGTCGAAACCTATCAATTATTTCACCTTTAAATTTTTAGTGTGCTATTTTTTGTTTATAATCTAAAATATACAATTTTTAATAAAAATGTCAATAAGAATCCGGTTGTTTCCACCACTTGCTTAATAATTACGCAAAGATTTATTTAATATCTGTTTCCACTTTTAAATTGGCAGCTTGGAAACCACCTGGCTCTCCCAGAAATAAAGCGCCAACCCCAGTATTATCATTCCCGCCAATATAATAATGACGCCCAAATTGCTTTGCTCCATAGTTTTAAATTACCATTTAATGACGAATTCGTGGAATTCACCACCCGTTTTATAACCGCAAACTGTTTCCCGGCATGAAGTGGGTTTTTTAACAATCATTCTTATAACGCTGCAGATATAACCCTCCAGATGCAGGCAGTGAAGCGGATGCAGTTTTAACCCGCTCACCCTGATAATGATATGATTCTTCTCTTTATTGTATTCCCTCACAGTCAGCTCGCCGATTGTGTAGTATTTTCTCCATATTAAAGGGGCCTGCTTCAAAGCAGTTTCCAGGGAAACGAAGTATTTCATAAAGGTCCTTAGAATTAAGGACATCTTAGAACTGAACACTCCTATCTCCCTGAATTTTTCATCTTCAAAATTAAAAAGGCTTTTGATGGCCAAAAGCTCAATAATCTCCAGCCCTACGGGATAAAACTCCATAGGACTTATTTCTCGATACTCCTGGGGATAGCCGATTCCCTCTAAAAAAAACTCTAATCTCATCAAACCCTCCCTGCCTTTCTCCTTCATGACAAATCCTTTGTGGCTTATTAATGCCAGACCTCTCACCTTGCCATCTGTCTTCATCCACTTTCCAAAGTCCTCTCTTGTCAGCATATTTTCCATCATATTCCATTTTATCACTTTCCCAATAAATTCTACAAAAAATGAACTGTATGTCCCGATTAAAATAAAAACAGCCGGTTGGCTGTTTGAAACTCTTTATTTATTATTTTTTTCTTCTTTACCTATTCCTCTTCTAAAGTCTTTCTTAATGTTTTTTTTATTTCTTCTCTTTCCTTGTCGGTAAGCTCTTCAGAAGACACCCACCCTTCACTTTTATTCATTTCTTCTACCTGCTTTATGGCTTCCTGTGTTTTGTTTTCAATATCCTCGTCAAGGTCTCTTATTTCCTCTTCAAGCTCTGGAGGAATTTCTTTCCCCTCCTGCTCAAGCCTTTGCCTTTCAGATTTTAAATCGTCTAACCTTTGGGCAAGCCCTTCCAGATAGTCCGTTCCCCCAAAAAAAGATTCTCTTCTTTCCGGCATATTCTTAGTTTTTAAAATTAATTTACCAATTAACCTTTATACCTCATTCTACCAATTTAAACTCCTTTTTTAAAATATCGGCAATGTTCTCCACTCTATCAAATTTAATAACCTTGTCTGCGATAGCCTCAAGCGTCGGGAACAAACATTCCTCCGAGATTAACAGTATCAATTTCTTTCCCAGCGCCTTGGCAAATCCGATTTCCAACAGCATCCCTATGCTCTCCTCTTGTTCATTGATAAAAGCCAGCAAAGCATCACAATTCCTTATCTCCTCGAATGCCTTCCCTATCACCTGCCCTGCGGGCAGTTCTTTGGGCGCCCAATCGGACTTATCCCTGAAGTAATTGAACGTATCGTTCCCTTTTTTTTCTAAGACAGAACAAATAGCGCTCAGGTTCTTTTTTAAGGATTCCTTGTCGGTTCCTCTAAACTTGTGCGATACAAATATCTTCATTCATATATTATACCAAAAAAATGGTATTCTCTACTAAAAATAAAAACAGCTCAATGGCTGTTTGAAATTTTTATCTATTATTTTTTTCCTAATCTTTTTTCTATATATCCCTGTTGTATCTTTCCAAGCTGCCTCCCCAGTTCTTCTCTTACCCTTACCTCGTGAAGTTTCATCCTTGAATACTCCTTAGCTTTCTTTTTCAACTCTTCCTCATCAATGTCTTCGGGTGCACCTGCCCATATTCTTTCTATTTCCTCTTCCGTATATTCTCCTGCTTCTTTCATAATCTCAAAAAATCTTTTCTTTTCCATAAACTTATATTCACCTTTTAAATATGCTGTTTCTTTTGTACCTTTCAGCGTTTTCTTTGTCAAAATAAAACACCGAAAGGTTCGGTGTCAGTTTTTCCAAAGAACTATTTCCTAACGTAGCTGAGAGAGCCATCCGGCTCTTCTACCCTTTTCATTTTTCCTTTTTTAAATCTTTTCAATGCTTTCCTTACCAGCCTTATATTTTCCTCTTTCCAATAACCCCATTTTTCTAACTCTTTAACAACTTTCTCAATGTTTATTGATTCCGGTTTATCCAAACAATCTCTGCAGATAGCAATAGAATAAGTTTCTCTACCCTTCTTTTTCCTTTTGTATTCCAGGCCTCCCATATCCTCATCTTTCATAAACTTATTGCAGGAAGCGCAGCTTGGCGGAAATTTTGGTCCTCCGTTCATTTATATCACTCCTTTTTAAATTTTATAGCTGATTATTGTTTTTCTGAATAAAAATGTCA
>Ga0315536_1001700_pt1 | contig 10949 bp, 8 predicted proteins | sample SalMarSW160230MG_FD_203093 | JGI IMG/M metagenome (GOLD analysis project Ga0315536, IMG submission 203093) | Salt marsh sediment microbial communities from the Plum Island Ecosystem LTER, Massachusetts, United States - Salt Marsh Sediment SW1602-30 ... | reverse complement strand
CACCATGGCTTCCCAATCCGGCATGGGCGCCTCCCCAACCCTTTTCCCCTGCCTCCGCGGGCCGGCCTCGGGTTTCCGAGCCTCCGCCGCCCGGCGGGTTTCCCAAGGGAGTTATTCTACCTCAACGACCACCGCTTCGCGAAGTACTATATCAATGGTGCCGATGATTATTTTGGATTTAATCAGAACCGGCACCTTGCGGACATCATCCGTCAACCAGATATTCACCTGGCCCTTTTGCTGGAACAAGCCCTCGAATTTCAAGGCCGGCTCCACCACCAGGCACTGGAAGCTTCCCGCGGGCACGTTCACCCGTTCCCGGCGCAACACCTTCACCAGCACCTCGTAGGCCTTGCCGTCGTCCGCCACCACGGGGATCGACACGGTTTCGCCGACCGCCGGATTCTGGCTGCGGAAAAAATAAAATTCGGACAGCACATCCTGGGTCCAGGGCTGGGCCGGCACCACCGTTCGGCCTTCGTCCTTGATGACCTGACGATGCAGCTGGTCGTACAGAATCACCGAGTCGTTGGCATACGACCCTTCGCGCAGGTGTTTCTCGTATTGCCAGGAAAAAAGTCCTCCGGCGTCGAGAATGGAAACGATGCGGTCGCGCACCTTGAAAAACCACTCGAAGGCCGGGTGGGTCCGGGCCGTGGCCACCAAGCGCCAGGTGGGCCGGCCGTAGCGGACGGGGCCGGGCTCCACGCTCAAGGTGGCGAACCCCGCCGACAGTCCGAAATATTCCACGGAAAAAAGCAGTTTTTCGCCCGCGGCGAAGGCGCGGTTTTCCCGCCGGGGAAATTCCGGTCGGGGGGGCGGTGTTTCCGCCGCGGCCGGCGGCACGGTCCCGGCCCGCGGCCGGGAAACTTCCGGAGGAACCCGGCTGCCCGCGGCCGGCGCCAAGCCGGCGTCCCCCGCCCGCGCCCAGCCGCGCTCGAGAAGCAACACCTGTCCGGGATGAATCAGGTCCGGGTTCGGGATGCGATTGCGTTCCGCGATGCGGGGGTACAAGAGAGGATCGCCGAGCAGGCGCCGCGCTATTCGCCACAGGGATTCCCCCTCCTCCACCCGGTGGGTCAGCGGTTCCACCGCCGGGGCGGGGGGGCCGGATACCTCGGCCGGCGGGGAGGGGATCTCCGGTCCCGCCTCGCTTTCCGACACGGCGGTCGGAACCGCCTGGGGCGCGACCTTGATGATTCGGAAATCGGTTCGACCCGTGGCGCACCCGCCGACAAAAAAAACCACGCCCGCCAGGATGAGTCCCTGCAGGCGATGGAAGGGGACCAATCCAGCCACCCGCATTCCGCCTCTCTGCCCTTGCCTTGGCCTACGTTGCGCGCCGCTTGGCGCTGCCCGGTGTTTTGGAGCGGGTCCGGTGGGAACGGCCGCCAGCCTTCCGGCGTCCGCCCCGGCGTGGCGGCCGTTGCGCCGGGTTCGTCCCTGCGCCGGACAGCAGGCGGCGCGCGGCTTCGTACACCGGTTCGATGGGAATGCCAGACAAATCCGGGACGGCTTGGCCGGAACCCGTGGGCACGAGAATTTCCTGCCGCCGCGCGAGCGGCCGCCAGCGCGCGGGGCCCGTGACGCCGGCGGCGGGAAACAGGGATACCGTGGGAATCCCCAGAGCCGCGGCCAGGTGCATGGGTCCGGTACTGCCCGAGATGAAGATCCGCGCCTGGGCGATCAAGGCGGCCAAGCGGCCCAAGCTGACCGCTTCGTGCAAACGCCACGGCGCGGGGTCGCAATACCTGGCCGCAACCGCAAGCAATTCCTCTTCCGCCGGGGAGCCAGTCAACAAAACGCGTACTCCGTGTTCGCGCTGGAGCCGGCGGGCCAACAGGCCGTACTGCCTGGGCGGCCAATTGGCCGCCGAACCGCGCCCTCCGGGGTGGAGGATCACCAGGCGCTGGCGGGGATCCCAGCCCAGGCTCCGCAGGAAACGGCCGGCCCAGAGGGCGTCGGAACGGTCCACGCGCAGACGCGGCGGCTCCAGCTGAACCTGCGCGCCCAGCGCGCGAACCAAATCCAGGTTGTAGTCCGCCTCATGGCGCACGGCCTGGGCCCGGCTGTGGCTCACGCGCCGCGAAAATAAAACGGACCACAACCGGCGGGCCGTGCCCACGCGAACCGGCACGCCGGCCAGCCAAACCGCGAGGGATAAACGGAACTCGGGAAACACCAGCAGGGCGGCGTCAAAACCGCCTGCCCGCACCCGGCGGCAGAGGCGCCAAAAATCCCGGCCGCCTCCGGAGGCATATCCCCACACCTCGTCCGGTCCCGGTTGCCCGGCAAAAAAATCCCGCAAAGGCTCGGCCACCCATAAGCTGACCCGCGCCCCCGGAAAGGTCTTCTTCAAGGCCGTGCAAACCGGCAGCGCCAGGATGGCGTCGCCCAAAGCGTCCGTACGGCATACCAACACGCGCCGAAAAACCGGATTCATGGCTGCGCCTTCCGCGGTCCGGCGGCTAAGATGGCGTCCGCGGCCGCGCTCAGATCCGCGGCGACGGCATCGGGCTCGAGTCCCGGAGGAAATCCGCTGGCACTGGTTTTGTTTCCGTATCCGGTCAACACCAGCACCGTGCGCAGCCCGTTGCTCCGCCCGAATTCGAGATCCAGCATCTTGTCGCCCACCACCCAGCTGTTCTCCCAGTCAATGTCCCGCTCGGCGGCCGCTGCCAGCAGCATGCCCGGTTTGGGCTTGCGGCAGTCGCATTGCCGGGCATAGGCGCTCACCGCACCCTGCTGGAAATGGGGGCAATAATAAATGGCATCCAGCGGGACCTGCTCGGCGGTCAGGAGACTTTGCAGGCGGTCATGGACCGCCCGCACGGCCTGCTCGGAAAAGTAGCCGCGGGCCACCCCCGACTGGTTGGAGGTGACGATCAGCCAATAACCCGCGCCCTGCAAACGGCGCAGGCCCGCCGCCGTGCCGGGCAAAATTTCTACCTGCTCGGGATCGGAGAGGTATTCCCTTTCCCGGATCAAGGTTCCGTCGCGGTCCAAAAAGACGGCGGGCCGCTTCATGCGCCGGCCCGCCGGTAATGGGAAAACTGCAGTTTGACCAGCTTGGCGTACAGGCCCCGGCGCTGCAGCAACTGGTGATGCCGGCCCCGTTCGACGATCCGGCCCGCGTCCAATACGATGATTTGGTCCGCGTGTTGAACCGTGGACAGCCGGTGGGCGATGACGAACGTCGTCCGGTGCTCCATGAGGCGGTTCAAGGCCCCCTGGACCAGCCGCTCGGATTCACTGTCCAAGGAGGAAGTGGCTTCGTCGAGAATGAGGATGGGCGGGTTTTTCAGGATCGCGCGCGCGATCGCCAGCCGCTGGCGCTGTCCTCCGGAAAGCTTGACCCCGCGTTCGCCGATCAGGCTGTCATACCCCTCTTTGCATTCCAGGATGAAGTCATGGGCGTTGGCGGCGCGCGCGGCCCGCTCGACCTCCTCCCGGGAAGCCTCCGGGCGCCCGTAAGCGATGTTGTTGCGGATGGTATCGTTGAACAGGATGGTCTCCTGGGTGACGAGGCCGATCTGCCCCCGCAGGGACTTCAGGCTGATCTTCCGGATATCGTGCCCGTCGAGAAAGACGGCACCGTCCGAAACGTCCGCGAAGCGCGGGATCAGGTCCACCAGAGTGGTCTTGCCCGCGCCGGACCGGCCGACGATGGCCAGCACCCTTCCCGCCGGAACCTTGAAACTGATGTCCTGCAGCACGGTCCGGTCCGGTTGGTAGGCGAAGCTCACCCCGCGGAATTCAATTCCGGAATGGAAGCGCTTGAGGACGAGGGCCTCGGGGTCGTCCCGCACGGCGGGACGGCTGTCGACCAGTTCGAACACCCTCTGGGCGGCCGCCAGGGCCTGCTGAATCGTATTGTTGATGCCCGCCAGATTTTTCACCTGGGGGTAGAGCGAGGCCAGCCCGCCTAAAAAGGCGAAAAACGTGCCCGCGGTGTACTGGTCGCGAATGACCATGGCCCCCGCGTAGACGATCATGAAGCAGATCCCGATGGAGCCGATGAATTCCATGAGCGGGCTGGACAAGGCGGTCTTGCGCACGGCGCGCATGGTCAAATCAAAGTAATGCCGCAGCTCCTCGAAAAAGCGGCGCATCTCGTGCTTTTCCATGATGAAGGCCTTGACCACCCGGACGCCGGCAATGCTCTCGTGCAGAATGGTGGTCAAGTCGGCCATCTTGACCTGGGAACTGCGCGAAATCCGGCGCAGGGACCGCCCGATGGCGATGATCGGATACACGGCGACCGGAAACACGAAGAGGGAAATGACGGCCAGTTTCCAATCCAGGTAGAAGAGCAGTGCGATCAGGCTCGCGATGGTCAGCAGGGAGCCCAGCAAACGTCCCATGACGTTGGAGACGGCCGCCTGCATGAGCGTCACGTCGTGGGTGATGCGGGAGATCAGCAGGCCGGTCCGCTGCCCGTGAAAAAAACTCATGTCCAGATGCAGGAGGTGCTGGTAGAGCTGGTTGCGCACGTCCATGATGATGCGGTTGCCGATGTAATTGATCAGGTAATCCTGGCCGTAGGTGGACAGGCCTTTCAGCAAGTAGGTCAGGATGATGGCGACCGGCACCAGGCGCAGGTAAAACAGGGCCTGGGCGTGATCCGGGTTCCCCAGGATTTTGTCCATGACCGGCTTGATCAGATACATGGAGAGCGCCGTCAAGCCCGCGGTCAGCGCGAGGCAGAAAAACGCCGCCACCACTCTGCCCGCGTAGGGCTTGACGTATTTCAACAAGCGCAAATAGAGTTGCATGCAGGTCCGTTCCTTATGCAGAAATGCCGTCCCGGGCGCGCGGGCCGCCTCACCCGCTTTCCCGAGGAAAAAAAGAAAAGAGACCCGCCTGGATCCGGCGGGTCTCTGGTTCTGGGTTAAAGACGGTCGGTCACCGCGGGAAACGACACGGCCCGGCGGTCACCGCGGCATGCGGATAATGACTTCCACCCGGCGGTTTTGCTTGCGGCCCGCCACCGTTTTATTGGTGGCGATCGGCTTGGTCGGCCCCCAGCCCTGGATGGTGATCTGGTAGTTGGGGACGTTTTGCTCTTCCACCAGGAAGCGCCGCACGGACTCGGCGCGCACCAGGGACAGCCGCATGTTCAGCTTCAAGGGTCCGGTGGAGTCCGTGTGGCCGTCGCACACCACTTCCGAGGCCGGCTCGTCGTGGATCACGTAGGCGCTCTTGATGACCTTGTCGAACATCTCGGAGGTCAGATAGGCCTTGCCGATGTCAAACAGAATCCCCCCGATCTTGATGGTGGTCCGGTTCTCGCTCTCGTAGATCTGGGCCAGGACCGGACGGATGCGGTCCGCGATGAGCACCTGGTTGCCGTCCTTGTCCGTGGTGGAAAGCTCGTAGCGGTAGGACACGTTGTTGGGCACCACGTTGCCGCTCTCGTCCTTGGCGTCCCAGTAGAAAGCCTTGAACAACTCCTCCTGGGACACATAGGACCGCACGACCTGGTTGGCGTCGTTGAAAATGTCCAGCTTCCAATTCGTCACGTCCGGGTTCGGATCCTTGATGGAGAAATAGACGCGATCGGGATAAATTTCGTAATTCTTGGCGGTATACAACTTCGGAATGGTGTCCACGATGAAGGCCTTGCCTTCCACCTTCCGGGTCTCTCCGGCCGCGCTGGTGACGCTCAAGGTGAAGGGATAATCCTGTTTGGAGGATACGCGCCGGCCGCGGGGGTCCTTGCCGTCCCAGACGAAGGCCTTGGGCGGCTGACCCCGGCCGGCATACTTTTTCATGGTCCGGCCTTTGGGATCCGCGATGACCATTTTCCAGGCGGAGAGCTCTCCCAAGTCCTCCGGCAATTTGGGCACGACGGTGATCGTTCCCAGGAACCCCACGAAGGTCCCCTGCAATTTGGGGATCTTCCCGGTCAGGGTCGGCTGCGGCGTGGGCCGCATCGTGGGCGTCGGCGTCGGCGTCATGGTCGCTTCCAGGGTGGGCGTGACCGTGGGCGTGGCCGTGGGCAGCGGCGTGGGGGTGGCCACCAAAGCGCCGGTGTGCCAATCGATGGAGATGCGCTGGTTCCACTCCGGATTCTGCCCCGGATAGGTGCCCAGCTCCCGGCCGAAGTAGGCCCATTCCAGGCTTAAAAAGGAAGTCTTCAAACCGATGCCGGCCGAGGGATACCCCTGGCTGATGCCGCCGCGCAGCGCCACCAGGCGGGACAGCAGAAATTCCACGCCGAAACGCACTTTGGAGAGATTGATCTGGGCGGCATTGTTCGGGTTGTTTTTGAACTCGTTGTCCCCCTGCCAGTTCAGCTCCACCACGTCGAAAGCCAAGGTGGTGGACAAATCTTCGTAATTGAGCCACGAGGGTTTAAAGGCCGCGCCGATTTTAAGATTCGGCACCTGGACCTCCTCCAGAATGCGGGTGTACAGGTCCGCCACGACCAGGGCCACGGTGACTTCCTGGATGGGCTGATAGAGCAGCCCCAAGTCCATGCCGCCGCCCCATTCCTGGGTGAGGTCCACGTCCTGAAAGTCGGCGAGTTCGAAGGCGTTTTTCGTCTGCCGGCTGTAGCCGCGCTGGGTGGCCTTGAGGGCCACGCCGCCGGCCACGTAGCCGAACATGGGAATATCCCAGCCCCAGCCGAAGGACATGTTCTCGATCAGGCCCATCTTGACGTCCCAGCTCACTTCGGGCACGAGCGCGGCATCGGTTTGCGCCAAGGCGTCGCCCAGCAGGTAAACCCCGAAGCCGAAATTGGGGCCGATGTACCGCAGGCTGCCTTCCCCGAGGAGATGCATGCGGCTGTTGGCGATGGCCCGGCCCGTGTCCTCGGAAATGCCGTCCGGAAATTTGCTGAACTCGCCGGCGTGGCTGATCCAGAACAGGATGTTGTCAAAAGACCGGATGTCGGTCCCCATGAGCCAGTAGGGGAAGGTAAAGCGCCAGTAATTCAACCGGGCCAGGCCCGCCGGGTTGTAAAAGAGCGCGTTTTCGTCGTCCGCCACCGCGATGAAGGCTCCGCCCATACCCAGGGGACGGATCCCCTGAATGAAAATGCGGTTGGTGTTGTCTCCGAGGATATATTGTTGTTCTCGGGTTTCCGCAGCCGCGGCGAGCGAAGTCCACGCCAGGCAGGCGGCCGCCAGCGCCAGCGGGAACAGGAGATGCCTCCGGTTGCTCATCAGGTGCCTCCCTTTCAACTTTAGGGTGTGGCTTGAATCTGCAGGCTGGCAAAGAGATCGATGACGTCGTTGATCATGTCGCGGGATGCCGTGTTGGCCACCGCCACCCGCAGGCGCGCGATGCCGTTGTCGATGTCCCCTTGCAGCGCGTTCAGCAGGCCGGCCGGCGGATTGTTGGTCACCCACCAGAATTCGTCGGGCAGCAGGTCGAACTCGGCCTGGGTGATGCCCAGCTGGCTCGCGCTGGTGCTGCTCTTGGACAATTGCTGCAGTTGATAGGTGGAGGAGACTTCCATCACGCGGGAAGCGAAACGCAGAATGTAGAAAAAGCCCAGGTTGAGGTTGACCGTGACATCATTGAAGGTGTACGGGCCGGTGGTCAAGCCCTGGGCGATGGGATCGAGCACGGAGATGAATCCGCCGTACAAGGCCGTAAGCTCGGCATAGCTGGTCGCGCCCCAGTCCGCGGGATTGACCAACTGCGGGCTGCTCCCCGAGGAACTGTCGCTGGTGGCCAGGGTCTGGATAAAAGCCGCCAGGTTGAAGCCCTGTGCCTGCAGCGCGGCCTCCACATAGCCCACGCGCGCCTCCGAGTTCTGGGGATCATGCCCGATGGCCAGCCAGAAATATTCCGCGGCCTTGCCGTAGTCCCCCCGCGAGTAGGCGGCTTTTCCGTCGGCCACCAGGACGCCGGGATTGCTCTCGACGCCGTCGCTGTGCATGCCTTTCAGAAGATTGCAGCCGGGTAAAAGCCCCAGCATGACCAGGATCACCAGGCTAAAGCGTTGTACTTGCCCCGTCTTGGCCCTAATCATGGTCCCTCACCTCAAGATTTTTTTTTAGTATAACTCATCCGGAAGCGAGGCGTCAACCCAAACCTCGGCGCCGCGCGCCAAGCGAGAGGCCTGCTCGGACCGGCGGCGCGGTTCCGGGGCGAGGGGAGCCGGCCGGCGGCGGGCGCGAACAAGGCTTAAAAAATCCAGGCCAGGGACAAAATCACGCCGTAATCGTTCTGCAAAAAGCCCCCCAGGAGATCGAAGGCCAAGTCCGGCCGGGTGAAGTAGCGGATCCCGAGATAATAATTCTGCTCATCGAGCCAGTCCGGAAGGCTGTCCCACAGGAGGTAGACGTAGAGCCTTTCCGGGTCGGGAACGATTTCCAAGGCGGCCCGGGCCCCGAATTCGCCCCGGGAAAGCGCCCGTTCGTCCGCTCCTAAGCGCCCGGTTTGGAACTCGCCCGCGGCCTCGGCATGCAGGCGGATGGCTTCCAGCAGCGAGAGCAGGGTGCCGGTGACCTCCAAGGATCGGCCCAAGGCGCCGAAGTCCTTCGACAGCGTAAGGCCCAGGCGAACGCGGTTGCCGCGGAAGATGTTCTCCCGGATTTCGCCCAGCGTGCGGTGGTTGAGAAACAAGCCCCGCAGCAGGAGGGACAGGGCGGGTTTGGACGAAGCGGGATTCTCGGGCAGGAGCAGGTAGCGCAGGCCAAGGCCCACGGTGCTGCTGGCGCCGAAAGCCGACATCCGGGCGGAGATCATCAGCTCTTCCATGGCTCCCCAGCCGAGCGCCACTTCAATCCCGGGGGTCCGGCTTAAGAAAAAGCCCAGATCCACCTCGGTCCGGTCGACGGCGGGGATATAGGCGGAAAAGTAATAGGGGTTCTGCGGCCGTTCCTTGTGCACGGGCGGCAATGCTCCGCCGGACGCCGCGGGGGCCGTTTCGCCCCCCGGGGCCGAGGTGGCAGTTTCTGCGGCGGGCGCGGGCGTCGGCGAGGGTGGGGGTGCGGGAGCGGGCCGCAGGAGCGTGTCGATGGGCTCGGCCTCGAGCAGATCGTCTTCCGGCGCCAAGGGCTCGAGGGTCGGGGAAGCCTGCGGCATGCTGGTCTGCGCCCAGGCGGAGGCTACGATCCCGGGCCGGAGGGCGACTGCCACGAGCAAGAGGATGGTTGGAAAGAGGCGACTCATCGCCGCATGCGCCCTCCGCCGAATGGGTTCGTGCGCGTTACGTCCCGAGTTCCCAGGAATTGAGGTACTTCTTCTGCTCGGGAGTCAAGGTGTCGATGGCCACGCCCATGCTGCGCAGTTTCAGCACTGCGATTTTCTGGTCCAGAATCTCCGGGACGGGATAAACCTTGCGCCCCAGCTGCCGGCCGCGGTGGACGATGTACTCGGCGGCCAGGGCTTGGTTGGCGAAGCTCATGTCCATGACCGAGGCCGGATGGCCCTCGGCGGCCGCCAGGTTGACCAGGCGTCCTTCGGCCAGCACGTTCACACGCCGGCGGTTGGGCAGGGTGAATTGCTCGACGAATTCCCGCACGCGGCGCACGCTCACGGCCCGGCGGCGCAGGCGGTCCAGCTGAAGTTCCACGTTGAAATGGCCGGAATTCGCGACGATGGCGCCATCCTTCATCTGCTGGAAATGCTCGTAGCGGATGACGTTCACGTTGCCCGTCAAGGTCACGAAAATGTCCCCCAGTTTGCAGGCCCGGCCGATCGGCATCACCCGGTATCCGTCCATGACCGCCTCCAGGGCCTTCAAAGGATCCACTTCCGCCACCACCACGTTGGCCCCCAAGCCGTGGGCGCGCATGGCCACCCCGCGGCCGCACCAGCCGTAACCGCTGACCACGAACGTGCGCCCCGCCACCAGCCGGTTCGTGGCGCGGACGATACCGTCCAAGGTGCTTTGGCCGGTCCCGTAGCGGTTGTCGAAAAAGTGCTTCGTCTTGGCGTCGTTGACCGCAATGATGGGATAGGCCAGCACGCCCTTGGCTTCCATGCTGCGCAGGCGGATCACGCCGGTCGTGGTTTCCTCCGTGCCGCCCCGGATACCGGGCAGCAGCTCGCGGCGCGTCTTCATCGCCGTGGACACCAGGTCCGCGCCGTCGTCCATCGTGATGTGGGGCCGCGTGTCCAGGGCGGCGTGGATGTGCCGGTAATAGGTGCGGTGATCCTCGCCCTTGATGGCGAAAATGGGGATGCGCGCGTGCTTGACCAAGGAGGCGGCCACGTCGTCCTGGGTGGACAGGGGGTTGCTGGCGCAACCCACGACCTGCGCCCCGCCGGCCTTGAGGGTGATCAGCAGGTTGGCGGTTTCGGTGGTGATGTGCAGGCAGGCGGCCAGCCGCACTCCGCGCAGCGGCTTTTGCCGGGCGAAGCGCTCCCGGATGATTTTCAGCACCGGCATGTCTTCATCCGCCCAGGCAATCCGTTTCTGCCCTTTCGCCGCCAACTGGATGTTCTTGATATGGGACACGCCGTTCCTCCTTGAAATGACCTGGCTTTGGGACCGTATTGCCAAAAATTGTTCCTAGTTCCGCCGCCGGCCGGTTTTGCGCAAATAGGGCACCGCGGCCCGGCGCAGGCTGAAGACCTGATCGGTTTTTTCCCAGCTGAATTCAGAACGTCCGAAGTGCCCGTAGGCGGCCGTCTGGCGGTAGATGGGGCGGCGCAACTTCAGGTGCGTGATGATGCCCCGGGGCGTGAGGGGAAAAATCTGGCGCACGAGCTTGACCAGGACCTCTTCCGGAATCACCGCAGTGCCGAAGGCGTTCAACATGACGGAGGTCGGTTCGGCCACTCCGATGGCATAGGACAGCTGAATCTCGCAACGTTCGCACAATCCGGCCGCGACCACGTTCTTGGCGATATACCGGGCCATGTACGCGGCCGAGCGGTCCACCTTGGACGGGTCCTTTCCGGAAAAACAACCGCCACCGTGCCGGCCCATGCCGCCGTAGGTATCCACGATGATCTTGCGGCCCGTCAGGCCCGTGTCCCCG
>Ga0315536_1001699_pt1 | contig 10949 bp, 11 predicted proteins | sample SalMarSW160230MG_FD_203093 | JGI IMG/M metagenome (GOLD analysis project Ga0315536, IMG submission 203093) | Salt marsh sediment microbial communities from the Plum Island Ecosystem LTER, Massachusetts, United States - Salt Marsh Sediment SW1602-30 ... | reverse complement strand
CCGTTGCTGTTTTCAAAACCTTACCCAAAGCCCTTGTCGCGAAGCCCTCCGGCTCGGTCGTGAAAGGCACGACCACCAGACACGGTGTCGGCGCTTTCTGCACACCTTCGAATGCTTCTTCAGCCAATTTGGCGGTATTCTCCGCTACTACGACCAGTGTATATTTGCCCTGGACTATCTTGCCGGCCGCTTCCACTGTTTGCTCGTGCGTCTCGCCCGCAGCGAATGTATCGATTCCCAGCGCCGAAAACGGCATCACAAAATCCTCGTCGCCCAAAACCGCTACTTTACCTTCCATACCGTCTAACCAATCCTGTCCAGAATCAATTTAGGATTCAGTTGGTTCTTCCTGGCGGTCAGCACCAGCCGGACCGTTCGAATCTCATTTTCCTTCGCCAGCAGATACGCGATAATCGGCTGTATTCCTGCCGTTATCGATATGGTCGTATGCAGATAGCCGTTGAAATATTCGTCGCACTGCTGCTCGACTTTCAAAAACGATTTTTCCGACGCCGCATACGAGGCGCCCGCCTGCACGACCTCGAAATAAGGCGTTGCGAAAAATAACGCAGCTAATCCGTCGCCGCCGGTATCCAGCCCGCGTATCAACCGGTCGCGCTCGACGTATCCGCCGGGCAAAAAGACGTTTCGCTGCTCACCCTGAGTCATTGTCAGCCGAAGCATCGTCCGTATATTAGCCAGGTCCGTCTGTATCCTGAAAAAACCGAGCAGAAACTCGCTATTCAGTTTCGCCGCAGTCGCCAGGTTAAATTCCGCCTGCTCTGCGTCAATCGCGTAATCGATTGCGCGAATGTCCTTGTCTGCGTAATAAAGAACAATCGCCCGCTCGGCCGCTTTGGCCATAAAATCGGGGAGCATCTCGTATTTTTCATTCTCGAAGACCTCCGCAAACTGCTCGGGCGGGAAATTGCCCTGGCCGCTGTATCCACCGCCAATCGGCTTTTGCGTTACCGCCCTTCGAACGGCCAGCCGTAGGTTTGCGAAATCGTCCCTGCTTTTGAAAAGTGTTACGATTGAGTCGTTATGCATCCAGCCGGCGAACTGCCTCCTGACCTCGGCCCTGCGTTCAAGCAGAATCTTTTCAAGCTCCGAAATCGGCGTTCCCGCACCGACCGCATATTCGCCTGAGCGCAGGTAGTCGGCGGCCTGCTCGAAACTCGACGCGTTGGCCATATCCGCAAAGACCGACCTCGGCAGCATCGCCGTCTCCAGCGCTCGCACCTGCGCCGTCTCGAAGGCATACTGCCAGTCATCCGTCCCGATGGCGGGATACCTGCTGAAATCGATTTCTGCCTGTTGCGCCAATGCGTTCATTTTTTATCATCCGGCAAAGAGCTTGCCTGCCAGCTCAATCTCTAATTGTTCTCTCGCCTGGGCCAGAAGAATATCGAGCGACAGGTTGTTTTTTATTTTGCCTCGTTTGAGGACAAAGCCGCCGCCTATATCCTCTCTCCGGCCCGCGAGCTTCAAGTCCGATTTTTTATGACTGTTTACCTGGTCTATCAACGACTGGTCGATGCGCTTCTCGTTAGTGTCGATTATCACTTCCTCATCGCCGGTCTCGATTGCCCCTGCCATCAGCTTGGCCATTAGCTTTCGGTATTCGTCGTCGCTTAATTTATTCAACTGCTTTCGCACCTCGACGAAAACCTCGTCGAGAATCTTCACCTTCTCAGCCAGCTCCTCTTTGGCCAGCTCCATCCGGGCCGCGGACAGCACCTGTTCTCGGGCGTCTTCACCGGCCTTATGGGCAATCGTCTGGGTCTCTTTATTGTATTCTTCCAGACGCTTGTCGGTCTCTTCCTGCTGCTGTGCCTGTTTTGCCTCGGCTTCTTTTTCTAACTTTTGCGCCTCGGCCTTTGCATCCGAAAGTATCTTTTCTATTACCTGTTCACCATCCATAATTTCACCAGTTTCCTTAAAACCGCGAAAGGGCGGCTTCGCCTGTCCTGCTTATACAGCCGCAGCACCCGCCGGCCATTTAATCGCAAACAGCAGCAGAAACAGCGTTACGAGCAATCCGAGAATCGCGTACATCTCGACCATAACCGCGTAAACAACGCCTGCTTTAAACGCCATTTCAGGCCTCTTGGCCGCCATAAGAATGCCTGCGGCACAAACCTTGCCCTGATGAATCGCGCTGATAAGGCCTGCCGCGGCAACCGGCAGACACGCCGCGACAATCGACCAGCCCAAGCTGGTCGAGATTGCCTCGCTCAGCCCGCCGCCGAAGATATTGAGCTTGAGCATAACCATAAACGCGCCGAGGAAGCCGTAGAAGCCCTGTGTGCCCGGCAGCACGACCATAACGAACAGCGGGCCGTATCTTTCCGGTTTCTCACTGAGCACGCCGGTTGCGCTTCTGCCCGCTATGCTTATGCCCATTGCCGAGCCGATACCTGCCAGAAACGCAGCCAACGCCGCACCCAGTAACGCCAATGCCATTCCGTATTCCATCTGACAATCCTCTCTTTCTTAATCGTTTGCCATTACTCTGAAATCGCCTGCTTTTCGTCGCCTGCTATATAAATATGTTTATATTGTTTGGTCAGCGGCTCGAACGCCCTGCCGCCGCCGACGAGAAATTTCGGGAAAAACTCGACATACTGAAGCCGCAGCGTATGAACGAACGCGCCCAGCGCCGACATCGCCAGGTTGAACAAATGCCCTCCGGCAAGTATCAATATCATAAGGACTATGCCCAGGCCGTAAGGCAGATTCATCGCGAGCTTTGCGATAACGTTGACCGCCATTGCAAGCCCCGCGCCGACCATTCCCAGCGCCATAAGACGCAGGTAGCTCAGGACGTCGCCTAAAAAGAAAATCGTGCTGAACACGTTGTAGAAACCCATCCCTAAGCGGGCGCCGATGCTTCCCTCTCGCTGGCTGAAAAGCAGAATCGCAACCGCGGGCACAATCGCTATCTTGCCGAATATCCCGCCGATATTCCTGTCAATCAGGCCGAACTTCCCGCAGCCGAACAGCACCAACGAATTGAGCATAACAAGCCACGTGAGCTGGTCGCAGGCGGCGGCGATGAAATCCTTTCGTTTGAGGTTGTGCACAAACGCGATTAGTATCCCGATATTTATCTGGAAGTAACCAAGCCCGATTGAAAGAAGCAGAAACGGTATCGGGTCCGTCAGCGGGTCGAAAATCATCAGCTTTTCCCTGAACGTCTTAAGCGCCGGGATAAACTGCTGGATTGTGTCGCCGAACCAGCCGCCCGTCAGCGCGCCGAATACCGCAGTGGAGAAGCCGCAAATCACCAGCATCCACAGCAGCTTCTTGTCGCCCTGCATTTTTCTTATCATCCAGAACGCTATCGCCACCATTAAAAGCCCATAGCCAGCGTCGGCAAGGCACAGCGCGAAAAACACCGTAAAGAAAGGCGCAAAAAACACCGTCGGGTCAACGTTGAAATGCTTGGGCATACCATACAGGCGGGTAACGACCTCGAAGGGCTTAATCGCGTTTGGGTTTTCTATCTCGACTGGCGTTTCCTCGTCTTCGGCCGGGGTAATCCTGTGTAAGCTCGACGCTGAGAACCTGCCGACGATTTTCTCCAGCCGTGAGAAGTCCTTCTTTCTCACCCAGCCCTCGAAAATAATCGTCTGCTGTGTCGCGGGCGCCAACTGCCTGGTCTGTTCCCTGTTCAAAAGGTTCGAATAGTGGTCGTAAAGAATCTCAAGCTTTACAAGATAGTTTGTCAGCGATTCGGCTTCTGATTGTCGTTTGGCAAACTGCTCTTCGGCCTTTTCGAGCTTGCCCGTGTTTTCGCTAATTGCATCGGCGACAGTCCCGGTTATGCCAGCGAGTTTGGCCTGTTCGAATTCAGCCGAACGCAGTAATTTACCGACCTGCTCTTCTTTTTCCTTAAGCGCGACAATCACGCAGGCATTTCTGGTCGCTGTCTCGCCGACGGTTTGCATAACCGCGCCGGCTTCGGCCAAATCCTGCTCAAGCTGCCCGAACCGCTGGGCGGGAACAAAACCAATCCAGCACCGTGCCTGTTTGAGCTGACTTAATTCTTCGATTACGACGTCCAGCCCCTCCCACGGCCTTAACTCATCGAGACGGGAATTAAGGTTGTCGATTTCCGACTTGAGCTTCTCAATCGCCGTCTGCGTCTGGTTGCATTGTTCGGCGGCTTTTAGAATCGCCTCGTCGGTCGTTACCTTCTCGTAAGTGCTTTTATCCACGACCGTCTTTGGCGCCAGCATCGCGGTAAGTCCGCTTTTCTGTTTGCTGTACGGTCTTAAAAATTCGATGCTGCGACTCAGCCGGGCGAGTATCTGCTCGATATCTCTCGGCTTTTCGCCTCCCTGTGCCAGCTCCTTCATCTGTTTGCTGACCGCGGCCGTATCGGCATTGAGTATCTGGCAAATACCCGCCTGCTGAAGCGATTCGAGAAGCTCGCCCGCTTCGCCGCGGTAACTGACAATCATAAATTTGGCCATCTGAACTATAGCCATTGTTATTTCCTGAGATACTCCATAACCGACGCGACTGCGGCGTTCATCTGGGCCGTCGCCTTGTCGCGTAACTGTTCCCGCTTGTTTTGTCCTTCGACCTTAAGGCCTGCCGCCTCCGCCTGGCCCTGCTTTTGTCCTTCTTCAACGGCAGAATCAATCGCCTTCTTCCTGTCGCGCTGTGCCTGTTCGAGGGCTTCCTGTTCGGCCTGCTTTGCCTTGTGGGCCGACTCGGCGGCATCCTTCTTTGCCTGCTCGACTATCTGCTGCGCCTCTGATTCGGCCTGCTTAATCTTCTTTATCAATTCCATTTTTCAGCCCCAAACTTGTCCGCCGAAGGCGGAACGCTGTTTACATTTGGCGGGTGTATCAGTTCATTATCGGCAAATCCGATAAAACCTTAAGCGGTTCAATCACAATAACTTATCGACCTTGGCCGTGAGCTGCTTGACGTGCTCAAGCGAGGCATTGAACTGAGCTTGTTCATCGGTGTTGAGTTTAAGCCCAATTATCTTCTCTACGCCGTCTTTGCCGAGCACAACGGGAACGCCTACAAAATAACCCCCAGCGTTATACTCCTTCGAACAAAACGCACAGCAGGGAATAATCGCCGAAGCGTCGGTCAAAATCGCCTCGGCCATTTTAACCACCCCTGCCGCTGGCGCATAATAAGCGCTTGAGCCGAGCAAATCAACAATCTCTATCCCGCCTTTTCTGGTTCGCTCCACAAGATGTGCAATCGTGGCGCTATCCAGCAGTTCGGTAATCGGTATTCCGGCAACGGTTGTGAATCTCGGCAGCGGCACCATATCGTCGCCGTGGCCGCCCATCAATATCCCGCGCACGTCGTCGCAGCTTACACCAAGTTCGGCCGCGATAAAATGACTGAACCTCGCGGCATCCAGGGCCCCCGCCATTCCTAATATTCTTTTTTTGTCGAATCCCGTCACCGACGCAGCCGTATAAACCATCGCATCAAGCGGATTAGCAACCACTATGACGATACTGTCCGGGCAAAAATCTTTTACGTTCCGGCTGACCTGTTTGACGATTTCGACGTTTTTGGCAAGCAGGTCATCTCTGCTCATCCCCGGCTTTCGCGGCAAACCGCTTGTAATCACGACGATTGAGCTGTCCTTTGTCTTTGCCCAGTCGGTAGTTCCGGTTATTTTAGTGTTATATCCCTGCACAGGCCCTGCTTCGGCCATATCCATCGCCTTACCCTGAGCTAATCCTTTGACAATATCAATCAGGACTATTTCGCCGAGTTTGCGGCCGGCCGCGATATGCGCCGTCGTCGCACCGACGTTGCCGGCGCCTACTATTGTTATCTTGCTACTCATATTATCTGCACCTTATAAGCTGATTTGCGTTGTAATGCACACCCGGAATATATGTTTTTATGTCCTCGATGAACCGCAGGCCGTCTTTCCAGTAGCCGGCCGTCGGCTTTAAAGAATCGCTGAAACCCCTGAAGTAACGGTTGATATTATCGACGAGGACCTCCCTGATGTATTTGCTTGCCATCGACGCCAGCGCCACGGGCAGATACTTGCCGTCGGCCCCGACAATAAAATGCAGGCGGACGCGCCTGTCCCCGTCGCTCAATTCATAACTGCTCCTGTGCTGGTCCTCGCGAATAACCCTAAGCGCCATATCCGGAAACATAAGCTGTAATTGCCGGCGATAGTGACATCGCCCGCCCTGCCGGTCTATGACAATGTCCAAATCATCGCCTGCAAAATCCTTAATCGTCCACTGCATAAGCTCTGCAACGGCCGTAAAGAGAACTTTGGCCTTGTTCTTTACCGCGGCAACCATACGGTTATAATTTGCGACCTCGATACAGCGGCTTTTCAGGCCCAGAAGCTCGATATGCTTTTTAGCGAGGTCCTTTTTTAACATCGAGGCGCCGACAGCGATATCGCCGGCGTCGCCGCCAAGAGAATAATTATCCCCCACAAGTTGGGGCTTATACCACGGGTATTGGCCGAGATGCTCGAGACAATCGGGACACAGTGACAATATGAGGTCTGTCAAACTGTTCGGTTCATTACCGAGTTGCTTCAGGACGGCCAAAACTGTTTTTCGAAGGTGTCTTACGCCGACGGATTTGCTGAACGCCTTTTTGCTGTCGGCTATTAAAAGTCGGCCCTTGAGGCCTGACCGCTTATCACAAACGCTTTCCCGCAGGACCTCCCATAAATCCGCCCATACGAGATTCTTCGGCACCCTGAAGACACCTGCCGAGACGACCAGCGGGCCTAAAATCGGTCCGAAACCCGCTTCATCAATCCCTGCCAGAACCGTCCGTGGTGAGCTTGCCGAATCCGCCATCCGTGACTCCCCTGTCTGCAACTACAACCGCTCGTATTTCGCAATCGCCCTGTAAAGGCCGTTAATCCGCTTGCCCTCGACCATCGTCGGGGCGTATTTGTCGTTCCTCGGCTGGAGTCGAATCATTTCGTCTGGCTCGAAGAACACACGCTTGAAGGTCGTCTCGTGCGGCGAGGCGAACCGCACGAAACAATCGTCGCCGCTGTTGACCTCGGCCTGCGGCGAAAACACCACGATGTCACCCTCTTTGAAATCCGGCTCCATCGAGTCGCCGACAACGCAGACCGCAAACGCGTTGGGGTCGTGCAGGTCCGGGCAGCGGACATAATCGTCGGCTATTCCGACGGGATAATCGAGGTCGTCGAACTCGGCCGGATAACCCGCCTGCACCTTGTTAATAATCGGAACCAATCGGCCCGGCGTGAGCTTTTCGCCGACTCCGCTTTTGGCCGGCTCTTCTCCGACAAGCTTGGCCAATCGCTTTCTGTCGGCATCGCTGACTAAAGGAAGCAAATCCTTCAGGGCGTTTCGCAACCTTTCGTTTTCTGAAATCGTGGTCTCGAATTTCTCCCTGATGTCCGGTGACATTCGCTCGGTATGAGCGATAAACAAAAGCAGTCCCGGCTCAAATTTGAGGACGCGTTCGAGTTTCTTCAAAAGCTCATCCGAAGGCGGATTATTCACCTTGCCTGTTTCTATCGTCGAAAGATACGGCTTGGAAAATCCCACCTTTGCGCTGACCTCGTCTAAGGTCAGCCCTGCCTCCTCACGTTTTGCCCTTAATATCTCGCCCAACGACATAAGCACACCTCAATTTTCAAACATTGATAATTATTTGTTGATTATTGACAATTGAACAACTCCCGTCAACAAATTTGTTAATTTTCAACATTCATTTCGCACTGTAAAAAGACATGATTCGCAATTCAGACCAGCATTAGTGAGGTATTGCATAACGTTGACATAGCAAAATTGCGGCTGAACTGAACACAACTTCTTCAACGGCAGGCACTTAGCAGAATACTAACTGATATCTACCAGCTCGTATTTTCTGCTGCTGTGAACTATTTACGTCGAGGCCTTCTCACAATCACCGCACCGAGACCGAAAAGTAAAAGTGTGGCCGGTTCGGGGATTTGCCAAAGGAAGGCATGTGTGCCCAAACCGCTGCCTGACGCAAAGCCAACGATGTTTCCGAAGCCATCAATCCCGTTAGCACAAGAACGTGTGTATCCGGCAGGCAGGAATTGATGCAGGTCGATATAGTCATCAGCGCTGCCGTTCCAGAGCAGGGCGTGAGCGTAGTCGCCGGTAGAAGAACCCCAGCCAACACCAACCTGTTGAATACCGTTGGTTCCATAAGCCAGTGAGCTGCTAAAATCGCTCGGATTCAAATTGATGCCGCTTTCGGCGCTGCCAAACCAGATAAAGGCATATGTGTAAGGAAGGGAAAATGAGGCGACAATGCCGACCTGCTGGTCGTCGCTGATTGCGTAAGCTTCAGATGTGTCCCATCCTGGCGGATTCAAATCGACGAAACTTTCGGCGCTGCCGCTCCAGAGTAAAGCGTGGCCGTTGCCATAACCAACCTGTTGCGTTCCGCTTATTCCGTAAGCATAAGAATTAATATATCCGCCGGGATTTAAATCAACATAGTTTGCAGCGCTTCCGTTCCAGAGCAGGGCATGGGTCTTGTCACCTGTCGCTGAGCCGGCCCCATAGCCGACCTGCTGCGTGCCGTTGGTAGCGTAAGCTTGCGAGAAATCGAATCCGCCGGGATTCAAATCGACACAACTTGCGGAGCTGCCGTTCCAGAGCAGCGCGTGGTAATCATCTAACCCGGGCGTTAATGAACCCCAGCCGGCCTGCTGCGTGCCGTTTGCGCCATAAGCATATGATTCTAAGAATTCGCTCGGATGTAAATCAACGTAAGCTTCGGCGCTGCCGCTCCAGAGCAGGGCGTGGTCGCTGTTGCCGGTAGCCGAACTATTTCCGAAGCCGACCTGCTGTGTGCCGACAACTCCTTGGGCCTCAGAACGACCGAATCCGTTCGGATTCAAATCAATTACTGTGTAGGAAACACTCAAAGCTCGGTCTGTTAAAAGAAATGCAAAAACAGCGAAGGTGAAAAACACCTTTTTCATTACCGAATCCTTTGTTCCTTCGTGTTCTTCTCTCTCGCCTCGAAACGGGTCGGATTATACTCTTTTCAGAGGAATAGTCAAGAAAATTTTGGAGTAATCAAACTAGAAAATCGCCATTAAGCGATCTCTACGAGCTCGTATTTTCTGCTGCCGAGGCCGATTGATTCGGCGTGTTCGAGCTGAAATTTGCCGTTTAGATTGGGGTATTTTGAGATTTTATCCAGGGGTTTGCCCGCCTTTTTTCCCATAAGGTCAACGGCCGCCTGGTCAACCGCGACAGGGTCGGCCGAGGCCAGTATCCCGATATCATCGACGATTCGCTTGTCCGGCTCGTTCATACAGTCGCAGTCGCCTGTAATCGAAATCGCGAAATTTATAAACGCCGCACGTCCCTCCTTGCCGGCCAGCACGCCTTTTGCGTGTTCGGCGACGTTGCGTTCGAGTATCTCGATTTCCGTGTTCCAGTCGTGGACGACCGCCCCGAACCTGCACACCGCCAGGCACTCCGCACAGCCGATGCACTTGTCCCTGTCGATATGTGCCTTGAGGTCCTCGACCGTAATCGCACCTTCCGGGCAGTGCCGCAGACATTCCCCACACGCAACGCATTTGTCCCTGTCAACGCTCGGCTTGACCGCCGAATGTTGCCTCATCTTGCCCTTCCTGCTTGCACAGCCCATCCCCAGCGTCTTCAGCGTCGCGGCAAAGCATGTCCCCAGATGTCCCGTCACGTGCGCAACCGACAGAATCGACTGCACGCGGGCGATATCATAGGCGACCGAAACCTCTTTGTTAAGCGGGCCGTCGATGGTAACCGGCGTTTCGCTTGTCCCGAAAAGCCCGTCAGGCGGGATGAACGGCAAGCCAAGCCCGTTTACGTCGAAGCCGTGCTCGGCCGCGAGTATCGCGTGGTCAATCGCGTTATGACGCCTGCCGGTATAAAGCGTGCTCGTGTCGGTCAGAAACGGCCTGGTCCTCAGCCGCATCAATTCTTCGACAAGGCCCTTCAGGCACGGCGCCTTGATATACGTCTTATTGCCCGCCTCGCCGATATGCACCTTCACCGCTGTAAAATCATTTGCTTTGAAGCATTTGCCCAGGCCTGCCCCCTTAAACAGCCGAAGCGACTTGTCCGAAAGGACATTCTCGCCGTCTTTTGTCTTCGCCTTTATGAAATACACCTTCGCCGACATCCGTTAAAGCTCCTTTCTTTCCATAAAGCAGTAGTTGAAAACGTGGTTCATCTTAGCGGACGACTCGAACACGCGAAAGTCGATAATCCTGAAAAACTTTCCGAAAAGCTCTCGCAATTCCCTCTCCGACGACAGGTACACCTGTGTGTCAAGATGTGTCCCCCTGTATTTGCCTGTCCCCTCGAAGGATGTGTCCTTCTCGTTAAAACAAAGCGAAGCGTATTTGCCGCCCGGTTTCAAAACCCTGTGCACGTCGCGCACGTATCTGTCCCGATATTCGGGCATAATATGATGAAGCAGGCCCCAGTCATAAACAAAATCAAATCCTGTCCCCACGTCCGGCCACTTGCCCGTCAAATCCGCGGCCAGAAACTTACATTTTACCTTCTTCTTTTTGGCGTTCTTTTTGGCAATCTTTATCGCAGTCGGCGAGCCGTCAACACCCACGACGTCGAAGCCCTTTTGCGCAAGCCAAATCACGTAATTGCCCAGGCCACAGCCCAAATCCAAAACACGAAACTCCTTCGCCTGTCCGCCCTGCCCGGCGTAGCCCTGGCGAAGCCAGGTTTCAACAAGCTCGACCAGCAGCTCAGGCGGCTGTTCATGGTTCCACGGTATCTCATCGATATCGCCTTTGTAAACTTCCTCAAAATGCTCATAGCTTTTCTTTTCCGTCATCACTTCTGCTCCTTAGCTGGCTTTAACCCGTGAGATGGCGGCTTTGCCTATCTCACGGGTTTGATATCAAAAACAGTAATTTCAGGCCTGCAAAGAAAACGAAT
>Ga0315536_1001698_pt1 | contig 10950 bp, 10 predicted proteins | sample SalMarSW160230MG_FD_203093 | JGI IMG/M metagenome (GOLD analysis project Ga0315536, IMG submission 203093) | Salt marsh sediment microbial communities from the Plum Island Ecosystem LTER, Massachusetts, United States - Salt Marsh Sediment SW1602-30 ... | reverse complement strand
CTCCCCGTCAACGGCAGGCTGCCTGTCAAAATATTTAAAACAGCAGGGATGTTAATTGGTGACAACGTAAAGAATGCCTGGAAAAGAAATTCAAAATAAGAAAATATACGGCCGAACGAGCACCAATTAAAGTATCTCAATAAAGTCTTTACAAATCCAAATTCCATCGCAATTTTTAACATAGTATATAGACTTCACCCCCTTTTGCGAACGTGGTTCTACTTATTTTTAGCATAATCGCATAATAACTGATATCTTATGTCTTGAAGTTCGAAAGCGTACTTATACTTGATAATGGATAAAACAGTAAATGGTTTTTTAGATATCGGTGATTCGGTGATGAGATTTCTGGAAGGCGGGGAGACCACATGTATTAATCATCCTTCATTAAGCAGTGTTTTTTCGCCTTCAAGCTTCCTGATATCGGTAATATCCTGCGTGACCTCGAGGGTGCCGAGGTAGTTGCCCTCGCGGTCTCTGAGGGCAAAATACCTTATAAAAAGTATCCTGTCCTCCATGTTGATCCAGAAATCAGCATTATCTCTGGAACCGTTCTTAAACGAATCGAGTATTTTTTCAACTATTTCAACACTCTGTGGCGGATGGCAGTTCTGCACCTTTCTGCCGATAACAGACTTTGTCCGTACAAATATCCTGTCCGGGTTATCCGAAAAGTATTTGACACGGTCATCTTTGTCCACGAATGTGATATCGACGGGGAGTCTGTTAAATATCAGTTCGAGCTCTTTGAGAGACAAGGACCCTGTTGGAAGTACGATATTTTCTGAATCCGTAACCAGAGGCTCTTCCCGGTACGATTTTTTGAGCTGTTCGGAAAGGAGCTTATCTTCGACCGGTTTCTCAATGTAACAATACCCGACCTCTTCGCTCGACCTGAATACCTCGGCCCACTCATCGACCGTAAGTTTTTCAAGCGCCGCCGGGAAGAGTATCTGCTCTTCCTTGAATATCATACCGCGCACTTCCTCAACAAGCAGCTCGATATTCGCTTTGATCAACCCGGCAACCGATTCACCGTCCTGTAATCCATCGACCCTGGAAAGCGCCTCTTTCAACATCCCCCGTATCTCGTCGTCCTTGCCCCACATCACCTGCGATGGTCCGAAAAATTCATGTCTCTCGAGGAATGGAAACAGCACCTGTTCTTTTCTCGTGTAGTGAATATCGACGTCGTGGAGTATTTCGAGAAGGCCTTTTAACTCCTTTTTGAACAGATCGATCGTATAGTCCCCCCGTTTGAGGTCCTCCAGCCTCAAGGCAAGCTTTTCAATTTCCCTGTTCTCCTGTTTAAAGAGATACACAGGATGAGTGGGAGACTCTTCCTTCGCAATGTCCTTCCGGAGCGCCGACTCAAAGAGAAGCGCGTGCACATTGCAGAACTTCTTTATCTCGTCCACGGACAGCCCCTCCTCGAGAAGACCCTGCTCGAGCTCGGCGATTTCTGTCGATGAGATGTTACCGACCTCCTTCAGAAACCGCTCTTTTGCTTCCTCCACTGGAGTTCCACTGTGGAGATTGATTATTATGTCCCTCAATATTTCCTTTTTTTTATTGCCACTCTTTCCTTCAATCATTTTTTTCTCCTGAAATATTTTATAACCTGGCATTATATCTTATTTCATCCCGTTGCAGAACTTTTGCAGGCTTATTAAACTCCAAAGTTGTTTAGCTGCACCTGTTATACAACCGGGACTTCCAAAATGGCAGTATTATATAAGTGTAATCCAAGCAGAATTTCGAGGACTTGATGAGGATCAAGAAATCATACATTTCTGTAATACTGATTGCGAATCCTTGTTATACTTTTAAAATAAAATCGGCAAAGTCATGTTCCCGAAATGTGTAAATTTACTTATTCGAGTGGTATTAAACACTATTCACGTGATATCTTGAAGGGCCACATCTTCAGGCCGCCTTCAAGTATCTTCACATTTTCATATCCGCATGATTGAAGAATAAGGGCGGCCTGATACGACCGTGACCCGTCTTCACATATGAGAATAATTCTTCTGTCTTTAGGAACCTCATCAATTCTGCTTTTTAGTGTTTCAAGCGGTATAAATTTAACCCCCTCTATTCTCTCCTCTTCAAAGGCCTCTGCCGATCGTACATCGATAAAAAGGTACTGCCTTTTGTTGCTCTTGAGAAGCTTAAGAACAATTTCTGCAGATACACCTTTGAAACGCCCATCTATTTTATTCTGAAGAACATTAGCAGCGACGACAATAGCCCCGGTTGCGTTTGAAAATGCCGGAGCATACCCTAGATCAACTGAAAGAATGTCGTCAATCGTACCTTTTTTTGAAATTACCATTGCTGCTATGTCTATTCTTTTTGATACGTCCCCTCTGCCGATAATCTGTACCCCGAGAAGTCTTCTCGTCTTCTTACATGCAATCATTTTAATATTTATGATCTCAGCTTCCGGGATGAACCGCTCCCTGTCGTACAGAGGAACATAACAGCTTATAGGTTCATATCCCATGTTCGATATCTCTTTCTCGTTCAGGCCCGTTTTCCCGATATGCAGGTCGAATATTTTTAAAATGATTGTACCTACAACAGGTTGAAACGTATTGTACTGCTTCCCCGTCGTATTCGCTCCGGCTGTCCTGCCCTGTCGGTTTGCAATCGAACCGAGAGGAAGGTAGTATGGCTTTTCAAGCAGGATGTGTCTGGTTTCTGCACAGTCGCCGACAGCATAGATCGACGGGTCACTCGTTTGAAGGTACTCATTTACCGAGATAGCCCCGGTAGGTCCGATTTCAAGACCGGCGCTTTCTACAAGCTCCACATTCGGTTTTACGCCGGTCGCCAAAATGATGATATCGGCCGGAATTTTTTGTTGGTTCAGTTGTATGTACCTGACACGGTCTCGCCCTTTGAATGCTTTGATATGAGCGTCTTTCAGTATTCGAATGCCCCTGTGGGTCATATGCCTTTCGACAAGCGCCGCCATCTCAGGATCGAGAAAGGTAAGAATCTGCTTTTCCCTCTCGACAATGGAAACCAGTGCTCCGGATACAGTAAGCGCATCTGCGACCTCCACTCCAATCAAACCGCCACCGAGTATTACGATATCCTCCGCAATCTCGTTTACAATTGCCAGTTTTATCCTCTCAGCATCCTGAATACCGTGCAGTTTGAATACATTGGGCAGGTCAATACCTTCAATATTGGGCAAAATTGGACTGCTGCCCGTCGCTAATATAAGTGCATCGTACGGTTCAGTTGATACACGTTCGGTTACTAAATCCCTGAACTGGATCTTCCTGGCCTTACGGTCAATTGTAATAACCTCGGTGAGGTTTTTAATTTCAATATTTTTTACCTTTCGGAAGAATCCGGCAACATCATAGGAACTAGATATTGCAAAAGAAAGTTCTTTGCGGCTTTTTATCATCCCCGATAAATAGTAGGGAAGTGTACATCCGGCATAGGCAAGAGAATGGCCCTTTTCAAAAAGCGTAATCTCCGCTTCAGGGTCCAGCCTCCGTGCACGTGATGCGGCCTTTGGACCTGCAGCACCCCCCCCGATGATGACTATCTTCCTGTGAGAGCCCGTCTTTTTTCGCATTACCAACGGCCGGTCCGTTACCTTAACAAGGCGCAGAGTAAACATAACCCGAGTGCCCTCATTCTCCCTGCTCCATACTCCGATACTTCCTTCACAAAGATCGAGTATTCTCTTCACAATCGCCATTCCAAAGCCCGTGCCTGTTTTATCAAAAATACGCGCATTGGGGGCCCTGAAGAATTCTTCGAAGAGGTGCTTCTGCTCGTCTTCGGGAATACCGATTCCCCTATCCTGTATGACACCGATAATTATTTTTTCACGATCATCGTATTCTACGGTAAAGTCGACCTCACCCCCCTTATACGAATACTTCACCGCATTTTCAAGGAGGTTGCTCACAACCTGTTTCAAGGCAGTTTCATTACCATAGGTGATGAGTACCCTGTGCGGAAAATTAACTTCAAGAGTTATCTCCTTGTCTTCAATCTTTCTATGTAATTCATCAGTAACCTGAGTGCAAATTTTTAAAAAATCGATGTTCTCAAAATCCATTTTCTCAGAGTGAAGTCTTTCCAGATCGAGTATATCATGAACGAGGCTCTGCAGATTGTTTGTGCTGTTTTTTATTGATTCGATTACCCGGAGCTGCTTCCAGTTGAGACGACCTGCATATTCTTTCAATAGCGTGTCGATGCTGAAATTGATCGTCGTAAGGGGTGATTTCAGCTGATGTGCGCTTACACGGAGATATTCGTTTCTTTCCCTCTTCAACCTTTCTATTTCATTTTGATAGCTTTTAAGCTGCCGTTTGATTTTCTCGATATTGTCCTGTTGATTCGACATATTTCCTTTAACAGATACCTTTCAATAGTCAGTTATTTCAGTGACAGATAATTATCTCAGTAGAGTTGTGAGAGAAGGAGATTAAGAACACCAGCAAGCAAACAACATATCAGTCAGGCAGATAATTCACAAAACAGCACGATTTAAATTTTTTCTCCGGTATTTACTATGCTCTCCATTCATCTTTATAATCATCCACCACGCTTTCATCCCACATCTTCACTCCGAAGATATACGCTCCACGCATAAGGGCATGGGCAGCAACGGTTGCAGCAAAAAAAATCAGAGGGATACAGAATAGGGCTTTTACACCAACTCCCGTAAATCCGTAGCGAATGAAAATACCGAACAGGATGCTCCAGGTGCCGAGGGTTACACATTTCGTTGAAGCCTGCAATCTGTTGTACACATCAGGCAACCTGATGAGGCCCAGACAGCCAAAAAAATCGAAGGCAACTCCTATTCCGATAAAAACAAGGCTTACCGTATTATTCATTGAGCTTCTTCCCCGACAGGTATTTTGCAAGCGTCAGCGTTGCGATAAAGCTTAAAATAGCCCAGGTAATGGCAATATCTATGATGAACGTTCTCCCCGTTATAATAACGAGTAATGCGCATATTCCTACTACCAGGATTCCGAATATATCGATACCCACCATACGATCGGCAATCGTCGGGCCTCGAATTATTCTGAAAAGGCAGAAGAACGAGAGCCCTACAAGTATGTACAGGAATATTTCGATAAGGGACATTATTCAAATATCCTTTTCAAATATTTTTCAAACCTTCCCAGAATTTTCTGCGTGTATATCTCAGGGTCCCTGCTGTGAACGTATATCCAGTGCACGAAAAAACTGTCGCCGATGATATCCACAGTAATTGTGCCGGGTGTCATGGTGATCGAGTTTGCGAGAAAGACCTTTGCAATATCTGTTTTAAGAATCGACTTGACCTTAACAATACCGGGTTTAACCGGCAGTTTCGGGTGAATTACACGGTACATTACATCGATATTCGCCTTTATACACTCCCATAAAAAGATGAATAGATACAAGAGCGCCCAAAAATACCGCTGTACTTGAAGAAGTTTTATTTCAGTTTTGAGGGAGTATCTGGTGAAAAACGCCGTCACCACAGCAGAAGCAACTATACCCGCTGCAATATTGGGAATTGTAACATTCAGGGTCAGTAAAAGCCAGATTGCAAACATGAAGATAAATAAAAGAACGGCTTTCATATCAGTATCCCAGTACACCTGTGGAATATACGGCTGAATTAAGCAGCACGTTAACAGCCGGGGTGATGAATATATCCCGCACTGCCGGCACGATAAAAAGGCTCAACCCGAGACAGAGAACCGCTAAAAAAACCATGGAGAAACACATGGCAAACGGAACCTCCCGAACATTGAAATCGCCTCTGTTCCATTTTTCATTTGGTTTATTGAAGAAGGTGAACCGCTGTACCTTTAGAAAAGAGGCGAGTGTTATTATGCTTACAAAAACTGCAAGTATCGAAAGTACGTAATATCCCGCCTGTATTGCTGCGATGATAATGATAAGCTTGCTGAAAAATCCGTTGAATGGCGGGATCCCGGATATGGACATGGAAGCACCGAGTGATGTCGATGTGGTAACGGGCATGAGGGATGAGAGACCTCCCAGCTTTTTCATGTCTCGTATGCCGGTTTCATACTCCACCGCGCCTGCATTCAGGAAGAGAAGCCCTTTGAACACGGCATGATTGAAGAGATGATAGAGGCCGCCCGCTATTGAAAGAGCGGCAACTGATCTGGGCCCATTGTGCGCAATGACGAGCATACCGATGCCGACACCAATAACGACGTATCCCATCTGGCTGATGCTGTGATAGGCGAGAAGCCGTTTGATGTCCCACTGCCCGATTGCGAGCAAAACGCCGATTACCATGGAAAGTGTGCCTATTGTTGTGATAACCAGTGCAGTATCGTATGAAATAGTGAACATATTAAAGAACAGCCTGAAGATGACATACACGCCTATTGCTTTGATAAGGACACCTGAGAGCATGGATGAAATCGGTGACGGCGCAGATGAGTGAGCATCGGGGAGCCACGCATGAAAGGGTATCATCGCAGCTTTGAGGCCGAATCCTGCCAGAAGTATAACACCGACAAATTTCACGAATTCACTGTTTGCAGTTGTGCCTATCACCCTGGAAATATCCGCGATATTCAGGGTTGAGGTATTCCAGTAGAGGAACGCAATGCCCAGAAGGATAAACAGAGAGGAAGCTCCACCGAGAACCTGATACTTGAAAGAAGCTTCAAGTTCCTCCTTTTCGATGCCAAATGCAACCAGTGCATACGAGGATATCGCCGCCATCTCAAGAAACACGTAAAGATTGAACACATCGCCACTCAGAACGACACCGTTCATCCCCGCAACCATGAGGCAAAACAGTGTATAGTAGTAGTTTTCCGAAGTGAATTTTTTCATGTATGAGATCGAGTAAAATGCCGAAAAAAATCCAATCAGGTTGATGATGAGAAGGAGATACACAGAGAGACCGTCGAGTATCATGGTAATACCTATGGGAACCTTCTCGATAGGCCCATGGCCACCGACCATGTAAACAATCGGAATAGTCACAGAAAATATCACATAGAGTGTGAGGCCTATCAGAGAGGCAAGTACAAGGGAAGTAAAAAATCTGCCGAAGGGCCTTGCAAAGCTCCCGATGATTGCAATGAGAAATGCTCCTCCCAGAGGAACAATGACGAACAATGGGACGAACCAGTCCATACCTCAACCTTTTAAATTTTTAATTTCACGAATATCAAAGGTTTTATACTTCCTGTACAACCGAATTGCGATTGCAAGCAACAGTGAGGTGGTTGCAAGACCTATGACAATCGCAGTAAGAACCATCGCCTGCGGCAGCGGATCAACGAATACCTTATTAGCCAGATTGCGGGATAGTATTGGAGCAGTCCCTCCCTTGACATATCCCACCAGTATGAGAAACAGATTGACGCTGTACTCCATGATTGCAAGACCGATCACAATTTTTATCAGGTTTCGCTTGGCAACAACACCGTAGAGACCGATGAGAAAGAGCAGAATACACAGGAGGTATACCGTCATTTGATTACCTCGTCTTTGTATATAAGGAGTGCGAGAAATATGGTCAGCAGAGCTGCAGCGACCTCAATTCCCACTGCTATATTAAACAATGGAATAAAACCGGCACTGATAAGATGGCCGATCGTCCCTTTCGGAAGATAGTTAACAAAGAAGATTCCCATACCGGCAACCAGGAGGCCTGCTGATGCGATCAGGAGAAACACCAGAATAGCACTGCTCTCAAGAATAGAGGAACCGGTTTCCTCTTTTTTAAGGGAGAGAAATCCACTTCCGAACGCTATTATGAGTAGTATAAAGGCTCCCGCTATAATCGTGCCGCCTGCAAATCCGCCACCGGGAGTTAAATGGCCGTGCACAACAATATAAATACCGTACAGGAAAATAATTCCGCACATAATTTGAGTGACCTTCTTTACTATTATGGTCATGCCCTTCATACTGTTTCCCTGCACCTTTCTTTTATAGTGTTCTATCTTCTCCCCTTCAAGCGCAAAACGGTTAATACCCCGATAACAGCCGTAAACAGTATCGTCGCTTCTCCGAGTGTATCGTATCCTCTAAAATCGAAAATTACCCCTGTCACAAGATTGGCACTTCCCGTAACCTCTGCACCAGGCTTTATGTAGGCCTCTGACATTCGCATCGCATGCTCTCCGAAAGAACTCAAAGTGCCGGTGACCCTGTTGAAGAAATAAAGAAAGAGGCCGGCAAATATAACAGCACTGACAACATAAAGGGCCGTTCGTTTTGACCTCGTTTTTACTTCCTCCCTCGTGCTGTTGAGGATTACCGCTATCATGATGATGAGCGTGATTGCCTCCACCACAATCTGTACAAGAGCAAGGTCGGGAGCCTGCAGTAAAAGGAACATGATAACCAGTCCAAAACCGACAATGCCGTAGGCGACGACCGCAGACAACAGGTCGCGAGCTTCAAGAGAAAATATCGCTCCGCCAATCATCAGCACTATTATCACGGTCAACAGAATCCACATAACCGATCCCCAGTACGCCTATTTTACCACTAATTTTTACACACCTTCAACAGCTGCGCTGTCCACCCTTGAAAGATAGACTTACAAAATCAGCACCGCTGCAATGATTATCATGCCCAGAAAAACCCAGACTGCATAGAGCGGAAGCTCGCCCGAGTGACATCTGCTGAATAATTTGTTTATGCCCAGTATGAGCCTCTTCGAATTATCATAGAGATCGAAGATCCTCTTCGCCGCCCTATCATAAAAGAAAGAAAAAATGCGCATTCCCTGTATGGTCTTGTAATACTCAACCGCTGAAAAATCGGTTATTCCCTCGACATCTTCCCCGCCGGCATATATTCCGGTGGTACGCACTTTTTTAATATTGCCGAGGAGGTATATGACAAAACCGATAAAAAGAGACACGAGAATGAGGCCCGTTACAATATTGGAGCTCCATATACCTGTATACTCGAAATCCCCGGTCATCGGAACTATGAGTTTCGGCACTACAATTGTTGTTGCGAAAATACCGAAGGCCAGGCAGAAGAATGCAATAATACATTGGGGAAGCCACATTAAAATGCCTACCTCTTTTACATCTTCATCCCTGTCGGAGGGTTTCAGCTTTCCGAGGAATGCACCGGAGATGAATTTTATGAAACTGGCAAGTGTCAGGGCCGAGCCGAATATTGCCAGGACAAGCCAGACAACCCAGACCTTATTCGCCGGTCCGCTTCCCTTCCCGAATTCGATGATCCCCTGATATATGATCCACTTGGATGCGAATCCGTTGAAAGGAGGCACACCGGAGATGGAAAGTGCAAAAATGAGCGAGGTAATGAATGTAATCGGCATTACCCTGGACAAACCGCCGATATTTTCAAGATTTTCACGTCCCGTTCTCTTCTCCACACTTCCCGCCGCAAGAAAGAGGCCACTTTTGTACAAAGCGTTATTTATCATATGAAATAACCCGCCCGCAATTCCAATTGCGGTCCCCAGGCCGAATCCAGTTATCATATACCCAACCTGGGAGACGGCATGAAACCCCAGAAGCCGCTTGTAGCTGTGTTGCATGAGAGCCATCATGACAGCAGTGATTATGGTTATCACGCCGATAATCAGCAAAGTGAGGTTGAGCCACGGGTTGAGCACAAATAGAGTCGTACAGATTCGCGCAAGCAGGTATATGCCGAGGAGCTTGTCCAGAGAAGCAGGCAGCAGGGCCGAGGAGGATGCAGGCGCAGTTTCTGCGTAGTCGGGCACCCAGGAGTGAACGGGAAAAGCACCTGCCTTTGTAAGTGCCCCGATGAGGAGCGCAATGAATGCAATGACCCCTAGAGTCGTATCGGTTGCTACCTGTGTACCGGACATCGTAAAGTTCTTTGTCAGGACCCATAAAAGACCGATGCCGAAAATCATTATCGAATCCGAGGCCCCGATAAGTATGAAACTTTTCTTCGCTGCTGCAGAGCTTGCCTCGTCGTGTGATTTTATCAGTTTATAGAGGGTTAATCCCAGCACACCCCAGAAGGTGATGAATAATAAAAAATTATTTGCAAGAACTGCACCGGCGGATGCACCGATTGTTATGAGAAAGTTCGAATAGTAGTGCTTTATCCCCTTCTCCCTCGTTATATAGGAGAGTGAGTAGAGCGAGATCATGGCACCGAAAAACCCAATAAAGAGAACAACGGTTTTACTTAAATTGTCAAGGTTGAACGAAAAAAGACCTGAAGCTGCTTCGATGTTTCTCAAAAATTCCTGGAAGGGAGTCAGGGAGATGATTACATTGGGGGACTGAAACATCACGTACGAATGGTATAGCGCCAGACAGCTTATAATAAACGCAGCAATACCCTTTACAATCTTAATCGTCTCGGGAAAAAGGAAAAGGACAATTCCGGCACCAAGCGGCAGCAGGACGACGTACGTAATAGGTTCCATTAATGTGTCCTGAGAAAAATAATTGTTAATAATTTAACGAAAAATGACTTAAAATTTAACTCACCTGCGGCAAAGTTCTATTTTCTTTTTCGATGCATCAAATTTCCAGCAATCTTTTAAACTTCATACACCGCTTTATAATGCCGTGTGAGTGAGATACCATTCCCTTTTACTGACTACACATAAAAACTTAGGATCTTGATTCGTTATAGTGGTACGCACTGATGCGTGGTGGGCAAAGATGCAGTTGTCTAAACATTGGGATGCCTAACCTACACGGTCTTCTAATAAGTCAGGCCCACGACGAAATCTCTTATTATGTTACTTTTTTGTCAATTACACATTTTACCGGAAGAGAGAAATGCTGTCAAGCATTTTTTAAAATTTTTTTTAAAAAAAATCTTGACAAATATTTATTATTTGGGATAAAATGAAAAATAACATAAATGACCTATCTTTTTAAAAGTGATTTTTTTGCCTTCAGACAGCAGCTGCACTCTACATTTCATACAGCAGAG
>Ga0315536_1001695_pt1 | contig 10962 bp, 10 predicted proteins | sample SalMarSW160230MG_FD_203093 | JGI IMG/M metagenome (GOLD analysis project Ga0315536, IMG submission 203093) | Salt marsh sediment microbial communities from the Plum Island Ecosystem LTER, Massachusetts, United States - Salt Marsh Sediment SW1602-30 ... | reverse complement strand
CGGGCTGGAAGTCGATGGAGACAAAGTCATCGCCACACGCCCGATTTACGCCGGCAAGCTGCTCGAAAAGACTGTCTGTTCAGCCAAACCGCAGATTGTTACCCTGCGCGGGCGCGCATTCCCACGCCCTGAACAGCAGTCCGGTAAATCCGGCACGCTGACCAAGGTCAGCGCAGAGACCGAAGCGAAGACTACGGTGGAAGGGTATACAACTGCCGAGGGGGGCGTCAGCCTGACCGATGCAGGCGTGGTCGTTTCCGGCGGACGCGGTACCTCCAATAATCCTAACCTGACACCACCCGACGGTTTGGACGAGAAAGAAGCCGAAATCTGGCGCGCGCAGCAAGGCTTCAAGCTGGTCGGTGAACTGGCATCCGTTCTGGGAGCTGCGGTCGGTGCTTCACGCGCAGCCGTGGACGCCGGTTATATCCCCTACGCACACCAGGTAGGCCAGACCGGCAAGGTAGTTACGCCTGATCTATACATTGCTTGCGGAATCTCCGGTGCGATCCAACACCTGGCCGGGATGCGCACCAGCAAAGTCATCGTAGCCATCAACAAAGACGCGGACGCGCCCATCTTCAAAGTGGCACGCTTCGGCGTGGTCGGTGACCTGTTCCAAATTGTCCCGGCGCTAACCGAGGCTTTCAGAAAAAAACTGGGTAAATAGCACCCACCGCGAACCACAAGGCCGAATGCTTCTTGCATTCGGCCTTTTTATATATCGACGCCTCATTCAATATTATTGATATTGTAATAAATATTATTGAATATAATATTGACAATATTTAAATATTTAGATAGAATATTGCGAAATAACATAATTATTGGAAACATCGGAGGAACTGGTCATATGGATTCCGAAACCCAATCTTACTTACCCGATGGTTGGGCACCTCGCTTCTTCACTGTCTGGGGTGGACAGGTTTTCTCGCTCTTTGGCAGCGCACTGGTGCAGTTCGCGCTGGTCTGGTATTTAACGCAACAAACCGGCTCAGCCACTGTTCTAGCAGCCGCCACGCTGGCAGCTATGCTGCCGCAAATTGTGCTGGGACCCTTTGTCGGCGCCCTGGTTGATCGCTGGAACCGTCGGATTGTGATGATCCTTGCCGATGGTTTTATCGCACTGGTCACGCTTGGCCTGGTGATCCTATTCGCTATCGGTAAAATTCAAATTTGGCACATTTATGTGGTCGTGGCACTGCGCTCGTTGGGTGGTGCCTTCCAATCCCCCGCCATGCAAGCCTCAACTTCACTGATGGTGCCCGACAAACACCTGTCACGCGTGGCCGGCATGAACCAGACCCTGCAAGGCGCAATCAACATTATCGCACCGCCAACCGGTGCCTTATTAATGACAACGCTGCCCATGCAGGGCATCTTGTTTATCGATATCACAACGGCCATCCTGGCCATCTCACCCTTATTCTTTATCCCCATCCCTCAACCGGTTCGTATGAACGGCGACAAGCCGATGGCAGAGGCTGAGAAGTCTAATTTCCTTCAAGATGTGCGCGCTGGACTGGCTTATGTTGGCGCCTGGCCCGGCTTGATGGCCATCCTGATCATGGCAACCATGATCAACTTCCTGCTGACTCCAGCAGGCTCACTGATGCCCTTGCTGGTTACCAAACACTTTGGGCTGGGTGCGCTACAATTCGGTGTGATGGATTCAGTCTGGGGATTCGGAGTAATCGCCGGTGGATTGATATTGAGCATATGGGGTGGATTCAAAAGTAAAATTGTCACGTCGCTGTGCGGGATCATCGGTATCGGCCTGGGGATCCTGCTGGTCGGTATGGCACCGTCGAATTTGTTTGCGCTGGCACTTGTCGGATATTTGATCAGCGGCTTCACAAATCCAATCGCTAACGGACCACTTTTTGCCCTGATCCAGTCCACGGTGCGACCAGATATGCAGGGACGCGTCATGTCGCTGATCATGAGTGCCGCCATGGCCATGTCACCGCTTAGCCTGCTGGTAGCAGGTCCCATTTCGGACTGGCTGGGCATCCGCATTTGGTTTTGGATCGGCGGTAGCCTGACACTGCTGATGGGAGCAGGAGCTTTTTTTGTGCCAGCGATCCGCAATGTCGAGAAAAATCGCAATTCCGAAGGCCCAGTAATGGCCGAAGCACAATCCGGGACGTTAGCAAGGGGTACCGTACTGAAATAAGCTGGCAAAATTACGATCATACCCCCCCTTCTATAGGCACAATCTACAAAGGGAGCTATTTATAGAAACGGGCCTCCTGGAGGCCCGTTTCCCAACCCAAAACCGAGGAGAATGCTATGGCAAACAGCAGAGCAGCTGGGCGCCGACCGTAACCCGGCTGGCACTCCAGACGCCATTATCATAGGTCCCATACGCACTGACCGGTTGTCCAATTACCAAGGCATCAAAAGAAATAGGCACAGCGTAGGTGCCCTGTTGCAACAGATAACGCGTATAACTTGTAACTGCCACCGTTAGCTGTTGACCACGATAAGGGTGAACGGGGTAGTTACCGCCCACTACCCAGATGGTTACGGTATCGAAGCCAAGGCTGGTGATCGTTCCCGAGAGCACAAAATTCGATCTCGGCCCTCCTGGCACCTCATTTGGCGCTGCCAGGACCGGCGAAACGCTCAACAAGGCAACCACCAAGATCAGTCCAAGCCAGAATACTTTTTTCATCGATGCTCCTTTCAAGGATTGGTTTCATCTTATTTGACGCCAATTTTTATCGGTGGATACGGGTTTTGTCATCGATTTATTACAAACGTGATCAAAAGTTTAACTAAACTTCACAAACTCATGCTATGATAAATTCGCCTATTTAAGCCGTACCCCCAATAGAATAAAACCGTCATACCTAATGGATAATAAAGATCCTTTGGAGATCGAATTACTGGAACGCGCCCGCAGCTTTGACCACCAGGCCCTAGCGGCTATATACGATCTTTACAGCCCCGGATTGTATCGGTACGCCATGCGCCTGCTCGGTGATCAACATCTGGCTGAGGATTGTGTCTCTGAGACTTTCAGCCGCTTTCTTCAGGCCTTGCAGAAAAATAAAGGTCCTCGCAATTACCTGCAGGCCTACCTATACCGCGTGGCCCACAACCATATTGTCGACCTGTATCGACGACAGCCACCACCGGAAGACGACCTCGGGCCAGAACTTACCAGTACAGAAGCCTCTCCGGAAGAGCACACCATCCACCGCTTTCGGCAAACCCGCCTGCGGTATGCCCTGCAAAAACTCACACCCGACCAGCAAAAAGTGATCGTACTCAAATACCTGGAAGGTTGGGACACTGCTGAGATTGCGCAGTTGCTAAGAAAACCTGTCGGAGCAGTCAAAGCCTTACAACATCGCGCCATCGCCAGCTTGCGACGGATTTTACAGGTAGACGAAACCAAGAATGAGTGACAAATGAACAATAACAATTTGGACCCCGAATTGAAAGAATGGCTGGACGAACTCCAGCCAATAGAGCCTCGTAACCCGCAGGCTGCTGCCCGTGGGCGGGCCCGTTTCTTGTCCCAGGCCGTATCCTTCGATCCGAATGCGCGTCAGACTGGATGGAAACCAAAACTATTCGGAAGAGAGGTATCTATGAATGCAATCCTGTCAATCGCCCTGGCGCTGGCCTTACTGTTCGGTGGCTCCGGAGCCACAGTCTACGCCGCCCAGGACGCACTTCCCAACCAGCCGCTGTATGCGGTCAAAACCTGGACGGAGGACGCGCGCCTGAACCTGGCATCCAACCCGGAGGCCGAGATCAACCAGCTGATGCAGATGAGCCAACAACGGACTCAGGAAATGGCTGCCCTGGTCGACCAAGGTCAGGTCCCGCCTGAAAGCCTCGAAATAAGGTTGCAACAGCACATCCGGCAAGCGCTACAGACTGCTTCCAAACTCAATGACACAGACATGCAGGTCGTGCTACAGCGCATCCAGACACGCTTACAAACCCAGGAACAGGCAATGGCCTTGCTCCAGACCCGCGCTAACGCCAATGCAACCCCCATCTTGGAGCGTACACGAGCCATGCTTCAGGACCGTCTGCGCTTGTGTGACGAAGGCCAGACCGATCCACAAGGCTTTCGGAATGCCATACAATCAAATTATCGCTATGGGCAAACCCAAATCCCGCCTAGCGGTCCCAGCGGGCCGAATGGACAGCCATCTTCGGAGCCGCCCGTACAGAACGGAAATGGAGAGGGCAATGGCTATGGTCCTGGACCGACAAATCAAGCCGGACCCGGAGGGCCATTCACAACACCTGAACCCGGAACGGGAAGCCCATCCGGTCAGGGTGGTTCAGGAAAGAACAAGCCGTAATAGCTTTAGTCAAAAGACCCCTGCAGACAATTGCGGGGGTCTTTTATAGACTTATTTTTATTCGATCAACTCATCGAGTACATATCAACGTCTGCATTGGTAGGCGCAAGATTGCCATGGCTGGGATTGGAAATTTAGATTTTCGAGAGCTGCTTACGCAGGGTCGCATAACGCGATACAAGGTGAAACCACGGAGGAGACCAGCGCGTTTCAGCCCGTCCATCACGGATAACTGCCCGCAACTCATCCGCTCCCCGAAAATGTGGTAGCAACAGGACAGCCCGTCCCAACTCGAAGGCAGCATGCGCATCCGAGCCAACGGTTGAGGCGAGTCGGTGTTCGCGGGCAAAATCCTGTGCCTGGCGGTTGAATCCTGGCCTGTAACAGCGTGCATTGAACGTTTCGATCGCATCCACCAGCGGTGCGATTTCGAGTAAATCCGCAATTTCCCAGTGTCCGCTCCGGAAAACATCAAATGGATGGGAGAGGCTGATGAAAGCTCCCTGTTCGCGAAGGCGACGGATGGTCTCCATAGGCGCGAGTCCAGACGGGATTTCCTCCTTCACAAAGGCTGCCAGGACTTCACCCCGGGTGGTCATGATCTCCTCGCCGACAATGACTCGCTCCGGGTCCAGGCCTTGAGCCGCTCGCGCCCCGGCAATGATATTATGGTCGGTGATAACGACTCTGTCGATGCCTTTGCGGCGGCAGGTCGCCACCAGCGTTTCTGGGGAGGTCAACGAATCCTTGGAGTAGATCGTGTGGCAGTGAAATTCGATACGTAACATAACACAGATTTTAACAGATTGTTCCACTTGGTTGCCGTTTTTGAGATTTTTGTTATACAATCATAGCGATATGGATGAGGAGAGACGTTTTTATCAAAACCCCTGGTTGGGCATGGTTTTTTGGACCCTTGTGGCGTTGGGGGTATATATTTATTTCACTTATAAGATTCAAGGGTGGTCCACATTCCAGACTAGATTTATTTGGGATGTAATCCTGTTTGGAGGCGGGCTGCTCATCTGGTTGGCATTTTTTGCACAATTCATCTTGCCTGTAAAGACATTCTCCGACCGCCAGAAAATTTTCGACCGTCTGCTCACTTATCTATCCGGAGCACATGGACCGGCGCTTTTCATTGAAAATGGCACGATCCGAGAAAGAGAAGGGGAGGAAAAAAAGCGCGGCCCCGGCGTGATCTGGCTGAATACGGCCAGCGGCGCAGTCCTACGCACTGCCGTCAAATTCACACGCGTCGTCGGTCCCGGGGTGGTCTTCACAAATGGCAATGAATTCGTAGCAGGGACAGTGGACCTGCACAAGCAGATGCAGCGTCTCGGGCCACGTGGAGATGAAAACCCTTTTCTAAAAATATCCGAGAAGCAATCCGCTGCTGAATACGCTCAAATTCAATCACGCCGGCTCCAAACCAGTGCATTGACTCGTGACGGTATTGAAATTGTCCCGAATATTACAGTAATTTTCAAGATAGACGCCAAACCGGTTGAGAAGGAGGGCAAACCCGGTTCGCGTTTCGGTTATCGAGAAACAAAATTTACGGAGGAAAACCCGGTTTACAAGGCAGTAGCCGGACAGGGCATCAATCCTGACCAGCAACCAGACACGCCAAAGTACACAGTTGCCTGGAATGAGCTCCCCGCTTTACTGGTGGCTGACCTATGGCGCGAATACCTGAGCAAATTCACTTTTGATGATCTCTTCAAAGTCAGCACGATCTCGCTCGATGCAACTATCGTGACGAACGAGGACTCCGCCCGCCTGGATGCCACAACTCTCTCCAGCTTGCCTGAAATTCCGGAAGGTGGATTAGCTGAGATGCTGCACAGTCTTAACGATTGGTTGGAGCATCTCCTCGTACGCTGCGAAGGCCAACCGAAAACACAATCTCAGGTGATAGCAGACCAACCAGCCAAGACTGATGGTGAAGCACAAAAAAAGGATGAGCCGGAAACAGGCCTGCAAACCATCGTTCGCTTGGTCAAAACACGCCTACAAAACGAAAATTACAATCAACTCAGTGAATACGGTCAACCGCTGGCCGATCCCAAATTATTAGATAGTCACGAGAATAAAATTTTACATGACCGTGGTCTGCAACTAATTGCTGTTAGTATCAATAGTTTGCGGTTCGAACAATCGATCGACGAACAATTAGTCAATCGTTGGCCTTCCACCTGGCTGGATACAGCCAAATCCGAACAAGAGCACATACGCCGGCTGCAACTTGCTAAGGTCATCGAAGGGAAAGACCAAACCCTGCAAACCCATCTGAAAGCGGTTTGCAAAGACCTCTATCAGGCGATCCAGAAGTCCCGAAGTGCCGGAGACAAATTACCGACGAAAGGTGAAACCGTCCGCTCGCTTGTCCGTAGTACCCGCACAGAAATCACCCGTAACAACAAGTTACATCAACGCTTAAGTGCAGAGATAGACGAACTAACCGAATTAATTCAATGGGTCGAAAACGGTCAACCACAATGAACAGAGCTCCTGCATCAAAGCGCTCCAGGACAACTTCACGCCAGGAAGCACAACGCCTTTTACAAACGTTGGGTGATCTCATCGATTGCCTGTTGAATAAGGTATTTGCCCTCACCCAGAAATCCGCGAACCGGCGAGCTACGATGTTGACCATCCTGCTTCTGGCTGCTGGTTTCTTCTTTAGCTTGAGTGCCTTTCCACTCAATCAATGGCTCGACCTCCTGCGCTCATTTTTTATTGCTATCTTCAACCCTGGCTCTCGTCCAGCAAATACTTCAGATCCAGTCATTGCATTATTTACACTTGCATTCAAAGCACTAATCTCCTCCAATACGCTACGCTACCTCCCTTTAATCTTGCTGCCATATTACCTTGCACTGCAGTTGGCCTCGATCTACCTCGACGATATCTTTGAACTCAATCATGTTGAGACCGCCCGAGATTTCATCTTGCGTGCCGCGCTGGGTAGCAGTTACGCTACGCTTCACATCAAACAAGGAGACATTGCCAAAGAACACGAGGATTCCCCGATTTATAAGATCGGAGGACCCGGAAATGTGATGGTTGAGCTCGACAGTGTGGCCCTTTTTGAACACCCAGATGGACGGCCTCACATCATCGGTCCCACAGGGGATAAGCCTTTTGGTGTCGAAACTCTGGAAGGTTTTGAGCGATTCCGCCAGGCAATCTATTTGCCAGATCATTTCCCGGAACCAATTGAGGTAACGGAACGCAGTTCTGACGGACTCTTGATCGAAGCTCAAGATGTTAGGCTGGTATTTAGCATCTGGCGTGGAGACAACGAAAAAAATCGTAAACCCAGGTCTGCCCGTCCTTACCCATTCGAAACCCAAGCGGTGAAAAATATTGTCTATGGCGAAACGCGCGAAGTATCAAAAGAGAAGATCAAGCAAACCGGATCAGAAAAAGAAAGAGCCTGGTCAAATTCAGTTAAAGCGTTAATCCGCTCCGAATTGCGAAATTTTATGAGCAGGTACCAATTAGGCGAATATCTGGCGAGTATAAATGAACCCGAAGTCCAAAGTATTAACGAATTACAGGAAAAATTAAAAATAAACCAAAATAAGGACCCGCTGAAAAAACCGGCTTTTCATCCGCGCCCCGAAATTACTAATTTATTTAACACCTTCGCTGATGACTTTACAAAGAAAGCAAAAAACCGGGGCCTGGAATTGCACTGGATCGGCGTTGGCACCTGGCACACCCCGGAGCAAATCATCCCTAAACGCCACCTCGAAGCCTGGCGTATCAGTCGGGATAACCTGGCTGCAAAAAGCAAAGATGCGATCACGGAAATCCAGAACCAGGCCAGCTTGCAAGCCATCCTGGATTCAATCAATGAAGTTCCGTTGGACGTTTACCGAACAGCTCGACAAAAAAGATTCAACGACGCCATGACATTGCGAAATCTCTTGCTGGCTTACCGTGGTCAATTGAGTGACTCTCGTGATAAGATCAGGGAAAATGGCGAAAAGGTCCCCGATTGGATGAATACCATAATCGATCATATCGATGATATCGCAATGTACAACATTCATCCCCCAGACGATCCCCTTAGTGATGCGGCAGGATGATGGTTTCAACCGACCTCAACGTTTCCCCGGATACGCGTGTGCTCGTGATTGGTGCAGCCGGTCTTGATGTGATCGCTCGCATCGAAGACGAATTACATACTGCAACGTCCAACCCGGCCCGCATCCGTCGATCATATGGCGGTGTGGCGCGCAATGTTGCTGAAAATTTGGCGCGCCTCGGACAGCCGGTCAGCCTGATAACGGTGGTTGGCACCGACCCCGGGGGCGAGGAGATGCTCGAACACACAGCCGAGTCTGGTGTGGATATCTCAGCCGTGCTGCGAACAAGCGAGTATCCAACCGGTTTTTACATGGCCATCCTCTCAAATCGTGGCCGCTTGCAGTTAGCCGTCGACGATATGCGTCTGCTCTCCACGCTGACCCCTGATTACCTGAAAGAGCACGAGGACAAATTTAAGTCAGCCGGACTGGTTTTCGTGGACGCCAATTTACCTGAGAAAACCCTCCGGACTGCAATGAGTCTGGCCAAGAAAGCCAAAATCCCCATCTGCGCCGATCCTACTTCGTCAAAATTAACGGAAAAACTGAAACCGCATCTCTCTAAGCTCTATTTGATTACCCCAAACAGCCATGAAGCCAGCATCCTGACCGGGATCAGCTTCGATTCATCCGAGCGCAAAAATGCCCTGGCAGCAGCGCGAGCGCTTGTCAACCAGGGTGTGCAATTTGCCCTGGTCACGCTGGCTGAATTGGGTGTAGTGTATGCAACTTCCGAAACGAACGGACACATCCCAGCCATCCGTACCAAAATCGTCGACCCGACCGGCGCAGGTGACGCCATGTCGGCCGCTGTGATCTTTGCCTTACTCAACGACATTGACCTGGACGATGCCATCCGCCTGGGAGTTTCATCGGCTTCCCTGACTTTGCGACATCCCGGAACGGTTTACCCCAACCTATCTTTAGAAGCACTCTATGACCAATTACTGGTCTAAATATGCCTGATTCCCTAATTAAATCATCCGAAATCGGACGCGCCTTACGCATGCAAATGCCGATCGTTGCGCTGGAGTCGGCTGTCATCACACATGGCTTACCCGATCCGCAAAACCTGCAATTGGCACGCGACATGGAAGAGCAAATCCGCAGACAGGGTGCTGTCCCGGCCACTGTCGCCGTGCTGGACGGAAATATTCATGTCGGGCTGACTGATGCAGAGCTTGAAATGCTTGCGCAGGCCTCAGCCCCTCTCAAGATCAGCCGCAGGGATTTTGCCACAGCAATTACAAAAAAAGCCAATGGGGGCACAACCGTCGCCGGGACCATGTTCGCCGCCGAGCGTGCTGGGATCAAAGTTTTTGCTACAGGCGGAATCGGCGGGGTACACCGCGAAGCGCGTTTTGATGTCTCAACCGATTTGCAAGCCCTGGCCGACACGCAGATGATCGTGGTCTGCGCAGGAGCCAAATCCATCCTGGATTTACCAGCAACCCTGGAATATCTTGAAACTGTGGCAGTGCCCGTCGTCGGTTACCAGACTGAAGAATTTCCCGCCTTCTTTTCACGGGAAAGCGGCTTGAAGACCAGCCTCAGATTGGATTCAGCACAAGAAATCGCTGAGTTCGCCCGGACGCACTGGGGATTGGGAATGAAAAGTGCCATTTTAATAACCCAACCCGTACCAAAAGATGATGAAATCCCAAAATCCGAGATGGACCCGTGGCTGCGTCAAGCCTCGGCTACAGCACTGGAGAAAAAAATTCACGGGCAGGCGCTGACGCCCTTCTTGTTGGAAACCATCAAGGATTTGAGCGGCGGGAAATCGCTGCGCGCCAACCTGGCGCTTTTACTCAACAATGCCAGGCTGGCAGCCCAGATTGCCAAAATACTGACAGCCGGCCAGAGACAAAAGCTAATCTAAAAGGATGGCGCTTGGCCATCCCTGGGTTCATTTTGCGAGAAACTTCTCCGGCATTTGCACAGCGAGCACTTCCCCGCGTACCGTAATTTCCCCGTTTGCCACAATCCACTCTTCGACAACCACCCGGCGACCCCGGATCTCCTTCACGCGTCCACGGATCTCGAGACTGATCCCCAGCGGGGTAGGTTTGAGATAATCGACATGCAGTGAACCAGTTACAAAGCGGAAGACCGGTTCGCTGTCCATCGGACGGCCTTCAGCGCGATGCATCGCAGCCGCAGCTGTCCCTGTACCGTGGCAGTCGATCAACGAAGCCAGCAAACCTCCGTAGACGTACCCCGGAATGGCAATGTGGTAGGGCTCAGGAGTAAAATGGGCGACGGCCTCTTCCCCATCCCAGAAACTTTTGATCTGGTGGCCGTGCTCGTTCAAGCGGCCACATCCGTAGCACTGGGCAATGTTATCGGGGTAATAATCCTGGAATGCTTTTTCGGGCATTAACTTCTCCAAACTGTTTTTTTCGGCGCAACACAGGTAAGCGATCCGTGTAATTTACCAGATGATCGCAACTCAGCTTAGGGCGCCTTGGTTGGCCATTTGGTATCAGTCGGGCGGGGTGTGTTCGTTATCGTCGGGGTGCGGGACGGGG
>Ga0315536_1001694_pt1 | contig 10965 bp, 13 predicted proteins | sample SalMarSW160230MG_FD_203093 | JGI IMG/M metagenome (GOLD analysis project Ga0315536, IMG submission 203093) | Salt marsh sediment microbial communities from the Plum Island Ecosystem LTER, Massachusetts, United States - Salt Marsh Sediment SW1602-30 ... | reverse complement strand
GGCTGAGATGGATGGCTCCATCCAACCATTTAAGCGTTCTGATGGGATCCATATACTTTATCAGGTCCTTTATGCAGTCAGCTCAAAAGGAACTCCGTGACCGGGAAGGTAGAACCCCGGCTAGGGGAATTGCAACACATGGTATCCAAACATTAAAACCATCTCTTTAGGAAGATGGGCATACCTAAAGAAAGGAGTAGAACCCTCACCAACCTTCCCAGATTCAGCGGCGTGTCCCGGGTTTTCTAAGGTACTATTAATGGCATAGACAACATCCGGATAACAACAAATGGGTATCCTGGAATAATCTTGAACTGCAGGACTGACATTTATTATTAAAACCTGTTAAGGGATTTATCAAGGAGGTCATTTTCGATGGAAAATAATAATTTCAAAGTATACGGGTACCGCTGGGTAGTGCTGCTGATTTTCATGTTTGTTGTCGCCATGAATCAGCTCTTGTGGATTACCTTTGCGCCGATCACCAGCAGTGCCGCCGCTTATTATGGCGTATCTGATCTCAGCATCGGGATCCTATCGTTATGTTTCATGGTAGTCTATATCATCTTCTCCGTCCCGGCTTCCTGGGCGATTGACACCTACGGTATCCGGGTCGCTGTTGGTTTCGGCGCAGTCATGACCGGCGTTTTTGGATTACTGCGGGGACTTTTAGCTCCCAATTACACTTACGTGCTGATCGCCCAAATCGGAATTGCCATTGGACAGCCGTTCATTCTTAATGCAGTAACCACTGTGGCTGCCCGCTGGTTCCCTATCCAGGATCGCGCAACCGCCGCTGGCATGGGAACCCTGGCTATGTATCTGGGCATCATTGCGGCTCTGGGACTGACTCCCTTTTTAACAATTCAATCACAAATCAACGGCATGCTGGTTACCTACGGGATAACAGCGGTCATCGCGGCAGTAGCCTTCCTGATATTTGTAAAAGAACGCCCTCCCACAGCTCCCTGCCGGCCGGACCAGGAAGAACGCTCGCTGGTTTTTGACGGCCTTAAAGATACCTTACGTCGGGCGGACTTTATCCTTCTTCTAGCGATCTTCTTTGTAGGACTGGGTGTGTTCAACGCAGTAACCACCTGGATTGAGGATATCGTTAGACCAAGAGGCTTCTCGATTATCGAAGCAGGATATATCGGGGGGCTGATGATCCTGGGAGGCATTGTCGGTGCCGTGATTATCCCAATGCTTTCAGACCACGCCCGCAAGAGAACTCCCTTTCTCTTTTTAGCTGTGATCGGTGCAACTCTGGGATTGGTGGGCATTACTTTTGCAAGCAGTTACTGGCTGTTGCTGCTCTCGGCGGTTGTCTTTGGATTTTTCCTGCTGAGTGCTGGACCGGTCGGATTCCAATACGCTGCCGAAATCACCTATCCCACACCAGAGGGTACTTCCAATGGCCTTGTTTTACTGATGGGTCAAATCTCGGGTATCATTTTCATCCTGGGCCTGGACCTGTTTAAGTCCCCAGAAACCGGGTCAATGACCATGCCCTTGATCGTCCTAATCGGCCTTATGATTCTGAGCCTGCTGTTCGCTGCCAGGCTCAAAGAAGCAAAAACATTGCTAACAGCTCCCGGGAGCAATTAAAATACCAGCTAACCCCGGCAAGCCTGATTCCGTGACCAGCTGATTGCTCTTTTATACTTCGGTTTGGCTCGGATTGTAATTGGGGTCATTCAATTCTGTGAAAAAGAGATGGGAATAGGTTTATGATCCGGGCTGCCAGACCAGATGATGCGGGATCATTTTATGAAATTTACACTCACAATGGTTCAAACACAGTGATCACCTTCTAAGAAAAATTGGTCCCTAGAGTGGAAATGCAGGATTCGTCAAGGAAATAACCTTATACCTGCCCTGGTTGGCAGCGGAAAACCAGGGCGAGGTTCAGGGATTTGCCTACGCGAGCAAGGGGAAAAGCCCCCGGACGATCATACTGACCACCGGATAGTAGAATCAGGTGCGCGTGAAAATCTGTCTGAGAAGAGGAAATTATAGATGGCATACCAGCTGGAGATAGAGGGATTCGAGGGACAATTAATTGAGGTAAAAACAGCAAGTGTTTTTACGGGTCCAAAAATCCTGATCAATGGAGAAGCCGCAAAAAAAGGGCCAAAACGGGGACAAATCATCCCCCGAAAAAATGATGGCACTGAAGTAGCTGCAGCCTGGCAGCCCATCATGATGGGTTTGGATGTTCCGAAACTCGTCCTCGAAGGTAAAATCATCAACGTGGTGCGTCCTCTGCAGTGGTACGAGTGGGCCTGGAGTGGATTACCCATACTGCTGGCATTAATCGGCGGTTTTTTAGGCGCACTAGCAGGGTACCTTGCCTTTCAGATTAATACGAAGATATTCCGATCTGATCTTAATAAAGTCATGCAATATATATTAACCGCTGGGGTCTCCATTGGCGCAGGAATTGTATACTTTATTCTTGCGGTACTCCTTACAAATTTTGTTGGATAACCACTTTTCAATAATAAAGATCAGCGGGGGGATAGAAAATCTAGGCTCGTTCCTGGCTCAAGGCCTGCAGCCCAAACTTGCCAGACCACCTTTCCAGGATAGTTTGGGTAAGCTGCAACCATGCTGCGAAACCCCCGACAACCCCCTAAATCATTCTTAATAACAGCCATCCACCTCATGGATTGATAGATACCCCTAATTGTTTATTGATTTTTGGATATATAATCAGGTAGATTAGCTTCAGCTTCCCTCAAACCACACGAAGTTTTTTGTAATTGTGACTATGCCAAACCAGGAATCACTCGCCTTTAAAGCTTTTGGACCCAGCAATGCCCCAAGCATCGTATTTTTGCATGGCGGCGGGGTAGGCGGATGGATGTGGGAGCCTGTAATTAACCTTCTCCCAGAGTATTACTGCCTGGCTCCGGATCAGCCAGAACATGGCGGAAGCCGCCAGATCGGTCCCTTCAGCATGGAACTTGCTGCTCAGAAGGTCGCTGAACTAATCACCCGCCAGATACCGGGAGGCAAAGCTCATCTGGTAGGGCTCTCCGAGGGAGCTCAAATTGCCGTTAAACTGCTGGAAATCGCTCCCAACCTGGTTATTAAAGCAATGCTTTCGAGTGCTTTACTCCGTCCGCTTCCGGGATTGGGTTGGATTAATTCACCAGCTTGGTTTACATGGACTTATCGCCTCTTTATCCAACCCTTAAAAAACAGCGATTGGTGGATTAAGTTAAATATGAAATACTCCGCCGGGGTATCGGATGAGTTTTATCCCAATTTTAAAAATGATTTTCAGCACATGACTGAAGCAGAGTTTGTAAACCTGATGGCTGCCAATCAGCGTTTTCGCTTACCGCCTGGATTAGAACTTGTTTTAACACCTGCTCTGGTCATCGCAGGGAAAAAAGAATCTGGTGCGATGAAACAATCGGTCCGGGATTTGGCTGCTATCTTGCCTGGCGCAAAGGGGGTGTTTTTAAACCTGGGGAAAAATTCATCAGCTGCTAAGGAGCATAATTGGGCTTTAACGAATCCCCGGCTGTTCGCCCAAACGGTCCGGGCATGGATTGATGAAAAGCCCCTCCCGGCGGAACTCGAAAGCCTGGATGATTAAATATATTCAAAATAAACCAATCGGAGGTCACTTGAAATTTGCTGCCGCATTCTCCCTGATTGTCGGTTTTGGAATGATCGTCCAATGGACCATGTCCTACCTAAACAAACAGATCCCGGAACTAAAAACCGAGCCCATCCGAATCGGTTTTCATCTTGCTGGGGAAATGCTGACAGCTGTTTCCCTGATTATCAGTGGAATTGGTTTATTAATCCGGCAGCCCTGGTCACAGAGGCTGTTTATGGTTGCCAGCGGGATGCTTATCTACACTGCCGTCGTCAGCCCGGGTTATTTCGCCCAAAAAGGTCACTGGCTCTGGGTGGGCATATTTGGATTCCTGATCACCCTTTCTATCATCAGCATTATGCTGATCTAGTTTCGTAAGCCAGTTCAATAACGGCTTCCAGCATCTTCGCTTTAATATGGTTCTGACATTAATCAAATAACCCAAAGAAGGAATTTATGATTTCACAAGGTGTCGATCAAAAACCCTCAAATACTGCCTTGTTTGCTGCTTTGCGGAGAACCCTGGCATGTAAAAAATATAAAAATCAGGAATATGGCCCGGATTACCTGGCGGAAATCTTTTTGCCCCCACTTTTTAAATTCTTCCTTAAGTTTAGGAAAATCAGGGAAAATACCTGGGAAAAACTTAATTCTGCTTTTCCGGGATTAAGCGAATACTTGATTGCCAGAACAGCTTATTTTGATAATTTATTTAAAAATGCTCTGCAGGAAGGATTTGATCAAATCGTACTTTTAGGCGCCGGGTACGATACCAGGGCATATCGCTTTAATGACATTAACCGGGGAACCAGGATTTTCGAACTGGATTCCTCTCCTACCCAGGAGAGAAAATTGGGTTGCCTTAGAAATTCCCACCTGCCAGCACTCCCGAAAATTTCTTTTGTCCCGATCAACTTCAGCCAGGATGACTTAAAGGATGTACTGGAGAAAGCTGAGTACAAAAAAGCAGCGAAAACCCTCTTTATCTGGGAAGGTGTCAGCTATTACCTTCAGGAAGATTCTGTCAACAGGATGCTGGATTTTGTCAGCAGCCATTCCTCGGTTGAAAGTGTCCTGGCTTTTGATTACACAATTTCCATCTCGGATGAGGAAGTTAGCTTATACTACGGCGTGGATTCATTCAGACAATCCATGGCTGCAAGCCATTCCAATGAAGAACTCTTGTTTTCAATTCCAGAAGGAAAGCTCAGATCTTTTTTGGCAAAACGGGGGCTCAAAGAGATCGAGCATCTCAATCAGGATCAGATAGAAGCTGCTTATTTGACGAATAACCAGGGAAAATTGCTCGGTCATATGACCGGACATTTCCGGTTTGCGGTGGCCTCTCCACAAGTTAAATAATAAATTTATCCGGGGCTCTTTACAGAGATCTAATTGATGACATTCTATTCAGCCTATAACTGGAGTTTATAATCTCAAATAAAGGCGGAGTTCCCCATGAGCAGCTTTTTTAAACGTGTGATAATCAGCCTGGCGGTTCCGGTAGTTTTTATCCTCGGATTTCCCCTGACTGCCTATCTCTTTAAGGACACCGGCCGAATCGTCTGGCTGCAGGGAGAACCGCAGCACCAGATCGCTGTCGCTGTCGGGGTGATCCTGATAACCAGCGGCCTGGCTTTAATGGCGTCAACCATACCTTTTTTTCTCCGGCAAAAGCAGGGCACCATCATGCCCTGGGAGCCAAGCGAAGAACTGATTATCGAGGGTATTTACCGGTACGTTCGCAACCCTATGCATATCGGTGTTTTTTCCATTATGATCGGTGAAGGGCTTTTACTCAATTCCATCTTTATCCTCTGTTTTGGAACCTTTGCGGTAATCTCTCATTTCTTTTATATCCCTTTCTCAGAAGAGCGCGGATTGGAAGATCGTTTTGGAGAAGACTATCGGATCTACAAACAAAATGTGCCCCGCTGGCTGCCCAGGTTAACTGCCTGGAACCCGGATGAGGAATAGCTTTATGAAAAAAATGGTGGTTCCCGCCATGCTATTAGACCAATTGCTGTTTTTCTGGAATCGGGAAAGAGTAAAACCTTTGCCGGTGCACTTGATTGGCCCGGGTGGTGCCGCAGCGCCAAGAATGAGGCTGCTGCTGTGAGCAAACTGCTGCAGTATGCCCTCCACTACAGCCAGGTAATGGGTGCAGCGGGGATGGATTTTGATCTCCCTCAACATCCTGCTGATTTTGAAATTACCGACCGAGCTGAGGGAAATACCACCACAGATTTTGGAGCTCCGGCCATTATCCTACCGTCCGATTATTTCCCAGCAGAAAGAGCGGATTTTCAAGCTTGGCGAAAAATTCTGGCTGCATGCTGGCAGGTGTTTAATGCCAGCTATCAAAAAACCCTGGGAAGGGAGCTTCAAAAAGGTCCTCGGGGGGGAGGAAGGGATGCAGAAAAAATCCTCTCCCACCTCATCGAAGGAGATCGGGCTTATCTAAGTCGTTTGGTCAGGAGTTATCAACACAACCCGGGGCTCGAGTTAACCACCCAGCTGGAGTTGGTCCATCAGCAAATCCTGTCTGCATTGGATGCCGCTGAAAAAGGTGCTCTGCCTGCCTTGGGACCGCGAGGGGGGAAGACCTGGCCAATCAGATTCTTTGTTAGGCGTTCAGCCTGGCATACTCTTGATCACCTGTGGGAAATCGAGGATCGGCTGATCACCTCTTAAACCTGCTGCCCAGAACGGGAACTGCAGAGGAGAAAATAATTATGCGGAAAAAATCTTCCGGTCAGGGAAAGGAGTGATAAATGAAGTTGCCACCTTTTAAACTGGAACGCTATTTTGCCAGGTATGAATTCACTGCGAAATACCTGTTATCCAGCTCAGATTGTGAATCGATGACAATCCAGGAACTTCTGGCTCTGGAAGATGGTTCCAGTGAGAGGTTTTTTGAGCAATGGTTGGGCTACACCGAATCTCCGGGAAGCCCTCTTTTAAGGCAGGAAATTTCACGCATTTACGAAACGATATCACCCGACCAGGTCCTGGTGCACAGCGGCGCCGAGGAAGCTATCTTTCTATTCATGCAGGCCGTTTTGGAACCGGGAGATCACTTGATCGTTCATTGGCCCTGCTACCAGTCCCTCTTTGAGATTGCCCAAAGTATTGGCTGCCAGGTATCCCGCTGGGAAGCACGAGAAGATCACCATTGGGAGTTGGATCTGGATGAATTGGGTAAACTCATTAAACCAAACACCCGGGTTATTGTCATCAATACCCCGCATAATCCTACTGGCTACCTGATGTCAAAAGCAGATTACCAGGCTGTTCACCAGCTGGCAGAATCCAGGGGAATCCTGCTTTTTTCAGACGAGGTCTACCGGGAATCGGAATACCTACCCGATGATCGTTTATCTGCTGCTTGTGATCTGGGAAATCAGGGAATTTCCCTGGGGGTGATGTCAAAAACCTATGGATTGGCTGGGTTAAGAATCGGATGGATTGCCACCAAGAATGGAGATATTTACCAAAAGATAGCCAGGTTAAAAGATTACACCACCATCTGCAACAGCGCTCCCAGTGAATTTTTAGCCACCCTGGCTCTTCGCCATAGAGCAAAGTTGGCTGATCGCAGCCTGGGCTTGATTAAAGTTAATCTAAAAATCCTGGAGGTGTTTTTTCTACGCTACCAGGAGTTATTCTCCTGGCAGAGGCCGAAAGCTGGACCGATTGCTTTTCCTCGCTTGATCGGAGAAAATGTGGAACGGTTTTGTGATCGCCTGGTAAACACCGCCGGCGTTTTGCTTCTGCCAGGTAGTGTGTATGGTCATCCCGGCAATCACTTTAGAATTGGATTTGGCAGAAAAAACCTGCCGGACTCCTTATCCAGGCTGGAATCTTTCCTGCAGAGATAATCCTAAATTAACCAGGGGCCTTGGATTGAGCGACCGATTCCAGCGTCCTGCCCCCTCGATGATCTATCCTCCCTCGCGGGCAGTCCCTGAGCTGATCTGGTTTTCCAATTTAAAAATAGTTGTCAAGTTTTCGGTAGCAGACCTGCCGATGCAATGATACATTCAAAGGGAGAAAACTCGGGAGCAGGCAGCTCTGGGTGGTGAGGAAAACCCTAATATGAGAGAGTTATCATTTCAAGATAAGTACAAGATCATCGGCAGTCAGGACTCCAGCTATGAAGGTCTCTTTGTAACAGCGGTAAAGACTACCGGAATTTTCTGCAGACCATCCTGCCGGGCCAGGAAACCCAAAGTTGAGAATGTGATCTTCTTCGATTCTCCCAAACTTGCCCTGCAGCACGGGTTCAGACCCTGTAAAATCTGTCGACCGATGGAAAAACTGGACGAAACTCCCCGGGTTATTCAGGAAATTGTCGCCGAACTGCACCAGAATCCTTTCCTGCGGATCAAAGATGAAGATCTGCGTCAGCGGGGAATTGACCCAAGCATGATCAGGAGATGGTTTAAAAAACACCATAAGCTGACATTTCATACCTACCAGAGAATGCTGCGGATTAATACTGCCTACCAAAGAATCAACAGCGGCAGCAGGGTGATTGATTCTGCATTTGAGAGCGGCTTTGACTCGATCAGCGGATTTAATGATCGCTACCGGTCTGTCTTTGGCGAATCCCCCACCAGCCCGGAGAAGAAAAATGTCCTGAATATTATCCGCTTTACCACCACGCTGGGACCCATGTTCGCCTGTGCCAGCGATGCTGGTTTATGTTTGCTGGAATTCACTGACCGGAGGATGCTGGAAACCGAATTCATAGATCTATCAAAAAGATTGAATGCCATCATCTTGCCAGGAGATAACCCCTATCTTGAACAGGTGCAATCCGAGCTAGAGGAATATTTTAACGGCAAAAGGAAAAAGTTTACCATTCCACTGCACACACCCGGAACAAAGTTTCAAAATGCAGTTTGGAAAATATTATTGGAAATACCCTATGGGGAAACGCGTTCATACCAAGAACAAGCTGCATTACTCGGAAACGTGAAGGCTGCCCGAGCTGTAGCCTCAGCAAATGGTCATAACCGGATCACCATCATCATACCGTGCCATCGAGTGATTGGATCGGACGGCAGCCTGGTTGGCTACGGGGGCGGATTGTACAGAAAAAAATGGCTGTTAGATTTTGAGCAAGAAAACAAGTAGGTCTACAAAACACTTGTCAGAAACCACTCCTGAAAGTTTAGATTCTCCTCTCCGACCTTAACCATTCGGGATTATACTTAGATTAAATTCACCGATCCTCCAGGGATGCAGTATTGTTATTGATAAATCATAATCAGTTCGCATGAATTATTCTCACTCTAATAGTAGAAGGGAATTCCCATGACCACAACAACAAAAATTGGCATCATCATCTGCGATCGCTACCGTCGCTGCGCAGGTGGAAAATGTCTCCGGGCGATGCGTGAAAAAGAAGGCGCCTTTAGTAGGTATACTGACACCGCTCTTGAACTGGTTGGATATACAACCTGTGATGGCTGTCCGGGAGGCAATATTGAATATGCTGGTGAAGAGATGGTCCGGAATGGAGCAGAGGTAATTCACCTGGCAACCGGCCTTGTGGTTGGTTATCCTCCCTGCCCCTATATTGATACATTTGTTAAATTTTTGGAAAACCGTTATCCAATCAAGGTGGTTGTTGGCACACACCCGATCCCCAAAAAATATCTTGATACACACGCAGATCTTGGAACATTTGAAAACCCCGCTCTGAAACCTCACCTGCTCCCAATTTTATGTGATGAAACTACCCGTAATAAATATGCCTGAGATCGGCTAGAATCGGATCCCTTTATGGATAATTTAAGAGTATTTGGTCCCGTTCCATCACGACGTCTGGGAAGGAGCCTGGGCATCAATAATATTCCTCCGAAGATTTGCAGCTATTCCTGCGTTTATTGCCAGTTGGGCAGATCACTTGAAATGACTGCCCAAAGAAATGTTTATTACAATCCCGAAGAGCTCTACCAGTTAGTTGAAATAAAAGTCCATAATCTGAGGAATAACCAGGAGAATATAGATTACCTAACCATAGTACCTGATGGTGAACCCACTCTGGATAAAAACCTGGGCAGCCTGATTGATTTATTAAAACCCCTCGGAATAAAAATTGCCATCATCACCAACTCCTCATTGCTTCATGACCCAAACGTTCGGATGGATGTAATGAAAGCGGATTGGGTATCTGTAAAAGTAGATTCGCTTTACGAAAAAACCTGGAAGGAAATAGACCGGCCGCATGGAAAACTAAAGCTGGATAAGATCCTCACCGGAATTCAAGACCTGAAAAAAGATTTTAAGGGTCAATTGGTATCAGAAACCATGCTGGTCAAGGGCATCAATGATAAACCGGCGCAGATCAAACAAGTAGCCCAATATTTAGCAGGGATTCAACCCTCCAAGGTTTATCTAAGCATCCCTACGAGACCGCCTGCGGAAGCTTGGGTAAGTGCTCCTGCCGAAAAAGATCTTAATATTGCTTTCCAAATTTTCCTGGAACACGGATTACGTGCAGAACATTTAATAGGATATGAAGGCAATGAATTTTCTTTTTCCGGAGATCTTGAAAATGACCTGCTGGCGATAATATCAGTACATCCCATGCGTGAAGACGCCTTGAGTGAATATGTAGAAAAAGCGGGGGGTATGTTTTCAGTTGTAGAAGATATGGTGAAAGAAGGAAAAATCGTGAGATCGGAATATCAAAGAAATCACTTTTATATCAGGAAATTCAAGAGTAGTTAAACAAATTACCAGGGATCTTCCCTGGTAATTACCTGGTTCTATAGCTCCAGCTCGATGGTTTTGTTCCTTATCACTCCGCAATGGGATGAGCTACTCCCCGTTTTGATCTTTTTGATATTTAACATACTCAGTTACCGCTTTCCGCCAGCGAATAATCAAGCTCATAATATATAAACTGATCACCACTGTGAGCACCAGGTAGCCGGCAATCATATAATTCAGGGTGTCGGGTACAAATAGCCTGCTTAACATGATTAGTTCTCCCTAGCGTAAGCTTCGATGCGTAGTTTTTCCACAGCAGCTTGCAAACTTCCCAGGCGAATCCGGTGCCAGAGCAAATCGGCAAAAAAGACCGAAAAAGCTGCCAGGCTGAAAAAGAAAGCCAGTTTCATGGGTGAGTCCATGTTGAAACCACCCTGGATGGCGGCTTCAGCGCTGCCAATCACCACAGGATGAATGGTCCGTAAAAGTCGGATTGAAATAAAGGTCAGCGGTACACTGATAAAACCAAAAATGGCGTAAATGGCAGAAAACCTGGCTCTTCTCTCCTGATCATCCAGGCCGGTCCTTAATAACAGGTAGGCAGCATAGATCAATTCCACAAC
>Ga0315536_1001692_pt1 | contig 10978 bp, 9 predicted proteins | sample SalMarSW160230MG_FD_203093 | JGI IMG/M metagenome (GOLD analysis project Ga0315536, IMG submission 203093) | Salt marsh sediment microbial communities from the Plum Island Ecosystem LTER, Massachusetts, United States - Salt Marsh Sediment SW1602-30 ... | reverse complement strand
GGCGGCCGCGCTGGCAGACGTAGCGGATAATGTCATCACGGTTCGCGGCCGCGGAAAGCCGGTCGACGATGTATTGCGACAGCTGTTGTTCGTCCATCCGGGGACCGCCTCATGCGGAATCAGGTGCTGGAAGGGGATTGCATCGCGATGATACCGACCGCCCCCGGGCCGATATGCACGCCGATGGCCGGGGTGACTTCGATGACGCAGGTTTTTTGCTTCAGGATTCGGTTGAGTCCATGGACGCTTTCCGAAAGCTGCGGAATCAACCCGTCCGCAAGCGAACGCGCATCCGCATGCGCAACCGCCAGACGGTCAATCGGTCCCCAGGAGCGGACCTGATCGATGAGCACGGCGAGGCCGCGCGACTGCGTGCGGACCTGTGCCACCCGGCTGACGGTCCCTTCATAAAGGGAGATGAGCAGTTTAATCTGCAGAAAATCCCCGATACCCGCCACCAGCGTCGGCAGGCGGCCGCTGTGCGCCAGATGCGCCAGGCTTTCGATCAGCGCTACAAGCCGCATTCGGCGGCGCGTCTCCGCCATAAGCTTCTTCAGGGCATCGATCGGGGCGCCTTTGACGGCCGCTTCCGCCGCGGACAGGATAAGGAAACCGGCGCCCATTGAAACCTGGCCGGTTTCCACCACCTCGACCCGTCCTGGGAAATGCTTGGCCGCTATGGAAGCGGAGTTGAAGATTCCGCTCAGGGAGGAAGCCAGATGGATGGATAGAACCTTCTGAACCCCGCGCGAAAGCACTTTTTCGAACGCCTCTTCGAAGGCGCCGACTGAAGGAGAAGCGGTTGTGGGCAAGAGGCGCTGGGTTGACATCCGCCGGTATAAATCCGAACGCGATATATCCACACCGTCACGGTAACTCTGGCCGCCGAACATGATCATCGCCGGGACGACTTCCACTGCGTATTTCGCAGCGTCGTCGGCTGGAATGTCGCTTGTGCTGTCCGTGACAAAACCAATTGTCTCCGTCATCTCATCAACTCCTATTGGGCCGTCTCCCGCAAGTTGGGAGGCAGATCGAATACAATCAATCCGGAAGAGCGGGGTCCGAAGATAGACGCCACCGAAGCGCCCAGACCGATGGTGGATACTGGACAACCGGGGAAAACTTCCCGCACCCGTTGATACAGGAGGTGCCCGTGGGCTTCCCCTTCCTGGGTATTGTATATGACCGCCAAACGATGCAGGTGGGTGAATTCGCTGACAAATTCCACCAGTTTTTCCACTGCTTGTTCCTGGGTTTGCACCTTCTCAAGCGGAACCAGCCCGCCTTCTTCCAGCGAAAGGAACGGTTTGATTCCAAGCATTTCCCCGAGCATCACCTGAGCCCGGCTGATCTTTCCGGTGTGCTGCAGATACGCCAGATCTTCGATGAAGAAGACCGCATACATCCGCGGCACAAGGTAGCGCAGCCGGCGGACCACCGTTTCCAGCGATGCGCCTTGATCGGCAATCCGCAGGGTCTCGGTGATGAGAAAGCCGGTCCCGGCGGATGTGGTAAGCGAATCCACCACGTAAATATTCATGCGCCCAGTGAAGGATTCAGCGGCGGTACGCGCGTTTCGGACCGCCCGGCACAGCTTGCTGGAACTCAGCAGGCACAGGATGTTGTGCGTGTGGCGGGAAATGCTTTGAAAAGTGGAAAAGAACGCTTCCACGCTCGGGGAAGCGATCACCGGAATCGTCTCGCGGTTTCCGAGCAGCGGGCGGATCTCGTCCAAGGTATCCCCGTTCCGTTCGAGGAAAGAGTGTGTACCGATGTGAATGGTCAGTGGCAGTACGGTCACATCCGGCCGAAGTGCGGTTTCCGGGTTGGGAAACGCGGAAGCGCTGTCGGTTACAACATGGATCCGTGGCCGCGGCGATGGGACGGGATCGGTCCGTCTGTGATGCGCGGTCGCGGCCGCTTTGCGCGGCTTAGAAGGCATCGGTTCCCCCGTTATTCCACGGAAAGAATGAAAAAATAGTGCGGTTGCCCGCCCTCGTAGCTCTCCACTTGCTGGGCGGGGAAGGCGGCGCGGACTTTATCCGTTAGCTGGTTGGCGGATTGGTGCGTAAGCCGTTCTCCCCAATACAGGGTAACCAGTTCGTGATTTTCCACTCCCATCTTGCGCAGAAGCTTCATGAGTGATTCTTCCAGCGTGTTTCCCGTTGTAACCAGGGTGCCGTTAAGCATCCCGATGAATTGCCCTTCGGCTACCCGGACTCCGTTCATTTCGACCGAACGCGTTGCCAGGGTCAACTCTCCGCTTTGAATACCGTCGATAGCCTTGTTCATAGCCTGACGCACCGCCTCGAGCTCCCCGTCATTTTGGAATGCCAGCATTGCGGCGATCCCCTGCGGGATGGTGCGGGATGGGATTACGGCGATCTGTTTCTTGGTCAGGGCTTTTGTCTGTTCCGCAGCCATGATGATGTTCTTGTTGTTGGGGAGGATGATGATTTTCTCGGCGGGTAATTCCGAAAAGGCGTTGAGGATTTCCTGCGTACTGGGATTCATGGACTGCCCGCCCGGCACAACCGCCGAAATACCAAGGCTGGCGAACACACGCGTCAGGCCTGTGCCCGGTGATACGGCGACTGCGGCGATCTGACCGGATTGAACTTTACGGAACACGATATCGCTGGAATCCGGCTTCTTATGATGCAGGCTGGTCTGTTCCTGCAGGTTCTCCATCGCGACTTTGGATACGGTGCCGAGCTGCAGGATGAAATCGATCGGTTCGTAGCGCTTGTCAGTGGGAACATGGATATGCATCCGGTACAGGTCGTCGCCCTGGCCGATCTGGATGGAGGTCCCCATGTGTTCCAGGCTTGCATAAAAATGCTGCAAATCCAGAGGTGCTGAGGGAATGAAGTCAACGACAATTTCGAAATCCTGGCCTTCTTCCACGAATTCTTCGGCCAGACTCAGGTCGAGCGAGGAAAGCGGTGGGACGGACATCAGCGGTTTGTCGAGCGGCTTCCCTTCCAAATAGCGCTGCATGCCCTCCAAGAAGAAGAACAGTCCCTTGCCGCCCGCATCCACCACGCCGGCCTGATGCAACACGGGCAATAACTCCGGCGTGCGCTGGACCGATTGATCGGCGGCGTCCACCACGCGGAAGATTAATTCCGGGAAATGGCACCCTTCGCAGCGGGCTTTCTCCGCCGCTGTGGCGATGTCGCTGGCGACGGTCAGGATCGTTCCTTCCACCGGGCGGACGACTCCCTTGTATGCGGTTTCGCGAGCTTCTTTCCAGGCGCGGGCGAAAAGTCCCGCATCGATCTCGTTCTGCGCATCCAGGCTGCGGGCGATGCCGCGCCAGATCTGGGAAAAGATCACGCCCGAGTTGCCGCGGGCGCCCATCAACGCGCCGTGCGCAATGCTGTGCGCGATCTGACCGGCATTCGCAGAATCATTCTTCGCGACTTCCTGCCAGGCGGCCTGCATGGTGAGCGACATATTGGTGCCCGTGTCGCCGTCCGGCACGGGAAAAACGTTGAGGGAATTAATGGTCTGCTGGTTGGTGTTGAGCCACGTCAGTCCGGCATAGACGAGCTTCTTGAGAAGCTTTCCATCGATGGTGGAAGCGGGCGGGATGGGAACGGTAGTAGGTGGGAGATCTTTTGGGTGGGAGGGTAACGTCATCTCCGGCATCCTGCCGAAAGGGTGGGTATCATCAATCCGGATTGCTAACGCGCAGCCCCTGAACGTGGACATTCACGGCTTCCACGGGAAGGTGGAACGCTTTTTCCACGGTGTATCGCACCGCATGGGCGACGCTGTCGGCCACGGTGGAAATCCGCGTTCCGTATTCCAGAATTACGTAGACATCCAAACTGAGTTTATCCTTGACGATGTGGACATCCACACCCTGCCGCGGATCCTTGGCCGTGGGATGCATCCAGGATTCAAACCATCCGCGGGCGGCCATTCCGACCACGCCGTACGAGCTTAAGGCGGCCTGGCTGGCCAGGGCGGAGACCGCATGGAGAGAAATGCGAATGCTGCCGAGCGAGATTTCCGGTTCCCTTTTCATTCGGTTTTTCCCCTTCCTCTCCGGATTGGATCGCATGTCTGCCTCTCGTTTGCCGGAATGCGTCTTGCCCGGTATTACTTCCTATGGTAAGATGCTGGCCGGTTTACACCGGATAGGCGTTCCCAGGAAGGAATCTGAACATGGCAAAATGTGAAAAATGCGGCAAAGCACTCGCGTTCGGACACAATCGCTCGTTCTCCAAGCGCGCTACCCAGCGGACGTTCCGCCCCAATCTTCAGAAGGTCGCCATCTGGCATGGAAAACGCAAGGTGACCAAGGTGCTTTGCACCAAATGCCTTCGAACATCCGTAAAAACCGGGTGATGTCCCATGCACTTCCGGGCCGGCGGATCCATCGCCGGCTCGTTTTTTTTTACCAGCCGATTATCTGGACGACACCGCGCGGGAATAATAACGTCCGGACGCCAAAAAGACAATAGCATTCCTAGACACTGGTAAACCCAAGTGGATCATGCTACATTTATACATGTGAATAGCGTGAAATGGAGGCTATTTCGCAAATATTGGATAATCCTTATCGCCATTAGCATGGGATGGGCTTGTACCCGGTCCGGTGCTCCCGTTCAAATAACCAGTGCAACATTTCCTTCCATTACGCAGTCCGTATCGTCTTTTTCGAATTCTCAGGCTGATCTTCCCGGGCAGCCCACTCCGTTTCTCCCGCAAACCGATCCGTCCGCCACTGCCACCTCCATGGTCTCTTCCCCGACCCTCGACCCGACCCGTCCATATTCTCTACCAACGCTCGGGCCCGGAACATATGTTGTGCAAGCCGGGGATACGATCGGTTCCATCGCGGACCGGTTTGGCGTGACCGAGGAGGCAATTGTTGCCCTCAATGACCTAACCGATCCGAATGCGCTGGAAATCGGACAAACCCTGCTCATCCCCGTCCCCGAATCTGAAAACCCCGGACCGAACTTTAAAATCATCCCGGATTCCGAGTTGGTCTACGGACCCGCCGCGAACGGATTTGATGCGGCGGAATTCCTGAAGGGCAAACGCAGCTATCTCTTAAATTACCGGGAGGTCGTCGAACGGAAGGATCGGACCGGACCGGAAATCGTCCAATATGTGGCGGAGCACTATTCGGTCAGCCCGCGGATCCTGCTGGCGGCGTTGGAATACGCCGCGGGTTGGATCAGCAATCCGCAACCGCCGGAATGGAAAATCACCTACCCGTTCATTGCCGAAGCCGGCCGTGAAAATCTCTACCGGCAGCTGGCCTGGGCCGCCGACCAGATGAACCAGGGCTATTACGATTGGAAGGATACCGGGTACGATTACTGGATCCTCGCTGACGGGAGCATGGTCCGGATCGGCTCGGGGATCAACGCCGGAACGGCGGGCGTGCAGTACCTCATGGCGCGCATGTACGGAAAGGCGGATTGGCAGAATGCGGTTACCGAGGGCGGCATCTTCTCCACCTTTCAGGCGATGTTCGGCTATCCGTTTCTGTGGTCGTACGAACCGGTCGTCCCCGATGGCCTCGTTCAACCGATGTTAATGCTTCCATTTGAAGAAGGCGTGGTCTGGTATTTTACCGGCGGGCCGCACGGGGGATGGGCTACCGGCTCGGCCTGGGCCGCACTGGATTTCGCGCCGTCGGGGATTCCGAATGGATGCAATACCTCCGAAGATTGGGTGGTGGCATCCATCCCCGGGTTGATCGTACGCAGCGAAGAAGGGGCGGTGGTGCTGGATCTGGATTTCGACGGGAATGAACATACCGGATGGACAATACTCTACATGCACCTGGAAACACGCGACCGCGTTCCGCTCGGGAAAAAGGTCATCCTGGCCGAACGGCTCGGACATCCCTCCTGCGAAGGCGGGTATTCCAACGGGACGCACGTGCACATTGCGCGCCGGTTCAACGGCGAGTGGATCGCGGCGGACGGACCGATTCCCTTTGTGCTCAGCGGATGGGTTCCGCGCGGCACGGGCGTGGAGTATGACGGGTACCTCACCAAGGGGGATGAAAGCATTGAAGCCTGTGATTGCGGCGACGAAGACAACGACATATGGCGATGAGACAACGGTCTGTTAAATTTTCGGCGAAAGCCCTGGCGGTGCTGGTGTGTTTATTCGCGGCGCCCGCACTGGCGTGTTCACGCGAATCATCCGTGACCGTGGATCCGGGTTCCCTGTTCGCCACCGCCACGGATACGCTCCGGCCGGTCTCCCCGACCCTCTCCGCGACGGCGGCTGTCACCGAAACGCCGACGTCCATCCCGTTGCCATCGGTCACACCCAGACCGACCAATACCTTCCCGCATACGCCCACGCTCCACCCGCTCGCCACACCTTTGCCGATGGGATACCTGGCCCAGGCGGGCGATACGCTGCGGACGATCGCCATCCGATTCGGCGTGTTGCCGACCGACATCCAGGCCGTCAGCGGCGAATCCCTGCCGACGGACAGGCTTCTTGAGCCGGGGACTCAGCTGATCATTCCGGTGTCGCTGACCGACATATCCGATTCGAAGCACCTGTTCCCCGACAGCGCGATCGTGTACTCACCGACGTTTGCCAATTTCGATCCGATCCAATACATCCATGAGCAAAATGGATACCTGGCGGCCTTCATCCAAGGCAGCGGGGAGATCGCCAACGGGGCGGAGATCCTGCGCCAGATCGCGTTCAATAATTCCTTCAGTCCCAAACTGCTGATGGCCCTGGTGGAATACGAAAGCGGATGGGTCACCCAGAAGAATCCGCCGGCCGACACGCTGAAATATCCGCTCGGCTATAAGAATCCGAATGCGATGGGGTTGACGGCGCAGCTGATCTGGGCAACGAACATTCTGAGTATCGGCTATTACGGCTGGCGCGACGCGAGTCAGCTGGAACTCGAGTTCGCCGACGGCGGGACGCTGCGCCTGGCCCCGGATTTAAACGCCGGCACCGTCGCCATTTTATATTACTTCTCGCGGGAGGCGGCCTCGCGGAAGGAATGGGAGCAGGCGGTGCAGGATTTCCTTGGGGTGTACCAGCGGTTATTCGGCAGCCCGTTCGATCAGGCGGTCGAACCGTTGTATACCTCGGAACTCCCCTTGTACGAGATGGAACTCCCCTTCTACAAAGGCCAGCAATGGGCTTTCACCGGAGGGCCGCATGGGGCTTGGGAACGCGACGGCGCCCGGGCGGCGCTCGATTTTGCCCCGGCCGACGCTCCGGAATGCTCCGTCTCACCCAGTTGGGCGGTCGCTTCCGCGGCCGGATTGGTCGTCCGGTCCATCGGCCATGTGGTGGTGATCGATCTGGACGGCGATGGATACGAACAAACCGGATGGAACATCCTGTACCTGCACATTGCCGATAAGGACCACATCCTGAATGGAACCCGGGTCGAAGTCGACGACCGGCTCGGCCATCCCTCCTGTGAAGGAGGAATCGCCACCGGCACCCATCTCCATATGGCTCGGAAATACAACGGCGAATGGATGCTCGCCGGCGGACCCGTGCCCTTCGTGCTGAGCGGATGGGTGGCATCTGCGGGCGAAAAACCGTATGAGGGAACGCTGGAGCGCGATGGGATTGTCGTCATCGCGCGGGCATGGGCCACGAAAGAACTTCTGGTGTGGCGTTAGGAAACCTGACGAAAAATTGCCGGGGATGCGCGGCACAAGGCGATTGCAACGATTGCTGAACAAGAGGGCGCAAACCGTACGATGAGCGCAGTATCTGATCCGGGACGAAAACACCCATGGAAAATCCAAGCACTACCCTGGGCGGTGCTTTGGGCTGTCTTGGGATTCTCAGCATGCAGCCCCGAACCGGTTACGACGATACCCGTCCTTTCGCCCACGCCATCCGCCCTGCCGGCCCCATCCGGAAATACGGCTACGCCTCTCCCCATCCGCAGCGTATCCGAGCCGGGCCAGATCATGGATTATGCCGCGCAGTCCGGAGACACCCTGGAATCGGTCGCATCGCATTTCAACACCACCCTCAAGGATATCCTCAAGCACAATCCCGACCTGCCGGAAAAAACCACCACGCTCGTCCCGGGACGGATCCTGAAAGTGCCTTTATATCTTGCGCCGTTCACCGGAACGCCGTTCCAGATGCTGCCCGACAGCGAGGTCGTCGCCGGACCGGCCGTATCTGATTTTCAGGGACGCCAATTCGCGGAATCGTCCCCGGGGTATCTTAAAACCTATTCCGAATACGTTTTTGGGAATTCGTTGACGGGGTGGGAAATTGTTGAAACCGTCGCGCGGGATTTCTCCGTGCATCCCCGATTGCTGCTGGCTCTGTTGGAATACCGTTCGGGCGCCGTCAGCCGCAACGATCAGAGTGACGCGCTGAAGGCTTATCCCCTCGGCAGTACGGATATCACCGATATCGGGCTCGGGATGCAGCTTTCCTGGGCGGCGGAGATGCTGAATGAGGGCTATTACGGTTGGCGCACCGGCTGGCTGAAAGAGCTGGAACTGGCGGACGGCCGGGTTTCCCGGCCCGATCCGTGGCAGAACGCCGGAACGGTGGCTGTGCAATATTTGCTTTCGCGTTGGTTCGGGCAGGAAGATTTCGATCAGGCCGTCAGCCCGGAAGGGTTCATCCGGACATATTGGCGGCTGTTCGGCGATCCGTTCGCATATACCGTGGAGCTGCTGCCGGGGAATCTCCAGCAGCCCCGGATGCAACTGCCGTTTGAACCGAACAAAATGTGGACGTACACCGGCGGTCCGCATCCGATTTGGGGGCACAGTCTGCCCTGGGCGGCGGTCGATTTCGCCCCTCCGGCGAAGGAGCACGGCTGTGCGGACAATCCGGAATGGGTGACCGCGGTCGCCGCCGGTTTGATTGTCCGCAGCGGACCGGCGACGGTCGTCCTGGATTTGGATTCGGACGGCGATGAGCATACCGGGTGGATCGTTTTCTACTTTCATCTTGCTGAAATCGGCCGGGCTGCCGCGGGCACCCGCGTGAAGGCCGGCGATCCGATCGGTCATCCGTCGTGCGAGGGGGGAACGGCCACCGGAACCCATGTTCATATTGGCAGGCGCTACAACGGCGAATGGGTTTCCGCCGGCGGACCCCTGGCGTTCAATCTAAGCGATTGGATCGTCGGATACGGGGACATCCCCTATCAGGGGACTCTCTCTTATTATCTCGAGGTTGAGCTTCACGCCTGCGATTGCGTCAGCCCCAACAATCGGATTACGCTGTTCCCCTCACCGACACCGACGCTTTAATCCGCCAAGCACCGGATGAATAATTTTCAACCTTTCCCCCACTTCCTCTTCCCGCACGGGACGGGCCGTGGGATGAAAGCACGAGGGGGTTGGGCCGGATTTCCCTATCAATTCCATGTTATATTATTCTCGGTATCCAAGTCGGCCGGGCGATCGCGGTCCCTTTCGGGGGATCGAGGAAAGTCCGCGCTGCACAGAGCACGACGCCGGGTAATTCCCGGGGCGGGGCGACCTGCCGGATCAGGGCCACAGAGAAGCGCATTGCCCGGCAACGGGCGAGGGTGAAACGGCGGTGTAAGAGACCACCGGCGTCCGCTGTAAAGCGGACGGCCTGGCAACCCCCGTCGGAAGCAAGGCCAAACAGAGGTGATCCCCCTTCGGGGAGAGCGGTTCGGCTCGAACCGTTTGAACCTCGGGTAGGCTGCTGGAGCCGCGTGGCAACACGCGCGCCAAGAGAGATGATCGCCGGGCGGGGAAACCTGTCGCACAGAACGCGGCTTATAGGCCGGCTTGGATGCCGCTTATTCTTTCCGGTAAACCGATTGCGACAAAAAAGGGGTGTCTTGAAAAGCCGCTTTGGGCGGAGCGTAAGGTCCGGACATTTAGGGGCAGGATGCTTCGCTGCGCTCAGCATGACAGGTCTCTTAAGTGCCGCATGACCGTTGAATTATTTGTAGGAAAAGATCCGCAAGGCCGCATCTGGGAGCCGGATTTCACCCACGAAGCCAACGCCGCAATCCGGATCATCGGCTCGGCCTGGCGGGCTTTCCATGCCTCCCGGGAACTCTACCTCCTCGCCTTTAACCTTCATTCTCCGAACATCGACCTGCTGGTGATTTCCGAACGCGGCATTGGCCTGCTGGAGATGAAAGCCCATCACGGTACGATCACCGTTGATACGGAAGACCATTGGCTGGCCGAAGGCCAAAAAATGCTGGGGTATAAAGCCGTAACGGGACGCGAACGGCCGGGATCCTCTTATCTCAATCCGCATGCGCAGGTCCAGGGACACGGAGACCGGTTACAGGAACGCCTGCTGCCCATCATCCGCGAGCAGTACCCGGAGCTTACCCGTGGCAAACGCCGCAACCTGCGGATGCAATCGTGCGTGTGTTTCACCAATCCGGAGGTGGATATCTCCGGGATGCGGAAAACCGTTCCGGAGTGGAGCCGCGGACGATTGAAATCCTGGGAAAGCGACTTTTCGGTGATCGTTCCGGCGGAAGTTCCCGAATGGATCTCCAGCCTGCGATTTGAAGTAAAACAGCAGGATATCCCGCCGTACTATCCTTTCCGGTTGGATCCAGCGAAGCAGCGCCCGCTCCTGACGCAATTATTCGAAGTGGACCGCTGGCGGGCGGTGGAGCGGATGCTTCCCATCCACCGCTTCGGCCGGTTGCAGCAGATGCGCGATGCCCGGACCGTCGCCGCGTTTTCCCTCTGGGAGGAGGAGACCTTTCTCGGCCGCGACCACCTGAAATGCACGATCGTCGTTCCGCAGGCGTTCACCAAAGTCAGCCGGGTGCATGCGGTTATCCGGCGGGAAGCGGGAGGAATCGTTCTGGAAGACCTGCACAGCCATAACGGAACATTTCTTGACGGCCGGCGGATCGATGGAAAATCCGTCCTTCGGGAAGGCGCGGTCATTGCCCTCGGCGGCGCGGGTAATTCGGAAAAAGAAACGCGGTATGTCTTCCATCGCATAGAAAATTCCC
>Ga0315536_1001691_pt1 | contig 10979 bp, 1 predicted proteins | sample SalMarSW160230MG_FD_203093 | JGI IMG/M metagenome (GOLD analysis project Ga0315536, IMG submission 203093) | Salt marsh sediment microbial communities from the Plum Island Ecosystem LTER, Massachusetts, United States - Salt Marsh Sediment SW1602-30 ... | reverse complement strand
ATATTTCGTCTCGGCGCATACGACAACTCCTTCGGTCTATTATTACAGCTGCCCCGACAGCGGCTATTCAATCGATAATATCGCCCCTGGAGTGCCACTAGGTCTGGCCGTCGCCTACAACACGGGAAGCGGAAATGAGCTCACGTGGGATGCCTCCTCCGAACCGGATTTCCAGTACTACCGTATTTACCGGGGGACCGATGAGAGCTTTACCCCGGGTCCTGGAAACCTTGTTCAAGAGACAACCTCGCCGAGCTGGATCGACCCCGATTACGACGGATGGGACGTTTACTACAAGGTCACCGCACTGGACTATGTTGAGAATGAGAGCGATGCGGCGACACCAAGCTCGGTGACAGGTGACGACAATCCGGGACTGCCGAAAACCTTCGCTCTGTACCAGAACGTTCCGAACCCTTTCAACCCATCGACGATTATACGTTTTGATCTTCCAATAGTGGGACATGTGCGACTTTGTGTTTACGACGTAAAGGGTGAGCTGATTTCGACCCTTGTCGATAGGCAGATGATAGAGGGCCACAAAGAAGTTGTCTGGAGTGGCTGCGACAGCAGAGGAAATTCGGTCACAAGCGGCATTTATTTCTACCGCCTCGTCGTGGGTGATAATGTGCAGACGCGGAAGATGGTACTACTGAGGTGATTCTGGTCTGATCGAATTTACTCCGGCCACAAATCCATTTCGATGGATGTCAACGAATGGCGGTGGCACCACTGCCGATAACCGATTATATATATGGACTTGATCTCGTGTCGCGGCTACAGTGAAATCTCATACAACCATGCGCTCTCGATCAGAGACGTAGCCTACCGGACGCTCCGAAGTTGCATTACAGATTCTCGCCCTGCGAAATCCAGCATAATGCCTCGAAGCCTGGAACAAGTGGCGATACAAGGATAAAGAATGGAAACAGGCATCCTTATAGCTTACTTCGCAAATCGAGATGAAGCCCGCGGAGTCTTCAAGAAGTTACAGAGGAAAGGGTTCCGCCGCGCCGCGCTGGCGAGCAAGACCACGGATGGGAATATACATACATGGGACCCTTTCCCATGGCGCAGGGTTTTCGGGGCGGCCGTTGCTTTCATCCTGTTCGGGGTACTCGCCGGAGTGACTGCGATAATCCTTAAATGGCAGGTGCCTGTTCTGGGCGGAGTCCTTTCCACCCTGGCTCCGGGCCTCGCGGGTGGATTCGCCGGAATCCTCCTCAGCGCGGCATGGATACGGCGATCAAGGTTCGGCCTGGAACGAAGACTGCTCGAGGATCACAAGCGCTGGCTCGTTTCAGGGGAGACCGTTCTGATTCTCCGTGCGCCTGTCGAAGAGCTGAATTCCCCGGTGGCGATTCTGCGGGAGAGCGGCGAGATCCCTCCAGCCATATTCATCCTTCATCCGAAGCGAGAGAATCTCGTCGGCGAGACGGAGAACCTCGGAAGTCCTCTCTCGGCGGCGCAACTCCCGGAATGCGCAGAGCGTCTCGCCGGGGACCAACGCGTCGACAAGGACGCCCGACGGGACATCAGACTGCTGAAGCGGCTCGAACAGACCAGGAGATGGATACATCGGGCATGCACGGATCTCGCCGAGGCGAGTCGGCTGGGACAGAGCACGCCGCCGACCGCCGAATGGCTCCTGGACAACGAGTACATCGCCGAGAGCAACGTCCGCGAAATTCAGATGAACCTCCCCAGACACTATTACAAGTCTCTGCCGACTCTCGCCGACGAGCCCTACCGCGGTCTGCCGCGCATCTACGGCCTCGCGAGGGATCTCGTCTCCCGTACAGACCTGCGCCTGGATCAGGAAAACATCCTCGCGTTTATCGAGTCATATCAGTCCATCAGCACTCTGTCGATCGGTGAGCTCTGGGCCGTCCCCCAGATGTTGCGTGCGGCATTGATCGTCAGTATCTCGAATCTCGCGGAAAAAGCGCTGGAAGAGTTGCGAGAGCGTGAAATCGCCGATTTCTGGGCGAACAGGCTGATCACTGCCACCCGGCGAGATCCCAATCAACTTTTCTCGATTCTCGCGGAACTCGCCGAAATGCAACCGAGCCCGAGCATCTATTTCGCTTCCCAGCTGATCGACAGCCTCTACGATCAGGAAGCCGCTCTGGTGCCGGTCCAGGGATGGCTGGAGCGCATGTTCCGGAAACCTCTGAGCGATCTCAACCCTCGCGAGCATACCCGTCAGATGAAAGATCAGATATCGATCGGGAATGCGTTCACCAGCCTGAGGCAACTCGCCCTTCTGGACTGGAGAAAAATATTCGAAAAGCTCAGCAAGGTTGAAAGGCTGCTCCGTCAGGATCCTTCGGGTATCTATCCCCGGATGGATTTCGACACACGCGACCGGTATCGCCGGATGATCGAAGAACTCGCCCGCGGGTCCGGTCAGCCGGAAGACCGGGTTGCCCGGCAGGCCATCGAACTGGCGGCACGCTCCGCCGGTGATCCGGCAACGGATGAACGGTGGACGCATATCGGGACGTATCTGATCGGCGAAGGAAGACAAGAACTGGCGAGGCTCGCAGGATGCCGCGAAAAGCTGCGTTTCCGCCTCCTGCACTGGGTCTACCGACATCATTCCCCGGTATACTTTCTCGGGATCGGTTTTTTCTCCGCCGCATTCATCACGCTGATCGTTCTGTCCGGAATGCGTGGACATGCGCCTTGGGGCCGGCTTCTGATAGCCCTTCTCTCGTTGATACCCGCCAGCCAGCTCTCGCTCGAGATCGTGAATTACATCATAACGCGGCTGCTTCCGCCGCGCACTCTTCCAAAGATGGATTTCGAGGATTCGGGGGTTCCCGATGAATTTCGCACGCTGGTTGTCGTACCCATGCTGCTGGTGAATACGGATACGATCCGGGCCGCGGCGGACAATCTCGAGATCCGATATCTGGCCAATAAAGAGCCCAATCTGCTCTTCGGCCTCTACTCGGATTTCATGGATTCGGATCAGGAACATGGCAAGGATGACGAGCTCCTGCTTCAAGCGGCTACCGAGGGTATCGAAACCCTCAATCATCGGTATGGTGATGAGCGTTTCTTTCTTTTCCATCGGAAACGAAAATGGAGTCAGTCCGAGCAGAGATTCATCGGATGGGAGCGCAAACGCGGGAAGCTGGAGGAACTCAATCGACTGATCGATGGAACGCGGCCCGAGGATGCAGACAGGCTGGTATACGTCGGCGATACGGATCATCTACACGACGTAAGGTTTGTCATTACGCTCGACAGCGACACACAGCTGCCTCACGACACCGCCCGCAGGATGATCGAAACACTGGCACACCCTCTCAACCAGCCGCGCTTTGATGGCGAAGGCAATATCAAGGCCGGCTCATATTCTATAATACAGCCGCGAGTAAGCCCCTCCCTGCCGAGCACGAATGCCTCGCTTTTCAGTCGGTTATTCTCGGACCCTGTCGGGATCGACCCGTATTCGAGAGCCGTTTCCGACGTCAATCAGGATCTCACCGGCGAAGGCTCCTACCATGGCAAGGGCATCTACGATGTGCGCGCCTTCAGCAGGGTGCTTTCCGGAAGGTTTCCTGAAGAACTTCTGCTTAGCCACGATCTGATCGAAGGCGCTCACGTTCGTGTGGGCCTGGCCAGCGATATCGAACTTTATGATGAATTCCCTCAGGATTACTTGAGTTACAGCAGCCGTCAGCACCGATGGATCCGCGGTGACTGGCAGATCGCGGACTGGATCTTCCCGAGTGTCCCCCGACCCGCGGGGCGGCGGGAGCAAAATCCGCTTTCCGGGTTCAACCGCTGGAAGATCTTCGATAACCTGCGCCGAAGCCTGGTGCCCCTGACCGGCCTGGGCCTGCTTACGGCCTCATGGCTGATCTCCTCCCGGATGGGTTTGATTTCTTCCTGCGTCGTCGCCATACAGCTGCTATTCCACCCACTGGTGCAACCTTTTACATGGGCTACCACAGGCCGATGGCTTAAGGGCATTTCGTTATCAAAAGTGATTCACGACCTGCTTCGGGCGGTTGTCGAGGCTGCGCTCCTTCCTCATCAGGCGTGGCTCGCCCTGGACGCCTGTTCGCGGGTCTGGTATCGCCGCTTCATCTCACATCGGAGGTTGCTGGAGTGGACCTCCGCCCAGGCGATGCATTGGAACGCTCCCGGGAAAGTGCGGACATTCGTCATTTCACTGGGCTGGTCGAGCATCTTCAGCGTGATAGCGGGATGGGCCGTGCAGCGCTGGGCCCCCTCGAGCCTTCCGGCAGCCGCTCCATGGCTCGCGTTGTGGTTCGTATCTCCACTGATCGGCTGGCTCCTGGCCGTTCGCCCGACCGTGAGGCCCCGGCACTCCCACATTCCTGAAAGCGATATCCGGTTCCTCAGGAGGGTCGCCCGTCGAACCTGGAGCTATTTTTCTGAATTTGTCGGTGATGAGACCTCGTGGCTGCCCCCCGACAATTACCAGGTCTCTCATACGAACCAGCTGTCGATGCGTACCAGCCCGACCAATATCGGTTTCTGGATGCTCAGCGAGCTCGCCGCGCATGATTTCGGATATGTGACGGTGGACCAGGTCATCGAAGATCTGACGCGCACCGCGGAAACGATCGGCAAATTGGAGCGCTACGAGGGCCATCTGCTTAACTGGTACGATATTAAGACTCTGGTCCCTCTGGAGCCCCGCTACGTTTCCATGGTGGACAGCGGAAACCTCCTTGGTTGCCTGTGGGCCCTGGAGCAGGGGCTCGACGAGTTGATTCAGACCCCTGTCCTGGATCCAGGCGCCTTTGAAGGCCTGCGGGACACCGTGGAAATCCTGAAACAGGCCGTCGAGGAGGAGAGCCTGCCCCGGTTCGATGCATCCGGCCTCGACGACCTTCTGCACGCCTTGAAAACCCCGCCGGAAAGGATCGCCGACACTATACGCCTGCTGCGTCAGGTGGAAGGCAGCGTATGGTCCCTTGCCGGTGAGGTGCGTAAGTCCGCCGGCGCTGAAACGAGTGCGGCCTTCTGGGCGAGGCAGGTGCAGGGTCAGGCATCGGCCTGGCTCGGGACCGCGGATCGCTACCTCACATGGATCGAGATCCTCGATGAAAAAACGGAAGAGGAGATCGCCCGGCTTGGTCAGGATGCGCTGGTCGCATGCCGGGGCGATCTGCGTCGTTCGCCTTCGCTTCTCGATCTCGCCAACGAAGACATCGCATGTATTCAATTACTCAGATCGATCCGGGAAAAGGCTCCAGCAGACGCCGCCCCCTTCTTCGAATGGATCGACCGTCTCCTGCAGGCCTTCGCAGAGTCGAAATGGCTGGCCAGCGAAATGCTGGCGCTGGGCAAGCAGCTCATCCTGGATGGACGCGAGATATCCGGATCGATGAACGTGAGCTTCCTGTACGACACCAAGCGTCGGCTTTTCTCGATCGGCTACAACGTCACTCAAGGCCGCCTGGACAGCTCCTACTACGATCTCCTGGCGAGTGAAGCGCGGCTTGGAAGTTTCATCGCCATTGCCAGGGGGGACGTCCCGGTCGAGCATTGGTTCTCCATGAGCCGGCCTTACGGCTCGATAGGCCGTCACAGGGCGCTGCTCAGCTGGGCTGGAAGCATGTTCGAATATCTGATGCCGCTGATCTTCCAACGCTCGTACGGTAACTCACTTCTGGATAAAGCGACCAGTGAAGCCGTTGCGATCCACATTGCGTACGGCCGCAAGCGCCGCGTTCCTTGGGGAATCTCGGAATCTGCTTTTGGAGATCTGGACGTCAATAAGGTTTACCAGTACAAGGCCTTCGGCGTACCCGAGCTCGGGCTTAAGCGCAGCGCCCGTGAAGAGCTAGTCGTGGCGCCCTATGCCACCCTTCTGGCGCTGAACGAGGCGCCGGTAGAGACCGTACAGAATCTTAAACGATTGGATAAATCGGGGCTTCTGAAGGATTACGGCTATTATGAATCGCTGGATTTCGGCCGGCGGCCGCAACGCGAGGGCGCGCGCGGGGTGATCGTGCGGGCTTTCATGACCCATCATCAGGGCATGGGGTTCCTGTCCCTGACAAACTTCATTCACGGCAATCCCATCCAGCGCCGTTTCCATACCGACCCGCGCGTGCGTGCGTTCGAGCCATTGCTCCATGAACGCATCCCCCTGTTACCCGCACTGCACCACATCCCCACGCGGGACAGTATGCCGTCGGTGATGAGCGTCGGCGAGGTTGCGCCATCAATAAGTAAATTTGACACGCCTAATACGGCCACACCTAAAACACAACTGCTCGGTAACGGCCGTTATTGTCTGATGCTCACCAACGCCGGCAGTGGATACAGCCGTTGGGGCGACTTCGAGATCACCCGCTGGCGCTCGGATCGCACCATGGATCCATGGGGAACCTTCTGCTACATACGTGAAGCCGATTCTAAGCGGATGTGGTCCAACGCATATCACCCGACCGGCGGAAAGATCGAAGCGTATTCCGCCGACTTCGCGCTGGACCGTGCCGTTTTCCGCCGCGAGGATAACGGCATTCAGACCGAAACGGAGATCATCGTCTCGCCGGAAGACGACGTGGAGATCCGGCGGATCACCCTGTTCAACCGGACCGTTCGAACCCGCCGCCTCGACCTGACGAGCTACGTCGAGCTCTCGATGGCGCCGCACAACGCGGACCGGCAGCATCCGGCCTTCAATAAACTCTTCATCCAGACCGAGGCGGTGCCGGAACATGAGGCGCTCCTCGCATACCGCCGGCCTCGCAGCAAGGACGATCCGCCCATCTACGTTGCGCACCGCCTCACCCTTGAACGTGCCGGGGATGAAGCCATGCGGTTCGAGACAGGCCGGCGTCAGTTCATCGGAAGAGGACGGACACTCGCGAACCCTATGGGTGTCTTCCAGGAGCCCGGCAACAATCAGGGTTTTGTCCTCGACCCGATCCTCAGCCTGCGGCGGAGCGTTACTGTCGATCCGGGCAAGCGTATCCAGGTATCCCTGATCATCGCGGCAGGCGAAGATCGCGAGAAGGTCTTGAGGCTGATGAGTAAATACAGCGATCTCTATGCGATCGAGCGAGCGATGGATATCGCCTGGGCCTCCGCCCAGCTCGAGTTGCGCCTGCTTCGCATCCAGCCGGACGAAGCCCGCCGCTTCCAGCAGCTGGCAAGCCACCTGCTGTTCCCCAATCCTCTCCTGCGGTCTCCCGCCGAAGGCATCGAGAAGAACCGAAAGGGCCAGGCCGGCCTTTGGCCCTACGGGATCTCGGGTGATGTGCCGATCGTCCTGATCGTCATAGGCCAGGAGCGGGACATCACCCTGGTCCGTCAGATATTCCAGGCGCACGCCCATTGGCAGATGCGCGGGTTGACTGCGGACCTGGTGATCCTCAACGAGGAGGCGAGCGGCTATGAACAGCCTCTGCGTGAACGGATCGAGAGCCTGATCCATTCACATTCGATGCATACGGGGATCGATCGGCCTGGGGGGATCTATCTGCGCAGCGCGGATCTCATCCCGGAGGAAGACCTTATGCTGCTAAGGGCCGCCGCGGCTGTTGTCCTGGTGGCTGCCAGGGGCACATTGCCGCAACAATTAGGGATGAACCTGGAAACTCCCGAGCTGCCGGAACCCATCACCAGAAAAAGCGCCCCGCGGGAGCCTTCGCCTTCGCTCCCCTTCATGGAGCTGTCCTACTTCAACAGCCTGGGCGGGTTTACCCCCGACGGTCGTGAATACGCGATCTATCTCGGTCCCGGCATCAACACGCCCTCGCCCTGGGTCAACGTCATCGCCAACCCGACATTCGGAACAATGGTCAGCGAAACGGGGGCCGGATCTACCTGGTATGGCAACAGCCAGCGCAATCGCCTGACGCACTGGTCAAACGACCCCGTGATGGATCCGCCGTCCGAGGCGATATATATCCGGGATGAAGAGACCGGTGCCTGCTGGACACCGACCCCGTCACCGATCCGTGAGGGGCCCGCCTATCGGGCACGGCACGGGGCGGGGTACACGGTATTCGAGCATAACAGCCAGGGGATAGAGCAGGAACTGACGGTCTTCGTTCCGGTGGACGGGAACGGCGGCGAGCCGATCAAGCTGCAAAGGCTGCTGCTGCGTAACGATTCCTCCCGCCATCGCACACTGTCGGTCACCTATTATGTCGAATGGACGCTGGGCGAGCACCGTGAGTCTTCCCAGATGCATGTCACGACCTCCTGGGATGACGAAGCCCGGGCCTTGCTCGCCAGGAACCGCTACCACCCGGATTATGGGGATCGGGTGGCTTTCGCTTCCATGAATCCCCCGGCGGTGTCGTACAGTGGCGACCGCACCTCCTTCCTGGGGCGCAATCGCCCTATGAGAGAGCCGGCAGCGATGGGAAATACCGGCCTTTCGCAACGGACGGGAGCGGGATTCGATCCATGCGCAGCGCTGCGGATCACCGTTTACCTTGCTCCCGGAGAAAGATCCGAGATCACATGCATGCTGGGCGAGGCCGGGTCGGCGGAGGAGGCCCGGACGCTTGTCCAGAGATATCGTGAAAACGCGGCATTCAACAACGCGTTAAACCGAACGAAAGCGTGGTGGGACGACCTGCTGGGCACGATCGAAGTGCACACCCCCGAGCTCGCGGCGGACTTCCTGATCAACCGCTGGCTTCTGTACCAGAGCCTCACCTGCCGGATCTGGGGGCGTTCCGCATTTTACCAGCCCAGCGGCGCGTTCGGCTTCCGGGATCAATTGCAGGATATCATGGCCTTCCTCCTCGCGCATCCCGGACTGGCGCGAGAACATATACTGCTTGCGGCAAGCCGCCAGTTCGAGGAAGGGGATGTCCAGCACTGGTGGCATCCGCCGGGCGGCTCTGGAATCCGGTCGCGTATTTCCGATGACCTTCTGTGGCTGCCCCACGTCGTCGCCCATTACATCCGGACCACCGGGGATGTGGACATCCTGCACGAGGAGGTCCCCTTCCTCAAAGCTCCCGTGCTGGAAGTCGATCAACACGAGGCCTTTTCCACACCGGAAGTCTCGTTCAAGCGCGTCACGCTCTTCGAGCACTGCCGGAGAGCGGTCACACGGGGCCTGACCGTCGGGCCCAACGGGTTGCCCCTGATCGGGACCGGGGACTGGAACGACGGGATGAACCTTGTCGGTGCCGGAGGCAGGGGAGAGAGCGTCTGGCTGGGGTGGTTCATCGCGGATGTGCTCAAAGGCATGGCCGAGCTGTCTGACCTGCTCGACCGGCCGGACCTGAGCCAGGCCTACCGGAAGGAGAGAACGGCGCTGATTCAGCGTGTCGAGAGGTCGGCGTGGGATGGGAAATGGTATCTTCGAGCGATCTTCGACGACGGCACTCTGCTTGGTTCATCAGTGAATGAAGAGGCGATGATCGATTCCCTGCCCCAATCCTGGGCGTGGCTGAGCGGCGCCGCCGACGTGGACCGCGCTGATACGGCCCTGGAATCGGCGTGGGAGCATCTTGTCCGCGAGGACGAAGGCCTTGTGCTGCTTCTCGAACCTCCCTTTGACCGATCAGAGCCGTCACCCGGATACATCAAGGGGTACCCCCCGGGAGTGCGCGAGAACGGAGGCCAGTATACCCACGCCGCGCTGTGGCTCGCCATGGCAATGGCGCGCCGGGGGGATGGCACGCGCGCATCGAAGATCCTGCACATGCTGAACCCGATCGAGCGCGCGAGAGATCCGGAAACGGTCTGGCGCTACAGTGTCGAGCCCTACGTTGTCGCGGCTGACGTGTACCGGTTGCCCGGGCGGGTCGGCTTCGGCGGGTGGTCGTGGTATACGGGTTCGGCGGCTCTGATGCACCGGACCTGGGTCGAAGAGGTACTCGGCTTGAAAGTACAGGGAGATCACATGCTGGTGGATCCGGTCATCCCCGGATGGTGGAAAGGGTTCAGTATGCGCTATCGCCTTGGCGAAGCTGTATACGAGATCCAGGTCGAGAACCCGGAAGGCTTTGAGCGAGGCGTCTCGCGGGTGGAGATGGATGGTCAGCTTCTGCCCGATGGGGTGATCCCGTTGCACCGGGACCTGGTCAAGCACCGGGTCCTCGTACGCATGGGTAACCCGACGCCATAGCACGGGTTTCTAATCGGATGATATTAACAGTGGACGAAACCCGGTTCCTGGACATGAAAAACCCCCTCGATCTTGCTGACCTCCTCCCTATAAACAAGTCCATTTAAAAGATGAGATTTCTGGTAAGGCTCTTGCCCCCGACTTTGGACCGGGTCTAGGAGAAACTTGCTAGTCTTTCCGGGTCATCGTCCCTGGTCCATCCAGCTCGGTACCGGGCTGGCGTCGATTAATCTAACCGCCGTGCGGCCGGTCGTTGTTGTACTCCTCCTTCCATGATCCTACTGCACAGACTTACGGCGCATATATTGCCCTGATGTCACCCCGGTGTTACCCGGAGTTAATTTCGCAGACATGCCCGCAGGGGTTGCTTGTAGAACTTGTTGTATTTAAGTGAATTAGTGGTACGCCGCCAGGGAATCGAACCCCGGACCCTCTGGTCTCGTATCAATATTCACCCGGTTGGTGATGGAATCCTATATCGGCCGTGCCAGTATCCGTGACGAAATCCGTTCTCGTGTTCCTTGTGTCCAGACCGTACGATTCGGCCGAGCCGTCTGCGGCGTCTATGCAGGGGCTGTCCGAATCCTGGCCCGCCGCGACATGGCTCAGATAATAGAGTCCGGTCATCCCCACCCAGGTGAACAGCGGATCGCTGCGGAAGTTGAACAGCGCGGGGCTGAAATATCCGTCCTGGTCGATGTCGGAATAGGAGATGGTCGCTGTCCCGCCGTTTACCAACTGTACCTGCTGGCCTCCGGAAACAGCGTAATTATCCCAGAGGATGCAATTCTTTACATACGTCGCACTACCTATGACGCCGTATATGCCTCCTCCCTCGCTAGCTCTATTGTCTGCTATCGTGCAGAACTCGATCTCTTGTACA
>Ga0315536_1001690_pt1 | contig 10988 bp, 9 predicted proteins | sample SalMarSW160230MG_FD_203093 | JGI IMG/M metagenome (GOLD analysis project Ga0315536, IMG submission 203093) | Salt marsh sediment microbial communities from the Plum Island Ecosystem LTER, Massachusetts, United States - Salt Marsh Sediment SW1602-30 ... | reverse complement strand
GTTCTCCAGGACGGCCGCGGCCACGCCCCCGCCCTCCCGGATCAGGCCCAGCAGAATGTGTTCGGTGCCGATGTAGTCGTGCCCCAAGCGGCCGGCTTCCTCGCGGGCCAAGTTGATGACTTTTTTCGCGCGTTCGGTGAATTTATCGAACATGGAATTTCTCCCTCCCGGAGTCCTTGTGCGCTCGGCGGGCCTTCAGGCCCAGCCGGCGTTTAACCAAATCGGCGCGGCGCAGGGCCTGTTCATCCGCCGAGAGCACCCTGCGTGTGGCCGCCTGCAGATGCGCGGGTTGGATCAAAAGCATGAGTTCGTTGAGCGTGCGCCGCTTCAGGGCCGGCACCAGCCCCAGGTCCAGCCCCAGGCGCAGGTCGGACAGCAGGCTTAAGCCCTCTTCCAGGCCCAGCAGCCGGCAGCCGGACAGGATCCCGAAGGCCCGCCCGACCTTGTCGGCCAGCAGCGAACGCTCCTGGGTCAGCAGCTTTTGCCGGGCCTCGGTTTCGCGTTCAATCAGCTGACGGGTGACCCCGCCGAGCTGCTGGATGATCTCCGCCTCCGTCCGGCCCAGCGTCACCTGGTTGCTGATCTGGAAAAAGACGCTGCGCAACTCCGTGCCCTCGCCGTAAAACCCCCGCACCGCCAGCCCCAGGTGGAGCACCGCCTGCAGGACCTGGGTGATGCCCCGGGTCAGGGACAAGGCCGGCAAATGAAACATGATGGAGGCCCGCAGGCCCGTTCCCACGTTGGTGGGGCAGGCCGTCAGGAATCCGAACTGCGGGTCGCTGGCGAACACCAGCTTCTGATGGAGGCGCGCGTCCCATTCCCGGGCCAGTGCCAGGCCGCGCTCCAGGTTTTCCCCGTTGAGCATGACCTGGATGCGCAGGTGATCCTCCTCGTTCAGCAGCAGCGACACGGTCTCGCCGCGGTCCCGGGCCAGGCCCACGAGGTCCGGGGTGGTCACGCTGTCCATCTGCACCAGCCCGCGCTCGCCCAGGAGCCCGCGCTCGATGGGGTCCAGGTCCTTCAGGCGCACCAGGCTGAGAACCGGCCGCCAGGCGGAGGCCGCGGACGCGACGCGGTTCAAGACCCGCTCCAAATCCGCCCGTTGGGCCTTGACGGGAAATTTCACGTCCGGAAAATTCCGGGCCAGGCGGATGCGCGTGGAAATGGCGATGGCCTGCTCCTGCGGCTTGGAGGTCAGCCAGGCCGGCAGCGCGGCGAAGGCGCGGCTCATGTTTTGCTCCGCGCCTGCAGGGTCTGAATGCGGTCGCGCAGGGCCGCGGCCGTCTCGAACTTTTCCTCGGCAATGGCCGCTTGCAACTGGGATTTCAGGCGCGCGATTTCCGCGGGCGCGTCCTCCCGGGGGCCCTCCTGCTGGCGGCCCCGGTGCTCTTCGGCATGGTGGAACTGGCGCAGCAGGGGCAGGAGGCGCTCCTTGAAGCTGGCGTAGCATTGGGCGCAACCGAAACGCCCCAGCTGCCGGAACTGGGAGTAATGCAGGCCGCAGCCCTGGCAGGTGATGTCCGGGGCGTCGGCGCCGTGGGCCGTTTCCAGCTGCAGGAGCGACGCCAAGAGCTCGTGGATGACCAGGGCCGGTTTGGACAGCATATCGCTCAACTGGCGCTTCTGGGCGCATTCCTCGCAGATGTGCAGGCTGACCTGCTTGTCCTGCACGCTCTGAAGCAGCAGGACGGTCGCCTCCTGCGCGTGGCAAATTTCGCACAACATTATTCCGCGGTTCCTTCCTTCTCGATCCGGCCGCGGCGAAACGGGTCAGCTCCGGATTGTGGGTCACCATCACCAGCGTCTGGCCGCGGTCGCGGTTTAAGCCCAGCAGCAGTTCGTGGATGCCGTCCGCCGTGGCCGAGTCCAGATCCCCCGTCGGCTCGTCGGCCAAGAGCACGTCCGGCTCGTTGATCAGGGCCCGCGCGATGGCCACCCGCTGCTGCTCCCCGCCGGACAATTCCCCGGGCCGGTGCGCGGCCCGTTCCTGCAGGCCCACCTGCCGCAGCAGCTCCCGCGCCCGGGCCCAGGACGCCGCCCGCGGTGTCCCGGCCAGCAGGGCCGGCAGGCTGACATTCTCCAAAGCCGTGAACTCCGGCAGGAGGTGGTGCATCTGGAATACGAAGCCGAAGCGTTGGTTCCGGACGCGCGCCAGTTCCGGGTCCGGCAGGTCCTGCAGGGACCGGTCCCCCAGCTGCACGCGCCCGGCCGAAGGCACCATGAGGCCGCCGGCGATATGCAGCAGCGTGGATTTTCCCGCCCCCGACGGTCCCATGATGGCCAGGCATTCCCCGCGCCGCACGGACAAGTCAATGCCTTTCAGGACTTCCAGGCGTTTGTCCCCGGCGCCGAACGACTTGAAAATCCCCGTGAGGGCCAGGAGCGCGTCACTCATAGCGAATGGCTTCGACCGGGTCTAAGCGCGCGGCCTGCCAGGCCGGGTACAGGGTGGACAGCAGGCACACGGCCAGGGCCGTGGCCAGGATGAACGCCACGTCGCCCGCCTGGGTGGCCACGGGCAGTTTTTCAATATAATATACGCTTCCTCCCCCCGGGATGTGAAGCGGGTATAATTTCAACAGCAGGCAGGCGGCCAGCCCGCCCGCCAAGCCCAGGAACGAGCCCCCGAAGCCGATGAGGCCCCCTTCCCACATGAAGATTTTCATGATGACCGCCCGGCTCGCGCCGATGGCCTTGAGGATGCCGATATCCTTTTTCTTTTCCATCACCACCATGATGAGGGTGGAGGCGATGTTGAAGGCCGCCACCATGACGATGAGGATCAGGATGACGAACATCATGAGCTTCTCGACCTTCAGCGCCGTGGCCAGGTTGCGGTTCAAGGCCATGAAATCGCGCGCCCAGTAGCCGGTGCCCAGGCCTTCGACCCGGCGGGCCACGCCCGCGGCCTGATCCAGGTTCCGGACCTTGAGGGACATGCCGTTGACGACCCCCGGGGATTCAAACAGGGTCTGGGCCGTATCCAGGGAGACGTAGGCGAAATTGGCGTCGTACTCGTACATGCCGATTTCGAAGATTCCCGCCACCTTGAAGGTGGCGACTTTGGGCACCGTGCCGGCGGCCGTGACCTTGAAAACCGGAGCGATCACCGTCACCTCGTCGCCGGTGAGCAGGCCCATTTTCCTGGCCAGCTCGGCGCCCAGGATGATGCCGCGGCCGCGCAGGGGGTTGGGGCCCGGCGGCGGCGGTGCGGACAGGGCCTGCCACTTCCCGCTGCGCAGGCTCTGGGCGATGCGGGTGACCCGGGCTTCGCGCTTCGGGTCCACGCCCCACAACATGACGCCGAAGACCTGCTGGTCGTTTTTCAGCATGACCTGGTTCGCCAGGTAAGGAGAGACGGCCGCAACCTCCGGCAGGGCCGCGATTTTTTTCATCAGCCCCTGCCAGCCCGGAATGCCGCCGCGGTCGTAGCTGGCCACCACCACGTGCGCTTGCGCGTCGATGATCTTGCTGCGAATGTCGTTTTGAAAGCCGTTCATCACCGACAGCACGACGATCAGGGCCATGACGCCCAGGGCCACGCCCGCCACGGAGATGACCGAAATCAGCGAAATGAAGGATTGTTTCCGCTTGGCCCTCAGGTACCGCAGGCTGACAAACAGCTCAAATGGGTGTTTCACGCGCTCCCCTTGTTTTCGCGGCAGAATGTCGCGGATAGGACCCCGCCCTCAGCCCGCCGGTTCCGCCGGGCCCGCCTCCGGCGCGGCCGTTTCGTCTTCCGCTTCCTCCGCTCCGGCGCCCTCCGGGTGAATCTGGCGCAGCTGGGGAAACAGGATGACTTCCCGGATGGAGGGGGAATCGGTCAGGAGCATCACCAGGCGGTCGATGCCGAGGCCCAGCCCTCCGGCCGGCGGCATGCCGTATTCCAGGGCGCGCACGTAATCCCGGTCCAGGCGCAGGGCCTCCTCGTGCCCGGCCTCGCGCCGGACCATTTGGGCTTCGAAGCGGCGTTGCTGCTCCACCGGGTCGTTGAGCTCCGAAAAACCGTTGCCGTACTCGTGCCCGGCGAGATAGGGTTCGAAGCGGTCCGCCACCAACGGTTCGCCCTCTTTGGACTTGGCCAGGGGAGAGATCTCCAGGGGAAAATCCACCACGAAGGTCGGCTCGACTAAGCCGGGCTCCACCAGGCGGGAGAACAGCACGTCGAAGAGCTCGGCCCGGTCGGCCCCGGCCGGGGTCTCGAGGCGGTGCTCGCGGCAGACGGCGCGCAGGCGTTCCAGGTCGAGGTTCCAGGCATCCTCGCCCGTGGCCGCGCGCACGGCCTCGGTCATGGAAAGCCGGCGCCAGGGAGGGGCCAGTTCCAGGCTCCGGCCCTGGTAGGTGATGCGCGTGCCGTGGGCCAGGCTGTGCGCGAGGTGCAGGAACAGGTTTTCCGTCAGGGACATCATGGCGCCGGCATCCACGAAGGCTTCGTAGACTTCCAGCATGGTGAACTCCGGGTTATGCATGGTGCTGAGCCCTTCGTTGCGGAAATTCCGGTTCAGCTCGTAGACTTTTTCCAGGCCGCCCACCAAAAGCCGCTTCAAATACAACTCGGGCGCCACGCGGAGGTACAGGTCCCGGTCGAGCGCGTTGTGATGCGTCTGGAAGGGCCGCGCGGCCGCCCCGCCCGGAATGGGGTGCATCATGGGCGTCTCCACTTCCAGGAACCCCAGCGGGTCCAGGAAGTTGCGGATTTCCTTCACCACGCGCGAGCGGGTCAGGAAGATCCGGCGCGTGCGCTCGTTGGACAGCAGATCCAGGTAGCGTTGGCGGTAACGCAGCTCCACGTCCTTCAGGCCGTGCCACTTTTCCGGCAGGGGACGCAGGGCCTTGGTCAGCAGCGCGAAATCCTCGACCAGCACGGTCAGTTCCCCGGTGCGCGTCCGGAACACGTGGCCCCGGGCGCCGATGAAATCCCCGAGGTCGAACTGCTTTACGGCTTCGAAACGCTCGGCACCGAGCGAGTCCTGGCGGAAGTACAGTTGGGTTTTGCCGGTCGCGTCCTGCAGGTGGGCAAACAGACTCTTGCCGTGGGACCGCAGCGCGACCAGCCGGCCCGCCAGCGCGGCCGGAGCACCGGAACGTTCCTCCCCGGTCAGCCCGGAATATTCGGCTTGCACGCTCGCCGCCGTGTGGGTCCGCGGGTAACGGTAGGCGTACGGTTCGCTCCCGGACTCGCGCAGCTTGCGGATTTTTTCCAGCCTCAGGTCGCGAATCCCTTCCGTGGACATGAAAAACCCCTTCATTATTTTGTATAAAGTAGGCTAGTTTAGCAACGATGTGCGGGTTTTGTCAATCCGCGATTGGTTGGAGCCAGGCAGGATTCAGGGTTCGGCGTTCGCGCTTCCGGGTTCACGCCCTTCTTCCCAGAAAGCCAGGTTCCATTCCCAGCCCTCCGCGCCGCGGGGCCGGGTCAGGAAAAAGTACCAGGTATCTTTCATGCCCGACCAGCCCGTGGTCTTCAGAAGGATGGTGTCCTCGTCTGCCGGCTGCAGGACCTGCAGGTCCAGGTTTCTCGCCTTTTGCATGTTCTGCGCAATGATGCGGAGCCCGTCTTCGTAATTCACGGCCAGGCGGTCGGCTTCATCCACGCCGAATCCGAAATCGGGGGAGATGAGCCGGCGCAGCGCTTCCGGGTCCTTCCGCTCGAGGGCCGCACGCAGGCGCCGCACCAGCTCGACCGAAGGCAGGACCCAGCTTTTATCCCCCAGCAGCCAGCGCAGGCGGTTGTCGGCCCGGATCCCGAGCTGGTTGCGGCCGCCCAGCAGGGAGAAATGGGTCAACAGCCGCAGGTAGACCTTCACGGCATCGTCCGGGCGCCCCTGGCGCTCCAGGCCGCTCGCGATCAGGAACAGATAATACGGCATGGATACGGTATGGACCACGCCGTCCAGGTGCAGGCGGACCAAGCCCACGCCGGCTTTTTCGAGTTTGAGATAATCGTGGTAGGACGCCAGCAGGTCGGGAAAGGTCTGCAGGGTCACGTTCCGGTCCGGAATCGCGCCGGGCCCGCACCCCGCAAGCCAGAGGGCCAGGACCAATGTCCACCAGGGTCTGCAATGCATGCTTTCACGCCCCTTGCCCCCCTAAAGCAAGTATATCCCAGGGCGAGGGTGAAAGCAATTTGGGCCGGATCCGCGCGGTCTTTACGGCCGAATTACCGGGGCAGCGGGTTGTGGACGTTCCACTCCACCACGAAGTTGCTGGCCACGAAAATGGAGGAATACGTGCCCACGACGATGCCGATCAGCATGGCCAGGGCGAAGGTGTGGATGACTTCCCCGCCCAGGAAGAACAGGCAGACGACCACCAGCAGCGTCGCGAAGGAAGTGATGATGGTCCGGGACAGGGTTTCGTTGACGCTGTCGTTGACGATCTGGTTGTATTCATCCTTGCGGCGCAGGCGCAGGTTCTCGCGGATGCGGTCGAAGACCACGACCGTGTCGTTGAGCGAATAGCCGCCGATGGTCAGCAGGGCCGTCACCAGCAGGAGGTTGATCTCGTTGCCCAGCAGGAACATGATGCCCAGCACGGCCAGGAGATCGTGGATGGTGGCGACGGTGGCGGCCACCGACAGCCGGAAATCGAAGCGCCACCAGATGTAGATGAGGATGCCGACCATGGCCCAGAAGACGGCCATCATGGCCTGCTGGCGCAGGTGCGCGGACACGGAGGGGCCGACGTCCTCCGAGGACAGGACGGTCACCGTGTTGTCCGGAATGTTTTTCCGCAGGATGTCCACCACCCGGGTGCTGACTTCCTCCATGGGCAGCGCGGGCGCGAAAATCCGCAGCATGTACTTGTAGCGGCCGGGTTCGTTGATGCTTTGCTGGCTCACGTCCCGGAAATCCGGGGACTTGAGGGCCGCGCGCAGGGCGTCGGAGGACACGGATTGGGCGAACTCGATTTCCACCGAGGTGCCGCCCGCGAAATCCACGCCCATCTTGGCCTTGCCCCGGCCGATCTGCACCAGGGCCAGCACGCCGGTGAGGATCAGGGCGATGGACAGGACGAAGCCCAGCCAGCGGATCCGGATGAAGGGAATCTTCAGGTTGTGGGGGATCAATACCAACATGGCTCTGCAGTCCTCCTGACCGTGCCGGTCGAATTAAATGGACAGCTTGTGGTAATGCTTGCGCGCGTCAAAGATCAGCTTGGTCACGACCAAGGCGGTAAACAGGGAGATGACCAGGCCGAGCGTCAAGGTCACGGCGTAGCCCTTGATGGGGCCCGTGCCGAACTGGAACAGGACCGCGGCCGTGATGAGGGTCGTGACGTTGGCGTCGATGATCGTGGACAGGGCCTTGGAATACCCCGCGTCGATGGCCGCGCGCACGGTCTTGCCCCCCCGGAGTTCCTCGCGGATGCGCTCGAAGATGAGCACGTTGGCGTCGATGGACATGCCCATGGTGAGGATGATGCCCGCGATGCCCGGCATGGTCAGGGTCGCGTGCAGGGCGGCCAGGGCCGCCATCAGGAACAGGAAGTTCAACAGCAGGGCGATGTCGGCGATGAGGCCGGAGGTCCGGTAATAGAAGATCATGAACAGGATGACCAGCACCACCCCGACCAGGGCCGAGGTCGTGCCCTTCTGGATGGAGTCGCGGCCCAAGGTGGGGCCCACGACGCTCTTGCTGATGATTTTCACGGGCACGGGCAGGGCGCCGGCGCGCAGCACCAGGGCCAGGTCCTTGGCGTCCTGGAGGGTGAAGTTGCCCTCGATGATGCCCTGCCCTCCCCCGATGCGCTGTTTGATCACCGGGGCGGAATAGATGGTGTTGTCCAGGATGATGGCCAGCCGGCGGTTGACGTTGTCGCCGGTGACGGCCGCGAAAATACGCCCGCCCTCGGGATCGAACTTGAAGGCCACGATGGGCCGGCCGTAGCCGTCCATCTGGACCTTGGCGTCCACCAGGTGCGCCCCGGTGAGCAGCTGTTTCTCTTCCACCAGGTAGTATTCCCCCTCGCGCCCCTTGAGGATCTCATAGCCCGCGGGCACCTTGGCCGCGATGGAATTGCCTTCGGCGTCGAGCATGTCGGACATGCGCTGGGTGTCGTCCAGCATCTTGAACTGCAGCAGCGCGGTCTGGCCCACGATCTTGATGGCCCGTTCCGGGTCGCGGATGCCCGGCAGCTGGATGACGATCCACTTCTCGCCTTCCTTCTGGATGAGGGGCTCGGCCACGCCCAGGGCGTCGATGCGGTTGCGCAGGATTTCCAGGACGCGGGCCGAGGCCTCGGTGAGCGTAATGTCCGCGGGCAGGTTCTTGCTGTCGATTTCCAGCTTCAGGTGCATGCCGCCCTGGAGGTCCAAGCCGAGGTTGATCTTGCCCTTCTGGACCAAGTCGCCGGCCGCGTCCCGGATATCCAGGGGCGGGTAGACGACCCAGATGCTCGCGATGACCAGGACCACGGTCAGGGCGGTAAGCCATTGGCGCAGACGCATGGGATGACCCCCTTGCTTGGTGTCAGAATCTCCGGAAAAACCTTGAAAAGCGCAAAGATTGTGAAAGTATACGCCAGGGCGGAAGGATGTGTCAATGGTTTTCAGGGGATGAAGGAAATAATGATGTATGCCCGCCCACGCCCCGCATTCCAGGTGTGGGGATCAAAATCAAATCTCCTGAATGAGGATCGGCCTGCGTTTCTGCCAAGTGAAAAGCGCGATTACCATCGCATGGTCAGGCGTCCGATGAGGTTGGTGAGTTCGTCTTTGAGCGCTTGCGTAATGGGGGTGGCGCGGGAATAAAGGCTGTAGTCGAGCAGGTCGAACGCCCGGGCGCCGGGTTCGCCCGTGACCTCCACCGTGCCGGTCACCATCTCCTGCCGCGCGACGGCGGCGCGTTTCAGCAGGCTGACCGCGATGTCGTGGTTCTGGGCGAAGGCGATCTGTTTCCGAGCCGGATCGAAGGCGGACTTGACCACGACCTCGTGCGAGAGCGCGAACGCGCGGCGAAGCTCGTTGCTTCCTTTGACCCTGGAGATGAGCCAGGTTCGGAACAATCCAAACACTGCACCCCGCCTCCGGTCCTGGATTCAACGGACTGTATCGGTGCCGTTCACCGGCGGCGCCACACATCGCGCGCAGGTACGCCGGCCGGCATTCCTTTTCTTATTTGCCGGGAAAAACAACCTCGACCCGGCTGTCGGACAATTTCCTGACCTGCAGGTCTTCATGGTAGTATTTCCCGACGCCTTTGCATAACCCGACCGCGAAATCAATCAGCCTGCGTTGGGAGGAGTAATCAATGAGCAGCGTGTTCGGGTTTTTCCACTCATATTTGAACCGGGGCGGTTTGGCATCTTTGATCATGTGCGTCATTTGCACGTGAATGTTGTCCGTATCGAGTAAAAAAGTTTTGGCCGAGGTATGCTTTTTCAGAAAGGAATTATAGTACTTGGGCGCATACACGTTCATCCAATAATCCCCGAAAGCATCCGCAGCCTGCTGTACGGTGAGTTTGAGAATTTCACAGGTCTTCTGCACCACCGTCATGATCTTGGCATCTTCGATCTCGGTAATCGGCAGGATGATTACTTTCTCCAGTCCGGTTCCGGACTGCCGGACGATCTCCTGCCATTGATTTTTACCGAACTGTGAAACCACCATCTCCTCCAAGCATTTCACAATCGTTCCCTTCATGGTAATTCTCCTTTCCGTGGCTGGCCCCGGCCGAGGTGAAGTAAATATTATTTTATTCTTATTTCCTTTGTTTTCAAGATAATATTATCATATTTCCAGCAGTTGCCAGCATTTTTACTCAGAAGCTAAAAATCCACGCCCGCGTGCGGGTTCGGCAGGCAAGGGGAAAAAGTAAAAGCGGTCATCAAGGCTGGTAGCCTCCGGTTTTAGCGCGGGCAACGCGCCCGGGGACGTCGGGCGGGCGCCTCGGCCCGGTCGCCAGGCAGCGTTGAATTCCCGCCACGGGAATAGATACCCACTCCGGACGGTTGTTCATTTCATAATTCAGTTCATAAATCGCTTTTTCCAGTTCCAGGAAATCGAGCACCGCCCGGGTCTGCTCCCGGCGCGCCGGCAGAAAAGACGCGCGCCAATTGTCCGTCGCCTGCCCGTACCCTTCCAGGAATTTCGCCCGGGCTTGTTTCTCCCAAGCCGTTGCGGCGCGGGCCACGGCTCCGGTGCGCGCGCCCCGGGCCGGAACGTTCGCGGCCGCAAAATGGGCGGCATAGGAAATGGACCGCAGCATGCCGGCCACGTCCTTCAGCGGACAGCCCAGGGCCCGGCGAACCGCCACCGGGCGCATGGGCTCGCCCTCGAAATCAAAGAGCACCCAGCCCGTCTTGGCGTTCAAGACCTGCCCGAGATGAAAGTCGCCGTGACAGCGGATTTTATCCACTTCCTGCCGGGCCAGCACCGCCAGCGCGGAACCGCGCGCGGCCAACCGGGCTTCCCGGGCCGCCAGTCCGCGCAGGCTCCGCGGCCAGACCGGCCGCCGGTTCAAGACCGGGTTATTCCGCAGCGGGGCCAAGGTCTGGTGCAGAAGCACGCGGTATTCCTCCTGCCAGCGGGAAGTGTCCGCGGGCGTGCAGGGCCGGGGAATGAATCCCGGTTCATCCTTGACCCGGCTTAAAGCCAGGTGCAGAGATCCGGTCTTTTCTCCCAGCTCGCGAAGGCGTTCCCCAAAGTTCTCCAGGACTTTGCGTTGGCGGCCGGACCGGCCGGCATTTCCCCGCCCGCGCGCGCCCAGAATTTCTTTCAGCAGGCGCAGCGTGAACTCCCAGCCGTCCCCTTCATTGGGAATGTAATTCTGCAGCATGGCCAGGGAAGCCTCTCCGGATTCTCCGCTGGCCCGGTAACCCACTTCAGCCAGCAAGCGCGGCGCGGCCGCAAATTCCAGCCGGTTCAGGACCCTGAGCATTTCCACTTCGGGATTGGCTTCGGATTCCACTTGCCGGTAAACCTTCAGGACCGCCTCCCGCCGGATCAGGAGCGAGGTGTTGCTCTGCTCCGCGCCCAGGAGCCT
>Ga0315536_1001688_pt1 | contig 10996 bp, 11 predicted proteins | sample SalMarSW160230MG_FD_203093 | JGI IMG/M metagenome (GOLD analysis project Ga0315536, IMG submission 203093) | Salt marsh sediment microbial communities from the Plum Island Ecosystem LTER, Massachusetts, United States - Salt Marsh Sediment SW1602-30 ... | reverse complement strand
TGCCGTGGCTGGCGGAAATTTCCTACCACCGCTACGGCGGCGTCTCCACTGCCAACCTGCAGGCCATCGCCAGCCGGGGGATGCAATACCAGCTCAACACGGCCATGCTGGAATGGTGGAACGACCCCAATCCTTATCTCACGCTGCGCCAGGATCTGGAGCTGGGCCGCAACTCGGCCTGGCAGGAGGGTACGCTGGTGGGATTGTACTCGGTGGACGAGAGCAATCCGAACAGCCCGGTGGTGCAGTTGAGCGACCACGCGAAATTCACGCGGCAGTATTACAAATTCATCCGCTCGGGCGCGGTGCGCATTGCCGCCGCCTCCACGGACGGCAATTTCAGCCCCTTGGCCTTCATCAACTCCAACGGCGGATACGCGGTCGTGGTGCAGGCGGCCGCGGCCGGCGGCTTCACCTTGGCGGACCTGCCCCCCGCCACCTACGGCGTGAAGTACACCACGGCCAGCCAGTACGACGTGGACCTCGCCGACCAGGCACTCGCCGAAGGCGCCGAACTGGCGGCCAGCATTCCGGGCGCGGGCGTCATCACGGTGTATGATAAGAGTACCCCGTCGGCGCCTGATCCCGGGGCGTCCCAGCCGCCCCTCGTATACCCGAATCCGGGCCGAGACCGGATCAGCTTCCGCTTTCAACCGGCGGCCTGGGCCCATCTCCAGGTCCGGATTTTCAATTTCAACGGCGAGCTGGCGGCCCGGATCAGCGGCGATGTGGATCCCGTGCAGAACACGCTGACCTGGGACGCCGGGCCGGCGGCGCCGGGCGTGTACCTCTACCAGGTGGATTGGAACGGCCGGCCGGCGACCCGGGGCAAAATCGCGGTGGGCAAGCACTAGGGTTATCCGCGAAAGACGTCGCTGATTCTCTCGGCGCCGGCGGGTCGTGCCCGCGAACATCTCTCCGCAGCCTCCGCGAAAATATTCTTCCGCAGGTTTTGGCTCACCCGGCTCTGCAACGGTTCGGGGATTTCAGCGCCGGTGGCGTCCGGGTTCGGCCAAACGCAGGCTCACCCGGGATGCCGGCGGCCGCCTAGCGCCTCCGGAGATTTTTCGGGGAGGATGGGGGGAGGGGGGAATACTCGTAGGCGCCGACATCGAAGCCCGCGCCCTGGGGCCGGGACAGGCCGTCGTAATCGTCGGGCACAAGCGGACCGAGGTTCTCGCCGCGGTCGATGGCCTGGGAACCGGCTGCAGGGCGGTAATTGCCACGGGGAAGGGCGTAGGGATCGACCAGATCGGGATTCACTCCCCAGTAATCCGCGGCGCGCCGGGCCGGGCCGTAGTAGGAATCATTGGTTACCAGCGGCAGGCCGTCGCTGCGGTATTCCAGGTTTTTTCCGGTTTGAGCGGTCTGGCTGGTTGCATCCTTGAGGCTGATGGAGTGGTAATTCATGTCGTACAGCAGATTGTTCCGGATGACCGCGTTGGGCGCGTTGGACAGGCCGATGCCGCCGGGATAATAGGCGGTGGGCAGGTGCAGGTCCATGACGAAAGTGTTGTTGACGATGACCAGGCCCTGGGCGTCGAGGATGTTCATGCCCCGGTAGGCCCGGATGACGTTGTTGCGGAAGGTGAGGCCGGCCGGGGGCGCGGAGCCTGAGCCCTGCTCGATCATGAAGCCCTGGCCGGTTTCATTGGGCGACTGCCCCTGGCAGTTGTCGCACCAGTTCCGCTCGAAGAGGATGTTGACCGCGGCCTCGTTGTAGCTGTCGTCCGTCCAGGTTTGGAAACAGTCGATGTGGGGGTCGTCGTTGTAATCGCCGGCGGCCGGATCGAGGCCCGGGGGGCCGTAATGGATGTCGTGGATGGAGTTCGCTCGGATGATGTGTCCTGATCCGAAGAAGCGCATGCCGTCCGCGTCCAGCCCGCCCACGCCCGGGTAGTTGGGACAGGGCAGGTGCGAGGGGTTGTCCGCAGCCACGTCCTCCACCGCGGTAAGGGTCGGATGGCACTGCACCGTCGCCCAGACCTCGTTGCCTTCGATCAGGTGGTTCTGGCCGTGGATGTCGATGCCGACCATCTCGTTGCGGTACAGGCGGTTGTTGCGCACCACGCAGTCGTGGCTGGCGTCCGGCTCGGCCGGCGTCCCGGAGAGCTCGATGCCGCCCAAGGAGCAGTCATGCAGGGAGTTGTCCTCGACCGTCACCCATCCGCCCTTGATGTAAACGCCGGCGCTGACCTCGCCATGCCAGCGGACATAGTCCGTGCCGGCGATCTCGAAACCCCGGATGACGATATGGTCCACCGGCAGCATTTGATAGGGGGAGTGGACGATGTTGACGACGGAAAAACCCTTGGTGACCACGGCACCCTGAGCCTGGTAGGTGATGGGCGCGCCCGCCGCGCCCGAACGGGCCACGTTCACGCGCTGCGAAGCGTAATTTCCCGCCAGGACGTTGACCGTGTCGCCGGGTTGCAGGGTGTCGGCCGCATGCTGGATGGTGGCCCAGGGCCAGGCGGCGGTTCCCGGGTTGGAATCCAGCCCGCCCGGTGCGACGGTGTAGGTGGCGGGCCAGGCCGGGGGTGCGAGGAACCCGAAAAACACCGCGAACGGCAGACAGAATATTCTGTGGGCGACGCGGCAAGATGGATACGAAGATCTTGGAGCAACCATGGGCTCGCCTCCCGGGGACGGCCGGCTCCTTCAGTATAGCAAAATCCCCGCGCCCGGGGTGGAGGATTTGCCGGCCCGGGGGCTTCGAGATTCGCGGGTGCGCGCCGGTTTGCTTCCCGCGGCGGAAGGTTCGGGGCCGGACCGTGTTTTTGGCGTGAACCCTTGTACTGTCCGGACGGAAGCGGTATAATGCCGCGATTTTTTCATTCACTTCCAGGAGAACCATGACGCAACCGACGCCGTCCGCAGCGTCCTCTTCCGAACGGAGCATCCAGCAGGCCGCTTTATGGGTGGCCATGCTGGGAGCGTTTTTCACGCCCTTTATGGGCGCCGCCGTCAACATCGCCCTGCCTGCGATTGGCCGCGAATTCACCCTGCCGGCCTTGGGCCTGAACTGGGTGGCCACCGCGTATTTGTTGTCCGCGGCCTTGTTTTTGGTTCCTTTCGGCAGGCTGGCGGACATCGTCGGCCGGAAGAAAATTTATACCTGGGGAGTCGGCGTGTATACCCTGGCGTCCGCCTTGTGCGCCATGGCTCCTTCGGGCGGAATGCTCATTGCTTTCCGCATCGTTCAGGGTCTGGGGGGCGCCATGATCTTCGGTACGGGCGTGGCCATCCTGACGTCCGTGTTTCCCGCCGGCAAGCGGGGCAGCGCCCTGGGCATCGCCGTCTCCGCCACCTACCTGGGACTGTCGCTGGGGCCGGTGCTGGGCGGTTTTTTAACCGAACAACTGGGCTGGCGTTCCATTTTCTGGATCAATGTGCCCTTGGGCCTGGCCGTGATGGCCCTGATCTTCTGGAAACTGGCGGGGGAGTGGGCCGAAGCGAAGGGGGAAAGCTTCGACTGGACCGGTTCGCTGTGGTACGGGGTGGGCCTGGTGGCCCTGATTTATGGCTTCTCACGCCTGCCCGGAACCGCCGGGCTGGTCGCCCTGGGCGTCGCGCTCGCGGGCCTGGGAATATTCGTCTGGCAGGAACGCAGGATCCGGCAGCCGGTCCTCGATCTGGAACTTTTTTTGCACAACCGGGTTTTTGCCATGTCCACGCTGGCGGCCCTGATCAACTACAGCGCCACCTTCGCCGTGGGTTTTTTACTGAGCCTCTACCTGCAATACATCCAGGCGCTGAGTCCCGCGCAGGCGGGCCTGATCCTCATCGTGCAACCCGTGATCATGGCGGTTTTTTCACCCCTGGCGGGAAAAACCTCCGACCGGGTCGAAGCGCGCGTGGTCGCCTCCCTGGGCATGGCCCTGACCGCGGCGGGCCTCCTGTTGCTGCTCGCCGTGAATGCCACCACCCCGACCGCCTTCCTGCTCGCCAGCCTGGCGCTCATGGGTTTCGGCTTCGCCTTGTTTTCCTCCCCCAACACCAACGCCGTCATGGGCTCGGTGGAACGCCGCCACTTCGGCGTGGCCTCCGCCACCCTGGGCACCATGCGCCTGACCGGCCAGATGCTCAGCATGGGCATGACCATGCTGGTCATGGCCGTTTACCTGGGGCACGACGCCATCACGCCGGCCAACCACGGCCGTTTTCTGGCCAGCCTGCATACGACCTTTCTTATTTTTTCCATGCTGTGCGTCGCGGGCGTGTTCGCCTCTTTAGCCCGGGGACGGAACCTGCCGCGTTCCGGGGGGCGGGGCGGGAGCCGGATTTTCCCGGCAGGAGAAGCCTAACCCGGAAACCTGGCGTTCAATAGGCTGGTGCCCAGCCGGCCAAGCACATAGCTGCAGGCAAACCCCCCGAAGCTCAAACCCAGGGCGAGCCACCCCAAACCCGGCGTGGGCCACGACGACGCCAGCACGACCGCGAACAGCCCGGCGGAAAACGCCAGGAACAAGGATCCCCAGAAAATCTTTTTCTTAAGAATGGGCGTGGTCACCTTGCGAAAGCGCACCCGCCCGTCCAGGAGCCCCGTGAGGATCGCGCCCGCCACGACCACCGGCAGTGTCAGGGCCAGCACGCGGATGGCGGCGGCCAGCGCCGGCCGCCAGGGGTCGAAGACCGCCGCCAGGGCGGAGATCACCAGGAGCGTGAAGACATAGGCCTGCGGGAAATGCACGACCACCGGATGCAGGTCGAGGTCCAAGAGCCACTTGCGCCGGGGCGAAATGTTTTCGGTATACGGTTCGAACATTCTGCGCGGCACACCGCATGCCGGGCAGACATCCTTGAGTTTTCCCTCCTCCGTGACGAACCCGCACGCCTTGCATCTCACGAGGGTGCCCATACCCGCCTCCTGGTCAAAAAGTTCTTTATCTCCGAATTGCCGGTGTATATACTACGGGGAGAATTTACGCCCTGCAAGGTATTTTCGCCGCCGCGCTGCTGGAGGTCCGCATGGATGCCGTTCTGCTGTCCCGCATTCAGTTCGGTTTTTCGGTGGGCTTCCATTTCCTGTTTCCGGCCACCACCCTGGGCCTCACGCTGTACATCCTGATCTTCGAGAGCCTGTTCCTGAAAACCCGCGCAGAAGTCCACCAGCGCATCAGCGCTTTTCTCGTCCGGCTCCTGGCACTGGTTTTCGTCATGGGCGTAGCGACCGGAGCCACGCTGGAATTTTCCTTCGGCACCAACTGGGCGCGCTTTTCCCGCTTCGTGGGGGGGGTGTTCGGGGTGCCGGTGGCCGTGGAAGGCATCACCGCCTTCGCCTTGGAGGCGGTGTTCCTGGGTATCCTCCTGTTCGGCCGCCGGCGCGTTTCGCCGGGAGTGTACTGGTGGAGCGCCTTCCTGGTGTTTTTCGGCGCCCACCTGTCCGGCTTCTGGATCGTGGCCGCCAATTCCTGGATGCACACCCCGGCCGGATACGTGCTGCAAGGCGGGAGGGCCGTGCTCACGGATTTTATGGCCGCCACGCTGAATCCCAGCACCGTCATCCGCTTTCTGCACACCATTCTGGCCGGCTGGCTGACCGGGACCTCGGTCGTATGCGCCCTTGCGGCCTATTACCTGCTCAGCAACCGGCACGGCGACCTGTCCCGCAGGCTGCTGCGCGTCGGGATCCTGCTGTTTGCCCTGCTGCCCCTGGTGCAATTGGTCCTGGGGCACGCCAGCGCCGTCAACGTGGACCGATTCCAACCGGCCAAGTCCGCCGCCCTGGAAGGAATATTCCGCACCACGCGCCATGCACCCTTGTACCTTTTCGGGATTCCGGATGCCGAGCGGCGCGTTCTCCGGTTTCCCGTCGGCATCCCGAGCCTGCTGAGCGTGCTCGTCGGCTGGAGTCCGGAAACGCCGGTCCGGGGACTGGAGGCCTTCCCCCGCGACGAATGGCCGCCGGTCGGCGTGGTCTTCACCAGTTTCCATGTGATGGTCGCCTTGGGCTTCGCCCTGATCGGAATCGGTTTGCTGGGCGGCTGGCTCCTTCTGCGGCGCCGGCTCGATGACGCCCGCTGGTATTGGTACGTCCTGCTTTGGGGCCTGCCGTTGCCGTATCTATCCTTCGAACTGGGCTGGGTCAGCACCGAGATCGGACGCCAGCCTTGGATCATTTACGGCGTCCTGCGCACCGCCGAGGCATCCTCCACGGTGGTGCCGGCCGGCCAGATCGCCTTTTCCTTGGGCATGCTGGTCCTGCTGTACCTGTCCCTCCTGGGCGTGTTCCTCTTCCTGGCGCTCCGGCTGGTGCAGCGGGGGCCGGACCCGGCCCCCCAGGAGGCCTGACATGGAGACGATCGGATTCTGGCCCGCGCTTCTGTTCGTGATGCTGTGCGCCCTGTTGCTGGGATACAGCCTGCTGGACGGTTTTGATTTGGGACTCAGCATGCTCCTGCCTTTGATTCCCAAAGCGGACGACCGGCGCGTTCTGCTGGCGGCCATGGCGCCGTTTTGGGACGGCAATGAGGTCTGGCTCATCATCGCGGGCGGCGTGCTGTTCGCGGCCTTTCCGGCCGCCTACGCCACGATTCTCAGCGGTTTTTATCTCCCGGTCATGTTCGTGCTGTTCGCCCTCATTCTGCGGGCCGTGGCCTTCGAATTCTGGCCGGCTTCCCAAAAAGGCGGGAATTTCTGGCAATGGGTCCTCAGCGCCGCCAGCTTGCTGGTGACGGGACTATTCGGCCTGTTGCTGGGCAACCTGCTGCGGGGCATTCCCCTCGACGCGGAATTCACACTCGCCGGCGGGGAGCTTGGGCTCTTCCGGCCGTTGCCCGTGGCGGTCGGCGCAACCGCCGTCGCCGTTTTTGTTTTCCAGGGGCTTGCCTTCGCGGTCGGAAAAACTGCGGGGGAGCTGCAGCAGGCACTGCTCAAAACCGCACGGCGGGCGTGGTGGATCTGCTCGGGAGTGATCCTGGTCCTGTGGGCTGCGCTGGCCGCCTCTTTGCCGGCTGTCTGGCAGAGGCCGCTGCTCTGGCTGGGAATCCTCATCACCGCCGGCGCGCTCGCCGGCGCGCGTCTGGCCTTGATCCGCCGGGGCGGGAAGGGGCTGCTGGCTTTTTCCTCAGCGGCCCTGGCCGGACTGTGGCTCAGCCTGGCGGGCATCCAGTTTCCGCTCCTGGTGCGCTCCATCCCGCCGGCCCGGTCCATGACCATCGCCGCGGCCGCCACGGCCGGGCCGACCCTGCGTCTGATCGCGGCCTTCACCTTTTTCGGCATGCTGCTGGTCGCCGCGTATTCCTGGTTCGTGTACCGTGTTTTCCGGGGCCGCGCGCGGGCGGAGGAAAGCTACTAGGCGCGCCAACCGAAATCCTGCCGGAAACCTTTTTCCTTCCCCGGGGTTATCCATCCGTAGGCAGAAACAGCCGACAATCCAATCAGCGGGAGGATAACATGAAAAGAGCACTCATGGTTTGCGGAGTCCTCTTCGGGGCGACGCTCCTGGGCGCCGGCAGCGCCCTGGCCAGCACCCAGGCGCCGGGGCTGCACACGCGGCACCAGCGTCAGGAACGCCGGATCGCCCAGGGGATCCGCAGCGGGCAGCTCACGGTCCGCGAAACCCGCCGCCTGCGGGGCGAGCAGGCCTGCATCGGCCGCGCCGCCAGGCGCATGCGGGCCGACGGTCGCTTGAGCCGGCAGGAGCGGTTCCGCCTGCACCGGATGCAGAACCGGTCCAGCCGGGATATTTACCGCCTGAAACACAACCGCCGGACCCGGATCTGAAGCGGACCCGGACCCCGGCGTCCGCCCCCGGCGTAAAACTCCGCGCTCCCCCCCCGGAGTTTTACGCCGGGACGGCGCAACGCCGGGGAAATCCAGATTCCCGGAAAAATATTTCGTTTATTTAATCCTGCCGCCGGCGTAAAATGAAAACGTGGATTTCAACAACCGGTTCAGGGGGTGGCCATGTATCAGGGCCTGTTCAAAGGCAAGACCATCGTGGAGGCGCGGCGGCATCCGCGCCTGCCCTTGAAGCTCGACCTCAAGTACCGGGTGCTCATCCGGGGGAAAACGGTGCAGTTTGAATCCAGCCGCAGCCTGGCCCAGGATCTGGGCGCCAAAGGCGTGGCGCTGCGCAGCCGGCGCGACCTCAAGGAAGGCCAGCTGCTGACGATGATGCTCTACCTGCCGCCGGACCGGAGGCGCAAGCCGGGGGGCGAAACCGTGGCCAATCCGGAAACCGAGTGCCAGAAGGTCAACATCTTAGCCCGCGTCGCCTGGTCCAAGAAGACCGACAAGGGGGAATACCTGATCGGTGCGGAATTCCTGGACATTGATCCCGAGCACCGCAAGATCCTGAAAAAATTCCTGGTGGATTACCAACTGGACGACATCCACTCCGTCCTGTATACCTGAACGAAGTTCCCGCTCCCGGCAACCTGATATATAATAAACTTGACATATATTAGAAAACTAATATAATTTCTCCGGCCCGTTGGATATACTCATGCGGGCGGGAAGGGAGGTGCCGGCCATGTCGGTGCAGGTGTTGGTGGAACGCTGTCCGCAGAACCACCCCTGTCCCTCGGTGGGGGTCTGCCCCGTCGGGGCCTTGAGCCAGGAACGCTTCGAGGCGCCCAGCGTGGATGAGGACCAGTGCACGGACTGCGGGCGGTGCGTGGCTTTTTGCCCCCTGCGGGCGATCCGGCGAAAATGAACGGGAGGAGGGAACGGACGCGGGAAGAGCCCCGCCGGGGCCTAAGGCGTGGGGGCCGGCAATTGGCCTTCCAGGTCGCGGGCCAAGTCCCGGTCCAGGGGTTTCAGCGCGTCATATTCGGCGCGGGCCTTTTCCGGCAGCCGCAAGCGCAGATAGGTCAGGGCGAGGCCGTAGTGGGGTTCGGCCAGGCGCGGATCCAAGGCCACGGCCTGCTCGTACGTCGCGGCGGCCCGCCGGTATTCGCCGCGCTCCAGATACAAAGAGCCGAGTTCGTTTAGGATCCGGAGATTTTTCGGGTCGGATTTTAACGCCCGGAGATACTCCCGTGTGGCGCTTTGATACTCGCCCTTCTTTCGCAGGGCCGCGCCCAGATGGTAGTAGATTTCCGTATCGTTTTTCCCCAGCGCGTTGGCTTGGCGATATTTGGCAATGGCCGCGTCCAGTTTGCCCTGCAGGAAATACGCCCGTCCCCATTTGTAGTATGCTTCCGGGTAGGCCGAACGGTATTTCACGGCCGTCCGCAGCGCCGAGACCGCTTCCGCGTAATTGTTTTCCTGCAGGTAAACCGTGCCCAAACCCAGGTAAGCCTTGGCGAAATTCTTTTTCGCCCCGGCCGCGGCCTGGAACGCCTCGCGCGCCGCGGCCAGGCGACCCAGCTTGGCCAGCACCGCGCCGCGGCTGTATTGCGCTTCGGCGAAATCGGGCTTCAACTCCGAGGCACGCTTCAAGGCGGCCAGGGCTTCCGGCCACCGGTTCTCCCGGGCCAGGGCCTTGCCCAGTTCATACTGGGCCTCAGGCTGGTCCGGGGCGGCTTGCGCCGCGGCTTGCAGTTCCTGCAGGGTCGGGGACGGCGTGGGGGTCCGGGGTGGCTTGGCGAGAGCGCCGTTGGTTCCGGCCAGAACCCAGAACAGTAAAATCACGGCCGCCGGCAGGGAAGAAGTCCGCAGCATGGGAACCTCCTGGGGCCTCATCCAGATGATGAGGCTTAGAATTCGGGGGCGGAGCGCGCTATGCACGCCGAGCAAGCGCGAATCGAAAATCGAGTTTTCCATGAACACTTGCGGCCGGTTTTCTGACGCAGCATTTCCATACCGTTAGGAAGGAAAGCCGGACGCAGCGGCTCAGGCCCCTGCGGGGGCCAGGGGTGGTCAGGGGAAGCACCCGCTGACTTCATGAGGGGTGACCGCGAGCCGAAGAGCCCTTTTCCGCTTTCGGCGAGAGCCAGAGGGGAAACCTCCCCTATGGGGAGCGGAGCGAAAGCGGCAGGGGAACCTGCGACCGCAGGGAGTCCCATACGCTTCCCCATCCGGTCGGGGTGGTTCCCCTGAAGTCTCCTAACTGGCGGGCCGTCCGCGCGTCGGCCCCAGGCGCGACTTCTGCGGGGGAAAATGATCCCTGTATCGGCGAAAAAATTCAGCGGTCCGGAAAAACGGACGCGGGGCCTGCTGTTCTATTTTCTGCTCGCAGTGTCCCTGGTGGCTTTCATCATGGCCTTGACCAGCCTGATCTCCATTTTCGGCACGGGCCTGGCCCTGCTGATGGAGTGAGCCGTGCTCGCGAACTCCGCCAGCGCGGAGGTGTCCAAGCAAGTAATTTCCGTGTTTGTTTTCCAAAACTGCCCCGGGGAGGGATATGCGCATGTTCAGAGTGTTTGGTTTGTTAGCCTTGGTTCCCACCACGATCCTGTTGACCATCAGTTTCTTCGTGCTGTTCGCCCAGAAGAAGCTGGAAAGCAACGGCCTGAAAACTTTCGGTTTGATCGTGGCCGTTTTGCTGTGGATCGCCGCCGGCCTGGTCTTTTCCACGGGCCTGCTGACCTTGGCCACCGGCCGTCCGCTGGGTTTCCATAAGCCTTGTGGTGAATATTCCGAAATGCATCCCGGCTGGGGCCCGGGCTGGCAGCACCGCATGCACGAGGGCCCCAAGGGCCTGCGGGGCCCATTGCCGGCACCCCAGGCCGCCCCCGAGACCGAACAGGCCCCGGCACCCGGCAAGTAAACACCGGTTTCAATCACAGGCGCGCGGGGCAACAGGCCCCCCCGCGGCCGAATCACGCCGCGCCGCCGCGGATGCGTTCAGCACGCGCCCGGCGGCGTTTTCTGTTGTTCGGGAAAATGCTCTCCGGGTCCGGCTTGATACACCGCGGAAATCCGGAAACGTGAACGCCGGCACCCTGGCGGATTCCGCCGCCGCGGCGGGGGGACGCCGGGCCCGCTTGAATGCTCCGGAAGGCCGGCCCGGAAATGAACCGGCACGGAGCGCATTCATTCGGCAGGAGGCCCGCATGCGAAAAATAACCAGGCAGGCGCGGATGCTCGTGATGGGGCTGCTCGT